>Ga0056914_10001618_pt1 | contig 15554 bp, 15 predicted proteins | sample TNRBio252014_DNA_FD_55168 | JGI IMG/M metagenome (GOLD analysis project Ga0056914, IMG submission 55168) | Wastewater treatment Type I Accumulibacter community from EBPR Bioreactor in Madison, WI, USA - TNR Reactor_6/25/2014_ DNA | ecosystem: Engineered > Bioreactor > EBPR > Anaerobic-Aerobic >...
CGGTGTGGGGATCGACGCTGAGCCTGGCCCTCGCCATGACCGGCTTCCTCGTCCTCGGCAGCCTGTCCGCCCTGCTCTACCGACGCTCAGTTCTGCTGCCACGGTAGCCCGTGAAAGCGCCAGCCGCCGAGGGCGCCGCGATGATAGTGGTCGTCGAGCGGGCCTTCGAAGCCTTCGCTCACGTTGATCACGTTGATGAACCCCGCGGCTTCGAGCGCCTCGCCGGCGTCGCGTGAGCGGACCCCGCTGCGACAGATGAGCACGACCGGCCGCGCCATGTCACCGACGATGAGGTGTCTGACCCTGTCGGCGAAATGCGGATCGACTTGCCAGTCCGGCGCCTCCTGCCAGGCGATGTGTTCGGCGCCAACCGGATGGCCGACGCACATGTACTCGACCTCGGTGCGGCAATCGACCAGCAAGGCCTCGGGATTGGCTTGCAGGAAGGCGTAGGCGGCGACCGGGTCAAGATTCTTCATCGGGCTTTCCGTGAATTCGCAGTCGGCGAGTGTATCAAGGCGCGGCGGGAAGGGGGTAAACTCTGGCCGCATGAACAGGAGCAACTGGATCCCGGCCGCGCTCGCGGCAATCACCGCCGCCATTCTGCCGGCATGCGACCTCGTCGTGTTGCCGGAGATCAAGCCGGGGGTCACCACCGGCGGCGAAGTGCGGGCAAAAATGGGCAACCCGGGTTTCGAGTTCACCAACGATGACGGCACGGTGACCTGGGAATACACCCGGCAGCCGGCGGGCGTTCACTGCTACATGATCACGCTGGGGCCGGACCAGGTCGTCCGCAAGCTCGAACAGGTCCTGAACGAAAGCAATTATGCGAAGGCGCGCGAGGGGATGACCCGCGACCAGATTCGCCGCCTGCTGGGGAAGCCGGCAAACAGCACGGTCTTCGACAATCTGCGCGAGGAAGTCTGGGAGTGGCATATCGAGGGCATGCCGCACAACGAGCTGACCTATTTCAATGTTCATTTCGATACCGGGAGCGGTCTGGTCAAGAAGGCCGGCAAACGCGTCGAGGTTCGGGGCTGATTGCAGCTCCTTGATATAATTCGGGATTTCCCGCTCACGGAAACCCCGATGCAACCCGACCGCACTTCAGAACTCTCCGCCCTGCTCGCCCGCCGCCTGCTAATCCTCGACGGCGCGATGGGCACCATGATCCAGCGCCACGGATTGCAGGAGGCCGACTACCGCGGCGAACGCCTCAAGGACCACCCGCACGACCTCAAGGGCAACAACGACCTGCTGGTGCTGACCCAGCCCGGCATCATCGGCGGCATCCATCGCGCCTACCTGGAGGCCGGCGCCGACATCCTCGAAACCTGCACCTTCAACTCGACCGCCGTCTCGCAGGCCGATTACAAGCTCGAGTCGCTGGTCCATGAACTGAATTTCGAAGGCGCCCGCCTCGCGCCAGCTGTGCGATGAATTCACCGCCGTCAACCCGGCCAAGCCGCGCTTCGTCGCCGGCGTCCTCGGCCCGACCAGCCGCACGGCGTCGATCTCGCCCGACGTCAATGATCCCGGCTACCGCAACGTATCCTTCGACGAACTGGTCGCCAACTACGTCGAGGCGATCACCGGCCTCGTCGAGGGCGGCGCCGACATCCTGCTGGTCGAGACGGTGTTCGACACGCTGAACGCCAAGGCCGCGCTGTTCGCCATCGAGACCTTCTTCGACCTGGCCAAGCGCCGCTGGCCGGTGATGATCTCGGGCACCATCACCGACGCTTCCGGCCGCACCCTGTCCGGCCAGACCGCCGAAGCCTTCTGGAATTCGCTGAACCACATCAGGCCCCTCTCCTTCGGCCTCAACTGCGCACTCGGCGCCAGGGAATTGCGCCAGTACGTCGAAGAACTGTCGCGCGTCTGCGATTGCTACGTCTCGGCCCACCCCAACGCCGGTCTGCCCAACGCCTTCGGCGGCTACGACGAGACGCCCGAGATGCTGGCCGACGAGATCGCGAGCTGGGCCAGAACCCGCATCGTCAATATCGTCGGCGGCTGCTGCGGCACCTCGCCCGAGCACATCGCGGCCATCGCCCAGCGGGTTGCTGCGGTCGACCCGCGAAAAGTGCCGGAAATCGCGCCGCAACTGCGCCTGTCCGGGCTGGAGCCGTTCAATGTCGGCCCGGATTCGCTGTACGTCAACGTCGGCGAGCGCACCAATGTCACCGGCTCCAGGGCCTTTGCCCGCATGATTCTCGAAGGCCGCTTCGACGACGCCTTGGCCGTCGCCCGCCAGCAGGTCGAGAACGGCGCCCAGGTCATCGACATCAACATGGATGAGGCGATGCTCGATTCGCTGGCCGCGATGGACAAGTTCCTCAAGCTGATCGCCTCGGAGCCGGACATCTCGCGCGTGCCGATCATGATCGACTCGTCCAAGTGGGAGGTCATCGAGGCCGGCCTCAAGTGCATTCAGGGCAAGGGCATCGTCAATTCGATCTCGATGAAGGAAGGCGAGGCGAAATTCCTCGAACAGGCCAGACTGGCCCGCCGCTACGGCGCCGCGGTGATCGTCATGGCCTTCGACGAGCAGGGGCAGGCCGACACCTTCGCGCGCAAGACCGCGATCTGCGGCAAGGCCTACGCGCTGCTCACCGGTATCGGTTTCCCGGCCGAGGACATCATCTTCGACCCCAACATTTTTGCCATTGCCACCGGCATTCCGGAACACGACAACTACGCTGTCGATTTCATCGAGGCGACGCGCTGGATCAAGCAGAACCTGCCGCACGCGCACGTTTCCGGCGGCGTCTCCAACGTCTCCTTCAGCTTCCGCGGCAACGACCCGGTACGCGAGGCGATTCATACCGTCTTCCTCTACCACGCCATCCAGGCCGGCATGACCATGGGCATCGTCAACGCCGGCATGCTCGGCATCTACGACGATCTCGAACCAGTGCTGCGCCAGAAGGTCGAGGACGTGGTCCTCAACCGTAATCCGGAAGCCGGCGAGGCGCTCGTCGACTTCGCCCAGACGGTCAAGGAAGGCAAGGCCAGGGACAGCGGCCCCGACCTCAGCTGGCGCGAACAGCCGGTCGAGAAGCGCCTCGAACACGCGCTGATCAAGGGCATCACCGATTTTGTCGTGGCCGACACCGAGGAAGTCCGCGCCCAGTTGGCGGCCGAAGGCAAGCCGCCGCTCGCCGTCATCGAGGGCCCGCTGATGGCCGGCATGAACCACGTCGGCGACCTCTTCGGCGCCGGCAAGATGTTCCTGCCGCAGGTGGTCAAGTCGGCCCGCGTCATGAAACAGGCGGTCGCCCACCTGCTGCCCTTCATCGAGGCGGAAAAGAGCCGCACCGGCCTGGGCAGCAAGGGCAGGATCCTGATGGCGACGGTCAAGGGCGACGTGCACGACATCGGCAAGAACATCGTCGGCGTCGTCCTCGGCTGCAACGGCTACGACGTCATCGACCTCGGCGTCATGGTCTCCTGCGAGAACATCCTGCACGCCGCGCGCGAGCACAAGGTGGACATCATCGGCCTCTCCGGCCTGATCACGTCTCTGGAGGAAATGTCGCACGTCGCCGGCGAAATGCAGCGCCAGGGCATGCAGCAGCCGCTGCTGATCGGCGGCGCGACGACCAGCCGCGCCCACACCGCGATCAAGATCGCCCCCAACTACGAAGGCGCCGTCGTCTACGTGCCGGACGCCTCGCGCGCCGTCGGCGTCGCCACCAGGTTGCTCTCCGCCGAGCAGCGCGACGGCTATGTGGGCGAGATCGCCGCCGAGTATTCGGCGGTACGCAGCGAGCACGCCGGCCGCAAGGGCGCCACGCTGGTGACGCTGGAAGAAGCCCGCGCCAACCGTTTCACGTGGAACGAACCCTTCGCGCCAACCATTCCGAATCAACTCGGCTTGCAAGCCATCGACCTCGAACTGGAGGACATCGCCCTCTTCATCGACTGGTCGCCTTTCTTCCAGAGCTGGGATCTGGCCGGGCGCTACCCGGCCATCCTCGACAACGAAACGGTCGGCGAAACCGCCCGTCAACTGTTCGCCGATGCCAAAGCCATGCTGGCCAGGATCGTCGGCGAAAACTGGCTGACCGCCAGAGCCGTCTTCGGCCTCTACCCGGCACGCGGCGACAACGAAGACATCGTCATCTATCGCGACGAAGAGCGGACGACCGAGCTGACACGCTGGGTCGGGCTGCGCCAGCAGCACAAGCAGCCGAAGGGCCGGTTCAACCTGGCGCTCGCCGATTTCGTCGGCAAGCGCGACTACGTCGGCGCCTTCGCCGTCACCGCCGGCCTCGGCATCGACGCCAGGGTCGCCGAATTCGAGGCGGCCCACGACGACTACTCGGCAATCATGCTCAAGGCCCTCGCCGACCGCCTTGCCGAGGCCGCCGCCGAATGGCTGCACCTGCGCGTGCGCACGCATTACTGGGGCTATGCCGGCGACGAAAGCCTCGACAACGAAGCGCTGATCGCCGAGCAATACAAGGGCATCCGCCCCGCCCCCGGCTACCCGGCCTGCCCCGACCACACCGCCAAGCGCGACCTGTTCGCCCTGCTCGACGCCCCGACCAACGCCGGCATGACGCTCACCGAATCCTGCGCCATGACCCCGGCCGCCGCCGTTTCCGGCTTCTACATCGGCCACCCGGCCGCGCAGTATTTCGCCATCCCCAGGATCGGCCGTGACCAGCTCGAAGACTGGGCGCGGCGCAAGGCCATGAGCACGAAGGACGCCGAATACTGGCTGGCGCCGTTGCTGTGATTCGTCCGCGCCCCGACCTGCCGTGAACTTCTCGCGCCTGTTCCTCAATCGCCTGCAGGACCAGCCCGACAGCAGCGACACCGTGGTCGTCATCGACGTGCTGCGCTCGTTCACTACCGCCGCCGTCGCCTTCGAGCGCGGCGCGCAGGCAGTCTATCCGGTCGAGGGCGTGGTCGCCGCGGCGAGACTCGCGGCGCAGCTGAGGGCTTCGGTGTCGGTCGGCGCCATCGGCGGCGGCGATCCGGTTCCCGGATTCGATTACGGCAACTCGCCCTCGCAACTGGCCGCGGCCGGCCTCGCCGGCAAGCCGGTCGTGCTGACCACCGCCGCCGGGGTGCGCGGCCTGCAGCGCTTCCATCACGCGCAACACTTGTTCGCGGCAAGCCTCGTCTGCGCGCGCGCGACCGCCGAAGCGGTTCGTGCCGCGCACGCGCGCAATGTCTGCTTCGTGATCACCGGCGAGTGGGTCGACCGCGACGGCGACGAGGACATCGCCTGCGCCGACTACATCGAGGCCTTGCTGCGCGGCAAAGCCGTGGAGCCCGGTACGTTCGCGCAGCGCGTGCGCGATTCCGACTTCGGCCGCCGCTTCGCCGACGACGCCTCGCCCAACCTGCCGGCGGCCGACCTCGAGATCGCCGCCGACGCCGACCGCTACGCCTTCGCCCTGCCGGTCATCCGCCGTGCGGACGGGCGCCTGGTGATCCGCAAGCCGCGATGAGTACGCCAGAGCGGGGCGCCGACCTGGCTCGGCTCAACACGCTGGGGCTGCCGGGACGCGCCGGGCGCTACCTGCGGGTCACGGCTGCGGCACAGCTGGCGACGGCCGGTGGCGACGACCGCCGCTTCGTCCTCGGCGGCGGCAGCAACGTCGTGCTGACTGGCGACTTCCCCGGCCTCGTGCTACACATGGCCATCCCTGGCAAGCGCCTGCTGCGCGAGGATGCCGATGCCTGGTACGTCGCCGCCGGCGCCGGCGAGAACTGGCACGACTTCGTGCAATGGACGCTGGCGCAGGGCTGGCCGGGGCTGGAAAACCTGAGCCTGATTCCCGGCACGGTGGGCGCCGCGCCGATCCAGAATATCGGCGCCTACGGACTGGAAGTCGCCGAACGATTCCATTCCCTGACCGCCTGGGATTTCGAAAAACGGGCATTTTTCACCGTCGACCGCGACGAATGCCGTTTCGCCTACCGCGACAGCGTTTTCAAGCAGGAAGGCTGGCATCTGAACGGACGCATGGCGATCACCGCGGTCGTTTTTCGCCTGCCCAAGGCGTGGACAGCCAACCTCCGCTACGCCGACCTCGCCCAGGAACTGNCCGCCCGGCATGGCGCCGCNGCGACGCCGCGCNANGTCGCCGACGCCATCGTCGCCATCCGCCGCCGCAAGCTGCCGGACCCGGCGGCGACGCCGAACGCCGGCAGCTTCTTCCACAACCCGGTGGTCGATGCCGCCCGCGCCGCCGCACTGGCGGCCGCGCATCCTGGCCTGCCGTGCTACCCCCAGGCCGATGGCCGCGTCAAACTCGCCGCCGGCTGGCTGATCGAGCAGGTTGGCTGGAAGGGCAGAAATCTCGGCCCGGTCGGCATGTACGAAAAGCAGGCGCTGGTCCTGGTCAATCGCGGCGGCGCGACGTGCGCCGACGTCCGGCGGACGATGGCGGCGGTACAGGCGGCGGTACGCGACAGGTTCGCGGTCGACCTCACTCCCGAGCCGATTTTCGTGTAACGGACAGGCAGGCCGCGATCCCCGTCGCCAGCGCATCGGCCATGCGCGCCTGACGATCCGCTTCGCGCAGCTCCAGCTCCTCGTCCCGATGCTTGATCACCCCCGCCTCAAACAGCACGGCGGGAAACGTCGCCTTGTGCAGCACGACGAGATTGTCGTAGTACCAGACGCCGTTCTCGGCGTCCGCCGGTTGATGCTTGCGTCCGTGCCATGGCGTCGGCGCGAAGCCGCCGCGGCGCAATGCGGCGCCGATCGCCGACGCACAACGCAGGCTGGTTCCGGGATCCGGGTTGCGTCGCGAAACGAAGATGCCGAAGCCGCGCTTGAGGGTCGTGTGGCTCATTTCCTCGCCGTCCCAGTCCCACCACTCCAGGTACTCGGCGTTGATCGAGTCATGATGGATCGAAATGAAGAAGTCGCTGCCGCGCGCCTGCTCCGGGCGCGCCGCCAGGCTGCCGATCGTGCCGGCCGGATTGACTTCCTGCACCCGCGCGCCGCGACTGCGCAATGCCGGCGCCAATTGGCCGGCCAGTTCCCGGTTGAATTCGAACTCGGTTCGCCCGCGCGCACTGATGGCGCCGGGCTCGGCGAGCGTATGCCCGGCATCCACCGCAACCCGCGGCGGCGCGGCGGCTACGGTCGACGCGCACAGCGACGCGACGATCACCGGACGCAGGAAGCTCATGCGCGCCTGCGGCAGCCGGCGACGGATGCCGCAAGGTGGCGGACGGCTAGAAATCCGCGGGCGCTTCCCAGACGACATTGGCGTGGGCATCGCCCTTGCTGCTCCGCTCGAGCATGTCGATCAACGGCCAGGCGCGGGGACCGAGCGCCACGGGCGGTTCCTCGCCGTCGTCGTCATCCGCGGCCTTGCCGCCGCTCGCCTCGCCGCGGGCGACGGCTTCGCGCAGCAGTTTCGCCGCCGGCAGCATTTCCTCGCGGGTAAATGTGCCGCGCCGGCCGGTCTCCTTGCCGACGGCACGCAACAGGGTGGCCGCCATGGCGGCGAACATCATCAGTTCACCCGTTTCACTCGATACGAATCTGACCAACATCCGCACGCTCCTCAAATGTGTGCATCCCGCCGGTTGTCAGACCGCTCGCGCTTCATTCAGAATGGGCGGTGGAGAACAACCGGACATGACAACACATGATACCGCCAATCGCCTGGAGGCAGGGAATGACCGGCCCCGGAGCAATCGGCCGGGACGCTGCCCGGGCGTTGGGCGGCGCGCGATGACCGCCGTCCACGGCGGCGCGGCGGGCCTGGCGGTTCGCGCATGAGCCGGCTGCGCATCGGCGTCGACCTCGGCGGCACGAAGATCGAGGCCATCGCCCTCGGAGGCGACGGGGGCGAGGTGCTGCGCCGCCGTGTCGCGACGCCGCAGGGAGACTATTCCGCAACCCTGCGGGCGGTCGCCGCGCTGGTCGGCGCGCTCGAGGATGAACTCGGCCGGAGCGGGACGGTCGGCATCGGCATTCCCGGGGCGGAGTCGCTGGCCAACGGGCGGATCAAGAACGCCAACTCGACCTGCCTGATCGGCCAGCCGCTGCGCGGCGACCTCGAGACGCTCCTGCGGCGCGAGCTGCGGCTGGCCAACGATGCCAACTGCTTCGCGCTTTCCGAAGCCAGCGACGGCGCCGGGCGCCATGCCGAGGTCGTCTTTGGAGTGATTCTCGGCACCGGCGTCGGCGGCGGCATCGTCGTCCGCGGCCATGTTCTGGGTGGCGCCAATGCCATCGCCGGCGAGTGGGGGCACAACCCTCTCCCACTCCCCGGTCCCGGCGAACTCCCGCTGCCCGCCTGCTATTGCGGGCGCCGTGGCTGCATCGAAACCTACCTCAGCGGCCCGGCGCTGATCCGCGACCATGCGCGGCAAACCGGGGAGACGCTGCACCCGGCCGAGATCGACGCCCGCGCCAGCGCCGGCGACGCCGCCTGCGAAGCCACTTTGCAGCGCTACGAGGCGCGTCTCGGCCGGGCGCTCGCCGCCATCATCAATGTCCTCGACCCGCAGGTGATCGTCCTCGGGGGCGGCCTTTCCAACCTCGGGCGCCTCTATCGCAACCTGCCGGCCTGTTGCGGTCCACACGTCTTTTCCGACGTTTGTTGCACGCGGATCGCGCCGCCGGCCCATGGCGATTCGTCGGGGGTGCGCGGCGCCGCATGGCTGTGGGATTGATGGCACAATCACGGCCTCATGAGCAACGTTTCCCTCTTCATCGGCGGCATCTCCCCGCTGCCCGAGAGCCGGCGTCCGACCGGCATGTTCAAGCACGCGGCCGGCGGGCCCCACCACCTCGGCAGTGAAGGCTTCAGCGGCGACGAACAGGCCGACCGCCGCGTCCATGGCGGTCCGGACAAGGCCGTGCATCTCTATCCCGCCGTCCATTATGGGCGTCTTGCAACGGCGTTTCCCGAGGCCGCCGGCGAACTGAAGCCTGGCAGCATGGGCGAGAACATTTCCAGTCCGACGCTTGATGAATCCCAGGTGCGGATCGGTGATGTGTTCGCCCTGGGCGACGCCCGGCTCCAGGTCTGCCAGCCGCGCAACCCGTGCTGGAAGATCGATGACCGCTTCGGGGTTGCCGGCATGGCCGCCTTCATTGCCGAACAATGGCTGACCGGCTGGTATTTCCGCGTCGTGCAGCCCGGTGCGGTCGCCCCCGAGTCGACGTTGCTGCTCGTCGAGGCGGCCGCCGGCGCCCCCACCCTCGCCGCAGCGATGGCGCTCTGGGCAACGCACCGGCCGGCCCCGGCGGCGCTCCGCCAACTGGCCGAGACGCCCGGCATCGCCAGCGGCTGGCAACGCAAGATCCTGGACCGGCTGGCCTGGCTGGAGAACAACCCGGGCTCGTTCGTACCGGCCGCGCCGACGTTCCACGTGAAACCCGAGACGCTTTGATGACACTCGACAGCCGCCAGCTCTGGCTGCGCCTCTTCCTTCCCTTCGCCGCCGGCTATTTCCTTTCCTATCTCTACCGCACGGCGAACGCGGTCATCGGCCCGGTTCTGGCACGCGACCTCGCTCTCGCCGACAATGCGCTCGGCCTGCTGACCAGCACCTACTTCCTCGCCTTCGGCGCCGCCCAACTGCCGCTCGGCATGCTCCTCGACCGCTTCGGCCCCCGCCGGGTAGAGGCGGCGCTGCTGCTGATCGCCGCCGCCGGAGCGGCCGTCTTTGCCATGTCCGGTTCGCTGGCGGGCTGGCCATCGGACGCGCCCTGATCGGCCTCGGCGTCTCGGCCTGCCTGATGGCTTCGTTCAAGGCCTTCTCGCAGTGGTTTCCACCCGAACGCCAGGCGTCGCTGACCGGCTGGATCATGGCCTCGGGCGGCCTAGGGGCGCTGGCCGCCGCCGAGCCGCTCGAGTTGGCCCTCGCCATTGCCGGCTGGCGCGAGATCGTCCTCGCCCTCGCCGCCGCCACGCTGGCGGTTGCCGCCGCGCTCTGGTGGTTCGTCCCGGACAAGCCAATCGCCGAAAAGGGCGCCAGTCTTGCCGAGCAGATCGGCGGCGTCCGGCAGATCTTCGTCAGCCGGCATTTCTGGCGCTACGGCCCGCTGGCTTTCTGGCTGACCGGGGGCTTCATGGCGGTCCAGGGTCTGTGGGCGACGCGCTGGATGAGCGTGATCGAGCACCTGGACCGCGCCGCCATTGCCGCCCGGCTGACCTGGATCAGCGGGGCCATGCTCGCCGGCTTTCTGTTCATGGGCTTTTTCGCCACCGGACTGGTCCGCCGCGGTGTCCGGCTGGAGAATGTCTATCTGGCGGCGATGCTGGCGGCGATTTGCGGCCTTGCCTCGCTGGCGCTGTTCCCGGCCTTCGCCGGCGACCTCCTGTGGCCGCTGCTCGGCGTCTGTTTCTCGCTGTCGAACATCGCCTACTCGCTGGTCGCCCAGGCCTTTCCCCCTGCCCTGTCGGGGCGCGCCAACACCGCGCTCAACCTGCTGACCTTCGCCGGCGCATTCGGCCTGCAATGGGGTTTCGGCGTTCTCGTCGATCTGCTTCAGGTCGCCAGCTGGACCGCCGAAGCGGCGTATCGCGCGGCATTCCTGACCCTGCTCGCCGGTCAGGCCACCGCGTTCGCCTGGCTGGTCATTGCCCGGAAGAGAACCTGAACCTCGGGCTCAGAACTCCAGCGGGTCCACCTCGAGGTGCCAGCGCAGCTTTGCCGGTGCCTTGATCGTTTCGATGGCTTCCCGCCAGCGCGGCAGGAAGGCCTGCAGCGCCGGCCGCGAGCGCGACTCGACGAGCAACTGGCCGCGCTCGAGATCGGCCAGCCGCGACAGCTTCATCGGGACCGGATCGTAAAGGACGACCCCGCGGTGATCGCGCACGACCGGCAGGGCGCAGGCGGTCGTCAGGAAGGCGATGGCCGTCGCCATCTCCGGCGCCTCGGCGCGCAACATGGCCTGGAATGCGCAGGGTGGAAACCCCGCCTGCTCGCGCTCGCGCAAGAGCGCAGCGGCAAACCCCGGGTAGTCGTGGGCGACCAGGGCCGCATAGAGCGGGTGATCGGGGTACTGGGTCTGGATCAGCACCTCGCCCTTGAGTTCGGCGCGCCCCGCCCGCCCCGCCACCTGCATCAACTGGGCAAACAGGCGTTCGGGCGCGCGCCAGTCGGCGGCGAACAGCGCGGCGTCGGCGCCGAGCACGCCGACCAGCGTCAGCTTCGGAAAATCGTGGCCCTTGGCCAGCATCTGCGTACCGACCAGGATGTCGGCATCGCCGCCACGGATGCGCTCCAAGATCGCCTCCCACTGCTTGCGGCTCCTGACCGAGTCGCGGTCCACGCGCACGATGCGCGCGCCTGGAAACCGCTCCCGCAGCCAGGCTTCGAGCCGCTGCGTGCCACGGCCGAAGGGATGGATGTCCTGATTGCCGCAGGTCAGGCAGGCTTTCGGCACGCGGGCTTCGAATCCGCAGTGATGGCAGCGCAGGCGGCGGTCGGCCAGATGCAGGACGAGATTGGCGGCGCAACGGCGGCAGCGCGACACCCAGCCACACGCCGCACAAGCCAGAACCGGCGCATAGCCGCGGCGATTGAGGAAGACCAGGCTTTGCTCCCCGCGCTCCAGCCGCGTGCTGATCGCGGCGATCAGGGGTTCGCTGACCCCGGCGTGCAGCACCATTTTGCGGGTGTCGAGCAGGTGGACCGCAGGCAGCGCCGCCTGGCGATTGGCTCGCTCCTTCAGCGTCAGCAGCCCGTAGCGCCGTCCCTGGGCATTGGCCCACGATTCGAGCGACGGCGTTGCCGACCCCAGCAGCACCGGAATTCCCAACTGGTGCGCGCGAAAGACCGCGACGTCGCGCGCCGAGTAGCGCATCCCGTCCTGCTGTTTGAACGAAGAGTCATGCTCCTCGTCGACGACGATCAGGCCAAGCCGCGGCATCGGCGTGAACACCGCCAGGCGCGTGCCGAGGACGATGGCCGCCTCGCCGCCATGGGCGGCCCGCCAGTTGCGCTCACGGGCGGCTTCGGCCAGATCGCTGTGCAGAGAAACGACGGCCCTTTGCGGGAAGCGCTGGCGGACCCGCTCCTCGAGCTGGGGCGTCAGGTTGATTTCGGGAACGAGCAAAAGGACCTGCCTGCCGGTCGCCAGCGCGCGCTCGGTCAGGCGCAGATACACCTCGGTCTTGCCGCTGCCGGTCACGCCATGGAGCAGATACGCGGAATAGCCGGCCGCGAGGTCGATGGCGCCAAGAACGGCCGACTGCTCCGCGGTCAGCCGCGGGGCGGCGACGGCTGCCGCCGGCCGGCGCGCGGGCCGGGCGCCGCGCCGGAGCGGCGCAGCCGCCCGCCTGAGCCCGGCAGGGAGGGCCTGCATGACCACTTCGCCGAACGCCGCCTGATAGTAGGCGCCGGCAAACTCGCAGAGATCGAGGAAATCGCGAGGAAGCAGCGGACGATCGCGCAGCACTTCGCTGACGGCCTTCAGCTGCCCGGCCGGCCAGGCGCTGTCGTCTCCGATCCCGGCGATGAGGCCGATCCGTTCGCCCTTGGCGAAGGGTACGCGAACCAGGCGCCCGACATCGGCAGGCGACGCCGATTCGGCGACATAGTCGAACAGCCGATGCAGCGGCAGGTCGAGTGCGACACGAAGGATTGGCATGACCGGCTTCCCGCAGTGCCCGATCGATCCCCTGGAAATCCGCGGCCGCCGCCTGGCCTGCCAAAGCTGTGGATAAGCTTGTGGATCGCTTTCGGATGATCGCGCTAAGTGGCGAATTGGTAAGGAATTTCGTGGCTTGCCGAAAATGCNGGCAACTGAACTAATCGCCTGAATTCAACAAGTTAAGGAAATTTTTGGATGTCAAGCGGTTTTCGCGGAAGTTGCCGCCATTTCGTGCGTTCTGTGCATAAGTGAATCATTGTGGATCGGCCCGGCGGCGCTGGGCGCGCAATGATCGGCTGTGGGAATGCACCGCCTGGACCAGGGCGGTGACGCTCTCCGGCGGCGTGTGCTGCGAAATTCCATGGCCGAGATTGAAGACATGGCCGGTATCGGCATATCCGAAGCTGTCGAGGATGTTCGTCGCCTCGCTGGCAATGACCTCCGCTCCGGCGAAGAGGACGTTCGGATCGAGGTTGCCCTGCAGGGCGACCTTGTCGCCGACGCGGCGGCGCGCCTCGCCAATGTCGATGGTCCAGTCGANGCCGACGGCGTCACAGCCGATGGCGGCGATCCTTTCCAGCCAGAGCCCGCCGTTCTTGGTAAACACGATGCTCGGGACGCGCTGGCCGTCCTTTTCCCTCGTCAGCCCGGCGACGATGCGTTCCATGTAGTGCAGCGAGAATTCCCGGTAGGCGGCGGCGGAGAGCGAGCCACCCCAGGTATCGAAGATCATCACCGCCTGGGCGCCGCTGTCGATCTGGGCATTGAGGTAGGACGTCACCGAATCGGCGGTGACCGACAGGATCCGATGCAGCAGATCCGGGCGGTCGTAGAGCATGGCCTTGACATGCCGGAAGTCGCTCGATCCCTGCCCCTCGACCATGTAGCAGGCGAGCGTGTACGGGCTGCCGGAGAAGCCGATCAGCGGCACCGCGTTGTCCAGCGCGCGGCGGATCTCGGAGACGCCATCCATGACGTAGCGCAGATGGTCGTAGGGATCGGGAGCGGTAAGGTCATTGATTTCCCATTCGTCGCGCAGCGGCCGCTCGAACCTCGGGCCCTCGCCCTCCTCGAAATAGAGGCCGAGCCCCATCGCGTCGGGCACCGTCAGGATGTCGGAAAACAGGATGGCGGCNTCGAGATCGTAGCGGGCNAGCGGTTGCAGCGTGACCTCGCAGGCCAGCGACGGCGTCTTGCACAGGTTCAGGAAGTTGCCGGCGCGCTTGCGCGTCTCGCAGTATTCCGGCAGATAGCGGCCGGCCTGGCGCATCAGCCACAGCGGCGTGTATTCGGTCGGTTCCTTGAGCAGGGCGCGCAGGAAGGTATCGTTCTTGGGTCGGCTCACGGAGGACTCCGCGGGAAGATCGGAAAGGGGGGATTATCCGCCTTTCCGACCGCCCGGTCACTGACGCCAGAACGCCGGCGTCAGGACGACGAGCACGGTGAAGATCTCGAGCCGGCCGAGCAGCATGGCGAAAATGCACACCCAGGTCTGGAAATCGTTCAGAACCTCGTAGGTCGTCGACGGCCCGACAATCCCGAGGCCGGGGCCGGTATTGTTGATGCTGGCCACCACCGCCGTGAAGGCGGATAGGATGTCGAGACCGCTGAAGGCAAGAATCAGCGTCATCGACACGACACTGACCATGTACATGAAGCCGAAGGCGAGGACCGCGAACAGTATCGGGTGCGGCGCCACGTGTCCGCCGATGCGCACGTCGTAGACGGCGTTCGGGTGGATCGAGCGAACCAGTTCGCGATAGACCTGCTTGTACAGCAGCAGGGCGCGCATCATCTTGATGCCGCCGCCGGCCGAACCGGCGCTGGTGGCAAAACTCGAGAGGAACAGCATCCACAGCGGTGCGAAGATCGGCCACTGGCCGTAATCGACGCTGGCGTAGCCGGTCGTGGTGGCGACCGAAACGACATTGAAGGCCGAGTGCCGCAGCGCCGTGATGAACTCCGGGTAGACCCCGTCCGCCCAGATATAGACCGCAACCATGAGGATGCTGAACAGCGTGACCCCGAGAAACCAGCGCGCTTCCGGATCCAGCAGGTAAGGGCGCAGCGAGCGGCCGCTCACCGCGAGAAACAGGGTGCTGAAGTTCATGCCGGCGATCAGCATGAAGACAATCGCGACCAATTCGATTTCCGGCGAGTCGAAAAAACCGAAACTGGTATCGTGCGTCGAAAAACCGCCCAGCGCCATCGTCGATCCCATGTGGCAGAAAGCGTCGAACCAGCTCATCCCCGCCCAGCGGTAACAAAGAACACAGAGTGCGGAGAGGACGACATAGATCAACCACAGTCCCTTGGCCGTTTCGGCGATGCGCGGCGTCATGTTTTCGTTCTTCATCGGCCCCGGCGTCTCGGCCTTGAACATCTGGCGACCGCCGATCCCGAGCAGGGGCAGGACGGCGATGGCGAGGACGATCAGGCCCATGCCGCCGACCCACACCAGCTGGTGGCGCCACAGGTTGATCGACATCGGCAGCTGGTCGAGGTTGGAAAGGACCGTCGAATTCGTCGTCGTCAGTCCCGACATGGTCTCGAAATAGGCATCGGTGAAACTGATGCCAAGGTGGAGCATCAACGGGATGGTCGCAAAGGCAGCCAGACAGGTCCACACCAGGACCACCATCAGGAAGCCGTCGCGGATGCTGAGGTCGCGTTTGCATTTGCGGTAGCGCACCCAGAGGAAGGCGCCACACAGCATGGTCAGCGCGAAGCTCTCGTCATAGGTGGACTGGGCGCCATCGTTGGTGGCGTAGGAAACGCCCAGCGGCACCAGCATGGTCAGGGCGAAGAGCATGACGACCATTCCCAGCGAGCGGTAAACGGCGGCAAAGCGGTTCATCGTCGGCCTTTCAGAAGAAATGGAAGCCGACCTGGAACAGCTTCTCGACTTTCCTGACCAGCGCCTTCTCGGTGCAGAAGACGATCACATGATCTTCCG
>Ga0056914_10001620_pt1 | contig 15544 bp, 12 predicted proteins | sample TNRBio252014_DNA_FD_55168 | JGI IMG/M metagenome (GOLD analysis project Ga0056914, IMG submission 55168) | Wastewater treatment Type I Accumulibacter community from EBPR Bioreactor in Madison, WI, USA - TNR Reactor_6/25/2014_ DNA | ecosystem: Engineered > Bioreactor > EBPR > Anaerobic-Aerobic >...
ACCGAGCTGGCCCTGGCCGGGCTGCCGATGGTGATCGCCTATCGGCTCGGCGGCCTCAGCTTCGCCCTGACCCGACCCCTGATGTCGGCGCGACACATCACCCTGTTCAACATCGCCGCCGACGATCGCATCGCACCCGAGTTCCTGCAGAACGAGGCGACGCCCGAGGCCCTGGCCCAGGCGGTGGCCGAGCGGCTCGATGACCCGGCCCTGCGCGCCGATCAGGTCGCGCGCCAGACTGCAGCCCTGGATCTGATGGGGCGCGGCCAGCCCGACCCCAGCGCCGCCGCGGCGGATGTGGTGTTGCGGGTTGCCGGCGAAGCCTAGCCCGCCCGCCGCCGGCGGCGCGGGCGTGTGTCCTCGACCGCGCGTTCATCGAGGGCGGCCAGAGCCTCGCGGACATAGGTGGCATGAACCACCACGCCCAGCCCCAGCGGTTCCTCGCCCTGATCCACCTGCTGGGTGACGACACCCAGTACCAGCGGATGACCGTCGGCACCGTGGGCCAGAAACACCGGCCCGCCCGAGTTGCCAGGGTACAGAAAGCCGTCGATCAGAAAGGTCGGAAAGGCCCGGATCGGGCTGAGCGGATAGGAGGCGATCCTGACCGTTCGCAGGATCGGAAATCCGGCCCGGTTCGACGACAGGCCGCGCGGATAGCCCAGGGTGAAGACCTGAACCCCCGGCCCTACGCCTTGAGCTTCCAGGTCGCGCTCATCGGCCAGCCAGCTCAGCGGGATCGCGCGCGCGACGATGCCGGGCGGGGCCACGATTTCCACCACGGCGATGTCGCGCTCGGGATGGCGCGCCCAAAGGTCGCGGCCGCCGATCTCCAGCGGAGCCGGCTGGGGCGCAAAGCTCCAGCCTCCATCCTCCGTCGCGAAGCGCCAGCCGATGCGAATCTCGGGCGTCTCGGACGGATCGATGGCATGGGCCGCCGTCACCAGCACGGTGCGAGGTGTGCCGTCCCAGTAGGGGGCCGAAACCAGAAGGCCCGCAGAAATCCGGCGATCACCGCCCGGCCGGGTGTTTTCCACCTGGACCGTGGCCTCGATCATCTGGACCGTCTGATCCCATTCCATGTCCGCGTCCTGACCTTGTCGAACATTCATTTGACCTGATGGGCCAAGCTGAGCAACGTCCGCGTCNAATTTTGGGAGTCCGTCGTGAATCGCCGCCAAATGCTCGCCTCTTCCGCTGCCCTGGCCGCCGTCGGCGCGTCGGGNGCCCCCGCCTTCGCCCAGACCGGAGCNGCCATGCCCACGCCCCCCGTCGCCCGCCGTATCCCGGTGACCATTGAACAGCTCGGCCGGACTCGCGTCGACGACTATCAGTGGATGAAGGACGACAACTGGCAAAACGTCCTGCGCGACCCGTCGCTGATCAAGGCGGATGTCCGCGAACACCTTGAGGCCGAGAACGCCTATCGCGAGGCCGTGCTCGCCCCGACCGCCGACCTGCAGGAGGCGATGTTCAATGAGATGCGCGGTCGCATCAAGGAAGACGACAGCTCGGTACCCTCCCCCTTCGGGTCGTGGGAGTACTACGCCCGTTATGAGACGGGCGCGCAGCATCCCTTCTATTGCCGGCGTCCCAAGGGCCAGACCGACGGCGAGCAGATCCTGCTGAACGCCAATGCCCTGGCCGAGGGCAAGGACTATTCCTCCGTCGGCTCCACCAGCCCCAGCCCTGACCACCGCTATTTCGTCTATGCCGAGGACGATCAGGGTTCGGAGGTGTACAAGATCTACGTCAAGGATCTGACGACCGGAGCCCTGGTCGGCGATCCCATCGACGAGACGGTCGGCGACTTCACCGTCTCGCCCGACAGCCAGTGGCTGTTCTGGACCAACCGCGACGACAATGGCCGCCCCAACAAGATATTCCGCCGCCCGATCACCGGTGGCGAGCGCGCCCTGGTCTATGAAGAGACCGACGAAGGCATGTTCATGGGCGTCGGCCGGACATCCGACGACGCCTTTGTCGTCATCGGCATCCAGAACCAGGAAACCTCGGAGACCCGCTATATCGCCGGCTCTGACCCGACCGGTGCCCCGACCCTGGCCGAGGCCCGGGCCGAAGGGACGCTCTATGATCTGGATCACTGGGGCGACCGCTGGATCGTTCGCACCAACGCTGACGGGGCCGTCGACTTCAAGGTCTGTGAAGCCCCCACCGACAATCCGGCCAAGTCCGGCTGGACGGACCTGATCCCCTTCACAGCCGGCAAGATCATCGAGCGCGTCGGCCTGTTCGAAAACTGGCTGGTCCGCCAGGAGCGGGCCGACGCCAACACCCGCATCGTGGTGCGCGCTCGTTCAGGCGAGGAGCACGCCATCGCGGTCGATGAGCCGGCCTACGCCCTGGCGATGCAGGGCTCGTATGACTTTGCCACCAACGTCATGCGCTATGCCTACAACTCCATGGCGCGGCCGACCGAAACCTGGGACTACGACATGGCCGCGCGGACCCGTACGCTGCGCAAGACCCAGGAGATTCCGTCCGGCCACAACCCTGATGACTATGTGGTCGAGCGCATGGAGGCCCCGCACTCGGACGGGGCCATGGTGCCGATTTCGATCCTGCGCCGGCGCGATACGCCGGTCGATGGCTCGGCCCCGCTTCTGCTCTACGGCTACGGCTCCTACGGCATTCCGATGTCGGCCGGCTTCAATGCCAACCGCCTGTCGCTGGTGGATCGNGGGTTCATCTATGCCATCNCCCATATTCGCGGNGGCTCGGACAANGGCTGGGGCTGGTTCCTGGCGGCGCGGCGCTTCACCAAGAAGAAGACCTTCGAGGACTTCNTCGCCTGCGCCGAACACCTGATCGCGCACAACTATGCGACGGCGGGCAATATCGTCGCCCATGGCGGCTCGGCGGGCGGTCTGTTGATGGGGGCGGTGGCCAATATGCGCCCTGACCTGTGGGCCGGGGTCCTGGCCAATGTGCCGTTCGTGGATGTGATCAACACCATGTCCGACACCTCCCTGCCGCTGACGCCGCCGGAATGGCCCGAATGGGGCAATCCCATCGAGGATGCCGAGGCCTATGACTACATGATGAGCTACAGCCCCTATGACCAGGTCGAGGCAAAGGCCTATCCGGCCATCCTGGCGACCGGTGGCCTTTCGGACCCTCGCGTCACCTATTGGGAGCCGGAAAAGTGGGTGGCCAAGCTGCGTCCGGCCACGACCTCGGGCAATCCGATCCTGCTCAAGATCAACATGACGGCCGGCCACTTCGCCTCGTCAGGGCGGTTCGACTATCTGCGTGACATCGCCCATGACTTTGCCTTCTGCGTCTGGGCCGCCCAGCGCGGCTGGGAACAGCAAGGCGGATGATCCGCGACGCCGGGCCTCCCGTGGGGCCCGGCCTGAACCTCGGTTAGCCCCATGAGTGCCCGCCTCAATCGTATCTCCGTCTGGCTGCACAAATGGGTCGGGCTGATCGTGGCGATCCAGATCGCCTTCTGGGTCATCGGCGGCCTGGTCATGGTGGCCCTGCCCGTCGAGCAGGTGCGCGGCGAGCATCGCCTGGCGGAAGCCCCCGCTGTCCAGCTCGATCTCGATCAGGCGCGCGCCCTGGCAGACATCGCCGCTGCCGCAGGCGTCGATCCGGTCCGTGCCGAACTGAGCATGACGCCGCGGGGTGCCGTCTGGAGCCTGACACCCGCTGAAGGCGTCCCCGTTCGCCTGTCGGCACGCTCCGGCCAGCCCATGCCGGCCTATGATGCGACCGAGGCCACGCGCCTGGCGACGCTTCAGTATCAGGGCCCCGGCCATGCCCGGTCCGCCGAACTGCTGGCCGAGGCCCCGGCCGAGACCGGCCGCGAAGGCCCGCTGTGGCGGGTCGAGTTCGACGACCCGGAGGGCACGCGCTTCTATCTCGATACGGCCACCGGTGCCGTCGTCTCGCGCCGGTCAGACCTTTGGAGCCTGTTCGACACCATGTGGCGGTTGCACATCCTGGACTTCGGTCCCGCCGGCGACAACATCAACAGCTGGTGGCTGATCCTGCTGGCCGGGGTCAGCGTGATCGTGGTGGTCACCGGTCTGATCCTGCTGGTCCTGCGGATCGGCCGCGACATCGCACAGCACCGATCCGGCCGCAGCCCTGCCTAGCCGGGCCGGACCGCAGCATTGCGCAGTCGCGGGGCAACCCGCAACTTCACCGGCGGATTGTCGAGCCGCCCTTCGCGGCGATAGCGCCCGGCAAAGGCGACGGCCTCGGCCAGGGTCTCGGGTTCGAACGGCTTGAGCATCAGGGCCACCGCCCCATCGAGCCCGGCAGGGACCTCTTCCGGATTGGCCGTGAGGAAGATCACCGCCACGCCCTGTCGGTCGTGAAGGGTATCCGCGATCCGGGGACCGCTCGGCCCATCGTGCAGATTGAGGTCAACCAGGGCCACCTCGGGAGCCGCGGTCGCCGCCAGGGCCTCTGCGGAGGGAAAGTCCGTGGCGCAACCGACCACATCGTGGCCCAGTTCGCGCAGCACATATTCGATTTCCATGGCCAGCAGGGCCTGGTCCTCAACGACCATGACCTTCAGCGGCGGACTCTGAAGCATGGCGAACGCGACCTCTACGATCCAGACCTTGACGAGCGCCGGCCACGCCGGCGACCGGACTCGTGTTGAACGCCCGACGGGTCCGATTGGTTCTCATTTCATTGGTGAAAAATCGCCCATTCGCCCGCACGGGCCCGGCCCGATGCGAGGCGGCTAACGCTTCCTTCACCGTGTTTTGGCTTTCTGGCCCTTCTCAGTTGGGGACCAGACCATGGGCGCGAAGCCGGACACTATCCTGATCGGTGACTGCATCGAGCAACTCAGGACCTTGCCGGACGCCTCGGTCGATCTGGTCTTTGCCGACCCGCCCTACAACCTCCAGCTCGGTGGCGAGCTGCTGCGCCCGGACAATTCAAAGGTCGATGCCGTCGATGACGACTGGGACCAGTTCGAGAGCTTCGCGGCCTATGACCGCTTCACCCGCGAGTGGCTGGCCGAGTGCCGGCGGGTTCTGAAGCCGGACGGCGCGATCTGGGTGATCGGCAGCTATCACAATGTCTTCCGCCTCGGTTCGGCGCTGCAGGACCTGGGCTACTGGGTGCTGAACGACATCATCTGGCGCAAGGCCAATCCGATGCCCAACTTCAAGGGCACCCGTTTCACCAACGCCCACGAGACCCTGATCTGGGCCGCGCGCAGCCGCGAACAGAAGCGCTACACCTTCAACTATGACGCCCTGAAGGCCTTCAATGAAGACACCCAGATGCGCTCGGACTGGCATCTGGCCCTGTGCACCGGCGAGGAGCGCCTCAAGGACGACGACGGCCACAAGGCCCATCCGACCCAGAAGCCCGAGAGCTTGCTGTATCGAGTGCTGCTGGCTTCGACCAGGGCCGGTGACATCGTGCTGGACCCCTTCTTCGGAACCGGCACCACCGGCGCGGCCGCCAAGCGACTGGGCCGCCATTTCATCGGCATCGAGCGCGATGAGACCTACGCCGAGCTGGCCCGAAAGCGCATCGCCGAGGTCGTCCCGGCGACGCCCGAGGATCTCAAGATTACGGGCTCCAAGAAGGCCGAGCCGCGCGTCGCCTTCGGCTCGCTGGTCGAGGCCGGCCTCCTGCGTCCAGGCGACCGCCTGTACTGCCCCAAGGGCCAGCGCGAGGCTCGCGTGCGCGCCGACGGCTCGCTGATCGCCGGAGAGGTGACCGGCTCGATCCACAAGCTGGGTGCCCTGATGGAGAACGCCCCGGCCTGCAACGGCTGGACCTACTGGCGCTTCAAATCCGACCGCGGCCTGCAGCCCATTGACGTACTGCGCGCCCAGGTCCGGGCGGGGATGCAGTAGCCCCTCGTCTTCGCCCCGTCAGGGGAGAAGAGGGCCCCGCGCACCGGAGGCGTAGCCGAGGGTCCGCGCGGGAGATGAGGGCAAAAATCGGAGTGCCGCCTACCCTCACCTCCCGTCCCATCGCTTCGCGCTGCGCGCTCAGCGGGACGGGGCCCTCCTCTCCCGCTTCGCGGGCGAGGATAGGAGGCGCACCGCCTTCAGAAACACGCTGGGCAAGCCGCTGATGTCGCGCGACCAGATGGCACCGTCCAGAACCTCACCCTCGGCTGTCCACACCTCAAGCGTCAGGGAAAAATGGGTGAAGATATGCTCGATCTCACCGACCCTTTGCCAGTCGGCCGCGACCGGGACCTCGGCCATCGCATCCGGCCGTACCCCTGACCAGTCCGTTGTCGGCAGGCCCAGCATCCCGCCGAGCAGCCCCTTGGCCGGCCGCCGCACCAGCGCCACCTCGTCCCCCCGCCGCAAGACATAAGCCGCACCATAGCGCCGGGGTCGTACCGCCTTGGGTGCCTTGACCGGATAGGTCTCGGGATCCCCCACCGCCCTGGCCTCGCACCAGGGCGCCACCGGGCAACGGTCACACAGCGGACCTTTGGGGCGGCACACCATGGCCCCCAGATCCATCATCGCCTGGGCCCAGTCGCCGGGCCGACCCGAATCGGTCAGCTCGGCGGCCCGGGCACGCATTTCGGGCTTGGCACCAGGCAACGGCGTCGAAATCCGGAACAGTCGGCTGACCACCCGCTCGACATTGCCGTCGACCACATGGGCGAAGCGATCAAAGGCAATCGCCGCCACCGCCGCCGCCGTATAGGGCCCCACCCCCGGCAGCGCGCGCAGCCCTTCCTCGGTATCGGGAAACACCCCGCCGTGATCGCCCGCCACGGCCCGTGCACAGGCCAGCAAATTGCGCGCCCGCGCATAGTAGCCCAGCCCGGCCCAGGCGCTCATCACCTCGGCGTCGTCGGCCACCGCCAGGTCGCTGACCGTCGGCCACCGCCGCAGGAACTCCAGCCAATACGGCGTCGCGTGCGGTACGGTCGTCTGTTGCAGCATGACTTCGGACAGCCACACCGCATAGGGGTCGGCCTGTCCGTCGCGCACCCGCCACGGCAGCTCACGCGACCCGGCGTCGTACCACTCCAGCTGCGCCACCCTCAGGGCCGAAACATCCATCGAACCTGTCTAGCTACCGCTCGCGCCGCCGTCATCGGCCTGTGTGGCTCACCGCTTCGGATACCTCGCCATCAGTGCCCCGAACGCCGACATGATCGAGGCCAGGAAGGCCTGCGTCTTGTCCGACTTCACCTCGCCGGCCTCATCGAACAGATCGCCGGCCCCGCCGATATAGGCCTCCGGCTGTTGCAGCGTCGGCATGTCGAGGAAGACCAGCGATTGCCGCAGATGGTGGTTGGCCCCGAACCCGCCGATGGCCCCGGGCGAGAGGCTGACGATGGCCGCAGGCTTGCCGGCCCAGACGCTCTGGCCATAGGGCCGCGACCCGACATCAATCACGTTCTTCACCGAGGCCGGGACCGAGCGATTGTATTCCGGGGTCACAAACACCACCCCGTCGACCTCGCGCATGGTGTCCCGAAACGCCGTCCAGGCTTGCGGTGTCGCATCCCCATCCAGATCGGGATTGTACAGCGGCAGGTCACCGATCTCGACGATCTCGCCGGTCATGCCCTCCGGGATCAGCCGGATCAGGGCCTCGGCCGTCTTGCGGCTCAGCGAGCCCTGGCGCAGGCTTCCGACGATAAAGGCGATCCGTGTCATGCGACGCTCCAGATGTCTGCAACACAAATCGTTGCGGACCCCTAGCTAGGGACCCGCCTTCGCCCCGGCAAGCGCGGTTTGGCAATTCTGTTCGCGGGTCGACTTCGGTTCTCTCCATGTCCTGTCGGCGGGCTTACCCCCTTTTAATCTGGCCAGGCGGCGTACGCGTGCTAAGCCGACACATCGCATTTCCACACGGGGGCCTTGGCATGTCGGTTCGGTCTGTTCGTCTTTTCCTGGGCTGCTCGATCGCAGCCCTGATCGCGGCCGGAGCCGCCCAGGCCCAGACCACAGCGCCGATCGTCCAGCCCGGTGCCCCCGGCCAGGCCAGCCGCGTGCTGGAGGCCGAGGCCGCCGCCCGCGTCTCTGACAACCGCTATTCGGACGACGACGTCGCCTTCATGCAGGGCATGATGGTCCACCATCAGCAGGCGGTCGAGATGACGGCCCTGATCGCCGCCCGGACCAACAACCCGAACATCGTGTCGATGGGTGACCGCATCAGCGCCTCCCAGGACGATGAAATCGCCTTCATGCGCGCCTGGCTGAGCGAGCGCGGCCAGCCGGTTCCAATGCTTGGCAGCGACCATGCCGGACATGGTGCCCACGCCGGCCACGGCGCGGCCATGGACCATTCGAACATGGCCGGCATGGCCAGCCCCGAGCAGATGGCGGCCCTGGCCGCCGCCTCCGGCACGGATTTCGACCGCCTGTTCCTTGACCTGATGATCCGCCACCATGCCGGGGCCGTGACCATGGTCGAGCACCTGCTGGCGCGGCCCGGCTCGGCCTATGAGCCGGCGCTGTTCGAGTTCGTCGCTGACGTCACCAATGAGCAGCAGGCCGAAATCCGCCGCATGGACGTCGCCCTGCGCACGCTGCAGGCCGACCCGCGCTCGACCCTGACCGGCGGCTTCCTCGATGCCCAGCAGGCCATCTCCAACATGGTCCTGATCGCCAGCCTGCCCAAGCCTGAGGGTTTCTACGACCCGACCAATCCGTCGGGTGCGNCCCTGCCCCTGCCGCCCGCCGACGATGACGAAGAGCGTGACGGTGCCGAAGAGGCCCGATTCTCCATGCGCGGCCCGTTCCTGTCGTTTGCCAATACCGACATGGCCTTCCAGGGCAACCTGATGGCGGTCGGCTCCTACCATGGCTTCAACCTGTATCGCCTCGGCGGTGACCAGCCCCAGCTGATCTCGTCGGTGGTCTGTCCCGGCGGCCAGGGTGACGTCTCCATCGTTGACAACCTGCTGATCATGTCGGTGGAATCCACCAATGGCCGCATCGATTGCGGTCGTCAGGGCGTGGGCCCCGAGGCCAGCGACGCGCGCTTCCGCGGCATCCGCATCTTTGACATCTCCAATCCGGTTCGGCCGGTCCAGGTCGGCCAGGTTCAGACCTGCCGAGGCTCCCACACCCATTCGGTGGTCAGCTCCGACGAACGCTCGATCATCGTCTATAACTCGGGGACCGCCTCGGTCCGCGACGAGGACGAGCTGGCCGGCTGTGTGGTCGGCGAGCCGGGCGATGATCGCACGGCTCTGTTCTCCATCGACGTCATCGAGATCCCGCGCGCCGATCCGGCGGCCTCGCGCATAATCTCCAGCCCCCGCGTCTTCGCCGATGCCCAGACCGGGGCCGTCGCCGGCCTGTGGCTGGGCGGCGACCACGGCGCGGGCACCCAGCGCACCAGCCAGACCAACCAGTGCCACGACATCACCGTCTTCCCCAGCCGCAACCTGGCGGCCGGTGCCTGTTCGGGCAACGGCATCATTTTCGACATCTCCGACCCGCGCAATCCGGTCCGTATCGACGATGTGACCGACCCCGGCTTTGCCTATTGGCACTCGGCCACCTTCGACAATGAGGGTGAGACGGTCCTGTTCACCGACGAGTGGGGTGGCGGCGGCCGTCCGCGCTGTCAGACGACGGACCCGCGCAACTGGGGCGCCAACGCCTTCTACGACATCGTCGACAATCAGCTTGAGCGGCGCGGCACCTACAAGCTGCCGGCAGCCCAGTCGGCGCGCGAGAACTGCGTCGCCCACAACGGCTCCATCGTGCCGGTGCCGGGCCGCGATATCTTCGTCCAGGCCTGGTACCAGGGCGGCATTTCGGTGATCGACTTCACCGACCCGAACACCCCGCATGAGATCGCCTATTTCGACCGCGGCCCGATGTCGGACACCGGCTTCCAGTTCGGCGGCTTCTGGTCGGCCTACTGGTACCAGGGCCGCATCTACGGCACCGAAATCGCGCGCGGCCTGGATGTGCTGGAGCTGGCCCCGTCGCAATATCTGTCCGAAACCGAACTGGCGGCGGCCAGCCTGGCCGATCAGGGCAACACCTTCAACCCGCAACGCCAGACGCCGGTGACCTGGCCGGCCCACCCGACCATCGCGCGGGCCTATGTCGAACAGCTGACCGGTTCAGGCGGCCTGACCGCCGACGCCGCCACCCAGCTGAACGCCGCCCTGGATCAGGCCCTGCCCCTGATCGAGGCGGGCAGCTCCGACGCCACCGTGGCGGCCCGTCTGCGTGGCCTGGCCGAAGGCCTGACGGTGGCCGGCGACGACCGCGCCACCACGCGCCGCGCATCAGCCCTGCGCGAGACCCTGTCGGGCATCGCCGTGCGGCTGATGTAGGACGGTCACCGCCTCCCGACCGCACGGCGGTCGGGAGAGGGCCCCGGCATAGCCGAACCGGCCTGAAAACCCCGTCTGGGGTACGCCGTATTCGTCATAGCGGTTGATCACTGGTTTGACGCTATGCGCGACGTCCAACTCAGGGAAATAAGCCGAGCGGAGAGAGACCACAGGCACCGCGCCGCCAACAGCCAGATGTAGGCCTGGCACGCCACCGCCCCCCGGAGGTCATTCCGATGCGACCAGTGGCCCGTCAGCTCCGAAAAACTATATTTAGCTCCACCCTCGGACAACAAATAAAATACTTAATCCATAGAATCACGCCACGAGATGTCTAATTATAATATCTAATGATAAGCAGCAATATAAATCTAAAGGGAGCCCTCATATAGATGATATCACTGTCGACGTCAATGCATATCCTCATCAATCGTATTGACATTTCCAACTATTGCTTTGTAAACATAGGCGTCCAATGGAATATTTTTTAGAAATTCGATAAGCGTAGAGTCTGGTATTCGATGGAAATGAAATTCTACTATTTCCTCATTACATACATTTATATACAAATCATATTTCAAATTGAACATATCCGCAGCACTGCGCACGGCCTGTAGATATTTTTTATTGATATGAAGCACGGGTTTGCTGGTATTTTCTCTTGTCATGCAGGGCAGCCGGGGAAACGGTCTTCTTCAAGATATACAGCCGGCATGACCGCGCCTGGAGGCAGCCCCACTGGGATACCACCCCTGCCAATAATCTGGATTAGACCAGATCTAAAATGCTGAGATTACCTTGGCACCAAGGACGCATCCCCAGTCTTAATTTCGCCGATAATAAATACCCCGGAATTGGGGATTGTGGCAATGTAGTCTGCGATAGCATAACCCCTTGCGTCGTCATAACTTATTGTCCGAATATAGACTTCGACTGCTACTAGGAAGCCCGCCTCCCTAAGTGCCTGAACCTTCTGATCTCGCATCAAATTGTGCCAGTCTCGTCGCTGACATATTGTTGTAACAGGCGACTGTGGGGCGCTTGGAGAACCAGTAACTGACGCAACGAATTGGCCCAGATTGATCGGCACCCTCATAAGCCATTCGAGCGTTCCGCAGTCCCGCTCCGTGCCTATGACGATCAGTTGCCCATCTGGACCAACCTCGGTGCCTGTTCGAGAAACACAAAAGGGGAGCAACCCCCACGGATCCACCAGGTTCACCGGATCCCCGCCCACATATCCATACAGGTTCACCCCGCCCATGATCCCGATGGGATCCGTCTGCATGAAGCGGCCCCCAGCGCGTTCCGATAGGTGGGGCCCGGCTATCGGATCAGAACGCGCGTTGCGAAATGTGTCGGGTTGTACTGACGGTTTCTCATGTTCCAGGGCGCGGCCATGGCGCGGTTCAGGTACATCGAGCCGGCATAGCCGAACCGGCCCGAGAACCCCGTCTGGGGTACGCCGTATTCGTCATAGCGGTTGATCTGGGTGGCGACGCCGGCCCCGTCGGTGACGGCCGTGACGCTGCCCAGAGGGTCCGGCATCGGCCACGACCGGGTGATCGACCCGCCCGTCCCCGCCGTATAGGCCGCATAGTCATCCAGTCCCGGCCCCGGCACATAGCGCCGGATCAGACCGCCCGAGGCATCATACTCCCCGATCGCCTGGCCCCCGGCATAGACGAAGCGGCTGTTCACCCCGGCCGCGCACTCTGGCGAACCAAGTATCAGTTTACATTGGCTTCGAGGCACCGGCGAAGCGCAATAGCGCTGTCCTAGCCCCACGCGGATTCGCCAGAAGGTCAATCGGAACACGGATTCTTTGACCCGATTTAGATTGGATGACTATCGTTGATCTATCATCAATAAGCCTTACGACCTCTGAGCGATGAAATTGCCGGCGAAACATTCCTCTGTATTTAAGAACGCTCGAGCTTATCTCAAGAATCGGCGTTCCGAAAGCAGCGCCCCCGGCGACCGCCAAGCCGAAGACCGAGAAAGCGAGGCAAATTGCCCCCAGGACCAGCCCCAAAAGACGACCGAACGGCGTCCACAGAATGCTGAACAAGACCACCTCTTCCCGAGGGGAAGGGGGCGTGAACAAGGCAAATGCTCCGAGACCGAAGACAATTGCAACGCCCGCGTACTTCCAGCGGGAAGCGTAGAACCGTTCATTCAAGGATTCACTGGAAGCCATTATTGACATCCGCGAGCCTGAGCATATTCGTTTGCCAAGGCGTCCCCGCCTTCAACCCCCGCGACCCCCAAACCGGCACCGCCCAAGAAACCACCCACTGGGCCGCCAACAACGCCCCCCGCTCCACCACCTATTACGCCGCCCCCAATACCGCCGGCCGCTGGTAAAAGCACTCGTGCAGCGGTGACATCTAGAGGCTCGCCTCTCTGAGAACTGGCCTCAGCGGTGAAGCCCATCTCAGCGGACGTCAATAAAATAGCCATCGGGAGGAAACTCCGTCCGATTGCGCGCGCGCTGCTGTGATCCCCATAATGTCGCGCGATGCCGACAAGACCGCCTTGTATCACGCCATGGGCGAAGCTCCCCGCACTAGCGGCCTCAGCTCCTGCGCTAATCCTTGGATCGACTGGTCGGCTCGGGCAATATGGCCCAACAACGCTAGGATTAGAAAATCCTTGCCGACGCAGCAACTCAAGCGAACCGAAATTCTCGAAACTAGGACTCCAATTAAGTCGAACCACTGAGTAGACGATCCGACAATACGCATAAATGTCACCGTTCGGCATGGTTATATATTGGCATTCGGTACTTCTGACCCAATAGTCGTCTGATAGCCCCCACGGATCCACCAGGTTGACCGGATCGTTCCCCACATAGGCGTACAGATTCGTCCCGCCGGCGATGCCGATGGGATCCGTCTGCATGAAGCGGCCCAGCGTCGGGTTGTACTGGCGGTTGCGCATATTCCAGGGCGCGGCCATGGCGCGGTTCAGGTACATCGAGCCAGCATAGCCAAACCGGCCTGAGAACCCCGCCTGGGGCACGCCGTATTCGTCATAGCGGTTGATCTGGGTGGCAAAGACCGCGATGTCCTCCGGCATAGCCTTGCGGCGATCACCGAAGCCCGGCGCCTTGACCGCCGCCACCCGCAGGCCGCCGCGCAGCTTGTTGACCACCAGGGTGGCCAGGGGCCCAGGAGGCGGCGCCTAGGGGGGCAAAAAGAAGCGTATGCGCCCCTTGTTTCGAGTCCCTGTTTTCCGTCCCTGTTTTCAGGTTGTCATAGGCGTAGGTCGCGAGCACCCCCGCGCCGGAGATCGCCCCGTTCTCGTCGTGGGTCTGGCCGATGGGCTGGCTGGCCCGCCCGGAGCGCGGACAGGGTGCGCCGGACAACGACACGGGGAGAGTCAGGCGCGGCGGCTACCGATTGCACTGTCACCGCAATCTGCGGCGACTGAATGCACTGTCACGGTAACCCACCGCAATCCGTCTTGGCGTAGCGGCCCACGACCAGACCCCCAAGTCTGAGGGGCCCCCAAATCCCGACAGCAATCATGAGGCTGCAGTACGCCGCGTTCTCGATTGCGAGCGGTATGAACGCTGGGTAGATGCGGCCAGACGCGTACATCGGCGTACCGTTGACGATGAGTACGGAATTGAACGCCACGAACAAGAAGTAGCCCAGCACCGCCGCCGCAGTAGCGCTGGTGCTCCAGATCGTGGCGAGTTTCCAACGCTTCTTCGAGGCGAGAAACGCAATCCAGAACGCCAGGATGCCGACAAGGAGATAGGCGACGTAGATCGCTAGAAGCGAGCCTAGAGGCCCCTGAGCTCCGAGCGCGAGGAAGCCTGCGGCGGCAATCACACCCACGACGCCCTGCACCGCCACGCAGGCGATCCAAACGAGAATAATCACCGTCCATACACGCATCGGGCTATGTCCACAGATTGAAGCTGCCACAGGGGGGCGCTCCCGGCTGCATTGGCAGTTCCCATATCTCCACCTCCCGTAGAATGGTTCAGCGTACCGATCCAGCCACCGGAATTGGTCACCACTCTACGCCCCACCCGACCGGGATGAAGTGTGTGGTTCGGCAGGGTGATGTTGGTCACGATCCGATTGTTGAAGTCGACGACATGCTCAACATCACCAGAAACTAGCCCTATTCCTAGTAGGTTAACGTCAACGGAAGTGATGTCACCCGTCCCCACCGGCCGGTCGCCTGTCGCACCGGGGGCGGGGAATGCGCGCAGGCACATGTAGACACGCTGCTCTGTACATCGCCCCCCCTCGCGGCATACGAAACTGAAGGTGTAGATGTCGTGGTCGACACGGTACTCGTCACGCTGCGCCAACTGATCGAGCAAATCCTGGATCGCATTAGGATCGACAAGGCAGGCGAAACCCGACCTACAGCGATACCCGATGATCTCTACGTCATCGACTTGATCCTCCCAGCGGCGAGGTACAAAAGGAAAGGGGCCGTCTGGCACAAGCGACTGCAACCCGAACGGATCCACCAGGTTGACCGGATCATTGCCCACATAGGCATAGAGGTTCACCCCGCCCGCTATGCCAATCGGATCCGTCTGCATGAAGCGGCCCCTAGCGCGCTCCGATAGGTGGGACCCGGCTATCGGATCAAAACGCGCGTTGCGAAATGTGTCGGGTTGTACTGGCGGTTGCGCATATTCCAGGGCGCGGCCATGGCGCGGTTCAGGTACATCGAGCCGGCATAGCCGAACCGGCCTGAGAACCCCGCCTGGGGTACGCCGTATTCGTCATAGCGGTTGATCTGGGTAGCGACGCCGGCCCCGTCGGTGACGGCCGTGACGCTGCCCAGAGGATCCGGCATCGGCCACGACCGGGTGATCGACCCGCCCGTCCCCGCCGTATAGGCCGCATAGTCATCCAGCCCCGGCCCCGGCACATAACGCCGGATCAGACCACCCGAGGCATCATATTCCCCGATAGCCTGACCCCCGGCATAGACGAAGCGGCTGTTCACACCCGCCGCCGTGATCCGCCCCATCCGGCCCGCCGGGTCATAGGAATAGGTCCCGATGTCGATGCCGGTCGCGTCGCCATTGACGATGCGGTTGCGGGAATCGTAGGCCCATGTCGAGACACCATCACCGGTGATGTTGCCGCGCGCGTCAGAGATGATCGAGGTGGAATCCACCGCCGTCACCTGGTTCAGCCCGTTGATCGTATAGGTGTCACTGAGGTTGGGATCGGCCGTATAGGCATAGGTGCTGTTCGACAGCGCCCGGCTGAC
>Ga0056914_10001623_pt1 | contig 15520 bp, 13 predicted proteins | sample TNRBio252014_DNA_FD_55168 | JGI IMG/M metagenome (GOLD analysis project Ga0056914, IMG submission 55168) | Wastewater treatment Type I Accumulibacter community from EBPR Bioreactor in Madison, WI, USA - TNR Reactor_6/25/2014_ DNA | ecosystem: Engineered > Bioreactor > EBPR > Anaerobic-Aerobic >...
AGCAACTCCGAATGGTGCTTGGTGCCCCCCGCCGAGAGCAGGGCGAAATAGTTCTGAACGAACTTCGGATCGGCCTTCTGGTAGACGCCGTAGAGCGAGTTCACCAGACAATCGCCGAAGGCATAGGCGTAGACATAGAACGGCGAATGGATGAAGTGGGGGATATAGGCCCAGTAGACCTCGTAGCCCTCGGAGAGCCGGATCGACGGGCCGAGGCTGTCGGCCTGCACGCTCATCCAGATCTCGTTGAGCTGCTCGGCGGTGAGTTCGCCCTCCTTGCGCGCGGTGTGCACCTTGCGCTCGAAACTGTAGAAGGCGATCTGGCGCACGACCGTATTGATCATGTCCTCGACCTTGCCGGCCAGCAGCGCCTTCTTCTGCTTCGCATCGGTTGTGCCGGAAAGAACCTTGCGGAAGGTCAGCATCTCGCCGAACACGCTTGCGGTTTCCGCCAGCGTCAAAGGCGTCGGCGCCATCAGCGCGCCGTTCGGCCCGGCCAGCACCTGATGCACGCCGTGGCCCAACTCATGGGCCAGCGTCATCACGTCNCGCGGCTTGCCCTGATAGTTGACCAGCACGTAAGGGTGCGAGGAGGGCACGGTCGGATGCGCGAAGGCGCCGGGCGCCTTGCCGGGACGCACCGGGGCATCGATCCATTCCTCGTCGAAGAACCGGCGGGCGATGCTGGCCATCTCCGGCGCAAAACCGTGATAGGCGGAGAGCACCGTCTCCTTGGCCTCGGCCCAGGCAATCGTGCGCTGCTCGACGCTTGGCAGCGGCGCGTTGCGATCCCAGAACTCCAGCTTGTCCTTGCCGAACCACCGGGCCTTGAGCTTGTAATAGCGGTGCGAGAGCCGCGGATAGGCCGCCTGCACCGCGGCCACCAGCGCATCGACCACCTCGCGCTCGACCCGGTTGGCCAGATGGCGGGAATCCGCCACATCCTCGAAGCCGCGCCAGCGNTCGGCNATTTCCTTGTCCTTGGCCAGGGTNTTGGTGATCAGGGCAAAGGTCCGCAGGTTTTCCTTGAAGGTCTTGGAGAGCGCCAGCGCCGCCGTCTTGCGCTTGNCCTCATCGCGGTCCTGCATGAAATTCAGCGTCGGCTCCAGNGCCAGCGACTTGCCGTCGATCTCAAAGCGCAGCGCCGCGATCGTCTCGTCGAACAGCCGGTTCCAGGCGCCGCGTCCGGTCACCGACTTTTCGTGAAACAGCTGTTCGAGCTTGTCGTCGAGCTGATAGGGCTTTTCCTTGCGGATGTCGTCCAGCCACGGCTTGTAGTGGTTGAGCGGCGCGCTGTCCGAGAGGGCCGCGAACAGCGAATCATCGAGCCGGTTCAACTCAAGCTGGAAGAAGATCAGTTCCGAACTCGCGGTGGTGATCTTCTCCTGCGCATCGCCATAGAACTTGCCGCGCTTGGGATCGGTGGTGTCGCCCGAATAGATCAGCCCGGCGTAGGAGATGATTCGCCCCAGCTTGTCCTCGATCGATTCGTACGCCCTGACCGCCTCGCACAGCTCCGTCGCGGCATTGGCCGAGCGGGCGATGGCGTCGATCTTGCCCCGGAATTTTTCCGCGAAATCCCGACAAAGGGGTTCGACAACAGCAAGATCGGCAAGGTATTCGGCCGAATTCATGGCCGGATAAAGGTGTTCGAGACGCCATTCGGGCAGCGCATCGTTGGCCGCCGCCCCGCTGATCCCCGCCTGAAACTGCCGTTCGCTGATCGTCCGCATCGGTCCCTCTTGCTGCCGTTCAGTGCCCTATATCGGGCGTGAGGCCCGGCTGTTCAACTTTCTTCGNCTTTCGCGATCATGATTTACAGCCTGTTTACGTGTCTTGGACACACTGCGCCAAAAGGAGACAGCGGCAAGCTGCCCTTCCATAAGGAAAGTGTTCATGACGGGTTCCGTGCTGATCGTCGATGACGATCCGATCCAGCGTCGACTGCTCACCGAGATGGTGAAACGCTTTGGTTTCGATCCGATCGCCGTCGAAAGTGGCGCGCTGGCGCTCGACCGCATCCGGTCCGGGCAGGAATTTGCCGCCGTCGTGCTCGATCTGGTGATGCCCGATCTCGACGGCATGGCCGTGCTCTCCCGCCTCCGGGACATTGAGGATGCGCCTCCGGTGATCGTGCAGACCGCCCACGGCTCGATCGAGACGGTGATCAGCGCCATGCGCGCCGGCGCCGTCGATTTCGTGGTCAAGCCGGTCGGCGCCGAACGCCTTCAGGTCTCGATCAAGAACGCCATGCGCGTCGATGCCCTCGAAGGCGAGGTGCGTCGGCTGGCCAAGCGCACNTCCGGCGGCTTGCAGTTCAAGGATCTTGCCGCCCGCTCNTCGGACATGATCCGCGCNGTGCGCCTCGGCGAGCGCGCNGCCAAATCGTCGATTCCGGTGCTGCTGGAAGGCGAATCCGGCGTCGGCAAGGAAGTGTTCGCCCGCGCACTGCAAGGCGCCTCCGACCGCCGCGGCAGGCCGTTCGTTACGGTCAATTGCGGGGCCATTCCGGCCAATCTGGTTGAAAGCATCCTCTTCGGCCACGAGAAGGGCGCCTTCACCGGCGCCACGGAGCGGCACGCCGGCAAGTTCGTCGAAGCCTCGGGCGGCACGCTTTTCCTCGATGAAGTGAGCGAATTGCCGCTCGATGCNCAGGTCAAATTGCTGCGCGCCATTCAGGAAGGCGAGATCGATCCGGTCGGCGGCAAGCGCACCGTCAAGGTCGACATCCGCCTGATCTCGGCCTCGAACCGCAACCTTCTCGAACTGGTGCGGCAGGGCAAGTTCCGCGAGGACCTGTTCTATCGTCTCAACGTGTTCCCGATCACCATTCCGCCGCTGCGCAACCGGCGCGAGGAAATCCCGGAACTCGCCAGCCGCTTCATCGCCCGCATCGGCGCCGAGGAAGGTCGCCACATCCGCGCCATCACCCCGGCGGCGGTCGAGCTGTTGCAGAAGTATGACTGGCCCGGAAACGTCCGCCANCTCGAAAACGTCATGTTCCGCGCCATCATCCTCAGCGACGGACCGGAACTGACGGTGGACGAGTTCCCCCAGATCGCCCGCGAGGTCGACGGCTACGAGGCGCGCATCCCGCCGATCATCGCCCCCGCGCCGCGCATCGAGCGCAGCGAGCAGGAGGTCATCCGCGTCGAGGTGCGCGATCCTTCCGCCCTTGCGCTGCTCAACGGCACCGGCGACGTGCGCAAGCTTGAGGAAGTGGAAAGCGAGGCGATCAAGTTCGCCATCGAACACTACCGCGGCCAGATGTCCAAGATTGCCCGCAAGCTGGGCATAGGTCGTTCAACTCTTTATAGAAAATTGCGCGACCTCGGCCTCGGAGACCTTGCGGAACCCGGCGACGGCGAGCTAGACACGCTGGACAAGGCGGATGAGGTCGCGGCCTGACTCTCAGGGCGTGTGACGCAGTGCAGTGTCAATGACTCGGCAACCGCCGATTGCGCCGACCGGGCGCACCCTGCGGATGTGGACGGTGTGCCTTCTGGCGAGGAGCGGGCGGACAATGCGCAGGCGGTTTGCAGGTGTGATCCTGATTGCCCTCACCGGCACGGCGATGGCTGCCGACGAGCCGGCGCTGATGCTCGACGCCCTGCCCGAGGTCGCCGTCAGCATCCCCTCCGACCCGACCGAGTTCGCCCCGCCGAACGCCCGCGCCATCCTGCCGACACCCGGCCTGCCGGAGGTGGTGGTGGCCATCCCGCGCGAGCAGGGCGACGAGCGCCCGCTCGACGAGACGACGGAGGTCGCGGCCCGTGCGCCGACCGATGCCGGCGATGCTGCGGCCCTGCCAGAACCGCTCGATCCGAACCTCGCCATCGCGATGCTGCCCGAGCGCCCGAAGCCGGCTCTCGTGCCTCAAGCGCTCCCCGCCACGCCGGCGCCGCTCCCGCCCAAGGCAATCGTCAGTGCGCCAGTGCCCGCGCCCGTGGCCGCCGCATCCATGGCCCCCGCACCCGTCGCCGCCGCACTGCCGGCCGACGTGCGGGAGGGACTGGATCGCGCCTTCGCCTCGCTGACCGCGACTGGCGTGCTGCCACAACCCGTGCTGGCTGCGCTGCGCGCCGGCTATGCCCGCCGCGACGACAAGGCGGTGTTCGCGGCTCAGACCGGCTGGCTCGCGCAGGGCCGCGCCGTGCTGTCGGTTGCATCCCGCGCCGCCGACCATGGCCTCGATGCCAGCCGCCTCAAGCGTCTTGACGCGTTGTTAAACGACCCTGACGCTGCGACGCGCGAAATCGGCGCTGCCGCGATGGCTGTCCTCTATGCCCGCGATGCCCGTGGCGCGCGCATCAATCCGCGTCAGGTCTCGGCATTGATCACCGCCACCCCGACCCTTCCCGAAGCGGGCGAGGTGATCGACCGGCTGGCGGAGGCGAGCGACGCCGCAGCCCTGCTGGAGGGCTACAATCCGCGCCATCCCGGCTATCTGGCCCTGAAGCAGAAGCTGGCGGAGCTGCGCGGTCAGGCCCCGGCGGCCGAGGCACCGCAGCGCCTGACCTTCGGCCCGGNCCTGACCCTTGGCATGTCCGATCCGCGCGTGCCGCTCCTGCGCGAAAAGCTCGCCCTGCCGGCAGGTCCGGACAACACCTTCGATGCCGCACTGGTCGAGGCGATCAAGACTGCCCAGCGCACGCACGGCCTCAAGCCGACCGGCCGGCTCGACCGGCGCATCGTCGCCGCGCTCGGTGGTGGTCCGGCGGAGGCCGCTCCCCCCAATCCAGTGGCAGACATCATTGCCAACATGGAATCCTGGCGCTGGCTGCCGGTCGAGCTTGGCGCCACCCATGTCATGGTCAATGTCCCGGCCTTCTGGCTGACCATGCGGCAGGATGGCGCGCCGGTCTTCGAAACCCGCGTTGTCGTCGGCAAGCCGAACACGCCGACGCCGATCTTCTCGCACAAGATGGAATTCCTGGTCGTCAATCCGTCCTGGAACGTGCCGCCGTCGATCGCCATGAAGGAATATCTGCCGCTGCTGCGCCAGAACCCCTATGCGCTTCAGGGNCGNGGCCTTCAGGTGTCCTATCGCGGNCGGGCTGTCGATCCCGGCACCATCGACTGGGCCACCGCCGGCCGCGCCATCAGCATTCGCCAGCCGCCCGGNGAGCGCAACGCNCTGGGCCACATCAAGTTCATGTTCCCCAACGAGCACGCGGTCTATCTGCACGATACGCCGAGCCGGGGCCTGTTCGCCAACAGCTATCGCGCCTACAGCCACGGCTGCGTCCGCGTCCAGAACCCGTTCAAGCTGGCCGAGATGGTGCTTGGCCAGAGCTGGAGCGAAGGCCGCCTGCGCGGCATGGTCGGCGGCGGCGAGCGGACCATCAATCTGAACAGCGAGGTCGGCGTCCACATCGCCTATTTCACGCTGGAGGTTACGGCTTCGGGCGATCTCGTCCGCCACGCCGACGTCTANGGCCATCAGCGCCGGCTGCGGACGATGCTCGGGCTCTGACGCGCCACACGGTTATTGATCCGTCTCATTGCCGGTTTTCGAATGCGGCGCATGCTGGGTTGTGCCGAGGTCGGGCATGATTTTGCCATGATCTCAGGCCATCGGCTTCGGCGTGAGGGCTGGACTGCTTGTGGGGGCGTCTGCTTAACCCTTGGTTAACCAACGCATCGCAAGTGTCGTGACGTGGAGCTTCGTCCGGGCGGAATGCCGGGGCGAGGACCGGAACAGTGTCGGTGGTTGATTTGACTGCACGATATGCACCCTATGCCCTGCTTCGGCCCAGTCGGCGCGCCTGCGCCGCTGCGGGTCTGTGCGCGGTCCTGGTCGTCGGGCCGACGCCGACCCAGAACGCCGTGGCCAATGGCGAGACCCGGACGCTGACGCTTCACCACGCCCATACGCGCGAGAGCATTACGGTCACCTTCCGGCGACACGGCAGTTACGATCAGGGTGCGCTTGAAAAGCTCAACTGGTTCCTGCGCGACTGGCGCAGGGATGAGCCGGTCAACATGGACCCGCGCCTGTTCGATGTGGTCTGGGAAACCTACCGGGAATCGGGTTCTGGATCGCCCATCCGTGTCGTCTCGGCCTATCGCTCGCCCGACACCAACGCCATGCTGCGCCGCCGCTCAAGCGCCGTTGCCAAGCACAGCCAGCACATGCTCGGCAAGGCGATGGACATGCATTACGAAGACGTCTCGATGGCGAAGATCCGCGAGATCGGCATGAAGCTCCAGCGGGGCGGCGTCGGCTATTATCCCACCGCCGGCACACCGTTCGTGCATCTCGACGTCGGCTCCGTCCGGTCCTGGCCGCGCATGCCGCGTGCACAACTGGCCCGTCTGTTTCCCGATGGCCGCACCGTGCATCTTCCGGCTGAAGGCTCGCCGCTGGAAGGGTATGAGGCCGCCCTCGCCGATATCCAGTCGCGCGGCGGCTCTGCCGTGTCCTATGCCGATATCACCGGGCCGCGCCGCAGCCTCTGGGCGGTGCTGTTCGGCGGCGAGGATGGCGAGATGGAGGATTCGGCGCCGGTGCGCGGTCGCGGTGCCAACACCCGCAACACCCGTGGCCGGGTCAGTGCGCAGCAGGTCGCGGCGCTCTCGACCAGTGCNAGCGGAGACAGCGCCTCGGTGTATGCCGTGGGCAGCATGGCCGCACCCGAGCGGCAGGTCGACATCACCCTCGCCGCGCCGGCTCGCCCGGCACGCCCGCAGCCCATGGATGAGCCCGCAGCCGCACCGGCGCCAAAACCGGTGGCGATCGCAGCCCTGACGCCCCCCGCACCCCCAGAGCCGGGCAAGAAATCCGGCCAGTTTGTCGATGCGCCGATCCCGCCGCGCCGCCCGTCGGACCTGAAAGACCTGATCCAGACCGCGTCCGTGCCCCTGCCGCCGATCCGGCCGGCCATGATGGCATCGGCCAGCCTGCCCACCCCGGCGCCGGAGGCCAGAAGTCCGATCGAGCCAGCACCAAAGCTTGCCCTGGTGCCTTTGCCGCCGGCCCGCCCGGCGACACCCGCCTCCGCTGCCCCGGCATTGGCGAAGGCCGCGCTGCCGTCGGCGCTGAGCGGTGGCGCCGCCCCTCAGTTGCCCGCCAGCGTCAGCGCGCTTGCCCCATCCCGGGCACCCGCCGTAATCGACCAGCCAGCGCGCCCGAAAGCGCCGGCGGATTTCACGCTGAAGCTCGATTCCAGCGCGATGAATGCCCTGATGGCGGATGTCTCGGCCCGTGCCGACAGACCCCGGCAGCCCGCCCGCGTTGATCTTCCCAGCGTCCAGCAATCGGTCGACAGCCGGGTGATTGCCGGTCGTCTCGGCCCCGCTGCGCCGGGGACCGATACCGGCCGCTTCGCCGGCGGGCTCGCCAAACCTTACAACGCCGGTTTCGTCACTCAGGGCGACTGATACGAAAAAGCCCGGACCGAGCCGGGCTTGCAGAGATGCGCTGTCGGCGCTGTCTCAGGGCTCCATGCCGAGCGCCTGAAGATACAGCGACAGGATCTCCTCCTGCTCCTTGCGCTCGTTCTGGTCCTGCTTGCGCAGGGAGACGATCTTGCGCAGCACCTTGGTATCGAACCCGTTGCCCTTGGCCTCGGCATAGACATCCTTGATGTCGTCGGCGATGTTCTTCTTCTCTTCCTCAAGCCGCTCGATACGCTCGATAAAAGCCTTGAGCTGTCCGGCTGTGGCGTTGCTGATCTCATCCATGGCGAGGTCTGTCCTGTCGTTTCGAATGCCGTGCGGCCATGCGGCGGGCCTGGCCTGTCTCATGGCGGGGGAAGGTCCCGCCCGGGTTTAAGCGTGATTCTTGAACGCTTCCTTGAAGGCGTCCTTCTGGGCCTGNGTTGCCTCGCTCTGATGCTGCGCCTTCCATGCCTCGTAGGGCATGCCATAGACGAATTCCCGCGCCTCGTCCCTGCCCAGGGCGATGTGTCGCTCCTCGGCGGCATCCTTCAGCCAGTTTGACAGGCAGTTGCGGCAAAAGCCGGCGAGATTCATCAGGTCGATATTCTGCGCATCGCTGCGCCGGGCAAGATGGCTCACCAGACGGCGAAAGGCGGCGGCCTCAAGCGCGATGCGGGTCTGTTCGTCGAGATCGGCATAGGCCATGGGCAACTCCACATCGGCGCCCGGCGGGGCCGAGCCTGAGCCCCTGTATAGTGCAACTTGGCGCGTCCGGAAACCGATCATGGGCGCAGCCGGCTCGACGTCTGCCGATTTGGCGGCTAGGAAGACCGCAAGACTCTGGGATACGATGCTACAATCAAGACAATCGGTCATTGCCTTTCTGGCGCTNGTCGTCGGTGCCATTGCCATGGGCTGTTCGCCGTTGTTCGTGCGGCTGGCGGATGTCGGNCCGTTCGCCAGCGCCTTCTGGCGCGTCAGTCTGGCGTTNCCNCCGCTCTGGCTCTGGCAGAAATGGGCGGCAGAGGCGCCCCCTGCCCCCGGCAGCAACTATATGCGGGCGGTTCTGCTCTCAGGCCTCGCCTTCACCGGCGACCTGATCTTCTGGCATCTGTCGATCCTGCACACCACCATCGCCAACGCCACGCTGCTGGCCACCACGGCACCGGTCTGGGTGTTCCTGATCTCGTTCCTCGTCTTCCGGCAGCATCTGCGCCGCGCCGAGGTGCTCGGGCTGGTCATCTGCCTTGCCGGCGGCGCCTTTCTCGTGCGCGACAGCGTCAACGTCGATCCCGGCCGGCTCAGGGGCGATGCCGAGGCGCTGGCGACCTCGCTGTTCTTCGGCCTCTACATCGTCGCCATCGGCAAGGCACGGCTGTTCTCCGGCCCGGCCCGCATCACCTTCTGGTCAACCGCCGTAACCGCGCTCTGCCTGCTGGTGGTGGCTCTGGCCTCGGGTGATCGCATGCTGCCGCAGGCCCCCTCCGGCTGGCTCGTTCTTGCCGGGCTGGCCTTCATTTCCCAGGCGGCCGGACAGGGCCTGCTGGCCTATGCGCTGGGCAAGCTGCCGGTCGCCTTTTCCTCGCTGGTGGTGTTTCTGGAAGCCGTGGCCGCTGCCGCGCTCGGCTGGATCGTGCTGAACGAAGCGCTCGGCCTGCTGCAATGGCTGGGCGGCGCCCTCGTGCTCTTCGGCATCTGGCTGGCACGCCCCCCGGTCAAAAGTCGCGGCACAAGCACAGGGTAAAAACGATGATTTGTCACATCATCGCCACCCCCTGATGCAATCAGGGTGGACGCCGCGAGGGGACTGGGGGATAAAGCTTCCCTTCATCACCCTCCAAAATCGCCAACAGCCCAAGCCCGAACCACGCATGACCGCCTGCCCCGCCCTGCTCAATGCCCTGCTGCCCCGTCCGCGCCGTGCGCTCGGCTGGGCGCTGGCGGTTGCCTTGGGGCTGGCTGCGGCGCCGTCCTGGGCCGATCTGCGCATCTGCAACGCCACCGCCAATCGCGCCGGCATCGCCATCGGCTATCAGGACGGCAATTCCTGGGTCACCGAGGGCTGGTTCAATCTCAAGCCGAACGCCTGCGAGATCATTCTCAAGGGCAAGCTGAATTCGCGCTATTATTATCTCTTCGGTCAGGATTACGATCGCGGCGGGGAGTGGAGCGGCAACAACTACATGTGCACCCGCGAGCAGGAATTCTCCATTCGCGGGCCGCAGGATTGTTTCGCGCGTGGCTTCGACCGCGCCGGCTTTCTGGAAATCGATACGGGCGAGCAGTCCGACTGGACGGTCGAACTGGGCGAAGGCGGTCTGGTTCGCCCCAATGAACAAGGGACACAGTAATTTGGAACATTCCGTCATCCGCAACCGGCGCACCAAGATCATCGCGACCCTTGGCCCGACCAGCGCCGACGATGCGACCGTGGCCAGCCTGTGCCAGGCCGGCGCCGATGTCTTCCGCATCAACATGAGCCATTCCAGCCACGACCTGCTGCGCTCTCGCGTCGCGCAGATCCGCGGCATCGAGAAGAAACTCGGCAAGCCGATCGGCATTCTCGCCGATCTTCAGGGCCCCAAGTTGCGCGTCGGAAAATTCGAGGCGGGCCCGGTGATGCTGGAAAACGGCGCGCATTTCCGCTTCGACGACGACACCGCCCCGGGCACCGCGCGACGGGTGCATCTGCCGCACCCCGAAATTTTGAAATCGGCCTCTGTCGGCCACCGCCTGTTGCTCGATGACGGCAAGATCCGGTTGCGCGTCAGCGAAACCGGTGCCGGATATATCGACACGGTGGTCGAGGTCGGCGGCCCGCTGTCGGACCGCAAGGGCGTCAGCCTGCCCGATACGGTGATTCCGGTCGGCGCCCTCACCGACAAGGACCATGCCGACCTGCGCGCCGCAGTCGATGCTGGCGTCGACTGGATCGCCCTCTCGTTCGTGCAACGGCCCGAAGACGTGGCCGAGGTGCGCAAGGTGGCGCGTGGCCGCGCCCTTGTGATGGCGAAGATCGAAAAGCCGCAGGCGATCGAGCGCCTCGACGAGATCATGGAGATTTCCGACGCGCTGATGGTGGCGCGCGGCGACCTCGGCGTCGAACTGCCGCTGGAATTCGTGCCCGGCCTGCAAAAGCGCATCACNCGTCTGGCCCGNCGCTATGGCAAGCCGGTGGTGGTCGCAACGCAGATGCTCGAATCGATGATCGGCACCCCGGCCCCAACCCGCGCCGANGTGTCGGACGTGGCCACNGCCGTGTTTGAAGGCGCCGATGCGGTGATGCTCTCGGCCGAAAGCGCCTCGGGCAAATTCCCGCTCGAAGCGGTGTCGACCATGAGCCGCATCGCCGAATCGGTCGAGCGTGACGCCAACTACAAGGCGGTGATCGACGGCCAGCGCGCCGAACCGGAGCCGACCGGCGCCGATGCCATCGCCGCCGCGGCGCGCACCGTGGCACAGACGCTGGACTTGAAGGCGATCGTGGCCTGGACGGCATCCGGCGCGACCGCCCTGCGCATCGCGCGCGAGCGCCCCTATACGCCGATTTTGATGATGACCACCTCGGAAAGCACCGCCCGCCGCATGCAGCTGGTCTGGGGCGTCAACCCGATCATCGGCGCAGACCCGACCCATTCCGCCGACATGGTGCGGCTGGGCACGGCGGCGGCGCGCAGGCATGGTCTGGCCAATCCCGGCCAGCGCATCATCATGGTGGCCGGCGTCCCCTTCGGCACGCCCGGGTCGACCAACATGCTGCGCATCGCCTTCGTCAGTTCGGACACCTGAGACCGGCGGGGCGGCGGGTCAGGTCTTCCGCCCCTCGATCTCCGGCCGCATGCGCTCGACATAGTCGCGCAGGTTCTCGATGAAGGGATGAATATCCAGCGCCTTGGAAAAGGCCGCNAACGCCGCCTTCTGGTTGTCCATCTTCTGATAGATCATNCCGAGGCCGGAGAGCGCCCCGAAATGCCTCGGCTCCAGCGCCAGAGTNTGCCGGATATCGCGCATTGCACCATCCAGATCGTTCATCTGGAACAGAAGCAAGGCCCGCTTGTGATAGACTTCCGCCCACTTCGGCCGCAGCAGGGCGATATGGTCGAACAGTTCCAGCGCCGTATCGGCATCACGCACCGACATCACCTGCTGGACCCGGCTCATCAGAAGATCGGCTGTATCGCTGCCCGATCGCAGCCAGCGACGCTCGATCTGCTTGGCGATCGCGCTGGCCTCGGTCGCGTCCTTGGCCNTGGCCAGCCGTTCATGNAGGGANTCNAGCGTGGTGGGCGCCGGCGCCACCTCTTTCGGTCGCGCGGGCGGCGTGGGCTCACGCGCGCCCTGCTGGGCCTGCGCGGCCCCAGCCGCGACAAGCAGGCTCAGAAGTATAGGCACAAAAAACCGCGCCATCGCATATCACCTCATGCCGAGGAGACTACGCGATGGCGCGGCAAATTCAAGGCAGCAGCAGGCAATCGCCCGATGCGCTCAGCCCTGGCGGGCCTTGAAGCGCTTCTGCGTCTTGTTGATGATGTAAACGCGGCCACGACGGCGCACGAGCTGGTTGTCGCGATGGCGCTTCAACAGCGTTTTCAAGGAGTTGCGAATCTTCATTTACCACCGCCAGACAGCCGGGAACCCGGCCAACAACACAGAATTTAGNTCCGGCGCCGATCTCGCTTGNACGAAACCGCGTTGCCCATGACGATCCGCCATGACCGGGGAAGCCTTTCCATACGGATTTTGAGTCAAAGCGCAACCCTTTTCTGCCTTTCGGCACGGATTGCGCCCGCATCAGCCAGGCTGCCCCGGTTTGGACGGGGCGCCCCCACGCAGAGTGCGGTTACTTCAGCAGCGTGCGGGTGCCGGACGAGTCGACGAGCACGAGTTCCTTGCCGTTGCCGACCACCTTGTCACACCGTCGCGCGCCGCTGTCGAAGGCGATGCAGATCGACCGCTGGGTGACGCGCCACTTGCCGGTGAACAATCCGCCAAAGGNGTANGCGCCATTCCTGGCGAAGCTGGCCACACCGCCCGGAAACCAGAACTGCTTGCCGGCGATGTGATTGGCAATTGCGGCATTGCTGACCAGCTTATCCGTCTGCGCAAAAGCACCCCCGCTGACAACGGCGGAAATGACAACCCCGAATACAATCGCTTTCATGTCTGACCCTTCTCGACATGGCCGGTTCATCCAGCCTTGTCGGGAAGAGTGACTCGCATTCTGCTTGTNCAACAAGGCCGTGCGGCAATGNGCCGCGCGCTATTTGGCGACAATACGACCCTCGACTTTGACGTCAACTTTGCCCTTCTTGCGGATATAGACCATCACCACATTGGCCATCAACGTGCCGTCGGTCTTGCCGATCAGCGTGCGGCCGCGCCCGAGCGCAGCATAGCCGTCGCCGCCGGTGAACATGAAGTCGTTCGACGCCACCTTGTATTTCGCGCCCGGATCGTAAGGTTTTCCGCCGATTTCAAGCGAAACGATGCGATTTCCAGCCGTCGCCTTGGGGTCATAGACCAGCTTGAGCCCGGAGACCTGCGGAAAGCGTCCGGCCCGGTTGTCGACCTGCGACAGACCATTTTCCAAGGCATCCCTGACATCCTTGCCGGTGATCTCGACCATCACGGTGGCATTGCCAAAGGGAAGTTCGGACAAGATGTCGCGCCTCGATAGCGACGAACCGGCGGCATACTGGCGATTGGCGCGAATGCCACCGCCATTGGTGATGGCGATGTCGGCCCCGGTCGAATCGCGGATCGCATCGGCGATCAGGTTCCCCATCGCGGTTTCCTGCGAGCGGACCATGGCGCTGCGGCTGTCCAGTTCGTGTGTCGTCGCCCCCAGCGTCACATCCAGTTGCTGCGACAGTTCCGCCTCGTACTTCTTCACGATGGCCAGCGTTTCCGGGTCGGGCGTGACGAAAGCCGATTCGATCGGGCGGAACACCGGGCGCCAGGTCACCGAGCGCTTGCCGTCCTTCTGCTCGACCACGCAGTACATGTCGACCGCCGTGACCGTTTCGCCCTCTTCGCCCGATTCCACCATCACGGTACGACCATCGAAGGAAATTCTCAGATCATGGTCGTGACCTGTCAGCAGCACATCGACGAGGCGCGAGCGCTGGATTTCAAGGTCGCGCGTAAAATCGGTGTGCGTCACCGCCACGATGATGTCCGCGCCCTCGTCCTTGAGCGCCTTGGACTGCTCGCGCACCGTCGCCATCTCGTCGAGGAACTGGAAGCCCTCGCCCTGCGACATCAGCGGAGTCGCTGCAATCGTCACTCCGAACACCCCGACCTTGACCGGCCCGAGGTCGTAGATCTTGCGGTCGAAATGGCTGTTGATCCTGGTGCCATCCGCCAGCCGCAGGTTGGCGGCGAACATCGGGTACTTCGCCTGCGCCGCGCGCTCGAAATAGTTGGCCTTGCCGAAGTCGAACTCGTGGTTGCCGGGCACGAAGATATCCGGCGGCACGACGTTGAGCAGTTCAACCGTATGCGCGCCCTGGTCGAACCCGCTCATCAGCGAGGGGGAATACATGTCGCCGGCATGGGCATAGAGCATCGGCACACCCGCCGCGCGCTCGGCACGGGCGATGGCCGCCAGCCGGGCAAAACCGCCGCGCCCCTTCTGCTCGCTCATCTTGTAGATGTCGTTGACCAGAAGCAGCTTGAAGGTGGGTTGCACGCCCTGCGCAGCCGCCTGCGCCGCGGCTTCCTCGGCAGAACCGGCGAGAATCGTGGTGGCAACGCCACCCGCCGCTGCAATCCTGAACAGTTCGCGCCTGCTGGTTCCCGACATCGGCCACTCCTCACTTTCCCATGACGGCATAATCATGCGCCGGGCAGCACGGCAACTCAAGGCAAACAAGTTTGAACTCGTCTCTGGTCGAGCCGAAAATTTGCGGTAAATAACCGCCATGACAGACGCTGCGCCTCATCCTCACCGCCCCGCCAATCACCCGGACGTGCCCTATGGCAAGGTGGGTGTCCTGCTGCTCAACCTCGGCACGCCGGACGGCACCGACTATTGGTCGATGCGCCGCTATCTCAAGGAATTCCTCTCCGACCAGCGCGTGATCGAGGAACCGCGCTGGAAGTGGTGGCCGATTCTCAACCTGATCATCCTCACCGTCCGCCCCGGCAAGAAGGGCAAGGACTACGCGACGATCTGGAACACCGAGAAGAACGAGGGNCCGCTGAAAACCATCACGCGGGATCAGGCGGAAAGACTGGCGGCGCGCCTGTCGGGCCATCCGAACATCGTGGTGGACTGGGCCATGCGCTATGCCAACCCAACCACCGAAAGCCGCATCCGCGCTCTTCAGGCGCAGGGCTGCGAGCGTATCCTGCTGGTGCCGCTCTATCCGCAATATGCGGCCGCCACCACCGCCACCGCAGCCGACCACGCCTTCCGCGCGCTGATGGCGATGCGCTGGCAACCGGCTGTGCGCGTGGCCCCGGCCTATCATGACGATCCGACCTACATCGACGCTCTGGCGACATCGGTGCGCGAACACCTCGCCCGGCTCGATTTCGAGCCCGAGGTGCTGATCTCCACCTTCCACGGCATGCCGAAAAAGTACCACACCGCCGGCGATCCCTATCATTGCCAGTGCATGAAGACCGGAAGGCTTTTGCGCGAGGCACTGGGCTGGGACCGGGACCGTTTCCTGATCACCTTCCAGTCGCGTTTCGGCACTGACGAATGGCTGCGCCCCTACACCGACGAGACGGTCGAGAAGCTGGCGAAAAAGGGCGTCAAGCGCCTCGCCATGATCGCGCCGGGTTTTTCTGCCGACTGTCTTGAGACGCTTGAGGAACTCGACGGCGAGAACCGCGAGATCTTCGAACACAACGGCGGCGAGAAGTTCAGCTACATTCCGGCGCTCAACGCCTCCGAACTCGGCATCGATGTCATCGAAACCCTGGTGCGCCGCGAATTGATGGGCTGGATCGAGGACATCCACGGCCGCGCCGAGAGCGATGCCGCCATCCGCGCCGAGGCTTCGGAACTGGACCAGCGCAACCTGCTGCCCTGATGCGACAGGCGGTCCGGGCCGGTCTGGCGCTGTTCGCCATCGCCTTTGGCCTCGGCTTCGTGCTCGGGACGGCGCGGGTCCTGCTGCTGGCG
>Ga0056914_10001628_pt1 | contig 15498 bp, 18 predicted proteins | sample TNRBio252014_DNA_FD_55168 | JGI IMG/M metagenome (GOLD analysis project Ga0056914, IMG submission 55168) | Wastewater treatment Type I Accumulibacter community from EBPR Bioreactor in Madison, WI, USA - TNR Reactor_6/25/2014_ DNA | ecosystem: Engineered > Bioreactor > EBPR > Anaerobic-Aerobic >...
CTGCTGTCATGATTCAAGGTCAGTCCGTAGCCGAGTTCCTGCAGCAGGGCCTTCTCGAAGCGGCGCAGACCGGCCTCGCGCTCCCCGGCGCCGGCANCNTCCTCGGCCAGCCGCGAAAGCATTTCCGAATAGCGCGCGAAGAGCTTCTCGTGGGCATCCTCGCGCGGCAGCAGGTGCATCAGCAATTCGTTGAGGTAGTANCCGCAAAAAAGGGCCGGNCCTGCCAGCAAGGGTTGCCCGCCCTGCCATTCGGCCTTCATCAGGGTCAGGACTTCGCCCTTGCCCGCCCAGCCCAGTTCAAGGGGCTGGAACGCCATCAACAGGCCGCGGATCGCCGAGCGCGGCCGGCGCGCACCGCGTGCCAGCAGCGCCATGCGCCCGAAATCACGGGAAAACACTTCGACGATGAGACTGGTTTCCCGGAACGGGTACGCATGCAGGACGTAAGCCGGCTGGCCATCGACTTTGCTGCGCAGGTTCATTCGTAGCCAAGGCTCTTCAGCAGGCGCGCATCGTCGTTCCAGCCAGACTTGACCTTGACCCAGACCTCGAGATGGACCTTGCCGCCGAACAGGCGCTCCATGTCCTGACGGGCCTCGCTGGCAATCCGCTTGAGCGCTTCGCCACCCTTGCCGATGACGATTGCCTTGTGGTTGTCGCGGTCGACGACGATTGCGGCGAAAATCCGCCGCAAATTGCCTTCGATCTCGAATTTCTCGATCTCGACCGTCGTCGTGTAGGGCAATTCATCGCCGACCAGACGGAAAACCTTTTCCCGGATGTATTCGGCGGCAAGAAAGCGTTCGCTCCTGTCGGTCAGCTCGTCCTCCGCAAACATCAGCCCCTCGTTGGGCAGATGTTTGCGTGCTTCGGCAAGCAATTCCCCGGTCTGCCGCCCCTTGGCCGCGCTGATCGGCACCACCGCGGCGTAATCGTGCTCCGCGGAAACACGGGCGATGAAGGGCAACAGCGCCATGCGGTCCTTCAGGCAATCGGTCTTGTTGACCACCAGGATGACGGGCCGATCCTTCGGCAGCAGCCTGACCACCGCCTGATCCTGGGCGTCATAGCGACCCGCCTCGACGACGAAGAGCACCAGATCGACATCGCCCATCGCCTGCGTCACGCCGCGATTCATGGTCCGGTTCAGGGCGTTGNCGAACCTCGTCTGGAAACCCGGCGTATCGACGAACACGTATTGCGCGTCGTCGCTGGTGACGATGCCGGTGATCCGGTGCCGGGTGGTCTGCGCCTTGCGCGAGACGATGCTGATCTTCTCGCCGACGAGATGGTTGAGCAGCGTCGACTTGCCGACGTTGGGACGGCCAACGATGGCGATGTAACCGGAACGTGTCTTGTTCATCCCAGGATCATGCCCCGAGCGCCTTCAGTGCGCTGTCGGCGGCGGCCTGCTCGGCCAGCCGGCGGCTGTTGCCCTGCCCGAGGGTNCGCAAGGCCGGGTTGNCGATTTCGCAGGCNACCTCGAAGCGCTGTTCGTGCGCGGCGCCGCTGGCCTCGACGACGTGATAGCGCGGCAATGGTTTCTTTCGCGCCTGCAGCCACTCCTGCAGACGGGTCTTGGCGTCCTTGTTCGGCTGCCCCGGCGTCAGTTCGTCGAACAGGGGGAGGTAAAGGCGAGCGATGACCGACTGCGCCACCGCGAAACCGCCGTCGAGATAGACGGCTCCAATCAGCGCCTCCAGGGTATCCGCCAGTATGGAAGGGCGCTCGCCGCCACCGCTTTTCAGTTCGCCCTCGCCCAGACGCAGGTAGCTGCCGAGATTCAGCGTCACGGCCAGCCTGTGCAACGCATCCTGGCGAACCAGATTGGCGCGCAACCGCGAAAGCTCGCCTTCCGCCAGATGCGGATGGCGCCTGAACAGCGCCACCGCGATCACGCAGTTGAGAACTCCATCGCCGATGAATTCGAGCCGCTCGTTGTTGGGGTTGCCGAAGCTGCGATGCGTCAGGGCCGTCTGCAGCAACTCGCGATCGCCAAAGACATGCCCCAGTGACGCCATCAGCGCCGACAAGTCGGTCACCTGCCGCTCAGTCGGCGGTCGAACCCTTGTAGTTGATTACCAGACTGACATTGCCGAAGAGCGGAATCCGCTTGTCGTAGTCGAATGCAATGACGATCTTCCCCTGGTCCTTGGAGACATCGAGCTGTTCCGGCTTGAAGTCGAGCTGGTCGATATTGGCGAAGTTGTCGAAGGTCTTTCTGACATCGGCGACGGTCGCGTCGGGCCCGACCTTGTTGGCCGTCGCCTTGATATCCTTGAGAATCTTGTAGTACTCGACCGTCGTCGGCGCCACCTTCATTCCCAGCACGGCCACCAGCGTTATCACGACGCCCCAGAAAATGAGCCCGGAAAGAGCGACTCCACGTTGATGTTTCATTTCTTCTCCTACTTGAAGGAACCAATCCGGCTGGGACTGCTCAGGTTCAACCAGATAAAAAATGCCTTGCCCACGATGTTCCGCTCGGGCACGAAACCCCAGAATCGGCTGTCACGGCTGTTGTCACGGTTGTCGCCCATCACGAAGTAATGCCTGTCGGGCACCTTGCAGATGACGCCGGCCGCATTGTAGGTGCAATTCTCCCTAAACGGAAACCGGGTCGCATCGGGTATGAAGGCCGGCGCATCACTGTCGTTCAGGTACTTGTACTCGACATCGCCCATTCTAGCGACATATTGTTCCGAGTAGTAGAGACGTTCCGGATGATGGTAGTCGAAAACCTTCGTCGTCTCGACAGGCAGACCGTTGATGGTCAGACGCTTGTTCTGATAGGAAACCGTATCGCCCGGCACCCCGACGACGCGCTTGATGTAGTCGAGCGAGGGGTCCTCCGGGTAGCGGAAGACCATGACGTCGCCCCGCTGCGGCGAATTGATGGCGATGATCTTCGTGTTGATCACCGGCAGGCGGATGCCGTAGGTGAACTTGTTGACCAGGATGAAGTCGCCGACCTGCAAGGTCGGAATCATCGAACCCGAGGGGATCTTGAAGGGCTCGAAGAGGAAGGAGCGCAACAGGAAGACGATCAGGATGACCGGGAAGAAACTGGCGCCCCATTCCACCCACAGCGGCTCCTTGACCGCGTCGTCGGACTCCCCTTGCGCATCGCGGGCGAAAGGCAGTTTGGCCGCGAATCCGGTGGGTCCGCCTTCGGCGCCTTGCGCCCGGCCCGCAGGCGAGGTTCCGAGCAAGCGAAACCTTTCGGGCGACCTCCTCGACGTCCTTGCCGCTGAATTCCTTCCTGTCGTTGAGATAGCCGGAGAGCAGCAGGTGATCGCAGAGTGAATTGATGCGCCCGGGAATTCCCCCCGTGGCGGCGAATATGGCGGCATGCCCATCCTCGGTGAAGCTCGGAGAACCGCTCGACCCGGCGCATCTCAGCCGGTGCTCGATGTAGGCGCGCGTCTCCGCCGCGTTCATCGGCTCGATGTGGTAGGAGGCAATGATCCGCTGCCTGAATTGCGTCAGTCCGGGACTCTGCAGGATTTCACGGAATTCGGGTTGCCCGACGAGAAAGCTGCGCAGCAGGGGCTGGTTGCCGAACTGGAAGTTCGACAGCGTGCGCAACTCCTCGACGGCCTTGATGCTCAGATTCTGCGCTTCGTCGACGATCAGCAGACAGCTCTTGCCCTTGCTGGTCAGGCCGATCAGAAAGGCTTCCAGGGAGTGCATGACGTCCGATTTGTCGACCCCCTTGGTGTGGATGCCGAATGCGGTGCCGACCAGGCGCAAGGTGTTGTCGGCATCGCCGCGGGCGCTCACCAGATGCGCCGCGATGACCTTGTCCGGATCCAGGCTGTCGAGCATCCGGCGAATGATCGTCGTCTTGCCCACGCCCAGTTCGCCGGTAATGACCACGAAACCTTCGTTCTCCTGCATGCCGTACTCGAGATACGCGGTGGCGCGCAGATGCGCCTCGCTCGGAAAATAGAACTGCGCATCGGGGTTTGCCAGGAAGGGCTTGCTGCTCAAGCCATAGAAAGACGCGTATTTCCGCTCGCGCAATTTCCGGAATTTCAGCACGTCGACCGCGTAAAGCGCCCCGGTCACGACCGTCAGCACGAAGAGAATAAGGGCAAAATTCATTCGTTGAATCTCAGCTATCGACCCGCAGGATGGCGAGGAAGGCTTCCTGCGGGATTTCCACGCTGCCGACCTGCTTCATGCGCTTCTTGCCGGCCTTCTGTTTCTCCAGAAGTTTTCTCTTGCGTGTGATGTCGCCGCCATAGCACTTGGCCAGCACGTCCTTGCGCATCGCCTTGACGTTCTCGCGGGCAACGATATGCGATCCGATCGCCGCCTGAATCGCCACGTCGTACATCTGACGGGGAATCAGTTCGCGCATCTTGGAGGCCAGTTCGCGGCCGCGATACTGCGAGTTGGCGCGATGCACGATCAGCGACAGCGCGTCCACCTTCTCGTTGTTGATCAGGATGTCCAGCTTGACCACATCGGCCGCGCGGTATTCCCGGAACTCGTAGTCGAGCGACGCGTAGCCCCTCGAGCACGACTTCAGGCGGTCGAAGAAATCCATCACCACTTCGGCCATCGGAATTTCGTACACCAGCTTTACCTGCCGGCCGTGGTAATGCATGTCGATCTGATTGCCGCGCTTCTGGTTGCACAGCGTGATGACGTTGCCCAGATAGTCCTGGGGCACGAANATCGTCGCGGTGATGATTGGCTCGCGCACCTCTTCGACCTTGGTCAGTTCCGGCAGCTTGGCCGGGTTTTCGACCTGGACGACCGTGCCGTCGCGCATNACCACCTCGTAGACGACGGTTGGCGCAGTGGTGATCAGATCCTGATCGAATTCGCGCTCCAGTCGCTCCTGGACGATTTCCATGTGCAGCAGGCCCAGGAATCCGCAGCGGAAACCGAAGCCGAGCGCCTGCGAAACCTCGGGCTCGTAGTGCAGCGAGGCATCGTTGAGTTTCAGCTTTTCCAGCGATTCGCGCAGGGAGTCGTACTGATTCGACTCGACCGGGTAGAGTCCGGCGAACACCTGCGGCTTGATTTCCTTGAACCCCGGCAAGGGTTCGCTCGCCTTGCGGTCGGCCGTGGTGATCGTGTCGCCGACCTTGGCCGCCNGCAGTTCCTTGATCCCGGCAACGACGAACCCCACTTCGCCCGCGCGCAAGGCTTCGCGCGAGACCGACTTCGGGGAAAACACGCCNACCTGTTCGCACAACTGCTGGGCGCCGCTCGCCATGAAGAAGAGCTTGTCCTTCGGGCGGATGACGCCATCAACCACGCGCACGAGCATGACGACGCCGACGTAGTTGTCGAACCAGGAGTCGATGATCAAGGCCTTGAGCGGCCCTTGCGGATCGCCCTTGGGCGGCGGAATGCGTGCAACGACCGCTTCGAGGATATCGTCAACCCCCAGACCGGTCTTGGCCGAGGCGAGGATGGCGTCCGTTGCGTCGATGCCGATGACGTCCTCGATCTCCTGTCGCGCATTGTCGGGGTCAGCCGAAGGAAGGTCGATCTTGTTCAGCACCGGAACGACCTCGACGTCGAGGTCGAGCGCCGTGTAGCAGTTGGCGACGGTCTGCGCCTCGACACCTTGCGAGGCGTCGACAACCAGAAGGGCGCCTTCGCAGGCAGACAATGAACGCGACACCTCATACGAGAAATCGACGTGTCCCGGCGTATCGATCAGGTTCAGGTTGTAGACCTTGCCGTCACGCGCCTGGTATTGCAGCGCCGCGGTCTGCGCCTTGATGGTGATGCCACGTTCGCGCTCGATGTCCATCGAATCGAGGACCTGCGCCTCCATCTCGCGATCCGAGAGCCCGCCACAGAGATGGATGATGCGATCGGCAAGCGTCGACTTGCCGTGGTCGATATGGGCGATTATGGAGAAGTTGCGGATGTGATCCATCGATACGAGAAAAAAAGGGCGCTGTTGCGGCGCCCTTCCTTGTTCAGAAGGCCTTGAATTCTAGCGGATTCCCGCCAAGTATTCACGGGTTTTGGCCTCGTCCAGAAAGTAATGGCAGATTTCCCTTTCGCCATGCAACAGGACGGGCACCAGTTCATCATATCTGGCTGCGAGAAGCGGATCGCCATCCACATCGACAACCGTCACCGACGCGCCGAATTCCTCCGCCAGCGGCGCCAACGCCAACTCCATCTCGCGACAGAGGTGGCAGTAGCTCCGGCTGAGCAGGGTCAGGTCAATTGCCATTGAGGCCCTTGATGGTCACGAAGGACTGCATTTCGCCACGGCGGATCAGGAGCGTGATGTTGCCGCCCTTCTCGAACTGCGCCAGCAACTTGTTGAATTGCTCGACGGTCGTGACCTCGGTCGTCGCCCCCTTGCTGATCAGCGCGATGATGACGTCGCCAGGACGCAGATCGGCCCGCGCATGGGCGCCGCGAACATCCTGGATCAGCAGGCCGGAGGACATCCTGAGTTCCCGCTTCTGCTCCGCGGTCAACTCGCTCACCACCAGTCCGAGGCGATTGGCCTGTTGCTCCGCGGGCTTGCCCCCACGGGAAGGCCGGCTCGAAGCCACCTTCTCGTCGCTCATCTCGCCGACGGTCACGGGGATTTCGCGGGTCGCGCCCTTGCGCCAGACCTGCAGCGTCGACCGGGTTCCCGGCCTGGTGGCGCCCACCATGCGCGGAAGGTCGGCGGAAGCATTGATCGGCTTGCCATCGAACTTGAGGATGACATCGCCCGGCTCAAGTCCCGCCTTGTCGGCCGGCCCGCCCTTCTCGACGGAATTGACGACGGCGCCCATCGGCTTGCTCAGGGCCAGCGACTCCGCCAGTTCCTTGCTGACTTCCTGAATCACGACGCCGAGGCGACCGCGGCTGACCTTGCCCGAGACGCGCAACTGGTTCTGGATGTCCATGGCCACGTCGATCGGAATGGCGAAGGAGACGCCCATGTAGCCGCCGCTGCGACTGTAGATCTGCGAATTGATGCCGACGACCTCGCCGCGCAGGTTGAACAGAGGGCCGCCGGAATTGCCGGGATTGATCGCGACATCGGTCTGGATGAAGGGGACGTAGTTTTCCTGCGGCAAGGAGCGACCCTTGGCCGAAACGATACCCGCCGTGACCGAGTTGTCGAAGCCGAACGGCGAACCGATCGCGACCACCCATTCGCCGACCTTGAGTTGCCCCGGCTCACCCATCCGGACGGCCGGCAGCCCGCCGGCCTCGATCTTCAGCAGCGCGACGTCGGAACGCTTGTCGGCGCCGATGATCTTCGCCTTGAATTCGCGCTTGTCGGTCAGGCGCACCGTCACTTCATCGGCGCCTTCGACGACATGGGCATTGGTCAGGATGTAGCCGTCGCCGCTGATGATGAACCCCGAGCCAAGCGACTTGTTCTCGAACTCGCGCGGCGTGGCGCCTCCCGGTCCCCGGGGGATGAAGCGCTTGAAGAATTCGAAGGCCGGGTCGTTCTCGTCGAACGGAAACGGCGTTCCCTGGCTGCCGCGCATCACCTGCGTCGTGCTGATATTGACGACGGCCGGCCCCTGTTTCTCGGCGAGTTCGCTGAAGTCCGGCAGACCGCGCGTCTGCGCAAGCGCGGCGGAAGAAACGAGAAGGAACGACAGGATGGCCAGAAGACGTTTCATGGGCGTTGTACCTCGTGGATTGCTCAAGACGAACGGGAAACGATGCGGGGATGAATTTCGGGAAAGCCGGTGGCCGCTGCCGCACGGCGACGAACATGCAGAAAGGCGAGAAGCAGACCGGCCAGGGCGCCCAGCATCGCGCCCGGATCGTCTCCGAGAAACATCCCGACGACGGCGCCGGCGATGGTTGCGGTCAACGGCAGAATATAGGCCAGATTCGCGCTCCGGCGGACGCTGCCCGCGGCCAGGGCGATCGTCACGCGATCGCCGACCCCGGCGCCGATCTCGTTGGCGACGCGATAGGTCTTCGGCGTGGAACAGAACATCCGGGTCAGCTGCTGACCGCCGCAGCCGCCCGCCTCATGGCAGCGCCCGCACCCACCCTGCTCCACCTCGACCAGGGCGTCGTCCCGGTCGATCTCACGAACGATGGCGCGGACCGTGCTTGGTTCGGGATACATCGACTACCAGCGGCGATCCGGCGCGATATCGAGCAAGGGCCGCAGTTTCAGGGCCACCGCCTCACGGGCGCGGAAGATTCGCGAGCGGACGGTACCGATCGGGCAATCCATCCTGTCCGCGATTTCCTCATAGGACATCCCGTCAATCTCGCGCAGCACGATCGCCCGGCGCAACTCCTCCGGGAGCGCATCGATGGCGGAATTGACGGTTTCGCCGATCTGCTTGGACATCAGTAGACTTTCCGGGGTGTTGATGTCGCGCAACTGATCGGCGGACTCGAAGGTCTCGGCTTCCTCGCTGTCGAACTGCGTTGACGTCGGTGCGCGCCGGCCCTGGGCGACCAGGTAATTCTTGGCGGTGTTGATGCCGATCCGGTAAAGCCAGGTATAGAAGGCGCTGTCGCCGCGAAACGACGGCAAGGCGCGGTAGGCCTTGATGAATGCTTCCTGCGTCACATCCTCGATTTCCCCGGGGTCGCGAATGAAACGCGACAGCAGACGTCCCAGCTTGCGCTGATACTTGCCCACCAACCGCTCGAAGGCGTGTCGATCACCCGCTTGCGCCTGCTCGACCAGTATCTGGTCGATCTCGCGCTCGCTCATCAGCTCTTGCATGCTCTGTCAGATTTTCACCGGTCTCGTCGTCGAGCGGAGTATAGCCCAGCCGAATTCCTCGGGCCGATACGTAGTTGACCTTAATTGTGACCATCTGTAACGGCAGGAACCCTCTTTGCCGTGCTATATTCCGCTCCTTGCAATCCTGCCAGAGTAGAGTGTTGCAGAATTTCGATGTCCTGATCATCGGCAGCGGCCTCGCCGGACAATCCGCCGCGCTTCGCCTGGCGGAGCATTGCCGGGTGGCGCTTGTCAGCAAGCGCAGTCTCGAGGATTCGGCTTCGGGCTGGGCGCAGGGCGGCATTGCCGCCGTTCTCGACAGCAAGGACTCGATCGAGGCCCATATCCACGACACCCTGGTCGCCGGCGCCTGGCTCAATGACGAGAAGGTGACACGATTCGTCGTCGAAAACGGGCGCCGCGCGATCGAATGGTGATCGCCCAGGGCGTCCCCTTCACCCAGGATGATTCCGGATACCACCTGACGCGCGAAGGCGGACACAGCGCACGCCGGGTCATCCACGTCGCCGATGCGACGGGGTCGGCGGTTCAGGAAGCCCTGACCCGGCAGGTGCGCGCCGCCCGCAACATCACGGTTCTTGAAAACCATATCGCCATCGACCTGATCACCGGCGCCAAGCTGGCTACCGGCGAGAACCGCTGTTACGGCGCCCACGTGCTCGACAGTCGAACCGGCGACGTCGTCACCATCGGCGCTCCCAACACCCTGATCGCGACGGGAGGCGCCGGCAAGGTCTATCTGTACACGACGAACCCCGACACGTCCACCGGCGATGGAGTGGCAATGGCCTGGCGGGCCGGCTGCCGGGTCGCCAACATGGAATTCATCCAGTTTCACCCGACCTGCCTGTATCACCCGCAGGCCAAGTCCTTCCTGATTTCGGAGGCGGTGCGCGGCGAAGGCGGGCTGCTCCGGCTACCCGATGGCACCCGCTTCATGCTGATGCATGACAAGCGCGCCGAACTCGCGCCGCGTGACATCGTCGCCCGCGCCATCGACTTCGAGATGAAGAAGCGCGGCCTGGACTGCGTCTATCTGGACATCACCCACAAGGGCGAGGAATTCATCCGGGCACATTTCCCGAACATCCATGCCCGTTGCCTCGAACTGGGCATCGACATCGCCAGCGAGCCGATTCCCGTGGTGCCCGCGGCCCACTATACCTGTGGCGGCGTCATCAGCGACCTGCGCGGGCGAACGGACGTCAAGGGNCTNTATGTCGCCGGCGAAGCCTCATGCACGGGNCTTCATGGCGCCAATCGACTGGCCTCGAACTCGCTGCTCGAATGTCTGGTCTTTGCCGAAGCCGCGGTCAACGATATCCTGGGCCGCAAAACCGGCCGGCCTCCGCGCTTGCCNCAATGGGATGAAAGCCGCGTCACCAATGCCGACGAGGAGGTGGTCATTTCCCATAACTGGGACGAATTGCGTCGCTTCATGTGGGACTACGTCGGCATCGTCCGCACCACGAAGCGGCTCAAGCGGGCGCAGAACCGCATCCGTTTGCTGAAGTGGGAAATCGAGGAGTTCTACGCCAATTTCCGGGTCAGTCATGACCTGATCGAACTGCGCAATCTGGTCGTCACCGCCGACCTGATCATCCGGTGCGCCATGCGGCGCAAGGAAAGCCGCGGACTGCACTTTTCCCGTGACTATCCGGAGACNCTGCCGAACGCGAAGGGCACGATTCTCAGGAATCGTCTGAGCCGTCGCTGACGGAAGCGCGCCAGCGCAGCCAGACCCGCAGGCGTCGGAAATCCTCTGGCGCCACGCAATCCGGAGCGACGACGATCAGCCATATGCCTTGCGCATGCGCCAGACGCATGACCGTCAGCCATGGATGCGCTGTTGCGCCGGGCAGCAGGCGAACCGGAGAGAACTCGGACGCGCCGATGGCCAGACCGCTGAGGCTGCCGTCTTCGTCGATGCGCAGGGTCTCGATTCGCGGCCGCAAGCCTCGTGCCGCAGCGAATGCGGCGAGCACGAGCGCGACTGCAACCAGCCAGGAAGCGACCGGCGGCCAGGCGACCCGTTCAATGGCAATCAGGCCGATGGCGGTCGAAACCGGCAGGACGCCCCCGATCAGGCGCGAGCGGCGCAGTCCGACCGTGATCGGAAAGCGCACCGTTCCCTGCCGTCGGTCGCTCTTTCAGGCCAGATCAGACGCGTTTGAACGCGACGGTGCCGTTGGTGCCGCCAAATCCGAAGGAGTTCGAGAGCGCGGCGTCGATTCGCATCGGACGCGCCTGATTCGCGCAATAGTCGAGGTCGCAGCGCTCGTCCTGGTTGAAGATGTTGATGGTCGGCGGCGAAATCTGATTGTAGATCGCCAGCGTAGTGAAGATCGCTTCGATCCCGCCGGCTGCGCCAAGCAGGTGGCCGGTCATCGACTTGGTGGAATTGACCACGACATTCTTTCGCGCAGTCGCCGAAAGCGCTCCTGACCGCCATCGTTTCCGCGACGTCGCCGAGCGGCGTCGAGGTGCCGTGGGCATTGACATACTGGATGTCGGAAGGAGCCAGTCCGGCATTCTTCATCGCCGCCAGCATGCAGCGGCGGGCGCCGTCGCCGTTCTCGGCCGGTTGCGTCATGTGATAGGCATCGGCGCTCATGCCGTAACCGGCGACTTCGGCGTAGATCCTTGCCCCCCGGGCCCTGGCGTGCTCGTACTCTTCGAGCACCATGCAGCCGGCGCCTTCACCGAGAACGAAGCCGTCGCGGTCCCTGTCCCAAGGCCGGCTGGCGGTCGCCGGGTCGTCGTTGCGGGTGGACAACGCGCGGGCGGCGCAGAACCCCCCCAGCCCAAGCGGCGACACGGTCGATTCCGCACCTCCGGCGACCATGATGTCCGCGTCGCCGTACTCGATGATGCGCGCGGCCTCGCCCACCGAATGGGTTCCGGTCGAGCAGGCCGTCACCAGCGAGATGTTCGGACCCTTGAAGCCGTACATGATCGACAGGTTGCCGGAAATCATGTTGATGATCGAGCCGGGAACGAAGAATGGCGACACCTTGCGGACGCCGCCGNCATTGTATTCGTCCTTGGTCACCTCGATCAGCGGCAGGCCGCCGATGCCTGAGCCGATCGCCACCCCCACGCGCTCGCGGTCGGCAACATTTTCCTTGTCCANGCCGGCATCACGCACCGCCTGAATTCCCGCCGCCATGCCGAAATGGATGAAGGTGTCCATGCGGCGCGCGTCCTTGGACGAAATGTAGGCGGTAACGTCAAAGCCCCTGACTTCGCCGGCAATGTGCACCGGAAAGGTGGACGTGTCGAACTTGCTCACCCGGACGATGCCGGAGCGGCCGGCAACGATGTTCCGCCAACCTTCCTCGACGGTATTTCCGACCGGACTAACCAGACCCAGACCAGTGATTACGACTCTGCGACGTGTCAAAGTGAACTCCGAATGCAAACGCGCCAAGGCCGGCCATCGGGCCGGCCTTGTCGCTTGATCAGACGATAGGAATCAGGCCTTGTTGGCCAGGATGTAGTCGACCGCCTGCTGGACCGTGGTGATCTTCTCCGCCTGTTCGTCAGGAATCTCACACTCGAATTCCTCTTCGAGAGCCATGACAAGTTCGACGGTGTCCAGCGAATCCGCCCCGAGATCGTCGACGAAAGAGGACTCGTTCTTGATGTCCGCTTCATTGACGCCCAACTGTTCGGCGACAATTTTCTTGACGCGCTCTACGATGTTATCCATTAGAAAAACTCCTTCCCCTAGGGGGTGCGTAAAAAAACGTGGCTAGTTTANCAAAAGCCGGGGCTTCGGGAAATCAATCCATGAACATGCCGCCATTCACNTGCACGGTCGTGCCCGTGACATAGGCGGCAGCCGGTGAGACAAGAAAGCCGACGGCGCCGGCGACGTCTTCCGGAGTGCCGGCGCGACCGAGCGGAATCGCGGCCAGCATGGCCTCCTTCTGCTCGTCGGTCAAGGCGTGCGTCATGTCGGTNGCGACAAAGCCCGGCGCCACGCAGTTGACCGTGATGTTGCGGCTGCCCAGTTCCCGCGCCAGCGATCGCGTGAGACCGGCAACCCCGGCCTTCGCCGCGCAGTAGTTGGCCTGGCCCGGATTGCCGGAATAGCCGACAACCGAGGTTATATTGACCACGCGGCCGAAGCGCGCCTTCATCATTCCGCGCATGACGCCGCGCGTGAGACGGAAGACCGCCCTGAGATTGGTGTCGATGACGGCGTCCCACTCGTCGTCNGCCATGCGCATCGCCAGATTGTCGCGGGTGATCCCGGCATTGTTGACGAGGATGGTGATGGGGCCGAATTCCTTCGCGACATCTGCCAGGACGGCATCGGTCCGGCTGNTGTCGGTGACGTCGAGCATGATCCCCTTGCCCTTGACGCCGGCTTCGGCGAGACAGGCGGATATCCTGCCGCCCCCGTCTTCACTGGTCGCCGTGCCGATCACGGTCGCGCCCTGCCTGCCGAGCTCCAGCGCGATGGCCCGGCCGATGCCGCGGGTGGCGCCGGTAACGAAGGCGATCCTGTCGTTCAGCATGATTTACTCCAGACCCAGGCTGGCATCGATGGCGGCGGCATCCGCCAGCGCCACACCGCCGACCCCATCGGCGCAGCGCTTGGTCAGGCCGGCCAGAACCTTGCCCGGACCGCACTCGGCCACGGTCGACACGCCCATGGCAGCCATTTTCTGGATGGTCTCGACCCAGCGTACCGGGTGGTANGCCTGGCGCACCAGCGCATCCTTGATGCGCGCCGGTTCGCTCTCGATGGCCACATCGACATTGTTGATCACCGGAACGGCGGGTGTCCGGAAATCCAGTTCGGCCAGACGCGCCGCCAGTTTGTCGGCGGCGGGACGGATCAGCGACGAATGGAACGGCGCGGAGACCGGCAGCGCCTTGGCCATCCTGGCGCCACGCGCCTTGCAGGTTTCCATGGCGCGCTCGACAGCCGCCTTGTGGCCGGCGATGACCGTCTGGCCGTTGGCATTGAAATTGACCGGCTCGACCACCTCGCCCTGGGCGGCCTCGGCGCAGGCGGCGGCGACGCCCGCATCATCGAGGCCAAGGATGGCCGCCATGGCGCCTGCGCCGAAGGGAACGGCTTCCTGCATGGCAGCCGCGCGCAGGCNAACGAGCGGCACGGCATCCTTGAGTTCGATGACGCCGGCGGCAACCAGCGCAGAATACTCGCCGAGACTGTGGCCGGCGACGACAGCGGGCATCCGGCCGCCCCTCTCGCGCCAGAGCCGCCAGGCAGCGATGCCGGCGGTCAACATGACCGGCTGCGTATTCACCGTCCGGGCAAGGACTTCCGCCGGGCCATCGGCGACCATCGTCCACAAGTCGTCGCCGAGGGCGCCGGAAGCCTCGTCGAAGGTTGCACGCACCACGGCGGCATCGCCGTAGGCTGCCATCATGCCAACGCTCTGTGAGCCCTGGCCTGGAAATACGATAGCGAAAGACATCTGATTCCCTCTCCCCGATCAGAATTCGAGCAGCGCCGCGCCCCAGGTAAAGCCGCCGCCCACACCTTCCAGCAACACCCGCTGACCCTTGCGGATGCGTCCGTCACGGACGGCTTCGTCAAGCGCCAGCGGCACCGAAGCAGCGGACGTATTGCCGTGCCGATCGACGGTGAAGATCACCTTGTCGCGGTCAACGCCGAGTTTCCTTGCGGTCGCTTCCATGATACGGATATTGGCCTGATGCGGAATCAGCCAGTCAACCGCGCAGGCCTGGGTGCCCGCATCCAGACAAACCTCCTCGGCGACCTCGGCCAGCACCCGCACGGCGAACTTGAAGACCGCCTGACCATCCATGCGCAGGAACGGATCGCCGATGACCTGGCCTCCGCACACCTGCCCCGGAACGTTCAGGATGCCATTCTGGCTGCCGTCGGCATGCATCGCCGTCGCCAGTATCCCCGGCTCTTCGGCAGCCTCGAGGACCACCGCGCCCGCCCCGTCGCCGAACAGGACGCAGGTGCCGCGATCGTTCCAGTCGAGAATCCGCGAAAAGACCTCGGCTCCGATGACCAGCGCCTTGCGGTGGCTACCGGAGCGGATGAACTTCTCGGCAATCCCCAGGGCGTAGACAAAGCCACTGCAGACGGCCTGGACGTCGAACGCGGCAGCGCCCTTGCTGCTGCCCAGCCTGCCCTGGATGAGGCAGGCGGTACTGGGAAAGATGAAGTCCGGAGTCGAGGTCGCAACGATGATCAGGTCGATCTCGCCTGCCGCAACACCGGCCATCTCCAGCGCCTGCTGCGCGGCGACCAGACCCAGATCGCTGGACGTCGTGCCCGGCGCCGCCAGGAACCGGCTGCGAATGCCGGTACGCGAAACGATCCACTCGTCATTGGTGTCGATGCCACTCGCCGCCAGGTCGTCATTGCTGACTGGCTTGCCGGGAAGGCAACTGCCGGTACCGGTCACGCGTGCATACATTCAGGCGCCCTCCCCGGCTTTGGCAACTTGCGCATCAGCCACTGCCCCGATGCGCGCGGCGATCCGCTCGAGAACACGATTCTCGACCGCGTCGAAGGCGCGGCCGATGGCGTAGCCAAAGGCAAACGCGTCGGCCGATCCGTGGCTTTTGACGGAAATGCCGCGCAGGCCCAGCAGGATGGCTCCGTTGTAGCGGCGATGGTCGAAGCGGTGCTTGAAATTGTTGAGGACAGACATCGCGATGACGGCCGCCAGCTTCGTCAGCCAGTTGCGCTTGAACTCGCCGCGCAGCGAGGAGCCCAGCATCTGCGCCAGTCCCTCCGACGCCTTCAGGGCGACATT
>Ga0056914_10001634_pt1 | contig 15445 bp, 11 predicted proteins | sample TNRBio252014_DNA_FD_55168 | JGI IMG/M metagenome (GOLD analysis project Ga0056914, IMG submission 55168) | Wastewater treatment Type I Accumulibacter community from EBPR Bioreactor in Madison, WI, USA - TNR Reactor_6/25/2014_ DNA | ecosystem: Engineered > Bioreactor > EBPR > Anaerobic-Aerobic >...
CCCAGGTGGCCGACTTCGCGTCGGAACACCGGCCGGCTTCAAATCGGAATAAGTGGCCGGCTTCGAATTGGAATACCTGGCCGACTTCGTCGGAATCCGCAGGCTGTTCCAGTGGGCCGTTTCGATTGAACTGCGATACGGCAAAAGCCTTCCTCAAATTCGGTCCGGTGATTGCAAATATGCGGCCGTCGCGACGCCAAATGGCCTCACGTTGTCCCGTTTTGGCTCGGCTTCGGAGGGTGGCGTCTCATGCTGGGGCAAATCATCGAAATCGAAGGCGTCGGACGGCGCATCACTCTGGAGCGCGGCTTTCTGGCGGTCTCGGGTCCGGATGGCCCGATCGGCAAGGCGCCTCTGGATGACATCGAGGCGTTGATCCTCTCCAATCCGGCCGTCAGCATGACAAGCCAGGCCCTGGCGGCGCTGGCCGCGCGCGGCGCCCCGGTCGTCGTTTGCGGTCCGGATTTTCGCCCGGCCGCCTATTTGCTGCCGGTGGATGGCCATCACGCCCAGGGCGACCGCGTCGAGGCCCAGGCCGAGGCGTCGCTGCCGTTGCGCAAGCGACTGTGGGCGGACATCGTCCGCGCCAAGATCGCCGCGCAGGCGGCGGCTGTCGCGCGCGACGGCGGCAACGGCGCCCCCATCGGCGTTCTCGTCGGGCAGGTGCGCGCCGGCGACCCGGGAAATGCCGAGGCGCTCGCCGCCCAGCGCTATTTTCCGTTGATGTTCGGCGCAGGCTTCCATCGCGCGCGCGACGGCGGCGGCGGCAACGCCATGCTCAACTACGGCTATACGGTGCTCCGCGCGGCGACGGCGCGGGCCATTGTCGCAGCGGGCCTGCATCCCTCCCTGTCTCTGATGCATCGCAGCCGCGGCGACGCGCTGCGCCTCGCCGACGATCTTATGGAGCCGTTCCGCCCCTCGATCGACATCATTGTCAAAGCCTTGCTGTCGGAGGGCGTGACGGAGGTTTCCACGGAAGCCAAGCGCCGTCTTGCGCATGTGCTGCATCACGATTTTGAAACGCCCGAGGGCGTGACGCCGCTGTCGAACCTTCTCGGGCGGTTGGCGGTCTCCCTCGCCCAGATTTTCACGGGCGAGCGCAAGAAGCTCTTTCTGCCCATGGATCCGCTGCCATTGGCGAAGACCGAAATGGAGGCGGAGACAAGCGAGGACTGACGCATGCCTCGTCGGCCGAAGCAGGAGGCGCGGGCGCTTTCCGCGTATCGCATCGTGTGGATCATGGCCCTGTTTGACCTGCCCGTTGGCACCAAACCGGAGCGCAAGCGCGCGACCAAATTCCGTGAATTCCTTCTCGATGAAGGTTTCACGATGATGCAATTTTCCTGCTACATCCGATTTTCAGGCGGCAAGGAATACGCCGATGCGGTCACCCGGCGTGTCGGCAAGGCCTGCCCGAAATCGGGCAAGGTCGACGTCATCTGGTTCACGGACAAACAATACACGAATATCCGGACTTTTCGCGGAACGAATCGGGACCCCAAGCCGCCGAAACCCGATCAATTGACGCTGTTCTAGGATGTCCCAAGCCCGAATTTGTCATGCGAAACCACGAAAATGCCCTTGGAAAACAGGGCGTTTTCCAAGGGCGGTTCTAGCAGACGACGCGGCGTGGTCCTACCGCAACCGGCGGGCTCGAAGGCCGGCATTTCCGCCGGTTCTAGCAGACGACGCGGCGTGGTCCTACCGCAACCTTCTTTTTCATGACCGTTCTCCTGGTTTCGTTCTAGCAGACGACGCGGCGTGGTCCTACCGCAACATGCTCCAGCATGACATCCTGCAGCCGCTCGTTCTAGCAGACGACGCGGCGTGGTCCTACCGCAACTTGGTTTCGCTCGCGTCCTGCCCAGAGCCTGTTCTAGCAGACGACGCGGCGTGGTCCTACCGCAACTGTAGAAAGACAGTATATCAATCAACTTCCGTTCTAGCAGACGACGCGGCGTGGTCCTACCGCAACCGAATTCGATGTGCCGACTCGTGTTGCATGTTCTAGCAGACGACGCGGCGTGGTCCTACCGCAACCCGTATCACGGGAACGTCCGCCGAGGATGCGTTCTAGCAGACGACGCGGCGTGGTCCTACCGCAACAGGACCCGCGGTGCGCGGTCAGCGCGTTCCGTTCTAGCAGACGACGCGGCGTGGTCCTACCGCAACAGGACCACTACATACTCTACATTTATGAGTTGTTCTAGCAGACGACGCGGCGTGGTCCTACCGCAACCGCCGCGCGCGTCGATCCATTTGGACACGGGTTCTAGCAGACGACGCGGCGTGGTCCTACCGCAACTGCCGCGTCGAGCGCGCGTAATTCGGACTTGTTCTAGCAGACGACGCGGCGTGGTCCTACCGCAACCGGGCAGGGCTTCACGACACGTAAGAACGCGTTCTAGCAGACGACGCGGCGTGGTCCTACCGCAACATCGTCCGGCGTGTCTACGCGCGCACGGACGTTCTAGCAGACGACGCGGCGTGGTCCTACCGCAACCGTGAAAAATGATATCAAAAATCATGGCGAAGTTCTAGCAGACGACGCGGCGTGGTCCTACCGCAACCATGAGTGGCTGTTCGCGCAGCGCCGCCATGTTCTAGCAGACGACGCGGCGTGGTCCTACCGCAACCGGCGGCCGCGCAGGGATGCGGCCGGCCTCGTTCTAGCAGACGACGCGGCGTGGTCCTACCGCAACGACGGCGCCGTCAAGCTCGGCGGCAAGAACGTTCTAGCAGACGACGCGGCGTGGTCCTACCGCAACGAGAGGCCCGAGGTGCCGTTCTCGTGGTGGGTTCTAGCAGACGACGCGGCGTGGTCCTACCGCAACTTCACAGTGCCGGGGTATAAAAAGACCGAGGTTCTAGCAGACGACGCGGCGTGGTCCTACCGCAACACCCCGATCGTCGTCGTCGAACCCCGGTTCGTTCTAGCAGACGACGCGGCGTGGTCCTACCGCAACTGAGGCGCCATGCCCGCCGATTTTCTGCACGTTCTAGCAGACGACGCGGCGTGGTCCTACCGCAACGATCAGGCTGGCGGGCAGGACCGGCTCGGAGTTCTAGCAGACGACGCGGCGTGGTCCTACCGCAACATGTCCGCCGCAATGGACCATAAGTGGGGCGTTCTAGCAGACGACGCGGCGTGGTCCTACCGCAACAGCGCCATCAACTTCCGGTCCGGCTGCGCGGTTCTAGCAGACGACGCGGCGTGGTCCTACCGCAACGATCTTGCGATGCGGCGCAAATTGATCGATGGTTCTAGCAGACGACGCGGCGTGGTCCTACCGCAACCTTGAACGCATCGGGATTGGTCAGCTTGGTGTTCTAGCAGACGACGCGGCGTGGTCCTACCGCAACGGTTGTAGGCGAGCATTCCTTCGTCATCGGGTTCTAGCAGACGACGCGGCGTGGTCCTACCGCAACGACACCGATCATCCGGTGCTCGACGCGAGCGTTCTAGCAGACGACGCGGCGTGGTCCTACCGCAACGGTCGAACGTTTGAACGCGCAACTTTGCGCGTTCTAGCAGACGACGCGGCGTGGTCCTACCGCAACCGCCAGCGCCCGCTTGTATTCCGCCGTATCGTTCTAGCAGACGACGCGGCGTGGTCCTACCGCAACATAATGGGTCATGAGCGTGAGGAGTCGGAGGTTCTAGCAGACGACGCGGCGTGGTCCTACCGCAACCCGCTCGAACGAGATGTCCTTCTGCGCTTCGTTCTAGCAGACGACGCGGCGTGGTCCTACCGCAACTCTTCGTGCAGCCGTTCGATGCGCTCGATGGTTCTAGCAGACGACGCGGCGTGGTCCTACCGCAACCGGCTTGCTCTGCGATGGATGGGGGCGTGGGTTCTAGCAGACGACGCGGCGTGGTCCTACCGCAACCCTCAGCTTCATCGAGCATCTTGGCGGCAAGTTCTAGCAGACGACGCGGCGTGGTCCTACCGCAACCATATTTAGATGCTTCTGCATAATTGGTAGGTTCTAGCAGACGACGCGGCGTGGTCCTACCGCAACCCAAATCCACGTCGCGCTCTACGGCTATTTGTTCTAGCAGACGACGCGGCGTGGTCCTACCGCAACTGTTGCTCGCGATAGGCCGCAGCGGCCATAGTTCTAGCAGACGACGCGGCGTGGTCCTACCGCAACCCGCTACTCATAGCGGAACGCAAGCCTTTTGTTCTAGCAGACGACGCGGCGTGGTCCTACCGCAACGCCACCCCGCACGGCGTCCATCGCGCCGATGTTCTAGCAGACGACGCGGCGTGGTCCTACCGCAACCATGACCTTGTGACGCCATCGTCATTCTCTGTTCTAGCAGACGACGCGGCGTGGTCCTACCGCAACGGGAGATACGGCGGCGCGCCGGCGCGATACGTTCTAGCAGACGACGCGGCGTGGTCCTACCGCAACCCGATGACGATAAAGCGATTGACGTCCTCAGTTCTAGCAGACGACGCGGCGTGGTCCTACCGCAACCTCGCCGCCCTGCTCATTGATCGCCTCCGCGTTCTAGGCTTCGTGGACAAAGGGTATCCAGAGTTTGACTGCGGCAATGGCGACGAAGCCGAGATAGGACTCCTTGCTCTTGTCGTATCGCGTTGCGACGCGCCGCCAGTTCTTGAGTTTATTGAAGAGCCGCTCGATCAGGTTTCGCCACTTGTATTTCTCGGGGTCGTGCGGCGCTGGGGCCTTTCGGTTGCGTTTGGCCGGGATGACAGCCTCTATTTCGGCATTTGCCAGTTCTTCGCGAATGGCGCCCGCGTCATAGCCCTTGTCGGCCAGCAACGCCTCGATCTTGTCGGCGATCATGCGCATCAGCGGCGTGAAGCCCTTGATGTCGTGCGTTTCTCCACCCGTCAGGACGAAGCCGAGCGGGCGGCCTTTGGCATCGCAACGGGCGTGGAGCTTGGTGGTGAAACCGCCGCGTGATCGGCCAAGCGCCTCGGTTTGTTGAGTCCCCTTTTTATGCCGACTGCGCAGTGATGCGCCCGGACGATGGTGCTGTCGATCATGTCGGCGGTGGGGTCTCGCTCGACCATCTCCGCCAGGCTCTCGAGCATGGCGTCGAAGGCCCCGACCTCCAGCCAACGGCGGTAACGCCGGAAAACGCTGTTCCATTTGCCATATTCGTCGGGAAGATGTCGCCACTGAGCGCCGGTGCGCGCCAGCCACATCATGCCCTCGAAGTAGCGGCGGTTGTCCTGCGCTGGCCGACAGCCACGCCCGCGCTCCGAAGGCAGCAAAGGCCCGATAACCGCCCATTCCTCGTCCGTCAGACCGATCCGCTCGCCCAAGGCTTCCTCCGAAAAGAAACCTTGAATCAATCTCCGAGTCTCATGTCAACCTTTGTCCACGAAGCCTGGCAGACGACGCGGCGTGGTCCTACCGCAACTCGATATCTGCTTAGCGCGCGGCGCGGGAAAAGGTCGCCCGATTTTCAAGCGCGTCTCGCAATGCGGCGCTCTTGATACGCCTTATGACAGCGGCGTCCCGCCCAGCGACATCGCCAACCCACCTCGACGCCATTGAAGCCCGGCGAACGCCATTTCCGTCCCGCCATCTGGCAATCCAATCCTGGCGAAAAGCAAAGCCATCCCGCGTAACGACAATTTTCCTCCTGTTCGCAAAGCGGGCCAGAAGCCACATCCCCTGTTCTGCGCCGCCATATGCCTGTTACGACAAGGAGGACATTTCGCTCAAGAAATTGAAAACTCTTCGTGTTTATCGTCGCAACAGCTCAAATCCAGAGCCGTTCGCGCGAAATTTCCGGCTCTTTCCCTGTTTCCAAACAAAGCAAAAGCCCAGACCCTTTCGACCCGCACTGCCTCGTCAGCCACGCGTTTCCCGAATCCGCGGACTATGCCGGGTAGTCCGCCGAGGCCGGCGTTTGTAGCGCGCGTAAATGTAGGGGGACACGATCATTCGGCCTCGTTGGCCACCGGCGGCCGCGAGCATCTATTGTGTTGAGATGGTTGGCAGATGGGGGCCGGGCGGGCGGCGCGTCGGCGATGCGCTGACGCAGCGGGCCGGGCGCCGCCAACCAGATCCAATCGGGAATGGGGCGCGCGCCAGGGCGCGCCGCCACCCGGCGCCGCGCATGGCCTGCCCGGGGCCCGGAGGATTTCGGTCGGGTCGCTCATTTCGGCTTCTTGCCCGCGCGCAGATGGGGCTCCCCCCTGGAAGCAGGTTGCCGTCAGTTCCGGTCACGTCCAGCCCCCACTCATGCGCGTCCCTCTTTGCGCCATCTGAGAATCAGGCGAAGAAGGCGGGGGCGATGATGACCTCGAAAGAACCTGCAGCAGGCCACGGTCAGGCAATCAAAACAGCGCTGATGCTGAAAACGCCTGGACGCAACGTCAATGGAAGTCCCGTGATTTTGGCAGGAGCCGCGCGTTGCGCGGATGACGCGCGCGGTCGGGCGGCGCCGATATGGTTCCGACGTCATCGCGCCAGAGATGATCGAGCAGATCCGAGCGATCCGACACGCGTTGCGTCATGAGGTGGATGACGCCTTCGGGACTTTTCTGGATGCGGCCTTCCGCCAACATGAGCCGCGCCGCCATGGTCTCGCGACGGAAGCGCTCGAACAGCCGCGCCCACAGCACAAGGTTGGCGACGCCCGTCTCGTCCTCGAGCGTCACGAAAATGGCGTTGCCCTTGCCGGGGCGCTGGCGCACCAGCACAAGCCCGGCGACGCGCGCCCATGCGCCGTCGCGCTGGGCGGCGAGGCTGACGCAGGTTGAGACGCCCGGGAGATGGCCGCGCAGCAACGCCATCGGATGCGTTTTCAGCGACAGCCTCAGCGTTTGATAATCGCTCGCCACATGTTCTCCGAGCGACATATCCGGCAAATGCGCTGAAGGCTCGGCGGCAAGCTCGCGCGCCCGGGCTACGGCGAACAACGGCAAGGGCGCGGAATCCGGCAGGCGACGCACATCCCATAACGCTTGCCTTCTGTCGAAATCGAGCGAGCGAAACGCGTCGGCGTCCGCCAGCCTGCGCAGGATGGCGCGCGACAGGCCGCCGCGCGTCGCCATGGCCTCAAGGCTCTCATAGCCTGCGCAGCGCAGAACGACGAAGCGCCGCATCTCCTGTTCGTTCAGCCCGTCGATCTGGCGAAACCCGAGTTGCAGCGTCAGGGCGCCCGCTGCGTTGCGTGCGAGGCTGTTGTCCCAATCGCTGAAATTCGCGTCAGGCGCCCGCACCTCGACGCGATGCTCGCGCGCATCCCGCACGATCTGCGCCGGCGCGTAAAAACCCATCGGCTGCGCGTTCAAAAGCGCGCAGGCGAAAACCGCCGGATGATGACATTTGAGCCAGGACGAAATGTAGACCAGTTTGGCGAAGGAGGCCGCGTGGCTTTCGGGAAAACCATAGGAGCCGAAGCCGCGAATCTGCTCGAAGCAATTGCGCGCGAAAGCCTCGTCATAGCCGCGCGCCATCATGCGCCCGACCATCAGGGCCTCGAATTTATGGATCGTGCCGACATTGCGAAACGTCGCCATGGCGCGCCGCAATTGATTGGCCTCCTTGTCGGAAAACTTCGCCGCGACCATGGCGAGCTGCATCGCCTGCTCCTGAAACAGGGGAACGCCGAGCGTGCGGTCGAGCACCCGATGCAATTCGTCGGCGGGGCCATGTTCGGACGCCGGTGCAGGAAAACTGACCCGCTCCGCACCATTGCGTCGGCGCAGATAGGGATGGACCATATTGCCCTGGATAGGCCCGGGACGGACGATCGCCACCTGAATGACGAGATCGTAGAATTCGCGCGGCTTGAGCCGCGGCAGCATGTTCATCTGGGCGCGGCTCTCCACCTGAAACACGCCGATGGAATCGCCGCGCTGAAGCATTTGGTATGTCGCGGCGTCGTCTTGCGGGACATCGGCGAGGCCGATGTCCTTGCCTTCATAGGCGCGCAGAAGATCAAAAGCCTTGCGGATGCAGGTCAGCATGCCAAGCGCCAGAATATCGACCTTCATCAGGCCAAGCGCGTCGATGTCGTCCTTGTCCCACTCGATGAAGCTCCGTTTGTCCATCGCCGCATTGCCAATGGGGCAGATTTCGTCGAGGCGACCGCGCGACAAAACAAAGCCGCCGACATGCTGGGAGAGATGGCGAGGAAAGCCGAGCAATCGCGTCGCAAAGGATATGGCCCGCGCGATGGTCGGATTGCGCGGATCGAACCCCGTCTCGCGCACGCGCCGATCGGGAATGTCATGTCCCCAGCTTCCCCATTGCGAACTGGCGAGCGCCGCCGTCACGTCCTCGCTCAGTCCGAAAACCTTGCCGACGTCGCGGATCGCGCTGCGCGGCCGGTAGCTGATGATCGTCGCGACAAGGCCGGCGCGGTCGCGTCCATATTTGTCGTAGATGTGCTGGATAATTTCCTCGCGCCGCTCGTGCTCGAAATCGACGTCGATATCGGGCGGCTCCTGGCGTTCTTCCGACAAAAAGCGCGCGAACAACAATTCGTTCTCGGCCGGATCGACAGCCGTGACGCCCAACACATAGCAGACGGCGGAATTGGCGGCCGAACCGCGCCCCTGACACAGAATGCCGCGATCCTCCGCCGCGCGGACGATGTCGTGGATGGTGAGAAAATAGCGCGCATAATCGAGCTTGCCGATCAACGCGAGTTCATCGGAAAGCGCGCGCTCGACTTTCGCCGGCACGCCGCCAGGATAGCGCATCCGGGCGCACCGCCCGACCAGCTCCACAAGCCAGGTCTGCGGCCGCCATCCCGGCGGCACGGGCTCATCCGGATATTCGTAGATCAACTGATCGAGCGAAAAATCGATGCGATCGAGAAAATTCCGCGTCTCGGCGACGGCCTCCGGGGCATCCTCGAACAGGCGCAGCATCTCCGCTGTCGATTTCATGTGGCGTTCAGCGTTGACGTTGAGCCGGCGCCCCGCCTGCGTCAGACGCGCGCCTTCGCGGATGCAGGTCATCACGTCCTGCAGATCGCGCTGGCCGGGATCGGCGTAAAGCGCGTCGTTCGTGGCGAGCAATGGAACGCCGGCCGCGCGCGCCATTTTTTGCAAATGCGCCAATCTGCGCCGGTCGTCGCCGCGGCGCGGCATGGTCGCGCCCAGCCAGACGCTGTCGGGCGCCATCTCCTTCAACCGCGGTAAAACAACCGGCAGCGCCGTCATGTCGCGGTCGGGCAGAACGATCAACAAGAGGTCGCGGACGTCAGGCTGCAGGTCGTCGAAAGTCAGACGACATGCGCCCTTTTTCGCCCGCATCTTGCCGATGGTCAGAAGCTGACACAGCCGGCCCCATCCCGCGCGGCTGGTCGGATGGGCGACAACCTCGGGCGTTGCGTCCTCGAATACGAGCCGCGCGCCGACGGCGAGCCGGAACCTTTGCGCGCGCGCCGCCAGCGCCTCTGGCGGCAGGGGCGGCGCATCCGGCGAAATATGGATGAATTCGCCCGACCCGGAGCCGTCGCGCCTTTTTTGCATCGGCGGAGCGCCAGCCTCGCGCAGCTCTTTTAGCGCCGCATGGGCGCGCACGACGCCGGCGACGGAATTCCGGTCGGCGATTCCAAGGCCGTCAAGGCCAAGCAAGAGCGCGGTGAGCACCATGTCGACGGGAGACGACGCCCCGCGCAAGAACGAGAAATGCGTCGCAGCCGCGAGTTCAGCATAGAAACTCATACGAAGAGCCCATGCAGGCGCCATCGCGGCGCCGGGGTTTCCCGATCATAAAGTCCTTCGCGAAACACCCAGAAACGACGACCTTCGCTGTCCTCCAATCGGTAGTAGTCGCGCGTTGGCGCGTCCGGGCCCGTGCGCCACCATTCGGGCGCGATGCGCTCCGGCCCTTCGGCGCGCGACACGATGCGCCAGACGCGCCGCCACAGGAATTTCGCCGGAGGCCCGTCCGGCGCAAGGGCTATGGCTTCGATCGACTGCGGCGGCTCGAACAGACGCAAGGGGCGCGCAGGCGCGGAGACTTTCTCACGCTCCGGCCATGCGGCGGAGACGACAGGATCCAGTGCGGCGACGCTCACCGAAACGCGATCCGGATCATGCGTGTCGCGCGCGACAAAACGCAGCACGCGCTCGCGGCCCAACCGCGCGACGAGTCTGTCGATCAGTTCGTCGATATGTTTCCCGACACGAACGTCGCCGTCGAAGCGAGGCTCCTCCTCGACAAAGAGTTCTGTTCTGAGCACGGACAGGCGTAAGGCGTCGAAGCCGAAGCCGGGATCAAGCGGATCGGCGAGCTTCTCGCATTTGAGACGAAACAAACGGATCAGCGGCGCAGCTTCGCGCAGCGGCGTCGAGCTTTCCAGATTCAACCGCCGCACAACGCCATCCGCACGAAAAAACAGAATTTCGAACAGGCGCCCGCCCTGCCCGCGCTGACGCAACAGGCGCCCCGCCTCATCCATGAAAGACGCGACCACGGCTTCGAGAGCCGTCATATCGACGAAAGGCTCGGGAAAATGCCGCTCGACCATGCAATCGGGCAATGGCCGCAACGGCGTGATACGTCTGTCTTCACGCCCCAGAATGCGCACGAGTTTGGTTGTCGTCCCGGCGCCGAAGCGCGCGGTGAGGCTCTGCGTTGGCCGCGCCGCCAGATCGCCGATGGTTTTCAGTCCGGCGCGGATCAGGGCGAGACGGATGTCCTCGCCCGCCTCCAGCGCGATGACGGGCAAAGCGGAAATTGGCTTCCCCTGGCGGCCATGGCGCGCCAGCGCGCGCGCGGCGTCGGGCGTCGCGGCAATCGAGGCGCGGATGGTGAAGCCAAGCCGCCGCAAGCCCTGCGTCACGGCCGCGCGCAAACCCTCCTCGTCCCCGAACAGATGCGCACAACCTGCGACGTCGAGCATAAGACCGTCCGGCGGATCGAGCGCGACAAGCGGCGTGAAGCGCTCGCACCATTCCGCCAGCCGCAGCATGCGCCGGGCGTCCGAAGCAGGATCGGCCGGCGCGGCCACGAGATCGGGAAGGCGCGCCCGCGCATCGGCGAGCGAGAGGCCGACGGCCAGGCCAAGCTCATGCGCCGCGCGGTCGACGGCGCAAAGGCGCATCGCGCCGCGCACGCGCTCGACGAACACATGCGGCCTATCCGACGCGCTGGGCCCGCTTTGTCTGATCCGGTTTTCGGCCGAGAGAAACGGCAGCCACAGGCCGAGATAGCGCCGCCCCGGCGCCCGCATGTCGCAATTCTCGCGCATCGCGATCCCACTCCAGATAAAACGTCTGCTCCGGCCAGCCGCCGCGATGACGCTCGAGCCGCGCCAGAAAAGCCGGCGCGCCGGGGGCCTTGGCGGCCAGCGCGCGGGACGGCGCCGGCGTCACCCGCCAGCGCGCATGGGCGACGGAGGGATGGAGAAGGCGCGCGCCCACGCGCAGCAGAAAGACCCGCGCGCCGGACGCCTCGCAGGCGAGCGCCAGACGCCGCGTGGCGGTAAGGTCGAGCGCGCCAGGATCGCCCCATATCTCGACCAGCACCGCGCCAAGCCCGGCGCAGCGCGCGCCCTCCAGCGCCGCCTGCAGCGTCTCCATGTCGCTGCGTGTGCTGGCGATGATGAAATCGGCAGGATCAATCCCGTATTCATGCAAGCCCGGTCCATAAGGACGCCCGGCCTCCAGAGAACCGAATTTCGGGCAAACCCACAGAACCGCCCTGGCTTGCGCCGCCAGGGCCGCCGCCGCGAGGCCAAAGCCGGAAACAGCTCCCGCGTCGCCGGCCCTGGCGTGGATTTCATGCACAGCCCCACCCGTCGGGGGGGCAAAAAGCGAAGCCGGCGTGAGGGGTGAGGGCGTAAATTTGTTCATGATATGTTCTAGACACAATCACCGGCAATTTCAAACCCGGCCCTGTGGATTTTGACGGCCGCGGCGTCGGATTTGCCTCACAGGCTTCACGAACGAGCCCTCCCGGGAGCGACCAACGATCCGATCGCACGAATCGGCCGTTTTCGGCGCGCCGTCGTCCCGTCGCATTGCCCCCGGGGGAGGATTGTTCCTAAGTTCAAGCGATCGATATGACGATTGGGCGATTCGACAGATCATGGCCGTGACCTTTCAAGACCTTCCCGCGCTCGACATTCCGGTCAACAGCGCGCGGCTGACGTTGATGTGGCCTTTGGCCGTCAGCCTGCCGCACCCCGCCGACAAGGGCGGCGCGGTCGCGAAGGTCGTGCAGGAGAACGCCGAGAGGATACGCACGACCCTCCGAGAAATATGGACGCCGGTCGCGGATCTGGCCCATCACATCGCCCCGCCCGCCACGGCCAACAAGCTCGAATTCAGCGAATGGCAGAACGAGGTCTACGCCGAGGGAGTCTATTTCCATCCTTTCGTCCGGAAGTTTCTCTTTTCCAACCCGAAGACGTCGGGCGCGGGCGCGCCGCCGGTCGTCCTGTTTCGCCGGAATGACATCGCCGCGGCCTATGTCGAATGGGCGCAAGGCGAGGAGACGCGCAAGACGACGCTGACCGTCGACCGGGTGCTGCTCTACCTGTTCCGCACCGGCGTGGCGCTGCTCGTCACCGACCTGCGCGCCAACGCGGCCGCCGGGCTGACGCTGGCCGACGTGGAGGATTTGCACGATCTGCTGCGGCGCGCTTACCACCCGTTCGTCACGCACAAGGTGATCAAGAGCGAGGCGCCCGTCCGGCAGGCGTCGCATCTCGTCGTCAAGCGTCTCACGTGGTTGCGGACGAAGGGCGCCGACGCTCTTGGGCCCCGCGATCTCGACGCGGAAACCGGCCCTGTCGTCGCCTATGTCGAGGGAGCGACGCGGGATTCGCGCCATCCGCCGGTGTTTGAGCACTGGAAAGACCTGCTCGGCGGCGCGCTGCCGCTGGCGGGCGCCGCCGCGCGCCAGGACGAACCCGTGTGGCGCCATGTCGTCGACGAACGCATGCCGACGCTGCTCACGGTTTCGCTGACCGGCAAGGACGGAGGCTCGCGGCCAGGCGGCTGGCTCGGCGCGGTGCGGCGCGGCGACCTCGCGCGGCTGTGCTTCGCCGACAATTGCAACAGCTATGGTCGCACGACCCCGGCCGATCGAGACTTTCCGTGCAATCCGGCGTTTCTCGGCGATTTCGAAAGCCGCCACGCCTACGATCGCTTCGCCAATTGGGGCACGCGTTATTTCGTGTCCGGCTATTCCTTTGTCGCGCTGGGCGCCGGCGATGGTTTCGATCAGCACGTCGCCATGCACATGCGCCGCCATTATTATCAGATGGCGCTGCTCGCCCATATGGAGATGGCGACGCTGCTGCTGCTGTCGCGCGAGATTTCCGACGCGGCGGAATGCTACGAGGGCGCCGCCGGCGACGGTGCCGCCGGCGACAGGTTCGGCAGGCACATGCGGGCGATCAACGAGCAGTTCCTGCAATTCGTCCATCGCTTCCGCTTCACGGGCGTCAGCAACCAGCTTCAGGCGGGCGAACTCTACGACCTGTTGCGGCGGCAGATGAATCTGCAACGGCTGTTCGACGATGTCGGCAAGGAGATCGAGAGCGCCAACCAGTTCCTGTTCAACCGCGCGCAGGCGGAATCGGCGCAGGCGGCGACCAATCTCAGCCGCGTCGCCGCCGTGGGCGTGGTGGCGGCGCTGGCGGTGGGTTTTCTCGGCATGAATTTTCTGGCGCAGCCCGAGCTTTACGACTGGCTTCCCGCCCCGTTGGTCAAGCAGGCGGCGGCCGAGGGATCCTCGGCCAAACTGACCTGGTGGGGGCATTTGGCGATGTCGCTTCTCGGCGGCGGCGGCGTGACGCTCGGGGGATGGTTCGTCATGCGCCGATTGCTGCGTGGCGGCGACGATCCGAAAGCGTCCAGCGTTCTTAACGGGCTGGTCTTGTCCGGCTTCGCCCTGTGCATCTTCGCGGCGCTGCTTTTTTGGTTTGCATGGTGCGCGCCGTCCTGACAAAGAGCCCAAACTCCCCCCGCCTGCGCTTCTTCCTCGGCGGGCGCGATCTGGAAATGGCGACCATCGCCGCGTTGGCGCGCGGCGTGGCGGGGCCGGACGCGGTTGTCGACAAAGGGCTCGGCTGGGGCGCGCGCGCCTCGGCCTATGCCGACGAGATCGCCGCGGCGGCCGGCGAGGGCGCGACGCCGGTTCTGGTCGAGCTGGAGGCCGATATTCCCCTGCCGGAAGGCGCCATCCTCGTCGATCATCACGGCGCGCGCGCCGCCGGGCCGACGGCGCTCGAGCAGGTTTTCGCGCTGCTCGCGCTGCCCGCCCGGCGCTGGACGCGGCGGTTGGCGCTCATCGCCGCCAATGATCGCGGCCATGTGCGCGCCATGCGCGCCCTCGGCGCGAGCCATGCTGAAAGTGCGGCCGTGCGTCGGGCCGACCGCCGGGCTCAGGGCGTCAGCCGGGCCGAGGAAGAGGCGGGCCTGACGGCGCTGGCGACAGCGCGCTGGGAGCCGGCGGCGCATGCGCTGCTGGTCAGCCTGCCGCATCGTCGCGCGGCGACGGCGACCGACCCGCTCGCCATCCATCTGCGCGACCCGCCCGACCTTGTTGTCGTCATGCCCGGCGAAATCGCCTTTTTCGGCTCGGCGCCGCGCGCGGCCGCGCTGCACGCCGCGTTGCCCGGCGGATGGATCGGCGGCGACCCGCCGCATTCCGCCTTCTGGGGCCGCGCCCACGCGGAGGACGACGGCGGGAGCGCGGTTCTGGCGATTCTCGCCGCCGCCGCGGCGCCTGCCGCTTTTTCCACTGACCACCGCGATTTTGCGGATTTCGCAAGAAAAATTTTGGCTATGCGTGGAAACCACCCCAAATTTCGACGACTTGACAATCCCCTCCGGAGAGGTAGGTTCAGCCGCATGGGCCGCACACCCGCGGACTGAAACAATGCGGGGATCCCCTGGTGGGATGTCAACAGTTCAGCCGCATGGGCCGCACACCCGCGGACTGAAACAGCGCTCCTTCAGGAACGCGACAACCGCCTCGTGTTCAGCCGCATGGGCCGCACACCCGCGGACTGAAACTCTGGGGCAGCGAAAGCGAACGCGGCGAACGAGTTCAGCCGCATGGGCCGCACACCCGCGGACTGAAACTTGCCGTTGGCGTCGACGCCGTTGGCCCATGCGTTCAGCCGCATGGGCCGCACACCCGCGGACTGAAACCACCTACGTTGTAGGTTTCCCGGGATCGACTAGTTCAGCCGCATGGGCCGCACACCCGCGGACTGAAACGCACCCGGCCACGATCAAGGCCGCACTTGCCGCGTTCAGCCGCATGGGCCGCACACCCGCGGACTGAAACTTTCTCGAAAAGCGTGCCGCATTTGAGCGTCGTGTTCAGCCGCATGGGCCGCACACCCGCGGACTGAAACAGGTCCTGATCCCCAAAGTTCGACCAGTGCCGTTCAGCCGCATGGGCCGCACACCCGCGGACTGAAACGCCTGGGCCGACGAAATCGGGGCGGTGACGAGTTCAGCCGCAT
>Ga0056914_10001639_pt1 | contig 15409 bp, 11 predicted proteins | sample TNRBio252014_DNA_FD_55168 | JGI IMG/M metagenome (GOLD analysis project Ga0056914, IMG submission 55168) | Wastewater treatment Type I Accumulibacter community from EBPR Bioreactor in Madison, WI, USA - TNR Reactor_6/25/2014_ DNA | ecosystem: Engineered > Bioreactor > EBPR > Anaerobic-Aerobic >...
CGCAGGATCCGCTCCGACGACGCCTACACGCCGAACGGCGAGCCCAACAGGCGCCCGGACCGCGCCGTCACCGTCTATGCCCAGCGCTGCCGCGAGGCCTTTTACGGCGTGCCGGTGGTGATCGGTTCGATCGAGGCCAGCCTGCGCCGCATCGCCCATTACGACTACTGGTCGGACAAGGTGCGCCGCTCGGTGCTGCCCGATTCCAAGGCCGACCTGCTGCTCTTCGGCAATGCCGAGCGCGCCATCGTCGAAGTGGCGCATCGCCTGGCCAGGGGCGAGAAGATCTCCGAACTCCGCGACCTGCGCGGCACGGCCTTCATGGTGCCGGCGGGCTGGCTGCCCTCCGGCGAATGGGAGGCGATGGATTCGACCTCGGTCGATACGCCGGGGCCGCTGGTCAGGCATGCCGATCCCTACGCCATGGAAATGGGCGCTTCCGGGCCGTCGACCGCAACAGCCGCCGGCGAACACGCGGTGCGCATCGTTTCGCGCGCCGAACGGCTGACCGCGCTCAGGGACCGGCGCGCCCACACCGTCGTCCGCCTGCCGTCCTGCGAGCAGGTCAGCGCCGATCCGGTGCTCTACGCCCACGCCTCGCGCACCTTCCACCTCGAATCCAACCCCGGCAACGCGCGGGCGCTGGTGCAGGCGCACGGCGAGCGCGACGTCTGGCTCAACCCGCCGCCGATCCCGCTAACCACCGAGGAACTCGACAGGGTCTACGAACTCCCCTATGCGCGCCGTCCGCATCCGGCGTACGGCGAGGCGAAGATTCCGGCCTGGGAGATGATCCGCTTCTCGGTCAACATCATGCGCGGCTGCTTCGGCGGCTGCACCTTCTGTTCGATCACCGAGCACGAAGGGCGCATCATCCAGAGCCGGTCGGAGGATTCGGTGCTGCGCGAAATCGAGGAAATGCGCGACAAGACACCGGGCTTCACCGGCATCGTCTCCGACCTCGGCGGGCCGACCGCCAACATGTACCACCTGAAGTGCAAGGACGAGAAGATCGAATCGGCCTGTCGCCGCCTGTCCTGCGTCTACCCCGACATCTGCGAAAACCTCGGCACCGACCATTCGCAACTAATTTCGCTCTACCGCAAGGCGCGCGCCTTGAAGGGCGTCAAGAAGGTACTGATCGGCTCCGGCCTGCGCTACGACCTCGCCGTGCGTTCGCCCGAGTACATCAGGGAACTGGTGACGCATCACGTCGGCGGCTACCTGAAGATCGCGCCCGAGCACACCGAGGCCGGCCCGCTGTCGAAGATGATGAAGCCGGGCATGGGCGCCTACGACCGCTTCAAGCAACTGTTCGACCGCTTTTCCAGGGAGGCGGGCAAGGAACAGTACCTGATCCCTTACTTCATCGCCGCCCATCCGGGAACGACCGACGAGGACATGCTCAACCTCGCCCTGTGGCTGAAGAAGAACAACTTCCGCCTCGACCAGGTCCAGACCTTCCTGCCGACGCCGATGGCGCTGGCGACGGCGATGTACCACACCGAGCAAAATCCGCTCAGGAAGCTGCAACGGCAAGGCGGGGAGGTCGTCGGCGCCGTGCGCAACGGCCGCCAGCGCAAGCTGCACAAGGCCTTCCTGCGCTACCACGATCCCGAGAACTGGCCGCTGCTGCGCGAGGCATTGAAAGAGATGGGCCGCGCCGACCTGATCGGCAACGGCAAGAAACAGCTGATTCCGGCCTGGCAGCCGGCCGGCACCGGGCTGAAGGCGGCGGCGATGAAAAATGCCGGTTTTTCGCGGTCGACCGCGACAGGCCGCCCGCAACCGCCCGCTGCCGGACGTGGAGCGGCGGCACGCCACGCCGGTGCCAACGTCCAGCCCGGCACGCGCAAGCCGCGAAGCTCGCGTTGATCCTGCAATGCCCTTGTCGAAGTGCTGCGGCGGGGGAAACGAAATCGGCGTAGAAGGTCGTGTGCTTGGTGCTTTGGGTCAAGCCACGGAGAAGGAAGCCAAGCTGAATTCGATGAATGTCCATGCATCTCGCGATGCGATTTGCATCGGAAGGCTGGTCGCACCTTCGACAACCTGTTAAATTGTGGTCTTTACGATTTGGTGCGACTTTATGCTGTCCATTTCAATCTCGATGAGGTCTGCAAATGACTGAGCCTTGGGTATCCGTCGAGCAAGTTGCGGAGCATCTCGGAGTACGGCGGGACTCGATCTACCGTTGGATCGACGCCAAGGGCCTGCCCGCCCATCGGATCGGCCGCCTGTGGAAGTTCAAGGTCTCCGAGGTGGATGACTGGGTGCGTAGCGGCGGCGCGCGAGACGAAGATTCAAGGGGGCGTGATGCCAGTTAACGGGCCCAACAGTTTCGGCATCCGCGACAACCACACGCGCGGCAAGGTTTCGGATTTCCTCGTCGAAGAAATCCATGCCGGAAGTCATCTGTCGGTGGTCTCGGCATACTTCACCATCTACGCCTACGAAGCACTGTCTCCCGAACTGGACAGCATCGGGCACCTGAACTTTCTCTTCGGCGAGCCACGATTCATCGCTTCGCTTGATCCGGACAAGACGGACAAGAAGTCGTTCAAGATCGAGGACGAAGGCCTGGAACTGGCCAATCGCCTGCAACAGAAGGAAATCGCCCGCCGGTGTGCCGCCTGGATACGCGAGAAGGTAGACATCCGCTCTGTCCGGCAAGCCAACCTGTTGCACGGCAAGCTGTACCACATCGACGATGGCCGGCGCGAGCACGCCATTCTCGGCAGTTCCAATTTCACCCGGCGCGGCCTTGGACTGTCGGCAACCCCCAACATCGAACTCAACCTGATTGTCGATGGTGACCGTGACCGGGCCGAGCTCAAGGAGTGGTTCGATCAACTATGGGCCGATGAAAGCCTGGTCGCCGACGTCAAGGCAGAGGTGCTGCGTTATCTGGAGCAACTCTACGTCAATCACGCGCCGGAGTTCATCTACTTCAAGACCTTGTTTCACGTCTTCGAACGCTTCCTGTCAGGCCAGGCCGACGACGCCCAGCTTTTCGATCGAACCGCCATCGTCGACACGGACATCTGGAAGGCGTTGTTCGATTTTCAGAAGGATGGTGCCAAGGGTGCGATCCACAAGATCAATGCGCATAACGGCTGCATCCTTGCCGATAGTGTCGGCTTGGGAAAAACCTACACCTCACTCGCTGTCATCAAATATTACGAGCTGAGAAACCTCCGTGTCCTCGTGCTCTGCCCCAAGAAGTTGCGCGACAACTGGACGGTCTATCTCGCCCAGAACAACAGCGAACTGAATCCATTTCTGCGCGACCGCTTCGGCTACACCGTGCTTTCGCACACCGATTTGTCACGTGAGTCCGGCAAGGTCGATGGCGTTGATCTGTCCACGCTCAACTGGGGCAATTTCGATCTCATCGTCATCGACGAATCGCACAACTTCCGTAACAACACCAAAGGCAAGCGCGACGAGGACGGCAACATCATCCGCAAGAGCCGCTACGAGCGGCTGATGGAAGACATCATCCAATCCGGCGTCAAGACCAAGGTGCTCTTGCTGTCGGCCACACCCGTCAACAACGACCTCAAGGATTTGCGCAACCAGATTTACTTCGTCACCGAAGGCCGCGATGCCGCGTTCTCACAGAGTTTTGGCATTCACAGCATCAAGGACACGCTGACGACCGCACAGAAAACCTTCATGGAGTGGGCCAAGCGTGCCGGCGAGAAGGATGCCCGCGACCTGATGGATCGGCTTTCGGCAGGCTTCTTCACCCTGCTCGACGAGCTGACCATCGCACGCTCGCGCAAACACATCAAAAAATACTATCGGGCCTCCCTGACGCAGATCGGCCAGTTCCCCAAGCGCAAGAAACCGGAGTCCGTCTTTTCCGAGATCGATTTGAAAGGGCGCTTTCTCTCCTACGACCGCCTCAACGACGAAATCAGCAACTATCAGCTCTCGCTCTTCAACCCGTCGCGCTACGTGCTGCCGCAGTTCAAGGCCCAGTACGAGGCGCGCAACATCCTCAACTTCAGCCAGGAAAACCGGGAGAAATTCCTCATCGGCATGATGAAGGTGAATTTCCTCAAGCGCCTGGAAAGCTCGGTTCACTCCTTTGCCATCACGATGGAGCGTACCGTCGCCAAGATCGAGGATCTGGAAGATCGCCTGCGGCAGTTTCAGGAACACCAACAGGTAGCAGCGGACGATGTGCAGCCCGACTTTTTCGCCGATCCCGAGGAAGAAGATGAAGACCTCGCCGAGGCGTTTCAGGTGGGCGGGAAGCTCCGCTTTCGGATGGAGCACCTGGATGTCGCTGCCTGGCTGAAAGACCTGGCCACCGACAAGCAGCAATTGTCCCTGCTCGCGGATGCCGCTCAGTCGGTCGACGCCAAGCGCGATGCCAAGCTCGCCGAACTCAAGAAGATCATCGAGCACAAGGTCAAGCAGCCCACCACCAATACCGGCGGCCAGGAGAACCGCAAGATCATTGTCTTCTGCGCATTCGCCGATACGGCCGCCTACCTCTATGAGGAACTGGAGGAATGGGCGCGCAAGAAGCTGAACGTCCATATCGCGTTGGTTTCCGGCGGCGCCAAGCCGAATCGAACCACCTTCAGCCATGCCGACTTCACGCATATCCTCATCAACTTTTCCCCTCGCGCCAAACAGCGCGTCAAGATGAAGTCCATGCCGCAGGATGGCGAGATCGACATCCTCATCGCCACCGACTGCATTTCCGAAGGCCAGAACTTGCAGGACTGCGATCTGTTAGTGAATTACGACATTCACTGGAACCCGGTGCGCATCATCCAGCGCTTCGGCCGAATCGACCGGATCGGCAGCCCGAACTCGGCGATCCAGCTCGTCAACTTCTGGCCGACGCCCGACCTCAACAAATACATCAACCTGAAAAACCGCGTCGAGGCGCGCATGGCCCTGGTGGACATCGCCGCCACCGCCGAAGACAATATCCTGCAGGCGGAAGACTTGCGCGAACTGATTCAGGAAGACCTGCGCTACCGCGACAAACAACTGCTCAGACTCAAGGACGAGGTGCTCGACCTCGAAGACTTCAATGAGTCCGTCGCCCTCAATGAATTTACGCTTGATGACTTCCGCATGGAACTGGCGGCCTACATCGAAGCCAACCGCGAAAAGCTGGAGGAGGCGCCCTTCGGCCTCTACGCCGTCGTGCCGCCCCACGCCGAATACCAGACCATCAAACCCGGGGCCATCTATTGCCTCAAGCAGCGCATCGAGGCCACCGGCAACGAAACCGTCAATCCGCTCCAGCCGTATTTCCTCGTCTACATCCGGGACGACGGCGAGGTCCGCTACAACTTCACCAGTCCCAAGCAGGTGCTGGAAATCTTTCGTGCCGTCAGTCAGGGCAAGATCGAGCCCTATACCGAGCTGTGCGAGCTTTTTGATGCCCAGACGAAACACGGGGAAGACATGGGCCAGTACAGCGGTTTGCTGGACAAGGCCGTTACCGCCATCGCCGCGCAATTTGGCCGCAAGAGCGTCGGCAATCTATTCGCCGGGCGCGGCGGCAAGCTCACCGATGCATCGAAGCAGATAAAGCAGGCTGCCGATTTCGAACTCATCTCCTGGCTGGTCATCAAGGACACGAACGATGCCTGAAAACAACATCGACCGCCGCAAGGCATTACAGGCTGCGTTGCAGGCATTCACCAGCACCGGAGTGGCAACTGCCGCAGTAAAGCTGTTGGGCGTTCTGGGATATTCCAGCGAGAAAACCGCCGATCTCGGCTTCAATGCTGAAGCCTTGCTCGGCAACATCGAGCAATTCAAACCTGAACTCGGAACGATCAACCGGGCCAAGGTCAAAGCCGACCGCTGGAAATCCTGCGCCTTTCTTTTTCAGCTGACCAACGATGAAATTCCTTCCTTGGCCGTGGGCCAGTCACCGTTGGGTGCAGACAGCAAGCTGGCACGCGGCCAGATCGAATCCTTCGTCTTCTTGGCCATCGAGTTGAAAGATGACCAATGGTCGCGTACTGATCTGGCGGCAATTACCCGTGAGTTGAATCGGCGCTTCCCCATGCCGGCAATCATTGTCTTCGTGCACGAGGAATTGCTTTCGCTGGCGGTTATTGATCGGCGCCAGGGCCTGCGCGATACCAGCCGGGATGTAATCGACAACCGAATAGCTGTCATCAAGGACGTTCGCCTCAAGAATCCACACCAAGCGCATGTTCGTATTCTCGAAGAACTTGCCATCGACAGATTGCTTGAGCGACGGCCAAATAGCTTCATTGATCTCTATGAGGCATGGATTGCAGTTCTCTCGACCCAGGAACTCAACAGGCGTTTCTATCGTGAACTTGCCAACTGGTATTTCTGGGCGATCCAAACCGTCCGGTTTCCAGATGGCGGAGGCGCAATCGAAGAGGTGCGAAACGCTACTGGTGTAATTCGCCTTATCACTCGCCTGATCTTCGTCTGGTTTATCAAAGAGCGCGATCTCGTCCCCTCGGAGCTTTTCGAACTACGTAGGCTTGACGCGATACTCAAGGACAATCCAGCTAGCACGCCAGAGGCGAGTCATTACTACAAAGCCATCCTGCAAAACCTCTTCTTCGCCACGCTGAATATCAGCATGGGTGAAAAGCGTCGTTTTCGTGGCAAAAACAAGTCTGGCGGCCTGGACAGTCATTTCTGCATCCACAACATCTACCGGCACGAGGAGTTGTTCCGTTCTTCCGACGAAGCCTTGAAGTTTTTCAAGGATGTTCCGTTCCTGAACGGAGGCCTGTTCGAGTGTTTGGATAAACCAGTCGAGATAGATGGTCGCAAGACCTGTGTCCGTATTGATGGTTTCTCGGATAGATCAGATAACCCGCTGCATATCCCGAACAAGCTTTTTTTCTCGGATGAATTCACGCTTGATCTCAACGAGGTGTTCGGCACACGGGGCAAGATCTACAAGACAAGGGGACTGATACAGATTCTGGATAGCTACAAGTTCACGATCGATGAAAACACGCCGGTCGAAGAAGAAGTGGCGCTCGACCCAGAATTGCTCGGAAAGGTATTTGAAAATCTATTGGCTTCCTACAATCCGGAAACGGCCACGACTGCCCGGAAACAAACTGGTTCCTTCTACACCCCGCGCGAGATAGTCGACTACATGGTTGACGAGTCTTTGCTGCTGCACCTCGCCAAGGCACTCGAAGCATCACCATCGCCCGCTGCTAGCGTTGCGACGGAAAAACTCCGTTCGTTGCTTTCTTACTCCCATGAGCCTCATGGATTCAACGATGAAGAAATTGCGGCTCTGATCACGGCCATTGACCACATCAAGGTGCTCGACCCCGCCTGCGGATCGGGTGCCTTCCCGATGGGGATGTTGCAAAAGCTCGTCCACGTACTGGGCAAGCTCGACCCGGGAAACCGTGAATGGAAGAGCCGACAGACGGCCCGTGTCGCCAAATTGATGCAGGAGGCCGAAGAAATTGAGGATGGTGCCATCCGTCAGCGTGTGCTGGCAGACCTGCGCACTCAACAAGCCGATATCGAGGAGGCCTTCGAGCGCAACGAACTTGACTACGGACGCAAGCTGTATCTCATCGAAAATTGCATCTATGGTGTGGACATCCAGCCAATTGCCGTCCAGATCGCCAAACTGCGCTTTTTCATTTCGCTCATCGTCAATGAAACCATCGATGGCGCCCAACCCAACCGTGGTATCCGTCCGCTCCCAAACCTGGAAACAAAGTTTGTTGCCGCCAATAGCCTGATCGATATCGAGCGGCCACGCCAAGCGGCACTTAGCACGCACGAAGTGGAAATCAAACAAATCGAGCGCGAGCTCAAGCGAGTGCGCGAACGCCATTTCCACGCACGTACTCAGGAGACAAAGGATAAATGCCGAGCCGAAGATAAATCTTTGCGCGCCAAGTTGGGCGAATTGCTAGTGCAGGATGGTTTTCTCCCCGGAGTGGCAAGTAAGCTGGCGGCCTGGGATCCCTACGACCAAGGTAGGGCCGCCCCCTTTTTTGATCCGCAATGGATGTTCGAACTGCGCGATGGGTTCGATATCGTCATCGGCAATCCACCCTATCTACGCGTGCAGGGATTGCAACAGACCCAGCCGGATTTTGTGCCGATCTACCGAGAGCGTTTCCAGTCCGCCAAAGGTAGCTTCGATATTTACGCGCTATTCGTCGAGCGGGGTTACGAGTTGCTCGACCAGCAGGGGCAGCTGGCCTACATCCTGCCGCACAAATTCTTTCAGGCCTCATTTGGTACAGGACTGCGTCGCCTATTGACGGAGCGTAAGGCACTCCGGGAAATCGTACGCTTCGGCGCCGAGCAAGTTTTTGACGAGGCCACGACCTATACCTGCTTGTTGTTTCTCACGGCCCAACCGCAAGCGGCCTTTGACCTGTTGGAGGTGCGGAGTCTGGAAAAGGGCGACGATGTCTTGCTTGCCGCCCGCAGCCGCCGCGATCATCCAGACTACGCGCACGACAAGCTTGAAGCGCCCACTGGCGATGACTGGGATTTCACCCTGGGTGAGAACAACAAAGTCATGCAGCGCTTGCTACAGCATCCCCGCACCTTGGGTGACATCACCCGCAAGATATTCGTTGGCCTGCAGACCAGCGCCGACAAGATTTATGTACTCAAGCTGGTGCAGGATCGTGGTGAGGTATTGCGCTGCTACTCCAAACACCTAGACGCGGAAATCGACATCGAGCGTGGCCTCATCCGTCCCTTCTTGATGGGCAAGGACGTGCACCGCTACGAGCCGCCCCGGCCCGAAAACGTGGTGATCTTCCCCTACTGGGTACGGGATGGACGGGCAGCGCTAATGACCCAGACGGAGATACAGCAGCAGTTTCCACAGGGGTGGAAATACCTCCTGAAGAACAAACACGACCTCGGAGAGCGTGAGAAGGGCCGAATGCATGGCGAGCAGTTCTACGCCTACATCTACCCAAAAAACTTGACTGAATTTGATGCCGTCAAGGTCATGACCCCCGACATCTGCGCCCGCCCGGAAATGACCCTGGATGGCAGCGGTGACCTCTATCACACCACCACCCTCTACAGCTTCGTGTTCAAGCCGGAAGTGAAGGGAAGTGCCCGTTACTTCCTCGGGCTACTGAATTCCAAAGTGGTCTGGTATTTCGTGAAGACGACGGGCACGCCGTTGCGCGGTGATTACTACCGCTTCAAGACTGAATACCTGCGGCCACTACCCATACCTGACAGTTCGCCTGAACAGCAACGCCTGATCGAAATCTTGGTGGACTACGTGCTGGCCCTGAAGCAGGAAGCGGCCGATCTGGCCGATTCACCGTCCCTGCTGGTGGTGATGGCGGCCTGGTTCGAACAGTTGATCGACGCCCTAGTGTATGAATTCTATTTCCCGGAAGAATTCAGCGAGGGCAACCGCGTCAGCGAGGCTTTGAACTCGATTGACCTGCCGCCGCTCGAAGCCGACCGTGCCCCGCTGTCCAGCCTGACCGCTGTCTTTAACACCCTCTATGCCCCAGAGCATCCGGTGCGCCGCGCCGTTTATTTCATCGACACCCTGCCCTCGGTACGGGTCATCGAAGGCAAGGCATGAGGATCGAACGCATCGAAATCCGCGACTTTCGCGGCTTTCCCGGTGAATGCCAATTCAGTCTGGGGCGGCCGGGCCACAACTTGCTGGTCTATGGCGAAAACGGTAGCGGCAAGTCATCGCTGTTTCAGGCGCTGAAGCGTTTCTTCGAAGCGGACGCCAAGACAGACATTCGAGGCCAGCGCAACGAATTCGCTGATGCGCCCGATCCCAGCGTCAAACTGGAAATTGCCGCTTACGACGCAACCGGCAACCGCGACCCCGAATCAGGCCTCTTCGAGTGGTCCGACTCGGCGCATCCCGCTGCCGCCGCTCTGATCCTGCAGGCCAACAAAACCAAGGGGTGCCTCGACTACCGCACCCTGCTGGAAACCCACTACGTTCACCGCGACAAGGATCGCGTCGAAATCTTCGACCTGCTCATGGGCGTCATCTTGCCCCACGTGGTCAACCCGGTTTCCAACAAACCTTTCGGCGAAGAGCTTGCGGGGATTAGTGCCGACAAGCGCAAGGATATGCGCGGGGGCTACAAGGATGCCTATCTCCGCCGAATCAGGCAGTTCAACCAGGGTTTGGAAGCGATTCTTAATACACTCTCCCTTCGCGCGAACGACCTGCTCCGCGAGTTCTTCCACGATGTCGAAATACACTTGATCCTGCGCGGCAATCTGGAATTGACGGGCGCGGGGCGCGCTAAGACGCTCATCCGCCCCAAGGTGTATGTAGCTGCAACCTTCTGCAAGCAACAAACCCGGCTGGACTTGCATCATTTCCTCAACGAGGCGCGCCTGTCTGCCATGGCCATTGCGCTTTACCTCGCCACCCTGTTGATCACTCCACCGTCAAAGCTGCGTCTGCTGGTCCTGGACGATCTTCTGATCGGCATCGACATGTCTAACCGAATGGCCGTACTTCACATCCTGCGGGAGCGCTTCAAAGACTGGCAGATTATCCTCCTGACCCATGATCGGATTTGGTTCGAAACCGTTCGTATGAGCACCTTGGACGAGAAGACTTGGTGGTATGCGGAACTGTTCGCTGAGCCTGCCCATGACGGCATACCTACCCCGCTTTGGCGCGGGCATGAGGAAACGTGGAATGACAACCTGCAACGCGCCAAACAACATCTGACCAACCACGACGACCGCGCGGCGGGCGTCTACGCACGTGCCGCCTTTGAAGGGAAGTTGAAGCAGTACTGCAACAACAAGAGTGTGCCTGTTCAGTACAAGTCCGATCCCGCCAAATTGACGACGGAGATGTTCTGGAAGGGAATCAAGGACAAATTGACAGCGGATGGCAAATTGGCCGGGGTTCAGGCTCAAATCAGCGACATCGAAACCTATCGCAAGGTTGTACTGAATCCTCTCAGCCACGAGCACCCAACCACACTGACCCAAGCAGAAATCCAAGGGGCCATCACGGCCATTGAGGATCTTGACAAGGTGCTGAAATGACCGGCAGCGACAGAAGCACCACGCTCATCCGCAACGGCACCGCCAAATTCCTGATCTTCACCGGTGAGCAGAACATCGAGGCATGCTACGAGGATGAAACAGTCTGGCTCAGACTCAACGTAGCAACTCGGCATTCAGCGAGGAATATGTGATGACGACCTTACGTCAGTTCGCGACCGGGCAGGCCGCGATACCGCCGAGTACGGCGTGGTATCTCTCCGACCTTGGCGAATTTCGCGGCAAGCAGGAACTCTACACGCGCCAGTCGCCACAGCGGCTGAAGACCTTGCGCGAGCACGCGTTGATCGAGAGTGCCGTCTCGTCGAATCGAATCGAGGGGGTGTCCATCGACCCCGGTCGCGTGCGGGATATTCTGGTGGCGCCCAAGCCGCTGTTCCGCGACCGCGACGAAGAGGAGGTGCGTGGCTATCGGGATGCACTGGCGTGGATTCATGCCGAGGCTGCGAAAATCCCGACCGACGAGCAGACCGTCAAGCGGCTGCACGCACTGACTCGCGGACAAATCTGGGATGCCGGGCAGTACAAGGAAAAGGACGGTGACATTATCGAGCGTTACCCGGATGGCAGTGAGCGGGTGCGCTTTCGCACCGTGCCGGCCGCCGAGACTTCGGCACGAATGACCGATCTGGTTTTGGACTGGCGTCGCTGCCAGAACGAAGGATGGGTGCCGCCCTTGATTGCGCTGGCGGCCTTCAACCTCGACTTCCTCTGCATCCATCCGTTCCGCGACGGCAATGGCCGGGTGTCGCGCCTGCTCTGGCTGTTGCAAGGCTACCAGCTTGGATATGAGGTGGGCCGTTACATCAGTCTTGAGCGCCTGGTCGAGCAGAACAAGGATCGCTACTACGAGACGTTGGAGAAAAGCTCACAAGGCTGGCACGAGGGGAAGCACGATCAGTGGCACTACATCAACTACGTGTTGTCCATCTTGAAGACGGCCTACAAGGAGTTTGCCGAGCGAGTGGGCGAAACCAGGGCGCCGCGTGGGGCGAAGACCGATCAGGTGGTTGCTGCCATCGAGCAGTTCGCCGGCGAATTTTCCGTCGCTCAACTGGAACTGCGCTGCCCGGGCGTCAGCCGCGACATGGTGCGCCGGGTGCTGCGCGAACAGCAGGCGGCAGGCAGGATCGGGTGCCAGGGACGCGGGCCGGCGGCCAAGTGGCGGAAGAAAGGGTAATTACCCTTTAGTAAGGGTAATAGAGAGGGTAGTAACTTGAGGCGAGGTGCTCGATGGGATCCATCGCCCTGTTACCTCGATCGTCACATTGACCGGAGATTGGTTGCAGAGCGGCTTTTTCTGGACCCACCACCGTCGACTGATTGAGGACACACGATGCCCATCACTCCATTTCACTTCGGTCCCGGGGCGCTGATCAAGGCCATCGCCCCCCGGTACTTCAGTTGGACGATCTTCGCGCTGGCCAATGTGCTGATCGATCTGGAGCCGGTTGTGCTGTTCCTGCTCATCGGCGATCCGGCGCACCCATGGCTGCACACGCTGCCCGGCGCCATCGGGGTTGCCGCGCTTGCTGCAACGCTCGGCCGGAAGCCCTGCGAGGGAGTGCTGGTCTGGTGGAACCGGAGTCTCGCCTTCGGCTGGCAAACCCGCTGGCTGACCGTCGAGCCGGGCGTCGCGCGCAGCACGGCCTGGCTCAGCGCGCTGATCGGCACCTTATCGCACTTGGCCCTGGATTCGATCATGCATGCCGATGTCCACGCCCTCTGGCCGATTGCTTCCGGCAATGCAATTCAGGGACTCATGTCGCTTGGCATGCTGCATGGGTTCTGTGTGGTCGCAGCGGTCGTGGCCTTGCTGGCGCATCTTGTGGCCCGGCGGTTAGCCCCGCATGGTGCGCCCGGCAGATCGAATCGCTGAGCCTTCACGCCCCCGGAACAACTGATCGCCGAGTTCCAGCGTGGCATTGAGCAGCGGATCGGTAGAACCGGAGACGTGAATCAGCAAAACTCCCGCTTGCCTTCCCATATTAGCCAGACTAGACTAGACACATCACTTCTGGAGAATGCGATGCAAGCCGTGAACATGTTGCAAGCCAAATCCACGCTGTCTCGCCTGGTGGAAACCATCGAGCAGGGACAGGAGCGCGAAATCGTCATTGCCCGCAATGGTCGCCCGGCCGCCAAGCTGGTCCCGGTCGATACGGTTCCGGCCGGGCAGCGCATCGGTGTCGCCAGGGGCAGGTTTGAGGTGCCGGATTCCATCGACGCCCATAACGAGGAAGTGGCAGGCTTGTTCATGGGCGAGGAGCCGTCTTGAACCTGTTGCTCGATACGCATGTCGCCCTGTGGGCGATCACGGATAGCCCGAAGCTGCCGCTGAAGGCACGGGAACTGATCCTGTCGCCGAAAACGAATGTCTGGATCAGTGCCGCAAGCGTGTGGGAAATCGCCATCAAGCACGGGCTTGGCCGGGGGGCTATGCCCGTGTCCGGCAAGGATGCCACGCGCTATTTCCGTGAATCCGGCTATCGCTTCCTGGCAGTCGAGCCGGAACATGCCGTGGCAGTCGAAGGGCTGGCTGCGCACCACCAGGATCCGTTCGATCGCATCCTGGTGGCCCAGGCGCTTGCTGAACCGATGCGGCTGATGACCCACGACCCGTTGGTGGCTCGCTACAGCGACACGATCATCGCGATCTGACGAATCGACAAACCGGGCCAAGGGGGCCCCGCCATCACCATGACCGAACCAACCACTTACGAAGAAGTTGGCGGCGACGCCGGCGTCGCCCGCCTGTGCGACCGTTTCTACGCGCTGATGGACAGCGTGCCGCAGTTCGCCGAGTTGCGCGCGCTGCATCCCGAGGACCTCAAGGGCTCGCGCGACAAGCTTTACATGTTCCTCTCCGGCTGGTTCGGCGGCCCCGACCTGTTTGTCGAGAAGTTCGGCCACCCGCGCCTGCGCGCCCGCCACATGCCGTTTGCGATCGGCACGAGGGAGCGCGACCAGTGGGTTGCCTGCATGGTGCTGGCGATGGAAGAGGTCGGCATCGAGGAGGGCATCCGCGGCAAGCTGCTACAGAACTTCTTCAACACCGCCGATTTCATGCGCAACAGATAGGCGCCCAGGCCGAAAGTTGCTTCGTTTGCCTTCTTGGATGACTGGAACGAGATTGCTAGCAAGTCTTGCTGACAGATGTGCCGCTGACCGCGGGAGAAGTCACCAATGAGCGTGCTCCTTGTCGGCTTTGATTCTGCCTGGACTGCAAGGAACTCCGGGGCGCTTGTCGGGGCGACCCTTGATTGCGACGGGCGTATGCGGGCGATCGGACCGCCGTTGGTTGCCAACTTTGCACAAGCCGAAGAGGCGATTTCTGGGTGGCAGGAGAAGCATCACCCGGTGAGGACGCTCATCCTTATCGACCAACCGACTATCGTCAGGAATGAGCGAAGTCAGCGCCCGGTCGAAAACATCGTCTCCTCGGCCATCAGCTTGCGCTACGGAGGCATGCAGCCAGCGTACACGGGACGTCAAGGCATGTTTGATCGGGAAGCTCCAATCTGGCGGTTTCTTGGCCGTTTCGCAGGTGCAGCCGACCTGAATGCCCCCCGCGCGCGAAGCCTCGTGATTGAGACCTATCCGGCATTGACCATACTCGCGCGCGATTGGACTTTGCCAGACGATCAGAGGCCCAATACGGGAAGATTGCCCAAGTACAACCCGGTACGGCGAACTTTCCGGCAGGAGGATTGGGTTGGCCTTTGCCGGCGATTGAAGGGCTACTTCGATCATCGTTGGGGTCTTGAGGCCATTTCGCAATGGATCGCCTCTGCGGGTCAGATTGCGCCTTGCAAGCCAGATCAGGACTGTCTGGATGCCTGCCTGTGCTTGCTTGTGGCCATCGAGTTGGCTGAAGGCAGAGAGTGTCTGGTTGTGGGAAACCAGGACTCGGGCTACATCGTCGTACCGGCGAATGAGCGTCTTGAAGACGAGTTGGCTGCGCGCTGCGAGCGAACGAAACGAGATCGTCAATTGTGGTTGCGTCGTTTTGGTCTAGGGTAGGACGATGGTCCGCAACGGGAGGGTCGGAACGCATGGAGACGGTTGATACCGTCGTCGTCGGCGCCGGCGTCGTCGGGCTGGCGGTGGCGCGGGAGTTGGCGCTGGGCGGGCGCGAGGTGCTGATCCTCGAGACGGAGGCGGCGTTCGGCACGCAGACCTCGGCGCGCAATTCCGAGGTGATCCACGCCGGCATCTACTACCCCACGGGTTCGCTGAAGGGTGCGCTGTGTGTGCGCGGCAAGGAACTGCTCTACCGCTACTGCGCCGAGCGCGACATCGGCCACCGGCGGATCGGCAAGATCCTGATCGCCAGCGAGGAGCCGGAACTGCC
>Ga0056914_10001640_pt1 | contig 15403 bp, 20 predicted proteins | sample TNRBio252014_DNA_FD_55168 | JGI IMG/M metagenome (GOLD analysis project Ga0056914, IMG submission 55168) | Wastewater treatment Type I Accumulibacter community from EBPR Bioreactor in Madison, WI, USA - TNR Reactor_6/25/2014_ DNA | ecosystem: Engineered > Bioreactor > EBPR > Anaerobic-Aerobic >...
GGGGTCAGAACAAGAGCTGTCCGAAATCATACGCTAGGCACGAACAGGACGTGAACTCTCGTCTCTGACGCGCATGATGGTCTGCCGGCTGGTCTGGAACTTCCTGGCAAGGGCGGCGACACTGATGCCAGCGGCCAATGCGTCGCGAACCTCCTGCTTGCGCGTTTGATCGAGGCGCGCCGGGCGACCAAGGGTCTTTCCTTCTGATTTCGCCCGTTTGAGACCGGACTGGGTGCGCTCGATCAGGAGATCGCGTTCGAACTGCGCGACGGCGTTGATGACGTTCATGGTCATTTTGCCGGCAGAACTGGTGAGGTCGACACCGCCGAGCGCGAGGCAGTGCACACGGACACCGAGTTCCTCCAGTCTGGCGACCGTAGTGCTGACATCGATGGCGTCCCGCCCCAGACGGTCGAGTTTGGTCACGATCAGCACGTCGCCGGCTTCGAGCTTGTCCATGAGCCGGATGAAGCCGCTGCGCTGCGCAATGGCGACGCTGCCGGAGATGGTTTCGGTGATGATACGGCGCGGTTCGATGGAGAAACCGGCAGCCTCGATTTCACGGATCTGGTTTTCGGTCGTCTGGCCGGTCGTGGACACACGGACATAGGCAAAGGTGCGGGGCATGATGATCCGGAAAGGGGCTGAACACGTCCGAATAGGATGTCCGGAATGTTGGATATGTCCATAATCCTGTCAAGATAATTTATGGACATTCTTCCCTGCCCCTGTACGAAACCGCTCGTTTCCGGACAGGCCGGAGACCATCGGCGCGCGTTGCATGGAGTGGGATATGGCCCGGCGGAAACTTCTCAGGCGTGAAGACCGGGCCGCGCTGCTCGGCGTACCGACCGACGAGGACAGCCTGATCCGTCACTATACCCTGTCTGCGGCCGACCAGTTGGAAATCGCCGTCCGGCGACGGCGGCACAACCGCCTTGGATTTGCGATCCAGCTCTGTCTGATGCGTTATCCCGGCCGGACACTCATGCCGGGCGAGGTCCCACCAGGGGCGATGCTCCATTATATCGCGGAGCAATTGGGTGCCGATCCCGACAGCTTCCGATTTTATGCGCAGCGGGAGCCAACCCGGCTGGAGCATGTCTCGCACCTCCTCGCCTATCTCGGCATGAGAACCGCCGCTGCGCCGGATCGGCGGGCTGCCCTGGTATCCGCGATCGAAGCGGCATCAGCGACGGACAAGGGATCGATAATCGCCAGAGCCATCATCACCACGTTTCGGGAGCATCACGTATTGCTGCCTCCACCAGAGACGATCGAGCGGATCGGGTTGGCGGGACGTGCCATCGCCCGGCGACGTGCGGAGGAAGCGCTGGTCTCCGGTTTCTCTCCGGAACAGCTCCGGCGCTTCGATGATGTGCTGAAGGTCGATCCTGCCATTGCACAGACGCGTTTCCATTGGCTGCGATCCGCTGCGGATGCGCCATCCGCCGGCAATCTGATAGGCCTGATGGAGCGGATCACCTTTCTTCGTGTCCTTGATGTCGATCCTCGCTTGCAAGATCGGATCCATTCCGGGCGCTGGGATCAGATGATCCGGGAGGGCGATGTCACCCCGGCCTGGCTTGCCGCTGATTTCAATGCCAGCCGCCGGCGCGCGACAATCATCGTCCAGATCATCAGGCTCGGGGAGAAGCTGACCGACGCTGCGGTCACCATGTTCATCAAGCTGATGGGTCGGCTCTTTTCCAAGGCCAACAGCCGCAAGGTCCAGCGCCATGTCGAAACACGCAAGGAAACAGCGAAGGTGCTCCGGCTGTTTCTCGACACGATTCTGGCCCTTCAGACCGCCAACGACAGCGACGAGGATGCGATCGAAACGATAAACCGGCGCGTTGGCTGGCATCGCCTTTTACAGGTAAAGCCCGCGCTCGAGGCCATGGTGGAGAATGGCGATCCTGATCTCCTGCTGGTGGCTGTGGAACACTATCCGACTATCCGCAAATATGCGGTGCAGTTCCTCCGGACCTTCTCCTTCCGCTCGGCACGCCGGAATGATCCGCTGCTCGCAGCGATCGAGATCCTCAACTCCCTCCATGAAGACCGGCGGCGAAACCTTCCAGACCGGTTTCCGGTTGCCCATCTTGGCGTAGCAGCCCGTAAACTGATCCTGCGCGACGCAAGACCGGATCGTCGTCTCTACGAGATTGCCACGCTGGCGGCGTTGCGGGAGCGGTTACGCTCGGCGGATATCTGGGTCGAGGGCAGCCGGGCATTCCGGCCGATGGATGAGCATCTCATGTCACGCCCGGCGTTCACCGATCTCAAGGACAGCAACCAGCTTGGCCTCGGCGTCCAGCGCGATGGGGCGGCATGGCTCGCAGACATGCGGGCCGCACTCGACTTCAATCTCAAACGCCTCGCTTGTCGCGCCCGGAACGGAAAGCTCGACGGGGTCCGTCTCGAAGGCGGGACCCTTCTGGTGACACCGCTGGCCAGCGAGATTCCGCCAGCATCCGAGGCGTTGAACCTTGAGCTGAACGAGATGTATCCGCTGGTCGAAGTCCCCGATCTCCTCAGGGAGGTGCATGAATGGACCGGCTTTGCCGACCAGTTCACCCATGTCCGAACCGGGGACATGCCCCTCGATATCTCCGCCATGCTCGCGGGGACCCTCGCGGACGCCACCAACCTTGGCCCCAAACGCATGGCCGGCGCCTCGAAAGGCATCACCGCGCATCAGATCGGCTGGATGCGCATGTTCCACGCCCGAACCGAAACCTATCGGTCCGCGCAGGCCTGCATCACCGATGCTCACACCCGCCATCCCCATGCAGCCTTATGGGGGAAGGGAACAACCGCTTCGTCCGACGGCCAGTTCTTCCGGGCGAGCGACCGCGCCGCAGGACGCGGCGACATCAATCTGCACTATGGCAGTGAACCGGGCACCAAATTCTACAGCCACCTCTCCGATCAGTACGGCTATTTCGGCATCCTGCCGATCAGCCCGACCGAAAGCGAGGCGGCCTATGTTCTGGACGGGCTGTTCGACCACGACACCATCCTCGATATCGAAGAGCACTTCACCGATACGGGCGGCGCCAGCGACCATGTGTTCGCGCTCTTCGCCCTGTTCGGCAAGCGCTTCGCGCCTCGCCTGCGCAATCTCAAGGATCGAAAAATACACCCGTTCGAAAGGGCTGACACCTATCCGGCTCTGGCGGGGCATATCGGCACCCCGATCAACACCGCGCTCATTCTGGAATACTGGGATGATCTTTTGCGTCTGGCGGCCTCGATCCACTCGCGAACCGTCGCACCCTCGACGATCCTCAAGAAGCTCGCGGCTTCACCAAACCCGAGCGAACTGGCGAGAGCCCTGCGGGAACTCGGTCGTATCGAGCGGTCTATGTTCATGATCGAATGGTATTCCAGTCCAACCTTGCGCCGACGCTGTCAGGCCGGTCTGAACAAGGGCGAGGCCGCCCATAAGCTCAAGCGCGCCGTCTTTTTCCACGAACGCGGTGAAATCCGCGACAGATCATTCGAGAGCCAAGCATTCCGCGCATCCGGTCTCAATCTCGTCGTCAGCGCGATTGTCCACTGGAACACCGTCTATCTCAGCCGGGCCGTCGCCCATTTACGCCGGAATGGTCGAGCAATCCCCGATACCCTGCTCAGACACGTCTCGCCACTGAGTTGGGAGCACATCAATCTCACCGGGACCTATGCCTGGGATGCTGCGCCACACCTTGCCGAAGGCTTCAGGCCACTCCGCTTACCGACAAAATCCCGCCACGCGGCATAGCGTTCAGCCTTCGTTCGCCCTTAGCGTATGATTGCGAGCAGTTCTTGTTCTGGCCCCTTATAGTCTCTTTGTCGTGATCATCCTTCTCCATTCATGCCTCCTGAATTGTCGGCGGGGCTCTTGCATTGTGGCTGCGGTGCATTTCTCGTTCTCCCGTTCCTGGTTGCCTGCTCAGCAGCGACTAACGGCGGGGCGCGGGATTGCGGGCGGATATGTTCATGTGACATGACAACGTGTCCAATTTGTGGCGTTTAACGATTTATAAGGCGTACGGGGCGTTTCGTTATGAACATAAAAAGCACGTCCAACGTGCCTTGTCCATATTAATCGAATTCAAAAAATGCAATAAAACAGTCAAAATAAGAAAGAAAATGCATATTAGTTGCAATTCACACACAATTATGAAATAATCTGTCATAAATATGCAAAAAAAGCCCGGAAACCCAGCCTCTCGTGAAAAATTCCTTGCTTTGGACATTATGAACGATTATCACCGCAATATTCAGACGCCCAGCGTGCCTATGCCGCCTTCGAGCTAGTGCGGCATAGGCACGCTCATGACCCAAGGAGTTTTGCTATGGCTGACGACACCAAACAAATTCGTCGGAATATGCTGCTAACGCAGCGCTCTCTAGATCGCTTGGTAGCGCTTCGTGCCAGAACGGAGATTCCAACGGATTCCGAATTGCTGCGGCGTTCACTGTTAGTCTTCGAACGATTGGTCGAAGAAATAGAGTCTGGAAGCCGCATTTTGCTCGAACGAAAGGACGGAACAACCCGCGAACTGTCGATTTTAGCTTGAATGCGTGCAGAAGCACCTATGAGTGGTGCAAATAGCCATCTAACACAAATAGGCCCCCGCCAATTAAGCGGGGGTCATTTTTATTGAGCACTCTTCTCCGCACCTCCGTACCGCTCGGTGATCGTCCGCACCACTAACGGCTTGCTGATAAAGGATGATCATTTTGCCGTCTGCGTCCGCTTGATGGTGCAATAGAGTGCCGACCGCGAAATGCCGAATTGCTGGGCAATCTCGGTCACGGTCAGTTCCTTGGCGCGCAGAAGCGATTGCACGGCCTTCCACTGCGCTGCTGAAAGCTTGGCTGGTCGGCCGCCCTTGCGCCCCCTGGCGCGGGCGGCGGCAAGGCCAGCGTGTGTGCGTTCTTTGATCAGTGCACGTTCAAATTCCGCGAGCGCCCCAAAGACGTGAAAAACCAGCGCACCGGCTGCTGAGCTGGTCTCTATCTTCTCGGTAAGGCTCTCGAAAATAATCCCCTCGCGCTGGAGATCGTTCACCACCTGCACCAGGTTGGAAAGGGAGCGACCGAGGCGGTCGAGCCTCCACACACAGAGCGTGTCTCCTGCCCTAAGGGCTTTTAGACATTCGGCAAGCTGTGGGCGCTCCAAAGAGCGACCCGAGGCCTTCTCTTCGTAGATGCGATCGCAACCAGCTTTCCTGAGCCCATCAATTTGAAGGTGAAGGTGCTGATCATCGGTAGAAACGCGGGCGTAGCCTATTTTCATAAGTACATTAGTGGGTTAGCGGAACTTGCGCTCCAGATGCCGATACACCTCGTCGTCATTGCGCTTGCCAACAAGGATGATGGTCACCTGCTCTTCGCTCACGGTGTAGATGATGCGGTATTCGCCGGAGTCCACGCGCAAGAGCTGGTCGTACCCAATCAGCGCTTTGGAATCTGACGGGTAGGGCTCCTGGGTGAGCATCAAAATCTTGCTCACCACCTGCTTGAAGTGCTTGGGCGGAAAATCCGCGAGCTCCTTAAGCAGGCTTTTGTCGCAGTCGAGCTTCCGGCTCATACCGACTTTTCGGCGAGCATTGTTTCTAATATCTGCCGCGCATTGTCTGCGCCGACAAAATCCCCCTTCTTGAGGATGTCCATCGCCCGCGCGCCCCAGGCTGCATCTTCCAGTGCTTCCAGACGACGGAAGTGTTCCTCGCTCATAAGGACGAAGGCGGGCTTTCCGTGTTTGGTAATCTCGATGGGCTCGCGCACAGCCGCCGAGAACATCTCGGTCGCCTGTGTCTTGAGAGCGGTGGATGCGAAGCGCTTCACGGTCACGCCTCCCTGAGTTGATTGAATGGGTTTAGTCATATCCAGTGAGTATAGCATAAAATGGGCGTTTTGCACAAATTCCGCAAAACGGGGAACCCTAGAACCGAATGACTGGTAGCGGCTTAGGGAGCTCGACCAATCTCCCCTCCTCCAGCGCCAGCCAGAACAGCGCTTCGCGCGCGCGGATACCCGCGCCTTTTGGTGTGTGTTTTTTCTTTCTCATATTGTCTCAGTATAGCACACTGCAACGTTTTCGACACATAGAAAACGCGACAGAGTATGTGGACAACTATGGCCTGAGAACTCCCCGCTTTTGGCGGGGTCTTGTAGGTGTCGCGAAAACGGAGGATTTTTAGACACTAATTATTTTCTACCATGCCGTCCCAAGATGACATGTTATCTGGGTAGGGGGTTGCAGGTAACCCACTGCTGACGTACGCTGAAATACCGTGTCTCGTCCCACGACCAGGGAAAAATGAAGTGAAAAATAGTTTCATATCATTATTGTCTATTTTTGTATCGGTTTTATTCCTCAATGTAGGAGCCGCGCAAGAATATAAAGTAGTAAAAAATACATCATTAGAGACTCATATATCAATAACTGGAGTTTTTAAACAGAATGATTATCAAAATATCATTTCTTCATTAGGAGCGCTAAAGTCAACTAGCCCAAAACATAGGCGGTTTTTGTATCTTGACAGCCCTGGCGGTGACTATTTTGTTGGAATTGCACTAGCCGATACGGTAAGGAATATGGGATTTACAACAATAGTAAGAAATCAATGCAATAGCGCCTGCGTGTTTGTTTTTATGGCGGGCCGTCATTATAACCAAGGAGTAAAACACATTGGATCGTCTTATAAGGTATCACGGATCGTATATAGGGGGGCAACAATTGGTATTCATAGAATATCTAGTAATAAAAATCTCTCAACGCAAGTGGCGCAAGCAATAATTGGAAATGCAGTGCGATCATTTAATGAAAGCGATTTCAGAGATTCAATTTTAATAGAAAAACTTCTAATGACGGATAGTAACGACTTATATATATTATCTGAAGAGGATATGATTAGAAATAATATTTCAATAAAATAAATCTTATCCACGAAAACTTCTAGGTTGTTCTGCGTTTATGGGTTGAAATACCTGTTCTGAGGCACACCGCCGAGTGGCCGTGGAGTTTAGGAGCTCTTCCCGGGAAAAACACTCCCCACGCTTCACGCCCTGATTGTATGCCCAGCGGCGGCATTTGCGGGTAGCAAAAATTAGGTCTTCCTTGGAGTGCTCTGGAGGTGGAAGCACGTCAACTGTGACAGGCCTCGCGCTTCCAAGGCTGAGAACCGCCTTCCCAATCGGTAAAGCGACCAGCTCGCCGGCCTTACGGAAAAGCTGATCTTCCCTGGTGTAAAACTCGGGCACGCCGTCACCTAATATCGGAACCAGATGCGGGCTGCTGCTCACCCCATTGGACTCTCCGTTGGCCACAGCAGTGCCAACGCTCCGTCCTTGGGCGACGGAATGCCCCTGTCCCTCATTTACGCCAAGTTGTGCATTGTAAGCAGCCGGCAGGCGAACATCCCCTGCCACGCCATCAACACTCATCGAGCCTGGAAGTGCCACATAGCCCCCGAAGGTGAGTGGCGATGGTCTGCCTTCAACACCGATTGAAGCAAGTCGACTTTCCATCTCCGAAAGCGTCTCGGTCGTGATTTCGCTGCTCTGATCCGTTTCGGTATATGAAGAGGTGTAGCTATAGCTATCCTTCATTTCCCACCGATAGCCCACGACCACTGGTCGGCTCGTGCCTGGTTTGCCTTCCGTGTAATCAATGTAGTTGGCGTAAATTTGCTCGGCTAATTCCTTGGCGTCCCTGATCTCGCATCCGCCAAAAATCACCTTGTTTTGGATGCCGGCAATAGCTCCTCTGATACGAGCGCTTTGGTCGTTAATTTGCGCCAGTGTTTGATGGGCAAGCACCAAATGGAGCCCAAATTTCCGAAGCTGCTCCACTCCATCGGCAATATCGTTATTGATGAACTGATGAGCCTCGTCGATATAAAGCGTCGAGTGCTTGACCCGATTGGTGTCCGCTCGGCGGGCAGTTTCCACCAGGTCGTTGATGATAAGCGCGCCAATGGTGCGTCCTGTGCTCTCGTGCATCTGCCCCGAAGGCGCGAGGTTCACCAGCACGATTTCTCCGCGCTGCATGCGCTCGTACAGCTTAACCCCTCTTTCAGTGCTCCCGAAAAGCAGCTGCGAGCTTGGGGCTAAGCAGAACGAAAACAACCGGTTGAGAACACTTTCAACATAGGTGACGTAATCGACCTCTTTGAATTTGTTCAACATCCGCCATTGGTCGGCAATGGCAGGCGACGCCTTCGCCAGCGCCGCTTCCCGAAAATCCTTATTACTGAGGACGTGCAAGGCATCTGCAAGTGATAGGTTAGCCTCCATCAAAAGCTGAATGGTGATGTGCATCATCCGAGAAAGGCGCGGAGTCTCTATGTCGTTCACCTGCCCCCATGACGACAGAATAGCATTCCGCACCCGCTGCGCGCCGACCACTATGTCGTCGTGTCCCGATAGCGGATTGATGGGGGTCACATACTCGCTGCGCCCTGGTTCAATGAGGGTAATCTTCCGTCGCACGCCTTCATAATATTGCGGGAACAAAGTGGGCTCGACGAGATAAATTTCAGCCAAAACCCGTTCGACAAGCGCTCCGTGTGGGTCAATCACACAGACGCCACGGCCACTGTCTATGTCGTCCAAAATCATGCGCAACAGAAGCGTCGATTTCCCTCGCCCGCTTGCGCCAATGATATGAAGATGCCTTTCTCTGTCCCGAAGCGGGATGCTCACCTCTTTGTTAGTGTCGCCTGATTGGAGGTACATCTAGCTCCTCCTATTGAGGATATATTGTGTATTCCTCGGTGCCAAACGGCAATCAAAGCCTACGTCCTGGTTCTGAAAGACAACCCGCCCCTCCATTGGGCGCGCTACCGACTGTACTTTTATTCCGCCGCAGGAGTTATAGTATCTGTACCCGCTGATCTCGTTTCCATTCTGAGTGCCCTCAAAATAGATATATTTTTCATTCTCGACGATTCTAATCCTATTGCCATCTTTTATGACACGATAATTACCGGAAAAGCCGCCTAGAATTTCTCCATTGGAGAGTACCCCGATTGCCGCGCGGCGGCGTTCTTGCTCCTGCTGCTGCCGATCCCTGGCTTCCCTCTGTCTCTCAGCCTCCTGCTGACGCTGCATCGCAGCCTGCCGCTGTCTGTCCTTCTCCCGTTCTTCAGCCTGTCGCCGAGCATCTTCCTGTCGTTGGATCGCAGCCCGTCGCACTGCAAGCTCGCGCTCAACGCGGTCAGAAATTGATTGGGTGGTCATAAAGACCAGCCCGGCGAACATGCCGGCAACACCAATCCGAACTCGGGTTCTTCGGCTGGTGGCAAGCACTCAATCCTCCTGCCGCTTCAACCAATCTAGGTGTTCGTTGCGGATGAGAATGCGCCGCTTAGTCAAGTCATCAATCTCGCTCTGGAGGCCCGTCATCCGATGGCGCAAATTTAACGTAGCGCCGGAATCGTCGTCCTCTGCCTTATTCAACTCCACCAACAAGGCCTCACGCTGCTGCTGCAAGCGGGCTAATTCCTCGTCAAGGTAGCCGTACTGCCGATCTCGCCAGGCGGCATCCCTGCGAGGTTCGCGAGGCGCAACCTCAACTGGGGACTGTCCAATGCTGTCCCTGAGGCTTTCCAACTGTCTTTTCCGCGCCTCTGCCGCAACGAGGTCGGCCTCGATTTCTATCTCCCGTGTCCGCGCAATCGTCGCACCATTTTTAACGATGGCCGTGTAGATGTGCGTAGAATGGTGCAGCTTTGCTACATCTTCTACGAGACCGGTAAGAGCCTGAACTTGGCGTCTCCTCGACTGCGTTTCCCTCTCCGCCCCACCTGGAAGGCTAGAAAAAATTGAAGGTGGCCGCTGCACAATCTCTCCAATTGCGCGCTCGACATGCGCAATGGTCGACAGCTTCTGAGGCATCGGCACACCCGGTGGGAGAAGCTCACCAGTTTTGTGATCGTCATCTTCTGTCACGCGTCCCTCCCTCACCAGGGCTCAAGTTGCCTCGAACCGTCTTTGCTGCTTCGTCAATTTTACGCCCATCGACATCCGGGAAAACACCAAAGTTTGACGGATTGCTCGCTGCCTTCACAACATCGTCGGCCTTGGCGCGGTGCTTCTCCGGCTCCAGGACTGAGCTATGTAATCCATCCGCCACAACTTCCGCTTGGTGCGCGATGAAGGAAAAATTCCATCCTTTCAAGAAAGTTGGCATCAAGAAAAGTATGTGCCCAACCATAAAAAATACGCAGATATACGGGGTAAAACTCGCGGCTAGGGCAATTCCCCCCATTGCCAACAACCCACCGAATGCACCTCCCGGACCTCCCTCCGCGATGCCAATAATAAGAATTATAACCCCAACTACACCTATGATGTAGCCTCCATATTCTGAACCCAAAACAAACAGAACACCCGATACGCCAAACATATTAGCCATGTATATTATTTCTTGTATCCAGTACACTTTATTTGTTTCTTCAAAACCATAATTCGCAATGTACATGTATATCGAATATATAGGCGGAATATACATCCATGCATAAATCCAATTAATGGCGCTTGGGTTCTTTATATCAAATACTTTTATTATGTACCTTGCGCTCGTAAATGCGTTGGCTTGCACAACAACAACGTAAAATGCTGCTGCCGCCAGTAAAAATGCTAACAGAGGTATTTCGCGCTTATACTCTTTTATTGACCCCATGGTACACTCAATGGATGGCTTAGCAGCCATCCTCTATGTTTGAATTTTTTAAATCACGTGACGCCAAGCCAAATGTAACCGGCGAAGCAAGAAGAGCAACAAGCATTATCAATCTTTCCCTTACGGCACTTGAGAGCCATATCGCCAGCATCCAGACCAACGGACTGCTCGGATTTGACATAAACCAATGCCTCTCTGAGAACGATGCGCGCTTAACTCCTTTGTTTTCTCAGCTACCGGAGGACTCCCGGGCGGCGCTGGAAGCGAAATACCAAGCGCTGCGCGACGAGCTTTTAGCGCTTAGCGACAATATCAAATAACAAATGCCCACCCTTCGCAGGGTGGGCATAACTTATGACAAAAGGACGCACTTGGTCGGCGCGAGCCGCGCCAGCTTCAGAACGGCTTGGTCAATCAGCTCGTGATTGGCTGCCGATCTTTCGGAGGGAGCCGCCAGCACCATGAACTGCCCAACGAAGCCACCTTCAACCAGCGCCGAAAGCGCTGCTTCCTGCGCCGTCGAAAGCACCGGCGACAGAATCACCAAGATGTGGTGAGTGGCGGGGTCAAGCGCCTGGTAGGCGTAAGCCGCCTCCAGCATATCGAAGGCGAGAACCACCACTGATGCCTCCGACAGATGCCCTGATCGGGATTTCTCTGCCAGCGCGTCAATGCCAAGGACCTCCAACCCAGGGACAAAATCCTTGGGCAGCAACCACACCGGCCCTTCAGCAGCCCTATCCAGTTTGAACCCGGTGTAGGCTACCACCTCGCCGTGGGTGTTTTTGAGCGGAAACGCCAAGCGGCCACGCATAAGCCCCTTGCTGGCGACCCCTGCCCCGAAGGCTGAAACCGTTTCCGGTTCTAACCCTAAGCGCACGATAGCCTCGTGCTCGAAATCGAGCTCAAGGAGCTTGAGCCCGCGCTCCGCAAACGTAAGATTGCGGGTGCTTTCTGGCTGAGCCAGCTTGCTTTGTGCCGGCCTGTTCTCGTGGGCGTTCTTGGGCCTCGTCTCCCCCGCCCTGCCCTTGTCCTCCTTGGGATGTAAGAGCTCGTCGAGCAGCAATCCGGCTTCACGAACGCTACCGCCGGTTTTGATGCGGATAAAATCCAACATATTGCCGCCTCGCACCTGCTGCCCGGTTTCTTCGCTGACGGGCAGACACTGACAGGAACGGTCATGGCTAAACCATGCTCGTCCATCAGCCGTGATCTTGAATGACCGTCCCACCGCCTTGTTGCAATGAAACGGGCATGACCCGCGAAGCGCCCCGTCTGCCTCTTCTGTGAATTTTTCCAGGACGTTGAAGTGTTGGAGGATGTCCTTGGTCACCTGCGGGGTGACCGCCTTCTTCAACTCGTCAAAGCTGATGTTGCGCGAATTGCCCACAACCGTCTCCTTTTCGAAATGAGCAAGAACCGCGCTTAATTATACCACATATTCAATGAGTTAGCTGTTCTAACGGTAAGCACCCGGTAGGCCTTGCTTTGGCTTGGGGCGGGTGGGCCAACTTTTGCACCCCAAAACGGCAAAGCCTGTCTGCTTTGCCCGAGGCTTTGCTGTTTTCTCGGGATTTTTGAAATTCTGTGGCTACATATTAATCGTTATTTTGATATATATGAGCCGCATTGTGCGATGAGTTATATATGATATAATAATTGATGCGATTATCTTGGCTGCAAGTGCGGCGAATACGTGGTTCTGCAATGCATATTCAAGATAATTAATAACGGTTGTTGCCATAGAATTTTGAAAATCCTCCAGGATTAGCCCTGAAGGATGCCAATCTATAGCAACAGACGCCAAAAAAGCTGTCACAGGGTTCATCCCTTGACAGCTTTTTGCGTCTGTTATGCTCCGGGCATCCGAGGGGTTGAGACTGGACTTGGGGGTTCCTTCGGGGACCAAGCCAAAGCAAGGCCGGAATCTAACCGGCTCCGGCGAAGCCGCGAAGCGGCTCCTCAATCAATCGTCCGCATCTTCCGGCCACTGCCCCTCTGGCCAATTCCGCTTGGCGTGGATGATGTGCAGGATGCCCAGGGTGTCCTCGCCTACCAGCTCGTAGGCGATGATGAGCGAGGTCTTGCGCACGTACTTTTCGTAGGTGCCAAACACTCGCCCAGGCCGACCTATCGGCATTTCAGCCAACATTCGCACGGCGCTGTCTAGGCGCTCCATCACCAGTCGTGCAGCGGCTTCACTGTCTGCGGCAAGATGCGCCAGTTGGGCGTCGTATTCATCGAGCGCCGAGATTGCCCAGATAACTTTCAGGCTCATAGGCTGGATGTTTTGGCGGCTGCGCGACCGATAGTGGCTTCAAGGCGTTCCATTGCCGCTTCGTGGGTCACATAACGGCCAGCCTTCAGGTCAGCCTGCGCGCGAGTAATCCCCTCGATAATTTTTTCTTCGTTCTCGATGTACCGAGTGACTGCCTCATTGGCCAAAAACGACCGAGAACGTCTGGTAACGGTGGAAAGCTTGTCCAACCGGCTTTTGGTTTCTGCCGACAACCGGAGCGTCATAGTGGTATCGGTCATCGCTGAATCTCTTGTTGATATCATATGTGTACATTATAGCACAAATCGAAACTGCTGCAAATTCTCGCTCGGATCGAGTTGCAGATTATACTGTCAGTATGCTGATTGTTTCATTTTCCAGGCGAGCTATCGCCGATGAGAGGGCCTGCCATCCGCTAGGGATTAGGCCTCCTGCCCCAATTTGACCGTAGCGCCGCGCGCATCCAAGAATTCGTAGTCGAACGGATCAGCGGCCTTTAGGCCGTCATAGGTGCCGACCAAAAACATCCACCCGGCCTTGTCCCCCAACGCCTCGCGAACGGCGTTGATGAAGTTCTGCCGGCGCTCTTCCGATGGAACCATCAGCACGACGCGAAAAGCGTGGATGCCGAACTGCTCCTGCGGCAATTTTTTGCTGTAGGAAGCGGTGTAGGCAAACACCTTTTCGAGGAGTGAGGTTTGGCGCGGGCCGGTGCGGACAATCGGCATCTTGCCCCGGTCGGCTTCCAAGAAAAAGTAGCGCGACTTCCCTGCCCTATCGCGTAAGGCAAAATAGCTATCCGGCACCACGCCGATTTCCTGGCCACCTTGGGCTGCCGCCAACTGCACTTTCCAACGCAGCGGCTTGCGCATCGTGCCGACGCCGAGAAGTTCGGCCTCGGAAATGAATGCTTCGTGCTTCTGCATTTCAAACGGGATGAGCGCATCCGCAATCGAGAGCGTATGCTTGATGGCCGGCTCTTGCACGGTCTTGTTCTTGTTCGCCCAGTCCAGGCGGATTTTGTCCACCTTGCCGTAATCCATGAGCGCCTTCGCGCCCAGGCGCGCCAGCGCATACACAAAGGGCTTTCGCCCGTCTGTGGCGAAGTAGCGAATTTGTGCGCGCGGACGATCAACAAATCCGGCATGGAACAGGTCTTGTAGCCGGCGCTTCAGGTGCTGAGCGCTCCCCTCACGCACCAAAGCCACAATCTGGTCGGAGTCGAGAAAGCGATAGCGCGCAAGCAAGTATAGAACCTGCAAGTCACGGGCGGTGATCTCAACGGGCTTGCCCGGGCTTCGCCGAAACCCTGCTTTATGTGTCTTGCTATCTACCATGACGCAAATTATAGCACCAAGACTGATGCACGTGCCAATATTGGTGAGTTTTTGTGAAATTTCGGCGCTTTCCGCATTGTCTGCCGTGGTTTGCATATCACCGGCAAGGGCGATTTTGAACGGCAATTGGAAGAATATGCTCTATCGTGGAGTCCACTATACGCCAAATACGTCGAGGCTGGCGCTACCTCACTGATCACTAGAGACGACAAGAAACGAATTGGAATTGGTATCTAGTGCGCGAGAGCACACATACAACCTAGGCTCAGGACCCATTGATCCGAGAGGCATGATCTGATTCAGGCTCCGCAAGGAGACTGAACATGAGCGACCTGTACTGGCTGACGGACGAGCAGATGGCGCGGCTTCAGCCGTATTTTCCCAAGAGCCACGGCAGGCCACGTGTGGATGATCGGCGGGTGCTGAGCGGGATCATTTTCGTCAATCGCAACGGGTCGCGCTGGTGTGATGCGCCGAAGGACTATGGCCCGCATAAGACGCTCTACAACCGATGGAAGCGGTGGGGCGAGATGGGTGTCTTCCTCCGCATGATGGAAGGGCTGGCCGCCGAGGGCGCCGATCCGAAGACGGTCATGATCGATGCGACCTACTTGAAGGCGCACCGCACGGCATCGAGCCTGCGGGTAAAAAAGGGGATCTCGGGCGGCTGATCGGCCGCACCAAAGGGGGCATGAACACCAAGCTTCACGCCATCACCGATGCCAACGGTCGTCCACTCAGCTTCTTCATGACCGCAGGCCAGATCAGCGATTATACCGGCGCTGCTGCGCTACTCGACGACCTTCCCAAGGCGCAATGGCTGCTGGGAGACCGCGGCTATGACGCCGACTGGTTCAGAGATGCCCTTCAGCAAAAGGGGATCAAGCCCTGCATTCCTGGGCGGAAATCCCGCCTCGATCCCATCAAATACGACAAGCGTCGCTACAAACGCCGCAACCGCATCGAGATCATGTTCGGTCGCCTCAAGGACTGGCGCCGCGTCGCCACCCGCTACGATCGGTGCCCTACGGCCTTCTTCTCCGCCATCGCTCTCGCCGCCACCGTCATATTCTGGCTCTGATCAATGAGTCCTGAGCCTAG
>Ga0056914_10001641_pt1 | contig 15402 bp, 2 predicted proteins | sample TNRBio252014_DNA_FD_55168 | JGI IMG/M metagenome (GOLD analysis project Ga0056914, IMG submission 55168) | Wastewater treatment Type I Accumulibacter community from EBPR Bioreactor in Madison, WI, USA - TNR Reactor_6/25/2014_ DNA | ecosystem: Engineered > Bioreactor > EBPR > Anaerobic-Aerobic >...
CGCTCACCGTCCGCGCCGACAGATGGTCATAGGCCCACTCGGCGGCGGCGGCGGCCTGCACATTGTCGCCGAAGCAGGCGAGGAACAGGTATTCCGGAACTTCAGCCGGCAGCCGTGGTGACGTCGCTCCCGAGGTCAAGAAAACGCGGCCGTTCTCGGCCGCGGCCGGCGCCGCTGCCAGCACCATGTCGGTATCGGACAGCCCCATCAGCGCCGCCATCGAGGGGTGTGTCTTGATGAGCGCCCGCGTCTTGGCGGGCAGCATCTCCACGAGGCTCGCGCCGTCGGCGACGGCAAGCGCGACCTTCCGGCCGTCCGGCCCGGCGGCCTGGTTGGCCTCGGCGACCGCCAGCCGGGCGCCGTTGAGCGACGGGACATCGAGGTCCGCCTGGCCGCCGATGAGGTTGTAGACGGCGCCCAGAACCACCGGCGGCGTGTCATCCGCGTTGGCGGTACCACAAACGCCGGGGACGGCAAGGGCAATCAGGGCCACTATGGTCGCCATCAGTCGGCATGTCATCGGGCGGTCTCCGCATGCAGTTACTTCGGATGGCCCCGCCGCACATCGGCCCCAAAACCGAGGGCGGCATCGGAACCCATCGGCTAAAGTGCCATCATCGCCGCCCGTTGTCGCCCGGCTTCTCGACGGAAAAGCGATGAGCGATGCGTGCCGAGGTCTCGGCAACAACGTGTTACCCATGCCTCAGGAACGAACCGTCACCTATGTGTCCACCTATGTGTCCGGTTAGGGATCCTGTCGCCGTGGCGGGGGAGGAGAACGCGGGACGAACTTTTCCCCGTTAAATTTCAGTTGGTTAGAGCGGTAATTTTTCGAACCGTCGAATCACCTGAGGTTCCTGTCGTCAATTTGACGCCATCGAAATTTCCGCTCGTACGAGCACGCGATGGGTCAGAAAGTATTGTTTACCCAAAGCCGCTGTTCCAGTTACCTGCCGAGGTATTCCAGGCCCGACGTGACGCCGCCGGCGATAACGGTGCCAACGGCTGGAGCTATCGCCACCGCGGTTCCCAGCGCGTTCACGAACGCCGACGAGGCCGGGACACCATACAAAACCAGAAGCGACGTCACGAGTGACGCGCCCTCGAGAGTCCCGCTGACATGACCCAAGTCAGATGTGATATTCGACGTACAGGATCGCGTCCAACAGCTTGTCGGCGTCGATCGCCGACGGATCGCCCGGCTGAGGCGCCTGAGGTGCGAGGGCACCGGCCCGTTTCACCCTCAACGAGTGCTCGCCGAGCAGCTTGCCGAGAGGATGGTTCGGAGGCGCGGGAACAAACCGACCGTTTTGCGCCCACAGGTTTCCAAGGTTCGCGTCCTTGGTGAAATTCCCAAGCGCGGGATTACCATCGAGAGCGATCTCAAAGGTGCCCGGGTCGATCAACTGGTCCGGCTGGTTTGGATCCGGTGCCGTTCTCAAACCAAGTTTGATGGCTGTCACGACGACGCTGCGGCGCTTGAGGAAATACGGCAGAAAAGCATCGGATATCGCGAACTTGACCTCCGTGTCGGCTGGGCTGTGCAGCAAACGCTGGAACGCCGTTGAAAAGTCCTGTCGCAAGCTGAATGCGCGCGTCAACGACACGTTGGACAAGACATTTAGAATGGCGCCCTCAAGCACGGCGTTTTGCTGTTCGACGTCACCTCGCAAGCGCCCATCGTATTCGGCTGTGTAGGAGACGTGGAGGATCACGTCCGTGATGGTCTGATAGTCGAAGGGCTTGAACGCTTTTGGTAGAGAGAGTGTCCAGTCGCTAATCGCACCGGCACCCTCGAACGGCATATAGCGCTCGTCGCGGAAGCTGAACTCGAACACGCCGGCGTCGTTTTGCGCTGTGCTGGACGCAATGGTGACGCTGCGGCGCAGAGGCACCGGCTTTAGTTCTACCGCGCCCAGCTTCGGCTCCCGGCGTATCGAGCTGCCGGTGAGCGAAAGGGTGGCCCCGACGTTGGTGAACGGACCGGTGACGCAGGGTATGGTCAACCGGACGGAGCGAATGCGTCGCCGGTATTGGCCGGGATAGAAAAGGTCGAAGAATACTTCCGGAAGCGAGAAGGTACATTCGCCGTTTTGTTTTAATTGGAGAAGCGCGGCCGGGTTGATCTGGCTGAGCGAAAACGGCTGATCGATCTCGAGGGAACGGTAATTGGTCTCCAGGAACCGGCGCTCGAGGTTCTGCAAATCGATGAAGAGTTTCTCGCCCGCCAGCAATCCGGCCTTGCCCGTCTCCCAATAGGAGGGTTGCAGGACGGGCGCCTGATCGTCACCGCGCTCGAAGCGATACGCCTGCTCGGCGAGGCGCGCCATCGCGAGCGCGTTGTTGTACGCCTCGCGGAACACCCCCTGGAGCGTCGCCGAGAGGTACGTGTACAGCCCGAAGTTGCTGAACCGCTCCTGGTTGAAGGCATACACCTCCTCGATCTGCTTGACCGTTTCGTCGTGAATTTCCTTCGAGCGGGCGGCGGTATCCTTTCGAAGCTCGGCAATTTTTTTCTGCTTTTCGATCTGACCCAACTCGCGCTGGGCGAGTTCTTGCTGGTGCTCCCATCCTTCGTCGCGGCGCTCGAAGCCGGCTTCGAGGCCGGCGGAAGCACCGACGGCTTCGGCGACCGATGCAAATCCTCTCCAAGCCATAGCCTGAGCACTTGCCGCGTCACCCATCTCCTTGCCGCCGTACTCGAGTGTAAATGGAGACCCTAATTGTGGCACCAGGTACGCCATTCCAGCAACAGTACTGAACATACTAGCCGTTATGCCTAGAGCGGATGCTGCGTGTCGGGAAATCTGTTGTGTTCTTTCCCAGGGCGTCAGGCTTCCATCTCGCAGGCCTTTGTAATAATTCATGCGATATTCGGTTGCCTGCTCTTGCAGATATAGCTGGTCGTAGGCTTCCGACGCGGTCTCGATTTCGATGTCGCGCAGCTTTGTCGACAATTCGAGGATGTTCTGTTGGTGAACCGTGCGCAGGCGATTGAGTTCCTCGCTATCCCTGCGCTCAATGGCGCCCAGGAGCGCCGATCCAAAGCCCTGCAGTGTGGCTGCGTACGCTTTGGCTTTCTCGATAAGGTAAGTAAACCGGTAGGGCGGCAGATCGCCGTTGATGGCGTTCAGCACGTCCTCCAGCGACAGACCGGCGGCGCGCGCCCGGACGAGAAGCCGGGGGTCGATCTCCGGGGCAAAGAGCGCCAACTCCCTCCGCACGCCGGCGATGTCCATGCAGTTGCGGATTTTGAACAGGCGATCCTCGACGCGATCCCAGTATTGGCGAAGCTCCTTGTTTTCCGGCACGCAGAACGCCGGAGCCCCGCCCATCGCTGCCACCACGCTGCGCGCGAAGCCGGGAGAGCGCGACCGGCTGTCCGGCCGATCCATTTCCACGAGCCGAACGGGAACGTCGATAAATCGGTCCGGCGCTTCCATAGTAGAGGGTGTCGCAGGTTGAGCGCCGCCGGTCTCCGCGCTGGACGAAACGGCTCGAGTCGTCCAGCCGCCGGTGATCGTCCTGTTCCAGTCATACGGGCGGGCAATCCCGGCGCCGCCCGCCGAAAGCAACGCACCTTCCGCTCCGGGTTCCGCGACGTCGACGCCGAGACGACTGACCATAATGCCGCGGTCGATCATGAACGCCGTTCCAGGTCCGCCACCGCCGGCGACCATGGCGGCGGTGCCGCTGCCGCTAAACGCGCGATTTTCCAACTCGATCAATATTGGTGCGGGGCCCGTCCCTACTTGGCTTCCGATAGCGGGTGCTATGATTTCGTAGGTCGGTTCGACCGCACCTTCCCCGCACTCTCCAAGCTCGGCCGGTCGCGGTCCGAGCATGTCGCTGGCGAGCACGTAAAGAAGCATGGCCTCGTTGATTGCTTCCGCCGTGTACTGAGTGTAAAGGCTATCCCCCCAGTCGAGCAGATTATCGATATATTTCATGTAGATGGTTTTCTGATAGGCACTTAAGCGGAGGCGCGCGATGGCGTGTGGATTAAAAGGGTCCTTGAGGTACACGCCGAGCGCTTTGGGATCTTCAAGGATTTCCCGCAGCGCTGGAACGCCGAGTCCCCGGAACTCGATGTACCGCCACACCCGGTCAGTCGCGGGAACGGTGGTTTCGCTAGCGGTGGGATCGAGGATGAAGTGATACCAACGCTGGGCGGCGGCAAATCGTTGCTGACTGTTGAGGTGATTGGCGATCAGAAAGGGAACGTGGAAGAAAATCTCGCGAAAGTAGACGCCGAGAGAACCACTAAAATCCATCTTTCCCGAAACAACCCGATTGCGAATATTATTTATAATGTCAATTGTCAGGGAAGGCTCTTTAAGCGCTTGTTGCGATGTTGTCGCGAGTAGCCCGTCCACACCTCCATGAGAGAGAAGCATATCCAGTGCCTTGATGAGGCCCGTGCCCATACGCTGGATTGAGTAGTCAATGGTCATTTCTTGAAGCAAGAAATTATCGCCGTCACGACTGATGAAGGCCCATGACGGTGATCCGTTTATCACGGAAATGTCGTCATTATTTTCCAAATTCGCTATTGGAGTAGTGTATAGGTTTAATCCAATATTATACGAATGCAAGTGTGTATGTTCCTCCAACATCCAAATACGCCGTTCATCCGACATTATTGCGCATTGCGCGTATGGGTCCATAATAAATTCAGGTTGTCCTAGATATAAATATCTACGACCAGTATCATCACGTTTTGAGCAAAGGCAACTTGACGGCGCACTCCACCACAATCTATTAAAAATAATATTACCAAGAAGATTATTATATGTAACTTTTTTAGTAAATATATCGGAAAAATTAAAAATAGTTGCAAAGCTTAAGCAATATACTTGTAAATATATTTCTGGTGTTTGGAGGCCAAGACATGGATAGGGCTGTTCCCACTGAAATCCCTTTAGAGAGTAACTTTCAATAGGTTCTTTATGTTCATTGTCCTCCCAGAAATATTCTCTCTCAAAGTACCCATTTATAATTTGTCCCTTTCGTCCGGAGTATTGAGGAACCCCACTGTCGTCCTTTCGATCTTCAACCACACCATCCGACAAACATAAGCTCAAGCCACCTATCTCAGGCCGATAACAGTTCTGCAGCGACAGGTGCTGCGCTGGAAGCCATGCGCCATCAAGACGGGGCTTTGTAAATTTGAGACTTGTCTTGTGCTTATAGGCGACAAAAGACGATGTTGCGTCTATGACTTCGTTTTGAGGGATGGTCGTAATCTCGATCCAAAAAACATAGAGCTGTCCGCGGTAGACAACGGGAGAAACGGTGCGCACGGGGATCTGAACGTCAATCTTACGCCAAGCTGCCCACGAAACCGGGCGATCAGAAAAGATCGCACCGAAGTGAAGATTTTCGGCGGTGCGGTAATAATAAATTGGCGGATCATCGGACGTTACGCCAAAAAGGTGAAGGATGTCGGTACGCGAATTGTAATTCTTATCGTGATAAGAACCGGCGATTTTGAGGCGGGCGATTTCTTCAAAACCCGAGAGATAGCGCGCGTAGGCGTCGAGGACTGTCTGCTCATTGATTTCCTGTTGCAGCAGCGTCGACTCGAGCTCCTGGAACAGCGGAGTCTTGTTGTCGCGCAGGTCTGGCTCGATGTAGCTCTCGGGATAGAGGAATACCTTCCGGTTTGCCTCCCACACCCGGTAGTTCTTGCGCCATGTCCACTCGTCCATCGGTATGCTATCAGGCGGAATATGGACGCGCTGGGGGTCGGCCGGGTCGCGGCGATCCTGCTCCAGGTTCATCCGGATGCGGTGAACGTAGAGCTGCAGGCTGGAGATGGCGGCGGCGACCCGCGACGTGCGCGCGCATCCTTCGAGCTCAACGTCGATCAGAAAATGATGGAACAAGTCGCTGGTGGACTCGAATTCGGGATGGACTGATCGGATCAAGTAGTCGACGAGGGCGTCCCGCCGCCGGCCACGGAGGCGGTTCTCGAACGGTTCGAGCTTCTCAGCGAATTCCGTTTCGTCGCGGTACTTGGCGCGGAAGGCGCTGAGCACGGCCTCGGCGGCGCGGGCAAGGTCTTCGTAGCCGTCGGCAATGATCCGCCTCAGTGCGTGGCCGTCGATACCGAGACGGTGCGCCAACCCGACGCAGCCTTCGAGGATCCGCAATGCCTCCGGTGCCGGGGGCGGTTCCGGAGCCGCCGTCGTCGGCAGCGTCACATGGGCCCGGATCGTCTTGATCAGTGATCCTTCGGTGCGCAGGGCCCGAGCGAGCACGTCGGGATCGAAGGCGTCGAACCGGGTGGCGCGATCGAAGCCGATGATCGCCTGTCGGACGGCATCGGCGTCGACGACGATAGGATTGGCATTGAACGCCGCGTCCGCGGGAACGCCAGCGAGCGACGAGTAGACGGCAAGCTTGCGCACGGCGCGCACATCGATGGCATCAAAGCGGTTGATGCCGAACCGATCCTTGTGATCGCCGACAAACGTCAGCGCGACCGCGTCGAACGCGGCGTGGCGAAACAGGATGCCGAGGGGAATGAGCTTGGCCACGAGGTCTTCGAGCGGCCCCGCGGCGCCGCCCCAAGCCGCATCCACGATCGGTCGCGACGCCAGGTCGACGCCGCTCATCGCGATCAGGCCACCGATCTTCTCGACAGGGATGGCGAGCGCCGCCGCCAGCTTCGGCGGCAACACGTGGCGCGGATGGTATCGCGACAGCACGCGCTTGGCGTCGGCCGCGCTGATCGTACCTGCGGGGATGAGGGGAGGGGCGGGGATCGGAAACGCCGCTGCCGCATCGTCCGGATCGAAACCGACCGCCAGTCGCAGCGCGCGACGCTCGGGATCGAGGGGCTCGATGAGCGCGGGCGCGGCTGTAACGTTACTATCAATGATTTCTTTCGACTGGATCTCCGTCACGCTTGGATCGAACGCGAAGACCGTTTCGGCAAACTGAAGGGCCTGTTCCTTGGCGATTTCGTCAACGATTCGCTTGGCAATCTCGGCGGCATCGGGGAGAGCCTCGGTACTCAATACGGGCCCGCCTGTGATCACCCCGATCTCATCGGCCGTGAAGCCGCTGTCCTCGAGCCAGTCGTAAAGCCCGATGAGGTCGATGACGTCCCGCAGGCCGGTGATGTGGCCGCCGCCGATTCCGCCAAGCTTGATCAGCTGAAAAAGCTTCGGAATGGAAAGCCTAAGCACGTGGGCTACCTTGGCGTGCCGATAGAGCAGCGCGAGGGATGCCTCGGTCAGCAGGGGGCCGCGGTTGTCTTCATTAGCGTCCGCGGGGTCGAAGGTGAGCGCCGGCGCCGGAGCCAGCGCCGTCAGCAACTGAGCCAGTTCCTCGTCGCTGATCTGCAGCGCGGCGAGCAGGCGGTGCAGTGTGTTGTCGTTCGGATTCGATGTTCCGGACTGGCGGAATGCCGGGTGCACGAACCTGACCAGCGGCTTCGGGAACGGGCCATCGATCTGCAGGAACGGCGGGAAGTTGAACAGCCGGTCGAACAAGGATGGCTTCGCGTCCGCAACTGGTCGCCCAGGCACGGTTTCGCTCCACAGGGCGCAATTGAGTTCCGCCGTCAGCTTCCAGCGTTTCTCCAGCGCGAGGACGTGAACGAGGTTTTCGAGGGCGCTACCGTCAAGTCCGTTAGCCAGTCCTGCCTGGCCCAGGCAGCCCAGCACGATGTCGAGCTCGCCGACGCTCCAGGTGTGGCAGCCTTGCAGGCGGATAAAGCGGTGGATGCGGTCGAGATGATCAAAGGTCAGATCATGGATTTTTTCGATGTCGTTCTGAACCGAGTTAACGGGGTCCCGCTTCTCGGAAACGATCCGGAACGGCGCCCTTCCGCCGTTAGTAACGAAATCGGTGCCGGCGAGTGCCGTCAGATCGCTCCGTGAAATTCCGGTGTGGCGCAGCATATCCTGGGCATCGAAGGCATCGATCACGCCTGCGGTCACCGTGAACTGGACGCCAAAGATGCCGCGCAGGAAGGCGGCATCCCGGTCCGGTGTCGTGATCAGAGAGTACGCACGTCGGGACAGCCCGAGCGTCGCGATGGCGAGCCCATCCGGCGGGGCGCCGAGGGTGGTGGCGACATCGCCGCGTTTAAGCTCGAAATGCGCGAGATAGAGCTGCAGACGCTCCAAAGGCAGCACGAAGGGCTGCCGGAAGGAAGCGACCTTCGGCGGATTGGGGTGCGCGCCGGCAAGTTCGCGCTGATAGACGCGCTCCTCGACCGCCCGCCGGTCGGTCAGGTCAATGTTCGGTTGCCGGCGGCGAGCGAGGTAATTCTCAAGAATCTCATTGATGATGTCGAGAGTGGGGATCGGCGTGTGGGTGTTCTCGCAGGTGAGGGGCAAGGTCCACAGATCGCCCCTCCGTGTCTTCAGATGGAGCGGATGATCTGGCCTTGGCGCGGAACGATGGTTGAGAACGTTGACCTCGACGAAATGCATCAGATCGACGAAGTAGGCCGCTGGGCTGAAGATCGAACGGCAGTGTTCGCACCGGCAATAGTCGAGACTGCCGAAGAAGTCGGTGTAGCCGTCGATCTTCCGAAGATAATCTTCGATCGCCGGATCGACGTTGCTCATCGGCGTGTGGTTGAAGAGATCCCGGGGAACAACGCCAGGGCTTACAGTGGGCGATTCCAATAAACTTGCGAGTGACGTCGCCGATATATCTGCCATGTCGCGCGCCATCATGTAGTGCGCGGTCGCGGTGTCTTCCGGCAGCGCCACATCGGCGACGAAGCGCGGCAGGCCCGCGCCGGCGATGGCCGTCGCCGAATGGTAGCCGGCGCCGAGAACCGCGACCGCGTCGTCGATGTCCCGGGTGAGCGCGAACGTGCGCTGGTGCGCCTTGATGTTGGCGAGCACCATCTTCTGCTCCTCGAGACGCAAGCCGTCCCACTTCAGGGCGGCGAGGGCGTCGCTGTCGGGCCGCGTGTCGAGTGAGAGGACAGCAACGTCAGGATTGAGTTCGGTGAAGCGTTTCACCAGCCCCAGGCGTTTCTCGATCGCTTCGATTTTCTGGGCCGCATTGGCGTTGCTGTTGAGGATGCCAATAATGCCTAGACCGGGATTGATATTAGCGAACCGTCGGAGAGCGGCGTGGGAGTCGCGCTGCGTTTTGATGCTTCGGGCGGGCACGTTCCCGATATCGAGCTCGTCGAACGCCGTGCTGAAGAGGTCCTTGTTGCGCTCGGCGAGCGGTTTTAGCTGCTCGAGGTGAGCACGAAGTTGTTTCACCTCCGCCGGAAGGACGGCAGCCATCAGCGCCTTGGCCGGGAACAGTTTCGTCGCCCGGCGGCGCAGGCGCTGCGCGTAGGCGCGGGAACTCACGCCTTCCGGCAGCGCCGTGCGGGAGCGATCGATGGCGTGTTTCCAGTCGTCGACGCTCAAAAGCGCGATTTCCGAAAGTGCCTCCAGCCGCCGCGCTCCCAGCGACGCGAAGTTCATCGAGCGCACCGTTTCCATAAGGTCGAGGCGGTCGTTGACCAACGCGTAAAGACTGGAGGTGAGGCCGAGATCGTTGGCCTGCTTCTTGGTGAGGATGCGCTCCTTGACGAACTCACCGAGCTTGGCATCGGTGATCATCCCGACGCTGCTCGCCCGCTCCAGCAGCCTGTCCGTGCTCGCCTCGGGCAGGTCGACGACCTTCGTCAGGCGAATGACCTCCGCTTCATTGAGAGCCGAGCGGAAGAGGGGAATGTTTTCGATCGGGGTCTCCGCCAGGCCGTCGACCGGCAGAATGCCCACGGTTTCCACGCCCTGCAGACCGTCGGCGGCCTCCCGTAGAACCTCGGGCTTGGCGTCCTTTTCCTTCAGCGCCTTCAGGATTATGTCGCGCAGGTTTCCCTGCGGCCGATCCACGGCGGTATAGTCAACCGCCTCCAGAAGCCCCTTTAGCTCATCCGACGCATTGGCGAAGAGCGCCAGCGTGCTCGCCTTGCGCTCGTCGGCGATAGTCTCCGCCAGCGACGCGTGTAGGGCGTCGTCGGCCTTCTCAACGTCATGAAGAGGCTTCGCAGAGACTTTGTGCAGCGCCAGTCGATCTTGCTTATTCATGGCCTCGCCCTCTCGTAAGACGCTTATCTTTCTTCTATAAAAAAATATGCACATTGTGATCGAATAAATTGAATATCTATTTTTTTATACACAACCTTTACTACTACAATACCTGGATTTCCCGCCGTGAACACAGCCTGCTTAAGGTTTTAAGGTAACTTATAGTTAGAACGAGTATTCACTACCCAACCGTCTCTATAATTTAGCTCGAATTTCTCAAGCGTATTAAAACTATCGGCTGTTGCTAGAAATGCAGCGCTTTCCACTGCATCAGCGGTTGTGTCCACTATATTAATTCGCACACTAACAATCTTTATTATTTGATTTGTCGTGTTGTAGCCAAGTAGTCGGACTGCTTTTAATGCGGCAGCGCAGCCGTGTTGCGCGGACTTTGCAAAATTTGACGGCAACTTCACTGTTTCACCCAAATCATCCTTCATCTTTTCGAAAATGATGAAAGTTTCAGTCGGTTGACCAAGGGTTTGCTCTCGATCCACGATGACGTGCGCGAATGCTCCTTTTCCTCCGGCCTGACGGAGTAGTTTATACTCACCTCTCATTACAGCACCCAATTTTTGAAAAGAGGGAAAACTTCTTTTTTGAAAAAGTGTTCGATGCCAAATTTTCCGGTCATTCGTATGACATGCTCAAAGCCGTGATTAGGTGCTATTTCTAATAATAAAGTTGCTGCCTCGTCTGACATTTTCGTCATATCAGCCGTTTTTAGCGTAGATAGAGCTTTATTGCTTATACGGTGCGCTAGTACTCTAAGTTCTTTGGCGCCAAGGCTTGCCAACAATGTCCTATAAGCTTCAGCGGATTCTCTGGTTGCGAAGGTATACAGGCCGCGGCCTAGAATATCTGCCACGCTGTTATTCACAACACCCGTTGGCCAGGGCTCGCCGCCGTGATGCAGCAACCGACTTACGTCTGTAGGGTTCTGAACGCTGTAGAAAGTACTAAACCATTTTTGCCTCCACCAATTACTTATACGTGTGAAAAGTCTGCTAGTTCGCGCAGCGATCGACCTAACTAGTTTCTTAGCAGCGGCTTTCAAACCGTCTCGAGTCAAGAGACGCGAGGCAAGAGCCAGGGCGCGCCGCAACACTCCCTTCGCTACTGAGAGCGCGCCTTTCAGGGCGGCTTTTGCCCCGCCGGTGAGGACGGTGAGGATGATGTCGATGGCGACGAGCGCAAGGTACGCCGCTTGCCCTGCCGCACCAGAAAAGGAACCCGAGCCACCCGGAACGCCGCCTGATTCACCCCCTTCGTTACCGAATTCCAAATTGTAATAGCCTGCGTATCTTACGACTTGGTCCAATGTTGTCGGCTGTGTGTCGCCGGCTCTCGTTCCTGTGCTGGCCGCTTCTCCGCCGCCAGCACCGGTTCCGGTTCGACGGTCGTTCCGGTCGTCGCCGTTGACCGTTTGTCCCGGCGGTACGGGAACGCCCTTGGGGGCGCCGCCTTCGATGCCATTCGGGCTACCGTCCCGCGTGCCGGCAACAGATCCGTTAACAACGCCCCCAGGCACATCGCCTTCGACGACCTCGGGAACGCCACCGGATGCACCGCCACGGCCGCCGGCTCCTGAACGACCAGAGGTTCCGCCGGCCCCGCTCAGGCCCTGGCCCGTGGGAGTGCCCGTGCCCGCGCCGGTTCCGCCTCCTGCGCCCGGGCCCACTCCTCGGCGAGGCTGATTGCGCGTGCTCACGCCGCGCCCGGGAGCCTCTCCGCCGCCGCCTTGGACCCGACCCACCGTGCCGGCTCCTGGACCAAGACCGCGCCCGCCGGTTCCGCCGGAGCCCGACGTCGTGGCCGTGCCGCTCCCGTCAGCTGCGTGCGTACCCGAGCCACCCGAATCCTGGCCGGTGCCCTTGCCGTTGGAGTCTGCCTGGGCGCCGCCGCCGGTGCCGTCCTCGCCATGCTCGCCACCGGCCGGCTGTTCCCCGCCGCCGGCCCCGGTTCCGCCTTCCTCCTGTGGGTTCGCTATTTCGTATTCTAACTGCGCTAACCGAGTGGCCCACTCGGCGGCTTCGAGGGGATCGTAATCCTCGCGTAATTCTTTATACCATTGTAAAAAATTTGGATAATTAAAAGATGGGTGATAGTATACGTACTGGCTAGCTTCATACAAAGAACGTTTCAGTTCTTCTTGGGTAACAATACGAAATCCTTTTTGTTTTTCATCAATTAAAATGTGCTGTTCACTAAACGGATCGACTTCACCTCGATATTCCGCGGGAATAAATTTAAGTAATCCCAGAAAATTTACTGGCTGTGTGGGCGGCTCGCGACGCATGCCAGCCCGATCAGGCGGTTGTGCCTCTAATCCTTCCGGATCAATGAAATTGACCGGATTGTTAAAGACGTAGCGGTAAAGGTTGCTGTCGCCCTCGGGGCCGATAGGATCGGGACTGAGCCACTTGCCGATCCACGCGGCGTAGTAACGATGCTCGAAGTAGTAGAGCCCCGTCGCGTCGTCGCGCTCCTTGCCGCAGAACCGGTAGTCCTTGAGCCGGACCTCGCGCACCGCATCGCCGGCGATGAAGCTCGTGCCGCCGAAGGGGAAATGCTCTTCGTAGCTGATGACGTCGCCCCGCTCGTCCAGTTCGAGCTGGGACGATCCGAGATGGTTGGTCAGCTGGTAGCGGACGCGCGCCGCGTCGCGGCGATCCGTCTCCCGCCGCTGATCGTCCTGTCGCCACCGGTGAATGAGGGCGATGCGGTTGGTCTCGTCGCTGAAGTGCGAGGTCCAGCGCTCCAGGACGAGGTTTCCGTTCTGGTAGATGCGTCGCCGTTCGCAGCCGTCGAGATACAGGGTCTCAATGCGCTCGGTCGTGTTGGCGACACGTTGTTCGCTGATCTTGCGGGCCCGCGCTCCTGAGGCGTCATAAACGTAGTATTCGGCGTCGTCCGGCTGGCCGGCGTCGGCTCGGTCGACGACGACGGCGCGGGCGATGGCGTTACGATAGGTCCAGTCGATGCGGCGGAGATGGGCGAGGCGCCGGCAGTTCCCATTGGCGTCGAAGTCGGCTTCGGGATTGACGATCGGCAGACCGTTCGGGTCGAGGGCCGGGAGGCCGCGGTTGGAGCCGGCGGACGTCCAGAGGTCGGTGGTCCAACTCCGCGTTGCGCCGACGTGGCGCATGGACTGCAGGTTCCCGGCGAGGTCGTAGCCGTAGGTTCTCGTATAGCGCTCGATCCTTCCGCCGTCGTTGAGCGGGATGTGGCGCGTGCCCTTGACCGTGCCCGCGGCGAGGGCGTCCGGCCGGTAGTCGTGCTGGAGCAGCGCCTGATGCACCCGGCCGGTGGCGCGGGTTAGCTGATAGAAGGCGTCGTAGGTGAAATCCGCCTCCGTGCTGACGTTGAGGCCCCGGATGACGGCACCCGCCGCAGCGGGCTCCTGCGCGCGATCGACGGCGATGGTGATGTTGCCGACCGGGTCGTAGGTGTACGCAAGATCCTGCAGCGTGACCCTGCTTTCGCCAATCGCCCGCGCCGGTCGAACCGCCGTGATGCCACGGGTGCGGAAGGTTTCGGGATCGTGGGCGTGGGTCACCTCGACGCCGTTGCCGAGCCGGAAGCCCAGGCGTTCGCCGCGGGCGTTGAACCGTGCGCCCTCGAAGAGGATGCTGTCGACGAGCAGGCCGTCGTCGCTGGAGACGCCGATACCGCCCAATCCGCCGCCCTGGAGATACGAATAGGAGCGGGTCGTCCCGTCGGGCAGCCGCTGGCGCACCACGCGCCCGAGGCCGTCGAACGCGTTCTCCGATGCATGAACCTCCGGCTCGTGCGCGGGAGCGGCCGGAGCGGCCCAGTCGGGCTCGCGCTCGTAGGCGCCGGCGGCCAGGCTTAGGAAACGGCGCTCGCTGGCGAGAACCTGTCCCGAGGGTTCGTAGCGCTGTATCTCGAGTGTGCCGGCCTGGTCGCGGTGGGTGACGAGCCGGCCGCGGGCGTTGCGCTCGGCGGCTTGGCGCACGTTGGGCTCGTCGCCATAGACCATCCGTTCGGTGACGTGGTTGAGGCCGAGCGCGCCGTCCACCGTTACCGATGTTGGCCGATCCAGCCGATCGAAGTGACGCCGGATGTGCACGCCACGCGAATCCCAGGAGTGCGCCGGCTGATCGAATCGGTCGAACAGCGTGCGAACATCGCCGGCATCGATGCTGCGGGAGAGCAGCGGCCGCCCTTGCATGTCGAGAACGGAGGAAAACGACGTCAAGCCGCGGCCGTCGATGAGCGCGACGGCCTCGCCGTTGATGTTGAGACGGCGTTCCGTCGTCCGGTGATTGCCGTCCGGCGACATTTCGACCTGCTTGACGGAGAGGCCGCGGGGATCGAGGTGCTCGACCGCCGGCGTATCGGCGTGGGCCAGCGCCTTGTCGAGAGACCGGCGCTCGGGATTGCTCGTGCTCAGGCTCTCCCGCAGCGTCCTGTAGAGCGACTCATGGACCGTGTCGTTGGCGTCGAAGTGACGAACGGTCCACGCAGCAAATTCGGAGCGCACATGGGTTCCGTTGGGCAGGTCCTCGCGGATCTGCCGACCCACGGCATCGAACAGGGATTGACGGAAGACGCCGAAGCTGGCGAGCGCGGCCTCCGGCTCATAGACGGCGATTGCCGAGAAGAACGGCTCGTACTGCCGCACCGGCTGCTGCTTCTGGTTATAGAGCGTATGGCCGGAAACGAGCCAGCGATCCTCGACCTCACGTTCTCGGGGACGGCCGTCCGGTTCAAGAATGAGCGCGCCAGCACCGTCCCGAACGATCGCCGGACCCGGCTCGACGCGGGTCTTGGTCTGCAGCGGCCGTCGGAAGCCGTCGAGATGGGTGACCGTCGCCTGCACTCGCGGCGGACCGGGACCGGCGCCGGAGGCGTCGTGCGCCAGCGTCTCCCGCTCCAGCCGAACCACTCTGAGCGGCGTCCCGTCGACCACCCACGCGTCCAAATCGTAGTGGGTGAAGCTCGCCGCGGACTGAACATAAAACACCGGATCGGCGAGGACTTGACCAAAATCGGCCAGCGGCCGAACGACGTAGCGCGCAAGCGGGTCCTGGCCGTAGGGTTGCGCCCGGCCGGCGGCGTCGAGAGCTTCGCCGTGATGCGTGGTCACGATCTGGACGCCTAGGGGATCGTAGAGGACCTCGGCGACGTTGTCGTTCTGATCGATAATCCGAAACGGTGCGACGAGGTGGTAATCGATCTCGGCGCGGATCCGGTTGCCGGCGGGATCGCGAACCTCCCGAGCGGCCAGCCACCACGGATCGTAGGTGAAGACGGTTTCGCCGCCGTCCGCGCGCGCCAGCCGGGACAGGCGGAAGAAGTCACCCGCTGGCCG
>Ga0056914_10001644_pt1 | contig 15379 bp, 7 predicted proteins | sample TNRBio252014_DNA_FD_55168 | JGI IMG/M metagenome (GOLD analysis project Ga0056914, IMG submission 55168) | Wastewater treatment Type I Accumulibacter community from EBPR Bioreactor in Madison, WI, USA - TNR Reactor_6/25/2014_ DNA | ecosystem: Engineered > Bioreactor > EBPR > Anaerobic-Aerobic >...
ACCGGAGGTGTACAGGATGAAGAGCAGGTCTTCCGAATCCATTTCCTCTGCTTCGCAGGTATCAGACTGGTGGTCCACTTCTAAGTGCCACCACTTGTCGCGGCCTTCCACCCAGTCAATGTCGTTGTAAGTGTTGTTGTAGACCAGCACCGTTTCGACGGAGGTGCAACCCATCGCCAATGCTTCATCAACGATGTGCTTGACCCCGATGTGTTTGGGGCCGCGGTCGTTGTAATCAGAACAGATGACCATTTTTGCGCCGGCGTCTTTGATGCGGTCGGCTAAAGAATGCGCCGAAAATCCGGCAAACACAACGGAATGAACCGCGCCAATGCGGGCGCAGGCTAAGACGCCAATCGCCAATTCCGGCACCATGGGCATGTAAAAGCAAATGCGGTCGCCTTTGCCAATGCCGTTGGCGCGCAGGGCATTGGCCGCTCTGCAAACTTCTGCGTGCAGTTCCCGGTAGGTAAACTTGCGCACATCCCCGTCGGGTTTATTGGGTTCGAAGACGAGCGCTACCTGATCGCCGCGGGTTGCCAGATGGCGGTCGAGGCAATTTTCGGTAATATTGAGTTTTCCGTTCAAAAACCATTTGATATCAGGCTCGCGAAAATTCCATTCCAGCACTTTGTCCCACGGTTTTCGCCAGGAGAAAGCAGCGGCTTGTTCCGCCCAGAAATTTTCCGGATCCTGCACGCTTTTTGCGTAAACTTCCCGGTAATCTTCGATTGTTTTGATCCGTAGTGCCATTGTTGGGTGGTTATTAGTTATTGGTATACTGGTTATTAGTGGTTTGGAATGATTGAAGAACCGAAATTTTATCATATTCCTACTTCACCAATAACTAGGAACAGATAATCCATTTTTGACACGTTCCCATAGGGCTATAGTGTGGACACATTTTTGCAACTTATTGATTTTCGGTGGTTTGTAAATTGTAATATAAGTTTCCAATCCGTTGAAGATTAGAATCTTATAGAGTGTGGCGCCAGCTTGTGTCCCAACCGTAGAACTAAAACCGGCGAAACGATCCATGACGGGCGCTATGTTTCGCGGGCTTTAGTCCGCCGAGATCATATTTTTAGGCGGACTAAAGCCCGCGAAACATAGAGACATAGCACCCGTCGTGGATAATTTTGCCGACATGTGTCCACCCGTAGTCCTATAGAGCATAAATATAGGGAACTATTTGAGCAGGAAAATAACGGAGCGCTATTAAAAAGGAGAAGTATTCTATTTTATCCCAACTCCCGAACAAGCTCTAAGGAACCATAAACAGACCAATAACAGATAACCAGTAACCACCCCCACCAATCGGGAATCCTAAACAGACCAATAACCAATAACAGATAACCAGTAACCACTCCCTCACTCCCGGTCATATTCCCCACTCAAGGTATAATACCCGAAAATCAGCAAACTCCCTACGATAAGCGGAGTTAGGATAAAAAGCATGATGATCCCGAAAACCAGGTCAGATTGGTTCCCTGCCAGGCCGCTGTTAAATTTGGGTAAGCCAATGGACGTAATGCTGAAATACCCGGCGGCAGCGCCCATTGCCAGCCAAAGGATACCCGCTATTCTTCTGATTTTGTTCATGTTGTCATCGCTTTAATCGTCAATATTATTATCCCTTCCGTCAATGTACAGCAACCCGATGAGGAAACAAACCCCGGCAATAATAATCGGATACCAGATGCCTTGTAAGAACCAGTCCGGGTTCCCGCCTGCTTTAGCGGTCGTGGCTAAATAAGTGGCCACAGCCGGCATCAACCCGCCAAAGATGCCGTTGCCAATGTGGTAAGGCAGGGACATGGAGGTGTAGCGGATTTTGGTGGGAAACATTTCCACCAAAAAAGCCGCAATCGGGCCATAGACCATCGTCACAAAAAGAATCTGGATAAAAATGAGCAGGACGAGTTGCCAGAATGCCGTTGCCGGCAAAAGCGTAGCGGTCTTGATTTTTGCAGGAAGCGGCTCCCGGGTCGTATCCGCCGATTTTAGTAAGGTTTGGGTTTCGTTGAACACAGCGCCATCTGTAAACTCTTTGTGGGTGATGGTGGTGATGACGCTGTCAGCCGGATTTTTTTCATCTGCTTTCCGCAAAACCTGTACGTCCGTTTTTCCAGCAATTTCAATGCGTTGCGTATTGCTTGCAAGGCCGTACATGGCCTGGTAGATCGGGAAATAGCTCAGGATAGCAATCAACATTCCCGCGAGCATGATCGGTTTGCGGCCTACTTTATCAGACAGCCATCCGAACAACACAAAAAACGGGGTTCCGAAAACAAAAGCCCAGGTCATCATTTTTTCCACCTGCAGGGCGTCTACGCCGCAATCCGTTTTCAGGAAACTCATGGCGTAATAGTGCCCGGTGTACCAGATCACGCCCTGCCCCATCGTTGCGCCCAGCAAGGCAAGCAGGACGTATTTGAAATTGTATTTGTTTCCAAAACTTGCCGCTAATGGGTTGGAGACCGTTTCTCCGGCTGCTTTGGTTGCTGCAAACATGGGCGACTCCTTCATGTTCCGGCGGATCAGGTACGAAATGCCAATCATCAGAATGGACACCCAAAAAGGAATGCGCCAGCCCCAGTCTGAAAATTCCTTTTCACCCAGCGCAGACTTGGTGAGCATGATGACCAACAGCGAGGTGAACAAGCCCAGCGTGGCGGTCGTCTGAATCCAGGAAGTCCAATAGCCCCGTCTTTCGGCAGGGGAATGTTCCGCCACGTAAGTTGCCGCACCGCCGTATTCCCCGCCAAGGGCTAATCCCTGCAACAGCCTCAAAATCAATACTAAAATCGGCGCCATAAATCCAATGGTTTCATAGCCCGGCACACAGCCAATTAAAAAAGTTGCGCCGCCCATGAGCAGGAGCGTCATCATGAAGGTGTGTTTTCTGCCAACGATATCGCCCAGCCGCCCGAAAAACAAGGCTCCGAATGGCCGCACGACGAAACCGGCTGCAAAGGTTGCGAGCGTGGATAAAAATGCTGCGGTGGGGTTGTCCTGTGGGAAAAACTTCATCGAAATGATGGGCGCGAGGCTTCCGAAAATGTAAAAATCATACCATTCAATCATGGTACCTACGGAAGATGCGCCGATCACTTTTCGTATGGCAGCGTTTGAACGACCAAACATGGCGAATAATTTTAGGGAAAAGCAATTGGATTTCACCGCATAGATACAGAGAATAGTCACAAATTGCCCTGCCTGATTGGGACAAGTTGCAGTAAATCTTCTCAGCCCCCTGGAGATTTGAAATTTTATTAAAAATTCTCTTCCCTTGCGGCAACAAATTATAAAAAATCAAGTATAACGAAAGTGGTCGGTATGGCAAGTTATGCAGGATGCAGCCAATTGATGGATTCCCAAACAAGCTCTCAAATCAAATTGCGATGAAAAATTTTTTTATAGCCAAAATGGGGCTAACTTCGCCACACCTGTATGGCGTACCTGCGCTTAAAGCAAACTTGCATACATATCAAATTGTACACTCCCCATTCTTGTCATGATTTATTTGAGGAGCGGATGCTGCTACATCCTGCTCTGTGTTGGGTCGTTTTGTAAATTGTTCAACGTATACCACTAAAGTCTATGCTCATGAATTGTATTGTCATCACCAATAAACAAAGTCGCTCTATGAGATTCAAACCATTACTTTTGGCCTGTTGCCTGCTTTTCGTACTTGCGCACAGCGCAATGGCGCAGCAAACAGCCCAGTGCATTGAAAATGCCACGATTACTACTTCCAGTGGCACTACCGATTTTTACGTATGCCAGGGCGATGGTGTCTCAAACACTATCCGCTTTAAAACCCAGATCGTTTCTACTCCTGCAGTTTACGTAGTGACCGACGCGGGCGGTACCATTTTGTTCATTTCGTACAATTCAATCATTAACTTTGAAAATCTTCCTGCCGGAAACCTGCGCGTGTACGCCGTTTCTTTTATCGGCGAGTTGCTCGCTGCTCCCGGCATGAATATTTTCACCGACACGCTGGGCTCCGTTTGCTACGAGCTAACGACGAATTTTATCTCGATTAACAACGTGTCGCCTGATGGTGCAACTGTGTTTGCTGCCAATGGAAATACGTCGCTCGTCATTTGTACAAACGATGCTGCGCCGGATGTGGTTAGCTTTGGCACCGCAAGCACCAGCCCGCTGTATGCCTATTTAGTTACAGATGCGAACAATGTTATCTTACAGGTTTCACCTACCGGAAACGTTGACTTTGCCGCCCTGCCCGACGGCATTTACCGGGTTTGGGGATTTGCTTATGTGGGCAACATCACCGCAACCACAGGCAGTAATGCCGCCACGAGCAACCTGTCTTCCGATTGTTTTGATTTGTCGGATAACTTTGTAACGGTAAACAAAGCAGCGCCGGATGGCGGCACCGTGGCTTTTGACGATGGCAGCACTTCCCTTGAGTTGTGTACCGGCGCCAGCGTTCCCAACTTAGTTTTGGAGAACCAGACTGCATCGCCACTGAGTTACGGCTTCGTATTGACGGATGCCAACAACATCATCATTCAGGTGCTTGCCGGCAATAACCTTGATTTCGATGCACTGGCGCCTGGCACTTACCGGGTTTGGGGGCTTTCCTACTCGGGCGCCATCACGGCCAATGCCGGGGATAATGCCGCAACAACAACCTTGACAGATGGCTGCTTCGAGTTATCTTCCAATTTCATCAGCATCACCAAACGCAACCTCGATGGCGGCTCAGTGAGCCTGACCGACCTCGCAACTGCAACGGTCACGTGCGATAACGATGGAATCTCGGATGAAGTCCAAATCATCACAACCGTAACGACTCCGGAAGAACAGTATATTTTTGTCATTACCAATGAATTGAACAACATCGTCGGCACCACAACGGACGGCATCATAGATTTTGAAGGCACAGGCCCCGGCATTTGCCGCGTATGGGGTCTGGCTTATTCGGGTAACCTGACCGTTAGCCCGGGGCAAAATGCCGCTACCACAGATTTGTCGGATGAATGCTTCCAGTTGTCTTCCAACTTCGTTACGGTGGAGAAAAAACAAACCCTTGGCGGCACTGTAACGCTCGAAAACGGCGACGAGACTGTAGAGGTATGCTCCGGCGACGGCAATGCGGATGCGCTGACCTTCATTACAGAAGACGGCGAGGGCGAAAGCTATGTTTTCTTCGTGACGGATGAGAACAATACCATCCTTTCCATTTCAGCAGACGGTGTCGTTGATTTTGAAAACGAAGCCGGCGGGAGCTACCGCGTATGGGGAGCAGCCTACTCGGGCGATCTCAACGCACAGGTGGGCGACAACGCAGCCACCGTAGTGGTATCGTTTGAGTGTTATGAACTGAGTGAAAACTTTGTGAAGGTGGACGTGACATTTGTGGATGGCGGATCTGTGGAAATCGCAGGCGGGGCAACTTCTGCCGTTGTTTGCGCCAATGACGACCAGTTGGACATCATTTCTTTTGATTTTTCTACAACTGCACTGAATGCCGATTACACGTTCATCGTAACCGATGAAAATAACAAAGCACTGGTTGTCCTGGCCGGTAATGCGGTAGATTTCAACGTCGCTTCACCCGATCGCATTTGCAGGGTATGGGGGATTTCGTACACAGGTACGATAGAACTTGAAATCGGCGACGACATCACGACCACGCAATTGTCTTCGGAATGCTTTGAATTGTCGGGCAACTTCGTAGAAATCAGAAAAGAAGAAACCAATGGCGGCTCGGTGTCAGAAGCCGGCGATGCAGATAATTATTTCGTTTGCCCGGATGGCCTTCCCAATGTGCTTTCTTTTTCCAATACCGGCGTTTCCACAGGCGAATATGTCTATGTGGTGACCAATGCAATTAATACGATCGTTGCATTTTCCGCGGAAAGCGAAATAGATTTTGACGGATTTGCAGAAAACACCTACCGGGTTTGGGGATTGGCCTATACGGGCGATGTGCTGGCGGTAGTGGGCGATAATGCGGCGACTACGGTGTTGACCAATGAGTGCTTCGACCTGAGCGATAATTTCATTACCGTGATCGTGGGTACGCCCGAAGGCGGCGCACTGAGCACAAACGGTGGCGAAGTCGAGGTATTCAGTTGCCCTGACGACGGCGAACCAAACGTGCTCACTTTTGACAATGCCGGCGCTTCTGGCGTAGGCTATGCCTTAGTGGTGACAAACGAGGCAGGTGAAGTCGTGGCCGTAGTTGAAGGAACCGATTTTGATTTCGGTACCTTGACTGCTGGTATTTACCGCGTTTACGGCGTAGCCTACACCGGTTCGCTAACCGTTGTTGCTGGCGACGAGGTAAACGCTGTGGATTTGTCGGACGAATGCTTTGACCTGAGCGATAATTTTGTTTTGGTGACGCATCAAACGCCGAAAGGTGGTGCAGTTGCTTTAACAGGTGGCGCAACAACCGCTTACCTCTGCCCGGAAGGGGCCGGTTCGAGCTTAGTATTTTTCCAGAGCACTGGTGCAAGCGGACCTGGATTTACCTACCTGATTACCGACAACAACAATGTCATTGTGGCGATTGTGAACGGCAATTCCTTTGATTTAGACGGCCTGCCCGAAGGGAGCTACCGTGCATGGGGGCTTGCCTATACGGGCGCCCTGACCGCCGAAGTTGGCGACGACGCTGCCGTAGACGCGCTGTCTGACGGATGCTTTGGACTAAGCAGCAATTTTGTAACGCTTGTGAATCAAACGCCCGATGGCGGTACGATTATCGGCCAGGATTTAGCTTCTGAATACGATGTTTGTTCCGGCGACGGCCAGCCTGATTTGATCGGTTTCAGCGTAAGCGGCAATACAGATGGAAATTATGCTTACCTCATCACGGATGCGGACAATTTCCTCATTGGCGTAATCACCGAAAACAGCTTTGATTTTGAAAATTCAACCCTTGACGGCACGGTAAAAGTCTATGGCGTTGCGTATACCGGCGATCTGGTACTGCTTCCGGGCGATCCGGTATTGCTCACGCCAGCTTCCAACGACTGCTACGACCTGACCGAAAATTTCATTACAATCAACCTGACCATCGTTGACGGCAGCCTCTTGTTTTCGGATATCAATGGTACAGAAACCTTGTACATCTGCGCCGGCGATGGCGTAGCGGACACCGTTTCGTTTTTCTCCGGAACCCTGGGTGAAGTGGCCGGCTATCGGTTTGTCCTGACGAATCAAAACAACGTCATTCTGTCTTACCTTACCGGCAACCAGCAGAATTTTGAATCCATTGCCGGATTCAGTCGCCTGCGCGTTTGGGGGGTAGCTTTCACCGGAACGCTGAATCCTGCACCTTTCGGGCAAAATATTCTGAATGCCAACTTGTCGAACGCTTGTTTTGAGTTGTCGGAAAACTTCATTGATGTCATTCGCGATTTGCCGGAAGGCGGCGAAGTTTCCACCGGCGGCGAAACCGATCTGCTGTTGTGCATTGGTGCAGAAAGTGGCGTGCTGAATTTTGAAACCACCAGCGGTTCAATTTCAGCTTATGCGTATTTAGTGACTTCGGAAGACAATGAAATCATCCGCATTTCTGATTCCGAAGACATTGATTTCAATACCCTCGATCCGGGCATTTACCGCGTTTGGGGACTTTCCTACACCGGGGTGCTGACGGCTTTTGTGGGCCAGGTCGTAACGCCTGCTTCCAACTTAGCGACCAGTTGTTTTGAACTGTCCTCGAACTTTGTGCGGATAGACCGCGCAGAAGCCGTTGACGGAGGTGAAATTGCTGACTTCACCGGGGAAACGGTCTTTTACACCTGCCCGAATGACACGATCGGCGACTTGATCATTCTGGAAACTACCAGCCTCGACACGAATTATTTGTACGTGATCACCGATAACGAGGGCAATATCCTGATTCCTGATATCGTCGGCGAGGTCATTGATTTTGATCCGGCAGCGCCTGGCACTTACCGCATCTACGGCATTTCCTACAACGGCGAACCTTTGTATGGCTTCGGTACGAATGTGATTACCGATGCGCTGTCAGACAACTGCTACGTAACTTCATCCAATTTCATCACGGTCATTGTTGCAGCACCGGAAGGCGGAACGCTCGCGACAACCGACGGCGATACGGAAGTAACCTTGGTCAATGGCGATGGCGAATTAGATGTGGTCAGTGTAGTCAGCACGGGCGCTTCTCCTACGCTTTATGCCTACTTGATTACGGACGAAAATAACGTGGTGGTGGTCATTCCGGATGGCAATTCTTACGACTTCGAATCGCTGGCCGCGGGCGGTTACCGCATCTGGGGCTTGGCTTATACCGGCACGCTGACGGTCAATGTCGGCGACGACGCGGCTGTGGTTGACCTCTCAGACGATTGCTTCGACCTAAGCGACAACTTCGTGCAGGTGAACAGCGAACCGCTGACGTTTGGCAGCACGGATGACAACATTGAAGCGAGAACAGACGTGTCAACGCCTGTGGCTGCCTCCAGCATCCGGCTTTCGCCCAACCCGGCTAAAGACAAACTCGTTGCCGACCTGAACCTCGGCAGCATCGAGCGTCCGGCGACAACGATCCGCATTTTCAGTGCCACGGGTCAAACGGTGCTGCAACGGAACGAACCGGCTGTGGAAGGCGCGAACCGCTATTTTATCGGCGTGAACGACTTAGCGCCAGGCTTGTATTGGTTGCAGGCGACGAATGGCGGGGTGGTGCAAACGGCGAAGTTTGTAAAGCAGTAGGTAGGTAGTGAGGGCGTCGCTCAAAGCGACACCCTCACTTGCTCCAAATTAAGCTTTCCATATTTTAGCGCCCGATTCCGAGGTTTTCGGAGCCGGGCGCTTTGTTTTTGGGCTTTGGTTCTCCTAAGATTGAGAAAGTGATGGAGTGGGCTATCCGCCCGGTCCCATCGGAACCCAATGGCGATGATGGAACACGGACTTTGAGCTAAATCACCTACCTCCTTGCGCCCCTTGCGGTAAAAAAATAACCGCAAGGGGCGCGAAGTTTTATCGCAAAACTTGTCCCGATCAACGGGAGCCCGCAAGGCACCTTTCCCGCTTTGACTTTCTGTGTCTTCTACCTTTCCTTCGCGTTTGAAACCCAATCGAAATTTCCTACCTTTGCGCGCAAAATTCCTAACCTTGAGATATTTCAACAACATCCTCGAATCCATCGGCAATACGCCTTTGGTGAAACTGAACAAAGTGGTGGCCGAAGTTCCGGCGCAGGTTTTTATCAAATTAGAAACCGTCAATCCCGGCAATTCCATCAAAGACCGCATGGCGCTCAAAATGCTGGAAGACGCGGAGGCGCGCGGCGACATCAAGCCCGGCGGCACCATTATTGAATGCACGTCCGGCAACACGGGCATGGGTTTGGCCATTGCCGCTTCGGTGAAAGGCTACCGCTGCATTTTTACGACCAGCGACAAACAATCGAAAGAAAAGATAGACCTGCTCAAAGCTTTTGGCTCGGAAGTAATCGTTTGCCCGACGAACGTGACGCCCGACGATCCGCGCTCCTACTACTCCGTGGCGCGCCGCCTGAGCGAAGAAATTCTAAACTCCTACTGGTGCAACCAATACGATAACCTCTCCAACCGGGAGGCGCATTACGAAAGTACCGCCCCGGAAATCTGGGAACAAACCGACGGCAAAATCACGCACCTCGTGGTGGGCGTCGGCACGGGCGGCACCATTTCCGGCGTTGGCCGCTACCTGAAAGAGCACAACCCGAACGTCAAGATTTGGGGCGTAGACACATACGGTTCAGTGTTCAAAAAATACCACGAAACCGGCATTTTTGATGAAAAGGAAATTTATCCCTACATCACCGAAGGCATCGGTGAGGACATCCTGCCCAAAAACGTGGATTTTGGCGTCATTGACCATTTCGAAAAAGTGACCGACAAAGACGGCGCCGTGATGGCCCGCCGTATTGCGCGGGAAGAAGGGATTTTACTGGGTTATTCCGCCGGCTCGGCAGTGGCCGGATTGGTGCAAATGAAAGACCGCCTGGCCAAAGACGATATTGTGGTGGTGATCATCCACGACCACGGCAGCCGCTATGTGGGCAAAATTTTCAACGACGACTGGATGCGCGAGCGCGGCTTTTTGGACACCGAAATGCGCGTGAAAGACATCCTTTCCAAAAAGCGCGACAAACAGTTTTTTAGCGTCGCTACCTCGGATACGGTGCGCCACGCTTTCGACCTGATGAAGCAGCACGACATCTCCCAGATGCCGGTTGTGGACAACGGCGCCATTGTTGGTTCCATCACGGAAAATGCCGTATTGAGCTTTTTGCTGGAAAACCCGATGAAAAATACCGAGCAAAAAGTGTCGGCCATCATGGGCGATCCGTTCCCGGAAGTCAGCGAAGACACGCCGTTCAGCCAGCTCAGCAAATACATCAGCAAAAAAATCCCCGCCGTTTTGGCCAAAGACAAAGCCGGGGATATGCATATTGTGACGCAGTATGATATGATTCAGGCGGTGTGATGATTTGAAAATTAGTTGACCCCGCCGGGCGGGACAAGTTTTGAAAATTTGAAGATGGGGGGTAATTTGAAAATTTGATGATTGGAAAGCTGTGGTTGTCTGAATGAGGGGTTAGACAAGCCTCGCAGTCGGGAAACATTAGCTTCCAAGTTTCCCGAAGCACTCAATCTTCAAATCATCAAATTTTCAAATCTTCAAATCATTCCTTCCACCCCGGCCCGCGCACCACCCGCCCCGGCGTTGCCCCCGTGTGTTCGCCGTTTTTCAGCACCTGCACGCCATTCACAAACACATGGTTGACGCCAACGGCGTACTGGTGCGGCTGCTCAAAGGTCGCCTTGTCGGCAATGGTAGCCGGATCGAAAACCACGATATCTGCAAAAAAACCGGGCTTCAAATAACCGCGCTTTTTGATTTTCAGGTGTTCGGCGGGCAGGGAGGTGAGTTTGCGCACCGCTTCTTCCAGGGTAATTACTTTTTCTTCGCGCACGTATTTGCCCAGCAGGCGGGCGAAGTTGCCATAAGCTCGCGGATGGGTGGAAGATTTCATAAAGACGCCTTCGTTGGCCATTGCCGCCGCATCGGAACCAAAGCTCAGGTAAGGCAGCGGAATTTGTTTCCGAACATTGTCTTCCGACATCAAAAAATACACCACGCCCACCCGGGTTTGGTCCTGAATGACCAAATCCATCGCCGTGTCTTCGGCATCCGTGCCGCGAATGGCTGCTACTTCTGCTAAGGTTTTGCCCGTATATTTTTTCAGCGTATCGTTTTTGAATTCACTCAGCAGGAGCTTGTCTGCAGAACCCGCAGCAAAATAGAGGTTTTCCCAATCCTGGGCGTCCTGCTTCATTTCTGCTTTCACGCGCTTGCGGATGGCGGGGTCTTTCAGGCGTTTGGCCCAAACATCGTAGCCGCCTTCCTGCACCCAGGGGGGCATGGCCGCGTCTAACCCCGTTGCCCCGGCGATGTAGGTGTACATATTGGCCGCAATATCCAATCCCGCCTGGCGGGCGCTGTCAATTTTGGCGATGGCCTGATCCATTTTCGGCCAGTTGTTTTTTCCGGCGGCTTTAAGGTGGTAAATTTCAGCGGGCAGTCCGGCTTCCCGGGAGATGCGGATGGCTTCGTCAATCCCTTCCAAAAATTTATTGCCTTCGCTGCGCATGTGGGTGATGTAGCGGCCACCATAAGGCGCCGCAGCCTGGCACAGCGCAATGAGTTCTTCCGTTTTTGCATAAAAAGCGGGCGCGTAAATCAGGGCGGAAGCCACGCCCATCGCCCCCTCTTCCATGGCCTGGCGCACCAATGCCTGCATCCTCGAAAGTTCTTCCGGCGTTGGCGGGCGGTCTTCGTAGCCAACTTCGTGGATACGCGCCGTCGTTGCGCCCATAAACGAAGCCACATTGACGGAGACGCCTTTCCGCTCCAGAAACTCCAAATATTCGCCTAAAGTCGTCCAGGTAACGTCAAATTTGAGGTCGCCCTGGGCTGCTTTGGTGCCCGCCTTCATCTCATCATTGAGCGGCCCCATAGACCAACCCTCGCCCATCACTTCGAGCGTGACGCCCTGTTTGAGGTCGCTCATCCCGCGGCCATCCACAATCAGGCTTTCCGTAGCCCAGCTCAGCATGTTGATAAAACCAGGGCTTACGGCCATGCCGCCAGCATCCAATTCGCTTTTGCCTTTCGCGTTCGGCAACTCCCCAATGGCCGCGACGGTGTCAGCGTTGACCGCAACCGAGCCGCGAACGGGCGGCTTCCCGGAGCCGTCGTAAATGAGGGCGTTGCGAATGAGCAAATCATAAGTAATTGGTGGTTCAGGTTGGCAGCCATGCAGGGCAATCAACGCGCAAAGGCTAAGCAGGAGGAGGTTCCGGTTCATTCGTTTTCCGTTTTTCTCCATAAAGATGGGGGATAATTTGAAGATTTGAAAATTTGAAAATTTGAAAATTTGAAGATGGGTGCTTCGGGAAACTTGAATGCCTATTTTTACCGACTGAGAGGCTTGTCTAACCCCTAATTTCTGACAACTACGGCTTTCCAATTTTCAAATTTTCAAATTTTCAAATTAACCCTATGGTAACAACACCCGGTCAATCACATGCACAACACCATTGGTCGTTTGCACATCCGGGATCACCATATTCGCAACAACCATATTGCTGTTGCCTTTAACCGTGTACGTGCCGTTGTTGAACGCGCCGTAAGTCAGGGCTGTTCCGCCGAGCGGCATTTCGGTTGTGCCATTCAATTCTGAAGTGAATTTGCCGCCGTTCGCCACTACGTGGTTCAACAATACTGCTGTCACGGTTTCTTTTGGAAGTTTGCGGACATCAGCAGGCACGTTCAGCGCCACGCCGAGGTCTACACCCAATTGTTTGAAAGCGGCATCCGTTGGCGCATAGACGGTGAACGAAGGCCCGCCCGGTGATGCAGAAAGCGCACCGGCAAGTTCAGCGTACAAAACCGCCTCCAACAGGAAAGATAATTCCGGGCCGGTGAAAGCTTGCGAGGTCGCTAATGCAATAGTGGACTGTGCAATATCGGCGCCCGTAGCCAGCAGCACTTTGTCAATGACGTGAATCACGCCGTTATCTGCCGCGACATCGGTTGCTAAAATTTTGGAACCGTTGATGTACAGGTCGCTGCCGCGCTGGATGAACCGACGGTTTGGCCCCAGCAAAGACGCCGAAGAACCGCCGGCTGTGACGCTTGTACCCGGCAATGCCGCATTATTGACGTGATACAGCAGTGTATTGGTCAAAAACGGAACCTGAAGTGCGCCCAGGTCATCGCCGGTATTGCCGNAACCCAGCCGCGCAAAAGCGTCGTTTGTAGGTGCAAAAACCGTGAAGTCGCCGGAAGGATCGCCGGCATTTTTATTGGATAAAACAACCGCCACCCCGCCGCGAACAGCCGCGCTTTCGAGTGTGCTAAAGGCTGGATTCGCTACGGCAACCGCCGCGATGCTGGGCAGTTCTTCGCTATAATCTTTTTCGCAGGAAGTGAACGGAAGCGCCAGCAAGCCAAAGGCGGAGTAAGCGCATATTTTTTGGAACGTATTCATTGCAATCGTTTTTTTAAATTGAAATAATGGAGTAAAAATCAGAAGGAATAAACCAGGGCGCCGTAGAAGTTCGTTGCCTTGCCAATGTTGCGGCCGGCGACATAAGCGCTTGCTCCGCCAGCAACGCCGAACCCGCCGGCAACCGGAACAAAAACACTGGCGCCAACGCGGGTGTAACTCACCCGGGTAGCCGGAAAGATGCCTACAAAACCATCCTGAAGAATGTCTACGCCATCGGTAGAAAGCTGGCCGGCGACATACCCGTCCACATAAAAACTACTGCCTGCATAACCTACTTTGAATTCGCTCAGCACTGCATTGGGCACATCGTCGCCGCGGAAGCTGTAGCCGCCCTGCGCCGTAGCAAACAAGCCGGATTCGGTCTGGAAGTGCGCCGCAGCAAGGGCATTCACTTTGGTAGCCCGGTTGCCGATCGCAACGATGGATTGCAGGCCTTCATCCACTTTGTAGTCGCCAATCGGTGTTTGTACGCCCAGTGTTCCGAGCAACCGCAGGCTGGAACCTCCAAAATCAATATTAACGGCGCTGTATTTGAGGTGCAAGCCAATGTCCTGCAAACCTTTGCGCTCATTTTCATACCCCAGATCCGTTAACGTAGCATCCGTGGCAGCGCCTTTCGAGCGGATATACGGCGCATTGAGCACGATGTCCAATTTGTCGGTCAGCCCATACGTGCCGTACAGCGAAAAGCTGGTGGTCTGTACTTCGTTAAAAATCGGAACACTTTCGATTGTTTCCGGTACGAGAAATACTTCATCGTACTTTTCCGTGGAATAGGAAACCACCACGCTGCCGCGGCCTTTTCCTTGCATAAAACCGCTGACGGGGCTTTGCGCCGCCAACATGAAAGGCGCCGCGAACAACGCCAGACAGAGCATTTTTTTAACTGTCATCACAATTTAATTTTTAGAGCATGTTCAAAATTTGAATATGCTCTTACATGAGAGAAAGCTGATTGATCGGCCGGCTATTGTTGCCGGAACATCACTACCTACGTAAGTTCAGGTCAATCAGGTTTTGCGACGGCGTAATTTTTTAACCCCAGCCTGCATCCCATTGTCAAAAATTCGTCAATCCCGATCCTTGAAAGCTTTGGTTTACAAGATGTGAAGTTGCGTTTGCTTACCTTCGTGGTTTGTAGCTATTTACCACATAGGCACATAGATTATTTCACATAGAGCACATAGCCCTATGTGGCCTATAGGGAGCGTAACTCCTATGTGATCTATGTGAAAACAACTATTGTGAGCTATCCCGCTTTATGCGGGACAAGTTGTGGTAAAAAAAAAACCTCGACCCATGTTAAATCGACCAAGACGCAACCGCGTTTCTGCCGCCGTAAGGGGCCTCGTTCAGGAAACGCACCTCAATACCGGGCATTTGGTGCAGCCCATTTTTTTGGTGCAGGGCACGAATGTGCGCACGGAAGTCGCCTCCCTGCCGGGTACGTACCGTTTTTCGCCCGACCTTGCCTTAGAAGAAATTGAAGCCTGCATGAAACTCGGCCTGCGCAGTTTCATTATGTTCCCGGCCATCGCCGATGCGAACAAGGACAAAACGGCCACGTACAGCGCCCATCCGGGCAATTTTTATTTGCAAACGGCGCGCGAAATCAAGCGGCTTTTTCCGGAGTGCTGCCTCATTAGTGATGTAGCGATGGATCCTTACAGTTCGGATGGCCACGACGGCTTGGTGAAAGGTGGAAAAATTGTGAACGACGAAACGTTGCCCATTCTGGCGAAAATGGCCGTAGCGCAGGCGGAAGCGGGTTTTGACCTGATCGGCCCTTCTGATATGATG
>Ga0056914_10001651_pt1 | contig 15350 bp, 9 predicted proteins | sample TNRBio252014_DNA_FD_55168 | JGI IMG/M metagenome (GOLD analysis project Ga0056914, IMG submission 55168) | Wastewater treatment Type I Accumulibacter community from EBPR Bioreactor in Madison, WI, USA - TNR Reactor_6/25/2014_ DNA | ecosystem: Engineered > Bioreactor > EBPR > Anaerobic-Aerobic >...
AATTGCTCGTAAAATGAGCGCAGTTCCTATAGTGAGGTGTTTTTATGACAAAAAAAGAACCGTTGATTCAGGCGCATGGTGGGTATCGTAAGTTAAAGAGTTTTCAGGTATCGCAATTGGTTTTTGATGTTACCGTTAGGTTTTGTGATAAGTATATTTGTAATTTTAGTCGAACCAAAGATCAAATGGTGCAGGCGGCACGGTCGGGGGTGCAAAATATTGCAGAGGGGTCGCAGGCATCGGCGACTTCTAAGAAAACAGAACTAAAATTGACTCAAGTTGCGCGGGCTAGCTTAGAAGAATTAAGGTTAGATTACGAAGATTTTTTAAGGCAAAATAATTTTGTGCAATGGCAGAGAGAGCACCCTTTGAGGCAAAGTTTGATTGATAGACGATGCCAAACTGCTGATGAAGTTGCGCTTTGGGTTATTGAAAATTACAAAAGTCACAATGAATGTAAAAATACTATGTCCACCAAGTCCAGTATGTCCACGAAGTCCACTAAGAGTTACGCCGAATATTCGGCGAACGCAGTTCTAGTATTGTTAGCAGTTGCNTNTGCACTGCTTGACCGCCAAGTTAAAAATTTGGCCGAAGCCTTNGAAGATGGTGGTGGGTTTACTGAAAGGCTTTACCGAGTTCGCAAAGAGTCGCGNGATTTGAAGATAGGCCGGTAAACTGGCACATATTTTTTGGTGGACATACTGGACTTAGTAGACATAGTATGTTTTTTTTAAACTCACCTTTAAAATAAACGGGAACAGGCGTGACTTGCTGTAATCTGCCAGTTCTTGTTTAAAACTACTTGATATTTTTTTTATAAAAAGTTAAAAAATGGTATGAAAATTGATGGGCACCGCAAAGAATCGGTTTTAAAAATCAAATGAAAAAAAAATTTAGCTATACAAGAAATGCAATATAACAAAAAATCTAACCGACTGAAAATTCTTCTTTTAACAGTGACAATGGCATCACTTCTATTTTTTCATTTAATTCGTATTTATCTTTTCCTGGATAAACTACAAATAATTTTTTTAAATTTAGAGTTTCTATAGAGCTATGCATTGATTTCGTGGATTTTGGTGCATCAGTGTATTTGAATTCCATGCCAAAAGCTTGGCCATCTTGAAACCAAAACAGGTCAATTTCTGCGCCTTGGTGAGTAGACCAAAAATAGTAATCTTGGGTAGGTAGGTTTAATAATTGTAAAGTATTTGTGAGAGCAAAACCTTCCCAGCTTGCGCCAAGTTTTGGTGTACTCAGTAAATTATCTTGGTTGGTAATATTCATTAAGCAATGATAAATGCCGCTATCCCAAAAATATATCTTTGGTTGTTTTATAATGCGTTTGCCAGTATTTGTATACCAAGGCTGTAGTGTTTTAATCATGAAGCAATCTTCAAGAATTTGTAAATATTTTTTAATCGTCATATCTGATAAGCCTATGGAGCGACCTAATTCTGAGTAATTCATGACTTGTCCGTGATAGTGTGCTAGCATCTGCCAGAATTTTCTTAGCTGCCCAGAGGGAATACTAAAACCAAGTTGAGGAATATCTCTTTCTAAAAAAGTGCTAATATAATTTTGCAACCATTCTTGTGCAGCATCATTGTTTTCTGCTAGGTAAGCTCGAGGGTAGCCACCCTGCAGCCAAAGCCTGTTCATATCATCAATCTCACCAAGATGAAAGCCTTTGAGATACATATACCCAATTCTACCAGCCAAAGATTCACTACTTTGTTTGATCAAATTAGGCGAAGCGCTACCTAGTACCAAAATTTTCCTATCAGGTTGAGTATCAACTAAATATCTTAATAAAGGAAATAAATCGGGTTTTCTTTGAATTTCATCAATCACAATTGGCGATTTTGCACTTTCTAAAAACAACTGTGGATTATCTAATTTTGCTAAATCTCGTGGGTTTTCTAAATCTAAATAAGTGGGAAAATTAAATTGTTTTGCTAGTGTTGATTTACCACATTGCCGTGGGCCTAAGATTCCAACAATGGGGAATACTCCAAAAAGTTTCTCCACTTTTTTAATTGCTTTAGTGCGTGCATAAATCATTTAAAGACAACAGTAATGGTTGTATCCCAAAGATCGAATATTGGATTTTTGAATAATTATTTTAGAATTTCTACCTAATTATACAAGAAAAAATATATTTAATGTTTTAAATTTCATTATTAAAAGACTATTAGTTTGCTAATTGAAAATAATGAAACAAGCATGAATTTCTATAATTAGCCAGTTCATGCGTAAAATTGAAGGTTAGATTTTTTGGTAAAAAAGTTAAAAAATAAAATCTAAAAATCAATTAGGCTAATGGAAATAATACTTTACACAATATTTTATTAATCCTGTAGGGGCATCCGAATCGTCGAGCCGCCATTGTGGGTGTCCTGGATGTGCCTAAATACAGAAAGGAAATATGAAGAATTCAAGTTGTGAATTACTCTTTTCACTCCATCGTCTTCACTTGGGCACCCACAAGGGGATGCCCCTACTTGTGTAAACGAGAATTAGCCAAAAGGTGTAAAGTATTTTTTCCATCAGCCTTAGTGTGTGTTATTCATCGTTGACGGTTGATTTAGAGAGGCTTTTTGAAATGTGTAGGCGTAGTGGTGGAATTGAGTGCTTTTTTATTTAAAAAGTGGGGTCGCCATTGTTTTGGTTAGTTGCCGAAGAAGTGCATGTGATGTGCAAATCTGGCAAAGCATTAGCATTGAGGTGAAAGAGAGCCACAGTGAAGAATCGGTTTTAAAAATCAAATGCAAAAAAAGATGCACGACTTTGGAGAAAAAAATAACCACTGAAACCGAAGTCATGGATGGCTTTGGGTGGCGTGCGCTAAGCGAGATTTTGGCTATAGACTGTAGAAATAAATAGATATATAAATCGCGAATAAAAAGTGAGGGTATAGACATAACCTTCATCAAAGTTGTGTGCTATTGTTTTCAAATAGAAATTAAATTAGTAGTGGTTGTAATTTTTCTACTTAATTGACTTAAAAACTATTGAAATTCTTATTATTTGATATATACTAAGGTATATACTTTAAAAGGGAGGTATTTATGCAATCGGGTAAATTATTTATCAATGGACGAAGTCAAGCAATTAGGTTACCAAAAGACTGTCGCTTCTCGGGTGATGAAGTTTATGTTAAAAAATTTGAAAACATTGTCATTTTAATACCAAAAGATAATCCTTGGAAGTTATTAGTTTCGAGTTTGGAAAATTTTACAAGTGATTTTATGGAAGAAAGAAAGCAACCTAAGGAGCAAATCAGAGAATCACTATGATAAAATTTATGTTAGATACAAATATTTGTATTTATATTATTAAAAAAAAGCCAATCAGTGTCATCAATCGCTTAGAGACTTTTGCCGTCTCAGAAATTGGTATTTCATCCATTACTTTATGTGAATTAGAATATGGCGTTTATAAAAGCACACAACCAGATAAAAATAAACTTGCATTAATGGAGTTTTTATTACCTATAGAAATCATGCCTTTTGATGACAATGCGGCCAAAGAATACGGTGAAATTCGTGCAGTTCTAGATAAACTAGGAACACCAATCGGCCCCCTAGATAATTTAATTGCAGCTCACGCCAAAGCCTTAAATTGCATTCTAGTTACGAATAATGAAAATGAATTTAAACGAATAGAAAATCTAAAAATCGAAAATTGGGTCTAAAGAATTTTGAAAATCTAAAACTAAGAAGAAAGATTTTAACCACTGAAAACGAAGCCATGGTTGGCGAAAGTTTAGCTCGTAGCCAAGTGGTGAGCCCGTTGGGTTGTGAGCACGATGCGAACAATAACATACACTGAAATACATTGATTTAAAAAAACAGAGTATTTGGGCAAAAGGTTTAGCTAAGAGGAGGTATGCTTGTGCTATTAGGAAAAAAATTATAAAATAACCTTGTAAAATATGCGATTATATTATAAAATAACCTTGTAAAAAATTATTTTTTGACTTATAGAAAATTATTTCAATTTAGGGAGCCTATGAAAAGAATTGGGTATACTTTATTATTAGAGTGGAAAAATAAGCATAAGCGAAAGCCCTTGGTTGTCAGAGGTGCGCGCCAAGTAGGTAAAACTTATTTGGTCAGAGAATTTGGCAAAGCAGAATATGAGAATTATTTAGAGATTAATTTTGAGCGTGAAAGAGAATTAGGCGAGGTGTTTTCAAAAAGTGACCCGACTACAATTTTAAAAAATTTGGAAATCCATTTTTCTAAACGAATTCAAAATGATAAAACCCTTTTATTTCTTGATGAGATCCAAGAGTTTCCAGAAATTTATCAAAAATTACGGTATTTTTATGAAGAGGTACCTGAGCTTTCCATTATTGTAGCGGGATCTTTGCTAGATTTTATTTTTGAGCAGAAGAAATTTTCGGTACCTGTTGGTAGGCTTGAATTTTTTAATTTAGAACCTTTTTCATTTTTCGAATTTTTGTTAGCTAAAAAAGAAGATTATTTACTAGAACAGATACGAGACATTAAAATACAAGAAGAAGTTCCGGCTTTGTTGCATGAAAAGGCACTTAAGCTATTTTTTGATTACTGTCTGGTGGGTGGAATGCCAGAATCCGTACTTACCTTTGTCGAAACGGGTTCTTTTGTTGAATGTGAAAGAATTAAAGGGTCATTGCTTTTAACTTTTCAAGAAGATTTTTACAAATACGCCAAACGAGTAGACCCTTCGTTTGTGCGAAAGATTTTTAAATCTGCCGTCATTCAATCTGGTAATAAAGTAAAATATTCAAACTTAGACTCAGAAAACCCAAGCGCAAAAGTCTCAATGGTTTTGAAATTATTTGAAATAGCCCGATTGTTTTGCCCAGTTTATCATAGTTCGTGTAATCAATTGCCACTTGGTAGTGAAGTAAATATAAAACAATTTAAATACATTTTTTTAGATTCTGGGCTTTACTTAACGCTTTGCGGGGTAAATGCCTTAGAACTAAAAGATATGAATGGAGTTTTGGCATATCATTCAGGAAAGCTATTTGAGCAAATGGTTGGCAAGGCATTGCTTTCTTTGCGACATTCTCATGAGGATCGAGATTTGTATTATTGGGTAAGAGAAAAAAAGAGTTCCTCTGCAGAGGTAGATTTTGTATTCACCCATAGTCAAAGGATATTACCTTTGGAAGCAAAAGCAGGTAAATCTGGCAAACTAAAGTCATTGCATTATTTTGCTAGTGAAAAAAAATGCTCATTGGCTGTTCGCGTAAACATAAATATCCCTGCCTTGCATACTACAAAAATAAAATTAGGCGATGCAAAAGAAAGCTCCTTTCAGTTGTTATCAATCCCAATTTATCAGGTTGAATCTTTATCGAGAATATTAGATCAAACTTAAGAGATGTTAGGTATATTCTGTTCTCTTTGGGTGCATTCGTCCTATGATGTGGTTTTGTGAAGCTTTTATAAAGGAGAGTTTTTTGTAAGAACTCTTGCTTTTGGGGTTGTTGATGAGAGCGTGGTAGAGACGGGTTTCAAACCCGTCTCTACGGATGTTATCAATTACGGTTCGCCGAAAAGTGTTACCAAGACACATCATGAGCCGAACACACTGTTCCCTTTACGCCCCAGATTTTATAAATATAATTTGTCTCATTGTTTACTGAAAACAAGGGATTTGTAGGCAAAGTAATAGGTGCATTTAATAAGTTTTATTGTATATTTTGCAGTTAGTGGAATTCTAGATACAATCAAGAATGTAATTTTATCAAAAAGGTCAAATGAAATTGGTACACCGCTTAACTTATAAGATTGCTACGGAACCATGGGAGTTTGAAGCTATCCATAGGCTAAATTACAATACTTTTGTAAATGAGATTCCGCAACATGCAAAAAATGAAAACGGCATATTGATTGATAAATTTCATAACGAGAACACTTACTGTATCGTATTGTTAGGCGAGCGATTGGTAGGAATGGTATGTATGCGAGGTAATCGACCTTTCTCTTTAGACAACAGAATTGCCAACTTAGATTCTTATTTGCCTGCAAATCGAAAAATTTGTGAATTTCGATTATTGGCAGTGGAAAAGGGATTTCGAAATACCAAAACAACGGGCAAACTTTTTTCATTATTAGCAAAACAAGCACTTGCATTGGGCTATGATTGCGCAATTATATCAGGCACAACCAGACAATTGAAATTATATCGTCACCTAGGTTTTGTTCCTTTTGGTCTGTTGGTTGGCTCTGGCGATGCACTGTTTCAGCCTATGTTTTTAACGCTAGAAGCATTTGAAGCACATTCAGGAAAGATGTTTAGGTAGATGCAAAAATTGGCAGACAATTTCAACGCTTTCCATCTACAAAATTGGAATTGTTTTAAATAGAACTTCTAGATAAGGGTTGTTATGAGAATTCCGATTCTTCATGGTATTATCGACAGACGAATTCTAGCAAATTACCACATTGACCCTGCAGTATTGTCTCGAATACTACCAGGACCCTTTCGTCCAAAGCTTATTAAAGGCTTTGCGATTGGGGGTATTTGTCTTATCCGCTTGAAATCTATACGACCGCGATTTTTACCAATTCCTTGGGGTTTGCAATCAGAGAATGCTGCCCATCGCATAGCCGTGGAATGGGATGAAGAGGGTCAAACACGGCAAGGCGTATATATACCTCGTAGAGATACTTCATCAAGATTTAACACATGGGTTGGTGGTACTCTTTTTCCAGGGCTTCATCATCATGGTAAGTTTGCAGTTTTAGAATCAAATGAACGGTTCTCGGTTACACTGCGAAGTGATGATGGTGATACTAGCTTGCATGTGTCTGGTAGTGTTGCCCAACAATTACCTAAAGAATCTGTTTTTTCTACAGTCGCAGAAGCGTCTGAATTTTTTAAAAACGGATCGCTAGGGTATTCCGCTACCAAGACAAAAGGACGATTTGATGGTCTTGAACTTCAATGTCAAAATTGGTTGATTGAACCCCTTGCTGTTGAACAAATAAAGTCAAGTTATTTTGAAAATGAATTGTGTTTCCCGCGAGGGTCTGTTGCGTTTGATTGTGCGCTACTAATGCGCGGTATTTATCACGAATGGCATAGCCGAAATGAATTATGTTGTGAGCAGCTTGCCTAGAAACTTGCCGATAACTTTTGAAAAATAGCCTCAAAATAAAAAATTTAAAAATTTTTTGAAAATTTTGAAAAAAAACAAGATTTAATGCTCACATTTTTGTCAATTTAAGCACTATATTCGAAAGTGTTGCTTACTTGTATTTATTCTTCAATTCATAGATGCACAAAGTAGAGATGGTTTAGTAGTTCGTCTTTAAAGTGCCTATTACAATAATATATTGAGCGATTTAAAATAAATTTTAATTTATCAGTGGAATTTTATGTTATCTAAAAGGTCAAGTTTTATTGTCATATTTTTGGTCAGTATTATTGTGTTATGTATTTTTATACTAAATGCTAAGCTTCAAAATCAAGATTCGGCATTGCCTAAAACAAAAACGATTGAAATTGTGAATATTAAAAATTTTGATAACTTTTTACCTTTGCATTTGCCAATTGAAATAGAATTTAAAGAGCCAATCAGGGGGGTTAATGCCAATCAAAATTTTAAGATAACGCCTAACATCAAAGGGGATTGGCGTTGGAAAAATGCAAAAACAGTGAAATTCTCGCCAGAGGGTGATTGGCCTGCTGGATATAAAGGGGTTATAGAGATTTTAAACCAACCGAATCAACAACAAAACACTAATAGAGAGTCAACTCTTTTAAATGTTAAAATGAAAAACTTAACTCTATTAAATTCTTTTCAAGGTGATTTTAATCGACTTGGTTCCAACGAAATTCGATTGTGCGTTGAATTTAATGCAAAAATTGAACCTAATACCTTGAAATCATATTTAACAATTACTAACAAATATCAATATAAGGTTGATTATAAAATAACAAACAAAGAGCCTGATAAAAAATTTGAAATTATCGTAGTTTCAGAAAATGTTGAAGAAATTCATCTTTATTTTGAAAAAGGGTTGATTCCAGTAAATGGAAAACCTTTAGGTGATAAAATGAGTGCTAGCATTTTTTGTAGTAGGTCATTTGAGATCAAATATACAAAAACACATTTTGACAGAAATGAAGGTGTTATAAAGGTATTTGCCAATCGAGGTGAATGGGGTGTGTTTCTTCAATCAAATATAAGAATTTCGCCTGAAATTCCTTTTGGTATTGTGAATTGTTGGGGTGGTTTTGAGATTCGAGGAAATTTTAATAGTAATCAAGATTATATAATAAAAATAGATAAAAGTTTTAGTAAGTTTAAAAATATTGGGTCAGAGATTGAAGAAATTAAGGTTAGATTTCCAGATAAGCCAGCGAGTATTGGTTTTTTGTCGACAGGTAGGATATATGGGTTGCATGGTAAAAAAGATATTGAAATAAAAAGTGTTAATGTTGATCAAGTAAACATTAATCTTTATCAAATTCCTCAATCTAATTACAATTTAGTTTTGCAGTTGGATAGTTGGCATCAATCTTTGCTTCAAGAATTATTGGTATCTACAACCAAGAAAATACCTATGAGTATTAATCAAGAATCAAAATGGTCGATACCCCTACAAGAATTAGAGAAAAATATTACACCAGGTTTTTATGAATTGGAAGTTAATGTTTCAAAAAATAAATATTTTAATGATGAATATTCGCGACAATTGTCTATTGATAGGAGAATTATAATCACTGATATCGGTGTTTCTTGCCGTAAAAGTAGTAAAGGGTTATTTTTTTGGGTAAACCGACTTTCAGATTTGACAGCTATTAAAAATGCCGAAATTAAATTATTTAGTAGTGCCAATGCCTTATTATTAACATCAAAAACAGATGAATTTGGGGTTGCAAACTTAAAAATACAGGACAACATTTTAAGAAAAATTTCTTTTGTCTTGGTGCAAGATGGTAATGATACGACATATTTAACCTTTAATGGCAATATTAGAAGTTATGATTCAGTAGGTTCCAAATATTCATCTTGCAATTACCAAGCCTTTATCAATACGGAAAGAAAAGTGTTTAGACCAGGGGAAAAGATTGAAATTGATGTTGTCATTCGAAATAATATTGGTGAAACGCCACCGCCTTTTCCTTTGGAGGTCTGCTTTTTAAGCACAGATCAAAAGTCTATTTTTAATAAAATGATTATGCCAGATGCAGATGGTTGTTTTCACTATAGTTATGCGGTATCTGAAACAATACCTGGGGTTAAATATTCATTACAAGTATTACTTGCCGATCAAACTATTATAGGAGATCAGATTATCGAGATTGCTTCTTTTTTACCACAACGCTTATCTGGCAGAGTTGAAAGTTTGCATCAAAAAATACCAGTCAACGAGCCTTTGAATTTTGAGATATTTTGTGAATATTTATCTGGGCTTTCAGCGGAAGGCTTACAATTTGAAAATCGAATATTGGTATCAGAAATGAAAGACTTTGCTATCAATAACAATCTTGACTATAAAATGGGTTTTCATCAAAAAAAACTTTATAGTGAATACTTCTATTTGCCGCGTAATGTTTTAGATAAAGACGGGAAATTTAAGCTTAATTATGTTATGCCTAAATTGGAGAATACAAATGCAATGTACCGAGTTAATTTGACAACTACAATTTTCGATAAAGGGGGGCGTGAATATCAACTTTTGAAAGAAATCGAATATTTGCCGCAAGAAACATTTCTTGGGGTTAAACATATTGGTACAGATGCTGATTTCAGCAAATTTGAAGTTAAATGCTTTAACTCTAATCGTGAGATAGTATCAATAAACTCTGAAATTGATTGGTCGTTAATTGAAAAAATACCTCGATGGACATTAATCAATAGGAATTCGTTTTACTCATACGAATATTCAGAAGAAGAAAGAGTTGCGTTAAGTGGTAAAGCAAATTTAGTAGATGGAAAAGGTGAAATCATATTAAAAAGTTCACCTAATACAATGCAAGAGCTTTTGATTTTTAATGACCAAGGTTTAAAAGTGAATTACAATGTAAGTGAAGTTCGAGAACAAGCACCTAAAAACCCTTTTGAAATAGTTTTTGAAACAGTTTCAAGCGCTTCCGTTGGCGAAGAAGTAAAGTTAAAAATGACAGTACCTTTTTTAGGTAAAGCACTGCTTTGTATTGAAACAAATGAAGTCTTAAGCTATCAAATTATCAATTGCACTCAAAAAAACAATATAGTTTTATTGAAAATACCTGAAGGTGCACTTGGTTCGGTTCATTTATCTTGTACTTTAATACAAAGTCAAATTGAAATAGGTGAAATTAAAAATTATCGCGCAAGCGGTGTTTGCAAAATTCCTATCAATCATCAAGATAGGCAACTTCGAATTGAAACTAAAATACCGACTAAGGTCAATTCTGCTTCGGAAATCAATTTGGCTTGTCAAATATTAGATTATGAAAATAAACCAGTGCCGAAAGCGCGAGTGTTGATTTCAGTAATGGATAAAGGAATAAAAAATATAAATGGAGTTTATTCGCCAAATATGTTTAAGTTTTTCTATGGTGAAAAAACTGCGGTTATGGAAGAATATGACTTTTACCAAGATATCGTTTATGAAAAAATCAAATGGCTTGATCCGTTGCAGCCAGGGGGTGGGGGCGGATATGATGTGCGCACAGAGAGATTTGTATCTTTTAAAGATCGAATTAAATTGGTGCGTTGGCAATCGGAAGCATTAATTGCTAATGATTTGGGTGAAATTACTTGTGTAATACCTGGGTTTGCATATCAAGGAAAATTAGATTATCAAATTTGGAGTTTGAAAGATAATCGATTTGGTTATGCAAATAGTGAAATTCAGGTATCAGACGAAGTGGTTTTAGAGGAATCTTTTCCGAAATATTTGTATACGACAGATACCATTTTTGTTCCGATACATTTTCAAAATCTTGACGATACTTTACAATTGATTAAATTTTCTACACAAGTTAGCAGTTTGTTAAAAATCAAAAATGGAGAAGTCTTGGAAATTTCTCTTGAACCAAAAGCACAAAAAACTATTTTTTTGGAATGTAAGGCTAATGACGAAATAGGGCAATGTGAAATTGTTTTGCAATTGAATTATAAAGACAAAAAAATAGTTAGAAACATCAAATTGCCAATATTATCTAGAAAAAGCTTTGTCACGAATATCAGTGAGGGTTTGATTAATGATAATGAAAAACACTTAGTAAATGTCAGTGATTTGGTGGAAAAAAATGGACGAAAAACTGAATTACGAGTTTCGTCTTCGCCTTTTGAACAACTAAGAGGTAGTGTTGATTATTTAATAAGTTACCCATATGGTTGTGGTGAGCAAACGATTTCAAAGCTATTGCCGTTAGTCTTTTCAAAAACGATTTTGAATTTATCTAAACAATTAAGCCATCAGTCAGAGCTCGAGTATTATTTAAAAGAAGGTATTGTAAAGTTGCAGAGATATCAAGATTATGGTGGTGGAATTAGATTGTGGGATAATGCTTCGAGCCCTGATCGTTTTGTCTCGACTTATGCTGGTTTTTTATTTTATCAATTATCTAAAGTGGGCGTTACAATAGACAAAGTTGCTCTTTCTTCTTTGGTTGCTTTTCTTAAAAATGAGATGCGCGAAAATTCTAAGTTTGATATTAAAACGCGTTGTTTTCTTTTGTATGTTTTGGCTTTGCATGGTGAGTTTTTAAAGGTAAATATTCATGAAACCTTGTTACAAAAATCAACCCTTGATCGTTCTGCAGCCTGTTTTTTATATATGGCGGCTTTGTTATCAAAAATTGAATTACCTGCATGGGAAGAATTTTCAAAAAGTATTGAGTATTATAAATTGCTAGATTCAGGCGGGTTTTATGGTTCGCATGAAAGAGATTTGGCAGTGGAGTTAATCATGGCAACTGATTTTGACTTAAAGATTAACTCTGAAGATTTAGCTCTTAGAATTCTAAATAAACGCGATCGTAATGGTCATTGGGGGTCATCACAGGCGAGCAGTTGGTGTAATTTTGCTTTAATGAAATATTTGCAAAAATACGAGACTCTTGAAAAGCCAATATGGACCTGTGAAGTTTCTGATAACGACAAAAATTATCAAACAAATCAGGAAAATATATTGGAAATTAACAATATTTTCAGCGATAAGATTACTATTCAAAAAACTGGAAATGGGGCATTATTTTATCGTTTGGTAGAAAAGGGCTTTGCTAAGTCAGAAGACTCTATAAAGGAAGCTAACGGGTTGCATTTAAAAAAGGAGATATTATCGGCTAAAAATTTTAGTATTGTCGACGAAAATAAGTTAGAAAAAAGTTATGCATATATTGTAAAATTGTCTATAAAAAGCACTATCGATATTGAAAATATTGTAATTCAAGAGTTTTTTCCTGCTGGCATGGAATATACTTATATTGATCCAGGATCGATTAAACCTGAACAAACTCGCAATTTATTAAGCCTTCTTTCATACGACATTAAAGATGACCGCATGTATTTATTCCCTGAGAAGTTGAATGCGGAAACACAATACGAATGGTATTACGCAATCAGAGCGAGTAGCACAGGTGATTTTTTTATGCCTGCTTGCAAAGCAGAAGCAATGTATAATGCTTCTGTATTTGGTTTTTCGAAATCCTTAAATATTAAGATAAGATAATTTATTGTGAGTAAGTTTAAAAAAATAGTTAGGTGGTCAAAACGAGCTTTCATTGGCATTCTATTGTTGTATTTGATCTTTGAAGTATGCCTATTTTTTACAATTTTGCCTTTTGATGAATTGGAAAACCATGCCAAAGGTTTTGCAATTTTTGACAATAAAAATGAATTAATTGGTATGTATACTAATATTCAAGGGGATTATTTTATTCCCTATTCTGAAGTAACACCAATTATAAAAAACGGTCTTATGGCGGTTGAGGATCAAAGGTTTTTATTTCATTGTGGAGTTGATTTTATTGCTATTTTACGCGCATGTAAGCAAAATATATTTGCCAGAAAAAGAGTCAGTGGGGCTTCGACTATTTCGATGCAGTTAATTCGATTAAAATTAAATAATAATAGAATTTGGTTTGCTAAACTGAAAGAAGCATGGTTGGCTTTAAAAATTGAGCGTGAATATAGTAAAGACCAAATTTTATTAGCGTATCTAAACAATGCCCCATTTGGAGGTAATATATATGGCATTGAAACTGCATCTTTGTATTATTTTAGTAAAAGAGTAAATGAATTAAATGTGGATGAAATGGCTTTATTGTTGGGGTTGCCACAATCGCCAACGCGATTTAGGCCCGACCGTAATTTTGATAAGGCGAATAACCGCAAAATGTTTATTTTACAAAGAATGTATGAAGAAAAAATTTTAACTAAAATAGAATATCATCAGTATAAAGGCCAAACGACTACCTTAAAACTTCAACGAAACACTATTGAAAATCAAACTGTGCCTCTATTTATTAAGAAAAGGGAGCAACAAGGTATTATATTTTCCAGTATAGATTCTACGCTTCAATCAGCGATTCATGGTATCATGGTAGGGTATTTAAATCAATTTGGTTTGGATTCTGATTGTGCTATTACCGTCATTGAAATGCCATCTGGCCAAGTTAGAGCCGTTTCGGAAACCAATCATAATGACAAATCAATGTTTGTTTCAAGTGCTCTAAGCCCCAGATCTACAGGTTCTTGTTTAAAGCCATTTATTTATTGCCAGGCATTTGAAACAGGAATGGCATGGCCAGATTTAGTTGTTTCTGACTCACCGAGTTCTTTTAATGGGTATAACCCAAGAAATAATGATCGTCAATACATTAATAGAATAGCTATTCGAGATGCCTTAAAACTTTCCCGAAATATACCTGCGGTCGAACTACTCAATAAAATGGGGTTAAAAAAGTTTGATAAACTTTTAAATGACTTAAATTTAAAAACAAATCATGAAATCAATAGAGCTGGTTTAACTTCTGCTTTAGGTGGTTTATCATTTAATTTACTTGAATTAACCAATGCTTATGGGGTTTTTGCTAGAGATGGAGCTTTTAAACCGTATTCCTTTTTATCTAATCCATGTATAGACAAGCCTATATCTGTATTTTCTGCTAGTTCTATAAGCCAGTTAAAAGAATGCCTTATTTATCATGATGAATTGCATTTTTATGCAAAAACCGGCACTTCTTGGGGGCCAAGGGACGCTTGGTGTATTGGTTACCATAAAAAGTTTTGTGTAGGTGTTTGGGTAGGTAAAAAAAATGGAGGAAGTTTAAATGGTGTAACTGGGGAGTTAACGGCTTTTCCGCTTTTGTGCCAAATTTTTTCATTATTGAACGCAAGCGAAGTAGAATCTAAAATAGAATCAGAAATCGTAGAGTCAAGTGAGGTTTATATTTGTAGTAGAAGCGGATTTCGAGCTTCAAGGTTTTGTTCGGAAGTAAGTCGAAAAATAAATAATGGTGTATTTTTACAGCCTATTTGTTCGGGTCACCAAGATGTTGATGAGGTTTTAAATATTAAAAAAGAATTTAAAATTTCAAAACCAGAAAAAAATGCGAAGTATTTATTAATATCGGGTAATAAAGATATAACGATAGAATGTAAAGCGAATGATTCAGAAACACCTATTTATTGGTTTGTTAATGGTGTTTTTTCTTCCTATAGCGTGCATCAATATTTAGGATCAGATCAGGTAAAACCTGGTGAAAATGTCGTTTTTTCAGTTAATAACAGTGGGCAATGGGATATTGTAAAAATTATGGTTGAGATTATGCAATAAGGCGGGTGGAAAAAATACATTACACTTTTAGGGAACCAGAACGGCCTGTCGTGGTACTTTCCCCGATCTGGTGCTTCGCTTTTTCATTTCACATCTGCTCTAACAGACTGGAGTGGTGCGACACTTCGTTGGTTTGGTTACGCATTTGGGTGGTGCTTTGATTTGGTGACTTCACTTTTTTATTTTTTGTCTTCTCTACTAGACAGGGTTGGTGCGACACTTCGCCGGTCTGGTTACGCATGCGGGTATTGCTTTGATTTGGTGTCTATTCTTTTTTATTTTTTGTCTTCTCTACCAGACCGGGGACGGTCTGGTTACGCAAAACCATTGTTTACCCTACTAGCCTGCTGTGGTGCGACACTTTGAGGGTCTGGTTACGCAAATCTTTTGTCTGACTGGCGGGTTTGGTTTTGCAAAAATTTTTAGCCGAGTGCCAATTTGGGGTACCCCATTAGCTTACTATTTAGAGGCTGTCTCAAAACGCTTGTTTTTTGCTGAAGGGAAAAAAAATCGCCCCGAGAGGGGCGAAAAATTTTTGAAATTTTCTCACGATATTTA
>Ga0056914_10001671_pt1 | contig 15228 bp, 13 predicted proteins | sample TNRBio252014_DNA_FD_55168 | JGI IMG/M metagenome (GOLD analysis project Ga0056914, IMG submission 55168) | Wastewater treatment Type I Accumulibacter community from EBPR Bioreactor in Madison, WI, USA - TNR Reactor_6/25/2014_ DNA | ecosystem: Engineered > Bioreactor > EBPR > Anaerobic-Aerobic >...
CTTCGCCCGGGAATATTAAAGATGGGTTGATAACCGATGCCATGAAATCGGCCGGAGCTGCCAAGAAGGGTGGCACATCGCCCATAACCGATGTGTTGGATTACGGTGAATACATAAAAGAAGCCGGGCTTACATTGTTATGCACGCCTGGCAACGATGTGGAAAGTACTACGGCAATGGCTGGTGCAGGCGCAAATGTAATGTTGTTTACTACCGGCTTAGGCACGCCTACCGGCAACCCAGTGGTTCCGGTTGTTAAACTTTCTTCCAACACCAAACTGGCCAAAAAGATGCCCGACATCGTTGATATAGATTGCGGGCCTATCATTTCAGGTGAGAAAACGATCGGGCAAATGGGTGGCGAAATTCTGGATTTTATTATTGAAGTTGCCAGTGGCCATGTTAAACCTAAAGCTGTGCAGTTACAGCAAGATGATTTTATTCCGTGGAAACGTGGGGTATCGTTGTAAATTATAGCCGGTAGTCCGTACATTTTTTGTACCTTAATTGATTCAAACTTGTTACCCTACTTGAGTCCTTTTAAGGTTGTAATCGTCTTTATTTTTATAAGCCTGCTTGGGCTTGTGGTAATCCCTACCTTGCCCATTGACCTACAGCCTACGAAAACAGTTCCTGTTTTAACTATTTCATACTCCCTGCCCGATGCTACACCAGAAATTGTAGAACAGGTGGCTACTTCGCCTCTTGAAAATGTACTCTCTCAACTTTCTCAGATTAAGAATATTTATAGTATTTCCGGATATAATCAAGGCTCTATTCAAATCACCTTTAATGCAGAAGCCGATATAAATTTTAAGAAATTTGAAATAGCATCGGTTATCCGTCAGCTTTACCCCAGGCTAAATCATGCTTTGAGTTATCCGATTATTGAAAACAGAAGCCAAACATCGGAAGCCAAAAAAATGCTACTGGCTTACCGCGTAAATGCAAAGCTTGCCCCCTACCAACTTAAGAAAACCGCTAGCGATATCTTCAAAACTGATATTGCCCGAATAAGTGGTGTAAAAGAGGTGCAAATTACAGGTAGTGAGGATATGCAGCTTTCTATTGATTACGATCTGGAGAAACTGAAAAAGTTTAACATAAATCCAGGCTTGCTATCCAATACTTTATCCGAAACATTTCAAACTTCCTTTCCAGGTTTTTTTAAGACTCATAATGGTCAGCAGTTTTCTTTAAAAGTGGAAAATACTGTAGAAGATCTTCAGCATCTGGATGCCTTAAAAATTAAAACTGACAGTGGCTATGTTCAGTTAAAAGATTTAGCTCGTATTTACCTCGAAGAATCGCAACCGCGTCAACACTTCCGTATAAATGGAGATAATTCAGTTAGTATTAATATTTATGCCGATGAATCGGTAAACCGTATTACATTAGCTAACACCCTTAAATCGGAAATAAGCCGCCTCAGTCATAACCTTCCTGCAGGATATAGCCTGCAACCCGAATTTGACGACACCGAATACCTGGTAAAAGAAATTAATAAGAATTTAATGCGATCGGGATTAGCGGTACTTATTCTGCTGCTTTTTATAATTTTTAGTTATAGAAACGGAAGGAATTTACTCCTATTAGCCAGCAGCATTGTTGTAAATTTATTAATCGCATTATTTAGTATTAAACTTTTGGGTGTTTCTATTCACCTGTACACATTAGCCGGACTAACTATTTCATTTGGTTTATTAATAGACAATGCCATTATTATGTTAGACCATCTGAACCGGAAAAGTGAAAATAAAATTTCAACGGCCATATTAGGCGCTAGCTTAACTACCATACTTGCTCTTTTGTTGGTTTTTCTATTACCCGAAGAAGACCAGCAAAACCTGGCTGAATTTTGCATTGCAGTAGCCATTACACTTGCTACTTCCATAGGTGTAGCTATTTTCTTCGTTCCAGCCTGTTACTCACTTCTTTTCTCTCGAATAAATCAACAGAAAAAGCTCCCCCTAAAAAATCTGCGAACCCAGGCAACCTGGTTTAAACGGTATACACGGCTGATTACCTTTTTAAATCAGTATAAAAAAACAGTAGCCACGGCTCTTGTGCTATCCTTTGGACTTCCGGTGTTTCTTTTACCGGCCAAATGGGATGGGCAAAACTGGTATAACACGACAATAGGCAGTGAGGTATACCAGGAGAGCATACGACCTTATACCGATAAAGTTTTGGGTGGAGCGTTGCGCTTATTTGTACGCAATGTATATGAACGCTCTGGTTATCGCACGCCCGAAAAAACCCGTCTATATGTAAATGCCACCTTGCCGCATGGCCATACACTAAAAGACATGGATCAATTGCTGCAAAAGATTGAGCAATACCTGAAAACTGTTACCGGGATTGATAAATATATAACGCACGTAGCTTCGGGCGAATATGGCCGAATTGAAATAACGTTTCAGCAACTTTATGAGACCGGTACCTTACCCTATCAATTAAAGAACAGGCTAATTGCGCAATCGCTTGACTTGGGTGGGGCCGAATGGAGTATCTATGGCGTAGGTCGGGGTTTTAGCAACAGCACGGGCGAAAGCCTTCCCAACTTCAGAGTAGAAATGCGCGGCTACAATTATCCTGAATTGGAAAAGCAGGCCGATTTGTTGGCAAAGGAACTTCTGGCTCATAAAAGAATTCAAAAAGTAAATACAAATGAGCGGTTAAGCTGGAATGAAAAATCGGTTGATGAGCTAACCCTTCAAATTGATCAACTATCGGTGGGCATGCAGGGTATTACTCCGCTTCAGGCAACCCGTGCGTTAACACAAAGCAGCCAAACCAATTACCCGGCTATCAGGCTGCCGTTTAAAAACGAGCCCTTACCAGTCTTTATACAACCCGCTGACGGAAACCAGTTTTCTACGTACCAACTCTTACATAATCAGTTTTGGGTAAATAACATAAGTTTTAGATTAGCAAACATGGCACAACTTACCAAACAGCGAACCGCCAATGCCATTCATAAAGAAGACAGGCAATACATTCGCCTGGTTGCGTTCGATTATTATGGCAGCTTCCAGTTTGGCGATAAATACCTGACCGAAGTTCTTGATAGGATTACTCCACAATTACCAGCCGGATACACGGCAAAAAAAACATCGTGGGGCTTTAATTGGAACAAAACCAAACGCCAATATAGTTTATTACTGCTACTGGTTGCAGGCATATTTATACTAAGCACCATTTTGTTCGAGGGCTTCAAATTTTCCTGGTATATCATATTATCCATACCCGCTTCTTACATCGGGTTATTTCTAAGCTTTGGCTGGTTTGATTTCTATTTTGACCAGGGCGGTTATGCCGCGTTTGTGTTGTTGGGTGGCCTGGTGGTAAACTCTACTATATTTATTGTTAATGATCTTGTGCAGCTAAAGCGAAGCAACAACCGTACAATACTTAAAATAGTTACACGCAAATTGAAACCAATTTTTCTTACAATACTTTCTACCTGTTTAGGGTTGGTGCCATTTTTAATTGGTGGGCAAACAGAAGTATTTTGGTTTGCATTGGCTGTTGGCAGTATAGGCGGGTTGTTAATATCTTTAGTCTTTACAACTCTACTTCTTCCAACCTTACTATTCAAAACCACAAAGCACTAATCCAAAGTTTTCTCATACTTCTACTGACATTCGTCAACACCAGGTTTTAAGAATATTTTTTTCTTTAACGCTCTGCCCTCTGGCATGAAATACAATAATTTCATCTTTTCATAACTAGTCCATTTGTAGTTACTAAGTCTCCATAACTGAACCAACTTTACAATCACACCAAAAAAAGTACCTTATCCCTTTAGTCAACACCGATTCTCATAGATTAGAGAAGAAACCCCAATTGGAGGCTAGAGCTAAAACTTACCTGTTGCAAGTTTCAAAGCAGTTCTTCCTACAAAATCCAAGTGCTGACTCAAAATCGCAACGCATTCGTTTAAATCGTTTGGCCTTAATTCTTTGTCTTTATTCAAACACCGACTTACTAACACTTTAAACTCGGAAGGTATTAATCGAAGGTCAGGAGCGTTGTTAACCGAATTATTTCTAATTATTTCCACTGAATCGCCTGAGAGTCGTGATCCGAAAGGACACTTGGCTGTTAATATGTGATAAAGCAACACACCTATCGACCAAATTTCTGATCTCAAATCATAATCATAAAACTTATTTACACATGGATCTAAATATTCAGGGTTTGCTAATAAAATTTGATTTTCATCGCAAGGTCTATAGAAGTTTATATCTGAAATTTTGGGGTAATGATAAAAGGGTGACTTTACCATCAATATATTACTTATGCATACATCTCTATGAAGTATGCTATTACCATGAAGACACTTAAAGCCATTCAATATCTGAAATATCAAAAGCTTTATTCTATAGTAAGATAGGTTCCGCTGCGTCAAAAATTTGAACAAGTCAACACCATTTACTTTTTCCATGACAACCCTAAAGCTTCTTTCGGAAATCTGCTGAATGGATTCATATTTTACTATAAACAGGTTTTTACCAGAAACTTTAACAATCCGACACATCTCATCTGGGTCAAGGCTTGTCTCAACAGGCATCTCCTCAATTTTTTCTATAAAAAATTGGTCAAATTCATTAAAATAAATAATTGGCCTCTGGCCTGTATTACAACTCACTACTAATAATTAATTTTAGTTGATCAATTTGCTGTTTTTTATTTTTCGCAGAGACACTTCCTTCTTTTATAACTTGAAAAGACTTATCCATTAAAAAATAAGTTGGATAATCAATAGATATCTCAACTTGATGATATAGATAACTTGAATCATAAAAAGTTCTTTCTTTAAGAATATCACCAAATTGATACTTCGCCAACCTCATATTATCAGCCAGAACTATTAAACATACTGACAAATTCTTATTCTCCTTTCTAATGATTTCCAAAGTACTTTCAACACAAGAACCGCAGGCATTTTGGGGTATTATTAAATATAATTTATAAACTTGAGGGATGCCAAGCTTTGTGATATACGTGTTAATTGCTGGTTCCTTAGTATGTTTGCATGAACATAACTCCATTATAGTGATAAGAGTCAATATCCATCTATGGCAACAGCGCTGGTTCATAAATAGTAAAGGAAAGTACGTTCTCGCCAATTAAACTATTACTCCTGTTATGGTTTGAAATGTAAAGGCCCGCCTCACCTACAAACCAGGTTGTATATAAATGCCTCTTTGTAGGAAGAAGAGTTTCTCCGACAATTTTAAAATTTTCGTCTAAAACTATTACAGATAGCTGTTTATCTTTTAAGTGATTTCTTTGATTCTGAACATTAACCAAATCAATTGGGTGAACGGCCAATCTATAATAAAGCTTCCTGTACCGATCATATTTTATTCCTGAATAATATCCGGTTAACATTTGATGGTCATCAGCATTATCTAAATTTTGTAAAGGGATTGCTTCATCAAAGTAAGAACTTCCTGCAAAATAAGATCGATTAATGTCGTGGTAATTAGTCTCGTAAATCAGATTATCAGCTCCAAAGGAGTAAAGAATATTATTCGTTGCAGTCTTTGTCCTATCAATTTTTAGGAATAGGTTGCCAAACATTCGCTTTCTGTAAGTTTCTGGGTAATTGTAATTCAACGAAACCTCCTTACTCCTTAAGTTTAAAGTCAAATTTACATTACCACTCTCAAATGTGACCTTCTTCTTATAGCCCGTTTCCGGAACTGCAAATATATGAAGTTGATCTTCCAGTAAAATTGCTGGGCTAGTGCTATATATCCCAGCCATGGATGAACTCTTTATTTCCGCAGTACTATTTAGCCATTGGTACTTATCCAAAACCTTACCCTCATTATTTATAAGATAAATTGAATAGTGAAACGGGCTTAACACATATAATGAATCAAAATTCTTTACAAATACCCCCCTGCTCTTGCCAATACCATTTGGCCCTTCCGTCTCTAACAAAACCTCACGAGTAATTTTGTTATGTTTAAAATCATAAAATTGAATAGATGGCTTGTTTCTATTCTCAACTACTAAAAAATCCTGATCATCCGTCTCAAAAATATCCAAGTAACTTACTCGAAATGATGTTGTTGAATCCAATTCAAATTCCCTAATACCTGCTTCAACTAGTCCAACAGTGAATTCAGAATTTAATCTCTCGGATTGTTTAGGTTTTATACATCCATCAATAAAAAAAACAAAAAAACATAAATATATCGTGCACCTCATATCTAAACGGTTTACTGTTTCAAACCACATTATGATAAGTTCATAATGTGGTTTCTATACAGGCAAGTTTTGTAAAATTACTGTACCTTGGGTTTCACGATGATTGTTTGCAAGCAATTCTCGGTAGTTGGCCAACAATCTCCATATTCAGGGTACCACTTTCTCAAGTAACAACAACCTCCCGATTGCGCTTCCGCTTCCTTACCTGAACAAAAAACAGCCACGCAAAGAACTAATAAACTCAGCAATGAACCTGCCTCACTAATTAACTTTTTCATAAGCTTAAAATTTAATCCTGCCATACCGTATAGTATTACTTAAAAGTAGCTTACGCAAGTCATTCAAATTGTTGAAAGGTTGCACGTCTGTTGCCTGAGTAAGATAAAGAAAAGAAAAGAAAAGTGGCTCAAACAAGCTTAAAACTTAATCGGGCTTAAATTTTAACCTGTTAGTGCATGTAAGTAATTGAGTGAGTTTTAAAAAATTAATCTTTTCGTAAAGTCAATCCGACTTTTATTAAACTGGTAAATCGTACGACAACAAAACGCTGTCCTCATCAAATGCAATAGCATATATTTTCTTTCTTTGTTCATCAATAACAAATTCAGAAATTTCAGCATCAAGTTCAAGAACCGAAATAAGTCTGCCTTCAAAATCAAACAAATAAATATACCGGCTCAAATAAGCATCGGCTTCTTTATATAGTTTATGCAGCCTCAAAAAAGCATAGTACCTGGACGTTATTTGCGGGCTTGAATATCCACACCTGCATTCCAAACAAGGTGCCCCTTGCCCACCGCTGTTAATTACATAAGCCGGGGGAAAATTCTGATCGGGTCCTATTATTCGTTTCAAACGCTGGCCACTTTTATAATCGTATATCTCTATAAGATCAACATTATGGTGGGCCACAATAAAGAAATTGTTAGATGGCAAAGTGCTTATGGAAGATGAGTATATGTTGCCCAGTACCTGAGCGTAGAAAGGCACCTGAGCCATATCATGCGCTTCTCCTGTCTTTTCCAAAGGTGGATACTCGCCAAACTGGTGTCCGGTAAATCCAAAATTACGATCTAAAAAAGAAAATCGGCCTTTAATGCCCGGTACGGAATAGGCTATGAAGGATGTATCTGATGCATTAACTATCCGAAGTGGTTTTTCATAATCGTCAGATATTATTCTCTTTGAATAGACTGGCTGCACAAGGCTATCTGTTATTAACTTATTCAAATCAGCCTCCAACAAGCGCAAGCTTTGTAGGTCATAAAAATATATTCTTCCATCATTTCCACCTACAATGCTTGACACCGCTGATAACTCGCTGGGACCATTCCCTTTAGGGATTATTGATCTGAGGTACCTGTCATTAATCAAATCATAAATTGCAACCATTCCTTTATCGCGCTTTAGATCCGTAATAAACAAGTACTCATCAATTTTCTTTATTCGTATAGGAAGACGAAAGTCTGATACTTCCTTCTTTTGAGACTTTAGTTTTACAGGTACCATACTTTCAGAAAAAAGTATTAATCCGTTGCTTTCGTCATTTACCTCCATTTCGGTTTTGCTACTACAATTCGAAAACTGCGTAAGCATTATACTTGAGAAAATGAAAAATATTAATCTGTACATAATCTGCAACTCATTTCTATAAAAAAAGCTCGTCAAAATCAAATACATGGAGTATTACCTCATCCGAATGCCCGAAAATCCAGTCGATCACCATGGAAATTAGGGATGATAGAATGCCCTTTGTTCCAACCTCCTCCTTTACCTATTCAATCCCGTTCTTATATCCCTCAAGCACAACAATTTCTTCCCGGCAACCGGGCACTCCATTGCAATTACAACACCACCATGTGAGTGTACACGTTCCCTGGTTACCCTGGCAATGATCAGCGTAGGCTTTCTGTGCTACAAGTAATCCACTGGTTAGCATCGCACTAAAACCTAATCCTAAAAAGAATTTCCTTTTCATAAGCTTAAAATTTAATCCTGCTATACCGTATAGCATTACCTAAAAGTAGTCTACGTAAACCATTCAAATTGTTGAAAAGTTGTATGTCTGTTGCCTGAGTAAGATAAAGAAAAGAAAAGAAAAGAAAAGAAAAATGGCCCAAACAAGCTTAAAACTTAATCGGGATTAAACTTCAAATTGCCCCAGGCATGTAAGTTCTTGTACTAAGATATTCCATCTGTTTTGGTTGCATAAAGTATGCAGGCTTACCGCACCTTGCTTTCGCCCACGATGAAAATTCTTCTCCAACGTGCACGATAGCGTTGACAACAGGTTAGTCTCAAAATCGTTAGTAGTAAGCTTGCGCACACTTGTGTGCTAAATACTTAGGCAAACACACTTTTATGCAAACGTTAACGACAAGGAGGGAAAGAGTTAATTTTAAAATTTGGTATCCTGCTACTAAAATTTTGAAGAAGCAATTTTGCGTAAACGAAAACAAGGTAGAAATTTTTGATTCATTATGTCATAACTCCCAATTAAGAAAGTTGTTTCTGTTTCTATTCTCACAATCTTTTTAGTTATAGGGTTATAGAAAGACTCGCCTGCCAACTCGCAAATTTGGTACTTCAAATCCTCTGACAATCTATTTAAAACCGTATTCCAATAATACCTAAACGCTACTTTTGCAATTGTGAAGTCTTTATCATAAATAGTAATTACTATAAAATTTTCATTAAAGCTTTTATTTATACATTTTATTCGGGTAAACGAAGGTTGTAGGTCGAGAGTATCTTTAACATATTCAAAATAATAGTCATCTAAGTTATCCACATTAAATACTGCTGCTTGTGTTTTCATGTAATCAAAGTATAACGTTCCATTTATCCTATCAATAATGGGTAGATATAATTCTTTAATTTTAAGTGTATCGATACAGTTGCCCAGCGCTTTACCAATTAATTCCTTCTGATCAACAATCCACCTATCCTTAAATGTCATCGCAGAATAATCCATGATTCCATTTTTCATATTATTTACAGCGGTAACAAATAATTGCTTAGGAGTTAAAGGATGAACAGTTATCCCGTTCAGCCAGGTGATTGATTCTTCCAAATGAACAATACCATCTAAATGGTATATTACATTATAAGGCAAAATTACATCCTTATATGAAACATGAGTAAAAAAAATCGTGTCGCTTACACTTAAAAGATTAACATTAAAACTACCATCTGTTAACGAAACATCAAGCAATTTTAATCCATTAGTATAAATGTGCACATCAGATATAGGGTTATCGCGATTATCAAGAACGTAACCTTTGGTTAGAGCTAAATCCTGGCCTTGCATATTAACACACCCTGAAAGGAATAAAATATGAAGAGAAATATCTCTTAAGATTTTACTTACTGGTAAACTTGTAAACATGCCAGGTGCTCAAGTTTTCATTTCGAATTATGTCAGGGTGAGTTGGGGATAAGAATAGTCCTTCTTCCGTAACAAACCAATGATGTATCCTATAGGTCTTGGTGGGGAGTAATGATTCGTAAACAACATTAAATTCTTCATCAAAAACCATTAACACCAAATCTTTGTCTTTTGCTGATGGAGCTATTGGAGAGCTTACTGTGGCAGGCAGCCAATGCAGCCGATAATATAGTTTACGAAATTTATCGGGAAGTACCTGAAAATAGTGCGGGTTCGCGATGGCATGTTTTTGCCAATCCAAATTATCCTGATTGTTGTAAACATCAAATGTGGTTGCCAAAGGATTGGCAGTTGTGCTGTTTCCTCCGTAGGCAGTAGTTTTACCTGACTCTAAATCATATACATAGATATTGGACTCGTAAAGAAAATTATAGGTGATTTTGTTATCATAAACATTCTCTTTAGAGAGATATGCCAGGTGCCCAACATTAGCATTGTTATCAACGAAATATTTTGAGTATCTAATGGGTATTGATGTAAACTCCCCAGAAGGCAAATTAAACTCAGAAACAATGTTTCGATCAGATCGCAAGGATGGAGGGTCAATTACATTATAGAAAAGTATCGATTTCCTTTCTTTGAGGTATTCCAAGTTAAAATAAAAATCTGCCACAGGTTCTCCGTAATAATCAATAAGGTCATTATCTATAAGGTTAAATTTTGATCTAACTATTCCTGATGAATCAATGACCTTCAATTGAGCTCTGGAATAGACGAATATAGAATCCCAATTATAAAAATCGAAACTTAGTACCTCATTTATAGCGCCTATTCCATCCTGAGTCAGGAACAATCTTTTAATTAATTTCCGTTTACCAAAACTAAAAAAATCTAATGTATGGACATTCACGTTATAGCCAACAAAGATATTATCATCGTTCAAATCATCTTTAAACTTATCATAAATAAAATAAGGGTTCATAGATAAAGAGTCTATCCCAATCTCCAGGCTATCTAAAGATACCTGAAACGCCTTACCCTTTAAAGATTCCAGGTAGTAGTTTTCTCTTTTCAACGAACAACTTACCGAAATTAACAGAGCAAAAGAAAAGAAAAAACAACTTAACAGTTTCATGGCATTGTTAATTGTAAGAAAATGGATATTGGCAAATAATAAATACCCTAACCCTTGGTAAGGTAGGTAGTATTATAATACAGGTGGGCAGCAACCTGTACAGGAGTTACCTGTTCCAGTTGCACATGTATCCCAACAATAACAGGTACTTGACCACTTGTACTTACAAACCAGTTGGCAAGCAGCATTCGATTTTAAAGGTTGAGTAAGTGCTAAAACAGCCAAAAAAGTTAACCCAAGAACTACAGTCTTTCTCATGATTTTATACTTTAAAGTTCTGCTCTCTATAGCATTAGCCAAAAGTAAACAGTACCAATCAACATTATAAAGCTAATTTCACCCAGATAACCCTTGTGTAAGTTAAAGAAAGAAAGAAAAGAAAAGAAAAGAAAAGAAAGAAAAGAAAAACAGCATAGCAGCCTGAACGGGCACATTTCTATTTCCATTAACCGGATATATGCGTGTATGTTTTGGTGAGTTTTATCCAATTAAAGAAAAGAATTATTAATGCCCTATACCTTGCATTCGAAAACACACGTAAGTATTTTAGGTAAACGTAAACAACGGCAAGTTACTTCAAAACGGAAATGCGTAAACTTCAGATTCAATACGGTCTAATCCATAAATAACTCGCTTATGCCAATCAACACAAATTGAAATTACGGGGTGGTCAAGTTCATATACACTTAACGGCTGTCCATTCCAATCTATCGCCACAAGGGTGCTAAAGTGCCCAGCTTCGTCCTGGTTGTCGTCTTTCGATACCGTTTCACCATTATCATAAAGCAAAAAAATCAGGCTGTCGCTGCAAACAACTGTCTGGTAGGCATATTTTGTCAAATCAAATCTCCGCTTCATTGCCTGATGGCCTCCGCGGTCTTTTAACTCGAACTCAGGTACAAACAAATGGGGCCCCTGAATCCGCTTTGTTAACTCAAAATCTTCATTATAAAATTCAAGTAAATCTGTGTACTCATAGGCCAGAATAAACTGATTTCTATCAGGATGAATACCAGCCCAGGCATTATATACTTCCACCTTGGCTGTGGCTGGTATATCTCTTTCGTAACTGGGGTAATCACCCGTTTCTTTTGTTCGTTTACCATCCATGTCATACACATAAAACCTGGTTAACGGAACTACTTCCTGGGTAGTAACACCGATTTGGTTACCAAGTAAAAAAGCATTTGGTGTTGGGCCATTTAATGAAACAGTTTCATGCGCAATGGCATAAAGTGAGTCATTCATCCTCTTAGTTTCAAACCTTTTCAATTTTGCCGAAACAGCATCATGGGTCCAAAATGTTCCATTGCTGTTGAAGTCCATTCGTACAACAGACAGCAACTCATCTGGCCCAAAACCTCTGGAAATAATACTTCCAACTGAAGAAAAGTTATCGTTGCTATTATAGATAAAAATATTTCGTTCCAGACCAATAGTCGTAACAAATAATAAGGAGTCATGAAAAAAAATAAAAACAGGCGACAGCACAGTGCCTAAGTCTATTTTTGAACCAAAGAGTTTTTTCTGTTCCTTAAATGATTCAATTGTAAAAACTGCATTTACATCTTGAAACTTGCTTTGAGGTTCGGGTGTGCATTTTATTAAACCCGCTGTTAAGATTACTATCAAACAAGTAGTTTTTCGCATAATAATTTACCGGTGAAACAATGAGGGAGTTACTATAGATTAACATTCGTATTTAATCAAACAGGCACTATGTTATTACTTTATAAATCATTCTATGATTGCGCGTTTATTGAAACAAACCGTCCATGAACATAGTACATTATTCTCGTCATACTGCGTAATATAACAATTACCTCCGGGGCCTCCACATTCCGTGTTACAATCTGTTGGCGGACAATCAGCGAACGTTATTTTACTCCTAAAGTCAAAAACAGCATTACAAGTATAATTTTAATGTATTTCATAAAATTAAGTTAAGCGCTGCCATATAGCATTAACCGAAAGTAAGCAGTACCAAACAACCTGGTAAAGCTAATTTCACCCTAATAGCTCTTGAGTAAGATAAAAGAAAAGAAAAGAAAAGAAAAGAAAAACAGCATAGCAGCCTGAACGGGCACACTTCTATTTCCATTAACCGGATATATGCGTGTATGTTTTGGTGAATTTTATCCAATTAAAGAAAAGAATCACCTATGCCCTATACCTTGCATTCGAAAACACACGGTAAGTATTTTAAGTAACTAATTGTATTAACAATCTTTTTCATAATATTTATATTATTGTCTCTGCCATATAGCATTGCATTAAAAGTATAACCTTATTTTTTTTTAAATCGATCCCGGAAGTTTATTTTTCAAACTCTTTAACCTGACCGTTCCCACTATCTTAAGACTTTGTTACGATATCTGATCGAGTTCAGTCAAGATTTCGGTGTAGCTTGGCAAATTCATCCTGTCATTCAATCGCAGGAGCAAACTCATTAATGGACGAAACTTGACTGGAATCGGAACAATCGCAAGATCAATTTGCTTGTGATCATTTATTGGTGCATCAAATCCAAACCAGTCAAATAACACATCCGCCTGCTCCTTTGGCTTTTGCTCCGATTTTTGCCAACAGCCTGAATAGGCCATTAGGCACAAGAAGAAAATCAACCGCTTCACTTACCTTCTATTGTTTGTAAAGTGAAAAGTGTAAATTTCAGCTTACCTTCCTCCACATCCGGGTTATGTTGGTTAGAATTGCAAATGAGCAGCCCTTCTTCCACCACAAGCCAATTGCGAAAATCGAATTTATTTTGCTCCAGCCTGGTTTCACCAATAACTTGAAATTCTTTATTCAGAATAATTACGCTCATCGGTTTATTCCAGATGGTATTTTTTTCGTTTTGTGCATTGAGAACGGGTAGCTCCAGTTTGGTAAAACGATAATATACTTCGCGAAACCGATCGTACACAATACCATTAAAGTAATTGCGTGTAACATAGGCCTCTTCCGCACCATCGCCCACACCTTTATCCCAGGGCTGTGTCTTATCAAAAAAGCGGCTACCGGCAAAGTGTTTCACGTTGGTTTGATGATCATTCGTTTCGTATAGGTAAGGATCGCACGGAAACGAGTAGAGAAAATATCCTTCGCGTGTTTGGGTAACCGAAACGTCTCCGGTTAGCATCCCCCACGTGTCTCCAACCCGATAGCTATCCGGATACTCATAACGAAGCTGACAGGCAGAATCTGCCAGGTTCAACGTAAGAATGGGCTTTTGTTCTTCGTATGGCTTCGACTCCGGAAAAGCAATAAAATAAAATACCCCGGATTTTAACACAGCGGGCCTGCTGGTATATATAGCCGGCAACGACCAGTTGGCTATCTGCGTGCCTCGATTAATTAACGGATACCTTTTCAACACATTGCCCGATCCATCTACAAGAATTAACTGATAATACTTGGAACTCATGAGGTAAATCGAATCCAGCGTATGAACATAGAAGCCCCGCAGCTTACCTACACCATTCGGCCCTTCGCGTGCATAGTTTAATTCACGCCACAACAAACCAGTTTCGAAATCGTAAAACTGTACGGTTTGCTTTATTCGGTTTTCGTACACTAAATATCGCCTTTCATCGCTTGCCGAACGATAGACCGACATAAGTAAGGTCTGGTAACTTGTAGCGGAGTCTAATACGAATTCTTTACGCCCAATTTCCACCAAACCAACAGAATCAATTCTAGTTTCCACACGATGATCACCCTTTTCCCGTGTGCAGGTAGCCAAAAGAAGAACTAATATTACACTTACTATGAGTATTCGCATTACTCGTTAAGTTTGAGGCGGATTGATCTGGACGTAATAAGGAAAAAATGAAATGGAAGAGGCTCATGACATAGGTCGAACCAAATTCATGGCCGCTTCCATTTCGTGGTTAGCTTTAACTAATTCTGAACCTTAGGGCATCCCGGCCCGATACAAATCGTGTCAAGGCAATCCGTTGGTTGACCTGCACAATCGCCTAATCGGGCATCCCATGTATCCTCCACTCCACCTTGAGCGTAAGCAATCTTGTGGCTTGAAACAATGACACCTGCTGTTAGTACCAATGCAAAGGCAAAAAACAACATTCGATAAGAATTCTTTTTTAGATTTTTCATTGCTTTTTCATTTAAGTTTCTGTCATATATCATTACCCGAATGTAATCTCCTTTATTCAACCAATTCATTAAATTATGTAGCCATTCGTTCTTGAGTAAGATAAAAGAAAAGAAAAGAAAAGAAAAACAGCATAGCAGCCTGAATGGGCATATTCCTTCTTCCGTTAACCGGATATATGGGTGTATGTTTGGGTGAGTTTTATCCAATTAAAGAAAAGAATCACCTATGCCCTATACCTTGCATTCGAAAACACACGGTAAGTATTTTAGGTAAACGTAAACAACGGCAAGTTACTTCAAAACGGAAATGCGTAAACTTCAGATTCAATACGGTCTAATCCATAAATAACTCGCTTAT
>Ga0056914_10001679_pt1 | contig 15195 bp, 14 predicted proteins | sample TNRBio252014_DNA_FD_55168 | JGI IMG/M metagenome (GOLD analysis project Ga0056914, IMG submission 55168) | Wastewater treatment Type I Accumulibacter community from EBPR Bioreactor in Madison, WI, USA - TNR Reactor_6/25/2014_ DNA | ecosystem: Engineered > Bioreactor > EBPR > Anaerobic-Aerobic >...
TGCCTGTCCGCCCTGCGCCTCGCCACCGCCCTCAGCGGGGTCGACGCTGATTCCCCCGAAGTCGAGCTATTCCTGATGTCGGACGCCACCGTGCTTGCCCTNCCCAACCAGGTCGATGCCGGCGGCAACGGCCTGCAGGGCATGGTCGAGGAACTGGTCGGGCGCGGTGTCGAAATACGCGTCTGCCGGACCTGCGCCTTTGCCCGCGGCCTGTCGGAACTACCNCTGATCCNGGGCGCCGCGATCGGCACCCTGGCCGACCTCGCGGCGGCCACGCTGGCGGCCGACAAGGTGATCACCTTCTAGCAGCCGNTTCCGCCCACCGGGGCCGGCGATGACGGACTTGCTCTACTGGATCGGGCTGGCCGCGGTCGCGGTCAGCGCGCTGACCGGCGTCATCGAGGCCGGCCGCAAGCGGATGGACGTCATCGGCGTGGTCATGGTCGGTTGCGCGACNGCCCTCGGCGGCGGGACCGTGCGCGATGTCCTGCTCGACCGCGCCGTGTTCTGGATCAGCAACCAGAGCTACCTGATCGTCGCCCTGGCCACGACGCTGGCCACCTTCTTCGCCGTTCGCGGCCTGCGGCTGTCGCCGCGCCTTTTCCTGGTTCCCGATGCGATCGGGCTCGCCCTGTTCACCGTGGCCGGCACCCAGATCGCCCTCGAGTTGCACGCCCCCTGGCTGGCCGCCAGCCTGCTCGGGGTGATCACCGGCGTGGTCGGCGGCGTTCTGCGCGATGTCCTGTGCAACGACGTGCCGCTCATTTTCGTGCGCGGCGAACTCTACGCCTCCGCCGCATGGGCCGGCGCCCTTGCCCTGATCGGTCTGCAGGCAGCCGGCCTGTCCGCCGTTGCCGCGGCCTGGAGCGCGATGGCGGTCATCCTCGCCCTGCGCCTGGCCGCCATCGCCTTCCGCATCACCCTGCCCATCTACAGCGAACGGCAGTAGCGTCCGCGCGCCGTCACCGGGCGTCGCCCGCCGCCTGCCGAGCGCCGCGCCTTCCATGCCCGCTGCGGGCGAAATGGCGCCACGGGTGTCATGACGTGAACCCTGATGCGCACTTGCGGTCCGCTAAGGTCTATCATGTCGCCATGGGCGGAGATCTCCGCCAGCTTCGGAGGTGGTCATGAGCGTCATGATGCAGGCGTTTTACTGGGATTGTCCGCGCGCGGCGGAGCACGAGAACCACTGGTGGACCCACGTCCACGAGCAAGTCGCCGCATTGGCCAAGGCGGGTTTCGGCGTTCTCTGGCTGCCGCCGGCGCACAAGGCGGCCAATCCTGGCGGCCCTTCGATGGGCTACGATCCCTACGACTACTACGATCTCGGCGAATTCGACCAGAAGGGCGGGGTCAGGACCTGGTTCGGCTCGAAGGAGGAGCTGCTGGCCCTGATCGGCGCCGCCCACGCGAACGGCATGGCGGTGATCGCCGATTTCGTCGTCAACCAGTGCAGCGGAGCCGACGCCGAGGAATTGAACCCGATCACCGGCGAGCGCCGCTGGACCCGCTTCGCGCCAGCCAGCGGGAAGTTCCCCCGCGATTGGGAGTGCTTTCAGCCCAGCCCCTACGAGAGCTGGGAGGAGGGCGGCTTCGCCGGGATGCCGGCCCTCTCGCACCGCAACCCCTACGTGTTCGGCGAGATTCTCAAGCTGGCGCGCTGGCTGGTCGAGGAAATCGGCTTCGACGGCTTCCGCTACGACTACGTCAAGGGTTACGGCGCCCATACGATCACGGCTGTCCAGGAGTACCGCTACCAGCGCGCCGGCAAGCTCGTCAGGCCGTACGGCGTCGCCGAGTACTGGGACAACGCCCGCCCCATCGAGCGCTGGATCGACATCACCGGTTTCTCCAGCCGGAACCCCGTGCGCGCCTTCGACTTTCCCTTGCGCGAGACGCTGAAGGCAGTCTGCGATCAGTACGGTTTCAGCCTGCGCAATCTGGTTAACCGGCCCAGCCTGGCCAAGGACGTGAGCCGCGCCGCGGTGACTTTCGTGGAAAACCACGACCTGCGTGACCAGGGTCGCGGCATCGTCAATGACAAGATGCTCGCCTACGGCTACATCCTGACTCACGAGGGCTGTCCCTGTGTCTTCTGGAAGGACTATTTCGTCGAGGACCTGGGCCAGCCGGAGTCGGCGAACGGCATCGCCGCCCTGGTGGCGGCCCACGAGAAACATGCCGGCGGCGGCACCGAAGTGCTGTGGGTGGACGACGATCTCTACATCATGCAGCGCCTGGGCGACGCCGGCCGGCCCGGACTGGTCTTCATCTGGAACAACCGGGGCGACGACTGGCGTGGCGCCTGGGTGCGCACCCGCTGGCGCGACAGCGACTTCACCCCCGTCGCCTGGTGGAGCGGCTCCGACACCCACCGGCCCAACGACCAGCACTCGGGACCCGAAGGCCACGTCGCCTTCTGGGCGCCGCCGCGCGGCTATACGGTCTACGTGCCACGGCCTTAGGGAGCCGCCGGTCGATTCGGCAAGACGCGCCGCATCATCGGCGGTCCGGCGGGATGTCCCCGTTCACCCCGGGATGTCCGCCGCCGGCCGGAAAGACGGGCGAAAGGCCGCGGACCGGGCGATCTGACATGCACCTGTTCGTCGACATCTCCAGCCACGGCTTCGGCCACCTCGCGATCACCGCCCCGGCCCTCAACACCTTGGCGGAAATGGCCCCGGAATTGCGGTTGACCGTGCGCAGCGGCCTCCCCCGGCAGAAACTGGCGCAGCGCATCCGGGCGCCCTTCTCGCTGATCGCGGGCAGCAGCGATTTCGGCTACGTGATGATTGACGCCATGAACATCGATCTCGCCGCCAGCGCCGCCGCCTATCGCCGCGCCCATGTGGACTGGCCGGCGCGGGTGGCGCGGGAAGCCGCCTTCCTCGCCGCGCTCGAAGCGGATCTGGTCCTCACCAGCGTCAGCTACCTGCCGCTCGCCGGCGCGGCGCGTGCGGGAATCCCCGCGCTGAGCCTGTGCTCGCTCAACTGGGCCGGCCTCTTCGCCCATTTCTTCGGCCGCGAACCGTGGGCCGCGCCNATCCACGCCGCAATGCTCGCCGCCTACCGCNGCGCCCATGCCTTCCTGCGCGTCACCCCGGGCATGGCGATGGAGGAACTCGGCAACGTTGCCGACGTCGGGCCGATTGCCGCGATCGGCCGCCGCCACGACCTCGGGCTGAATGGCGACAAGGCGGTGCTGATCGCGCTGGGCGGCATCGCCCACCGCCTGCCGGTGGAAGACTGGCCACGGACGCCCGGCATCCGCTGGCTGGTCGATGCCGACTGGCAGTGCGCGCATCCCGACGCGCTCGCCCGCGAATCCTTCGGCCTGGACTTCACCGACCTGCTGAGCTCGGTCGATGCGGTCATCACCAAGCCGGGTTACGGAACCTTCACCGAAGCCGCCTGCAACGGGACGCCGGTGCTCTACCGGAAGCGCGACGACTGGCCGGAGCAGGACTGCCTGATCGACTGGCTGCGGCGCAACGCGGCCTGCCGCGAGATTCCCGCCGCCTGCCTGGTCCACGGCGCGCTTGCCGACAGCCTGCACGCGCTCTGGCAGCAGCCGCCGCGACCGCGTCCGGCGGCGACCGGCGCCGCCGCGGCGGCGCCCGCATATGCGGGCTGCTGCTGCCGGAATACCTTGCGGAATGACCGGAGCAGCGTTCGTCCGATTGTCCGCCGACCCTCAGAACCGCCAGCCGAAGCGCTTGAGCAGTTCGCCCGTCTCGCAAACCGGCAGGCCCATGATGCCGGTATAGCTGCCGGCGATGTATTCGACGAACAGCCCGGCTCGGCCCTGGATCGCGTAGGCGCCCGCCTTGTCCATCGGCTCGCCGCTGTGCACGTAGCGGCGGAGTTCATCGTCTTCGATCGGACGGAAGCGCACTTCGCTGATCGACTGGACGTATTCGGTGCACCCCTCATAGGCGACGGCGACGCCGGTCAGGACGGCGTGCGTCCGGCCCGAGAGGCGGCGCAGGATGGCCAGGGCATCGGCCTCGTCGACCGGCTTGCCGATGATCTCGCCGGCCAGCTCGAGCGTCGTGTCGGCCGCCAGCACCGGGCGCAACGGCAGGCGCCGCTCGAGGAGAAGATCGATGCCGTGCCCGGCTTTCGCGCGGGCGACGCGCTCGACATAGGCAGGCGCGGTTTCGCCTGCGTGCAGGGCTTCGTCAACCTGCGGGTCGGTGCGCAGGCCACTGCGGAAGATGACGGTGTCGAACGCCACGCCCATCTGGGTGAGGAGTTCGCGGCGGCGCGGGCTGCGCGAGGCAAGGTAGAGACGCATGATGAAATGTTATTCCATTTCCGGATCAATGGCGCGGCGAAGACGAGCGCCGACGGGGCGAGAACCAGCGCCAGGAGAAGTCGCCAGGGTCGCGGCGGGTTTGCGAATGAAATCAGCCCTCCCGGTGATAGGGGTGGTTCCTGAGCACGCTGGCCGCGCGGTAGATCTGTTCGCACAGCAGCAGCCGGGCCAGCCCGTGCGGCAGGGTCAGGCTCGAAAGACGCACGCGGTCGTCGGCCTGGCGCTTGAATTCCTCGTCGAGTCCGTCGGCGCCGCCGATCAGCAACGCGACGTCGCGACCGTCGTGCATCCAGGCCGCAAGCCTCTGGGCAAGCTTCAGCGTGGTCAGGTCGTCGCCCTTTTCATCGAGGACGACGATGCGACAGGCGGCCGGAAGCGCATCGCGGATACGGCCCTTTTCGGCGGCGAGCAGCTGTTCGCGGGTTTTCGATCCGCGCAGCTCCGGCTTGATCTCGGTGACCGCGGCGGGCAGCTCGCGCGGCATGCGCTTGAGGTACTCGGCGCAGCCGGCGCTCACCCAGTCGGGCTGGCGGTGACCGACGGCGAGGACGTTCAGCTTCATTTGGCGGCGGCCGGTTCGCCGGCCTTGCGCCGCTGCGTCGGCGTCGTCCGCCACAGTTCCTCGAGGTTGTAGTACTGGCGCACCGTCGGCTGCATGACATGGACGATCAGGTCGCCGAGATCGACCAGCACCCACTCGCCGGCTTCCTCGCCTTCGATCCCCAGCACCTCGGCCCCCGCCTCGCCGGCCTTGTCCTCGACGTTGCGGGCCAGCGCCCGGACCTGGCGGTTCGAGTCGCCGGTGGCGATGATCATCGCGTCGAACAGCGGGCTGAGCCCGCGGGTGTCGATGACTTCGATGTTCTTGCCCTTGATGTCTTCGAGGGCGGAGACGGCGAGTTCCTGCAGCTTGCGCATTTCCATCGGAGGTTAGCCCCTGTCGCTGTAGAGTTGGTGAAGCCGGATGTAGTCGAGAACGCCGTCGGGCAGCAGATAGCGGGGTGAACGCCCGGCGGCCAGCAGACCGCGGATGCCGGTCGCCGAAATCGCCAGCTGGGTCATCGCGAAGCTGGCGATGCCGCCGGCCGGCGCCGCCCGCAGGCCGCTGGCAGCGGCCAGGCGGCGGTCGGCGAATTCGCTGGCCAGCTCGTGCGGCAGGCTGGCGACCTCGACCGGAAAGCCCGGGCGATGCGCGACGGCAATATGGGCCAGCGCGAAGAGGTCGCGCCAGCGGCGCCAGGTCGTCAGGCCGGCAAAGGCGTCGGCGCCGGCGAGCAGGACCAGCGGCTGCCCGTCGCCGAGTTCGCCGCGCAGGCGTTCCAGGGTATGCACGGTGTAACTCGGGGCGGCCGCCTCGACCTCGCCGGCATCGACCGAAAAGCGCTCGTTTTCGGCGGTCGACCGCAACACCATCTCGAGGCGCTGCTGCGCCGTCACCTGCGGCGCGCCGCGATGCGGCGGCTGTCCGGCGGGAATCCAGCGCACGCCGCCGAGACCGAGCTGGTCGATCGCCTCCTCGGCCAGCCGCAGGTGGCCGAAATGCACGGGGTCGAAGGTGCCGCCGAAGACGCCGAGTGGCTCAGACAATTTCAGGTTGGCCGAAGATGTCGCGGTAGCTGGCGTAGAAGCTGGCATAGACGGTCGAGAAGACGCACACCGCAATCACGACCATCAGCGGCAGGAGGATGAAGCTGCCGACCGAGCCGCCCTCGCCCCCGGAAAAGATGCCGGCGAGCAGGGCGAAAACCAGCCCGGGCAGGATGCCGGCGACGAGGATCAGGGCGACGCCGAAGGCGAGAAAGGCCCGCCAGTTGATCCAGCAGGCGACAAAGCTGAAGAACAGCGACTTGCCGACGCTCTGTCCATGCCAGGCGGCCAGCACCGGAGCGAACCACCAGGCCATCAGGACGGGCGTCATCAGGGCCATGACGAAGACCGACGGCAGGAAGAAACCGCCGCTCTCGAGCGCCTCGCGGTCGGCGGGCTTGGTCGACAGGATGAGGCGCAGCAGATCGCCGCCGTCGAGCAGCGCGGAAAGGGAGAGAATGGCCAGCGTGCAGCACAGATAGAGCACGCCGAGGGCGAGCAGCGTGCGCGGATTCTGCTTGAGTCCGCCGAACAGCGTCTGCATGCCGGCCGGCTTGCCCTGTTCGAGATCGCGCGCGGCCTGCATCAGGCCCACCGTCAGACCGGGAATGAGCATCGACGCCGCGACGGCGCCGATGAACGGCACCAGGTTGAGGAAGATGACGGTCAGCCAGTAAGTGACCACCAGCATCGACAGCAGCGGCGGATTGCGCCGGAAGATCGCGAACCCGGCATCGAGCCAGCGCCAGCCGGCGACCGCCGGAAGTTGTTGCGCGTGCATGCTCAGTCTCCCTCGAAAATGTCGAGGTAGGAGACGTAGATCGCGCCGGTGAACAGCGGGATCAGCAGCAGGAAACCGACGAAGAACGGGAGCGCGGCGAAGAACATGGCAACCGCCAGCAGCAGCGAGAAGACGAGCGTCGCCAGCCAGTTCTTCACCCCGGCGGCCAGGCTGGCCTTCATCGCCGCCAACGGATGCATGTCGTGAAAGAACACCAGCGCCGGCGCGAACCACGTCGCCATGATCACCGGGACCGACAGGACGAAGGCCAGCAGGCTGGCGATCATGACGCCGCCGAGGGCGACTCCGAAGCCGGCGATGCGCCCGGTGACCACGCCGCCGAGGACGCCGCCGCTGACCAGCAGGAAGGCGACGAAGGCGATCCCGAAAATCCCCGCCGCGAAATAGACGCCGATCATCACCAGACCCCCGGCGTTGTGGCGGAAGCCGGCGAACAGGTCGGCGATTTCCGCATGCCCTTCGGCATGCTGGCGCCTGCTCATCTGCAGCCAGCCGCCGGCGAAGACCGGCAGCAGCACGCTCACCGCGATCTGACCGAAGACCGGAACGATCTGGATCCCGAGGACGATCACCATCATCAGCACCGAGCTGCCGATCCACGTGCCGGGATTGGCGATGAACAGCGCCCACCCCTGACGCAGCCACTCGAAACAGGCGCCGGGGTCGACTTCCCGGCTGGCGCCGCTGAAGGCGGGCGGGTCCACTTGAATTTGCGTACTTTCTTCCATACCGGGATGCTAACGGTGCACGCTTTCCTGAGCAAGGCGCAGACGCTGCAGCAGCCGCCCGAAATGGTCCGGATCCTTGATCGTCACCACGGCGCCGGGGCGCGGATGGCGCCGCGCCTCGAGCCGCAGCAGCCAGAAACGCAAGGCGGCGGCCCGGCGCAGCGCCGGCCAGGCCGCCTCCTCGCCCGCCGTCAGCGGGCGCAGCGCGCCGTATCCGGCAAGCAGGGCGGCGACCTCGTCGGCCCCGGCGCACCAGTCGTTGGCGGCCACCGCCAGATCGAACAGCAGGCAGTCGGCTCCGGCGTAATAGAAGTCGAGCACGCCGGCCACCTCGCCGTCGTCCTGCCACAGCACATTGTCGCGGAACAGGTCGCCATGGACGATGCCGCGCGGCAGTGGCGAATGGTCCTGCGCCGCCTGGAAATCGAGCTCGGCGAGGAGTCGACCGCGTTCGTCGGCAGCCAGCGCCGGCGCCAGCCGCCGGCCGGTCCGCTCGCGCCAGTCGTGCCCGCAGGGATTGGGCAGGGGCGCGGGAAAGTCGGCGCCTGCCAGATGCAGGCGCGCCAGCATCGTCCCCAGCGCCCGGCAGTGCGCCGCCGTCGCCACCTCGATGCAGGCGCCGGGCAGGCAGTTGAAGAGCGCCGCCGGCTTGCCCGCCAGCGGCCGCCAGAGACGCCCGCCGGCAGCGGCCAGCGGACGCGGACAGGGAATGGCGCGCGCCGCCAGATGGTCCTGCAATGCCAGGTAGAAATCGAGTTCGCGCGGCGCCAGGTGCTCGAAGATCGTCAGCACCCAGCGGCGACCGCCGGCGCGGACGAAGTAGTTGGAATTCTGCATGCCGGCGGCAATGGCGGTCAGCACGCCCGGAGCGCCCACCCCGAGCGGCGCCAGCCAGAGCGCTAGCTCGTCGCGCTCGACCGTTGTGTAGACGGACAAGCGGCTACCAGCTGAAAAGCCTCCACATGGCCGGCGACACCACGGCCCCAGGATTGTCCTGGCGGACGAAGTTGCCGTCGCCCTGCTGATCGACGAGATAGTAGTCGGGACCGACGGCAGGAGTCACCCTGACCATGTAGACCCGGCCGTTCTGACGGAACTCCTCGCGCGTCTCGGTTTCCGTCTTGACGATGGTGACCTGCGGCTCGAGCGCCGCGTCGAAGGCTTCCATTCCCGGAGGCGGTGGGGGAACCGCGGGCAGCGGCTGGAGGTTGTCCTGCTGGGCCCAGACCGGCAGCGATGCCAGCAGGATGACGGGAACTAGATGGCGCATGGTGTGATCCTCGAAAATCTGCCATCGATTCTATTACAGGTTGAGCATCAACTCACGCTCGTCGGGCAGCGGACCGAACGGACGCGCCTCGTAGTGTTTGAAAATCGCCTCGATGGCCTGTTCCGGCTCGTCGATCAAGCGGATCAGGTCGATGTCCGCAGGATCGACCATCCTGCCCTCGACCAGCCTGTCNCGCAACCAGTCGATCATCCCCCTCCAGAAGTCGGCGCACATCAGGATCAGGGGAATCTTCCGCGCCTTGCCGGTCTGGATGAGAGTGAGCGCTTCCATCAGCTCGTCCAGCGTGCCGAAGCCGCCGGGCATGACCACGTAGGCGCTGGCGAAGCGGACGAACATGTACTTGCGCGCGAAGAAGTGGCGGAAGGTCTGCGAAATATCCTGATAGGGATTCTCCTGCTGCTCGTGCGGCAGCTGGATGTTCAGCCCGACCGATGGCGACTTGCCGAAATAGGCGCCCTTGTTGGCCGCTTCCATGATGCCGGGACCGCCGCCCGTGATCACCGAGAATCCGGAATCGGAAAGCAGCCGCCCGGTGCGTTCGGCCAGATCGTAATACGGCGACCCGGGCGCGGCGCGGGCGCTGCCGAAGATGGTGACGGCCGGCCTGATCGGCGCCAGACGCTCGGTCGCCTCGACGAACTCTGACATAATGCCCAGGATCCGCCACGACTCATGGGCCGACGCCGCCTGCTGCAAGGCTTCGGATTCCACTCCCATCACCAGTTTCTCGCTCTCCGTCACTGCCCATGCCTCTCCTGTTGTTGGTGGACGGCTCGTCCTACCTCTACCGCGCGTTTCACGCCCTGCCCGACCTGCGCAACCAGGCCGGCGAACCGACCGGCGCGCTCTACGGCGTTCTCGGCATGCTACGCCGGCTGCAAGGCGACTACAAGGCGGACTACCAGGCCGTCGTCTTCGACGCCAGGGGGAAGACCTTCCGCGACGACTGGTACCCCGANTACAAGGCCCACCGCCCGGCCATGCCCGAGGATCTGGTCCGCCAGATCGCGCCCATCCATGCCGCCATCAAGGCCGCCGGCTGGCCGCTGCTGATGGTCGATGGCGTCGAGGCCGACGACGTGATCGGCACGCTGGCCACCCACGCCGCGGTCGACGGCATCGATACGCTGATTTCGACGGGCGACAAGGACCTGACCCAGCTCGTCGCGCCTGGAATCCGCTGGGTCAACACGATGAGCAACGAGCTGCTCGACGAAGCCGGGGTGATTGACAAGTTCGGCGTCCCGCCGGACCGCATCGTCGATTATCTGGCGCTGGTCGGCGACCCGGTCGATGGCGTGCCGGGGGTTCCGAAGTGCGGCGCGAAGACCGCCGTCAAGTGGCTGCAACAATATGGCTCGCTCGACGGAATCATTGCCCACGCCGGCGAAATCGGCGGCGTCGCCGGCCAGAAGCTGCGCGATCATCTCGGCTTCCTGCCGCTGGGCAGGAAACTGGTCACCGTCGCCCGCGACCTGGCGAATCTGCCGGCGCCGGCCGCGCTGACCCCAGCCGCCCGCGACACGGAAGCCTTGCGCGAACTCTATGGCCGCTACGGATTCCGGACCTGGCTGCGCGAACTGGACGCCACTCCGCCCGCCCCTCCCTCGCCGGGAACCGGCGCGCCGCGGGCGCTGCCGGCTCCGCCGGGCGAACCCCTGGCGGTCGATTACGAAACGGTCCTCACCTGGCCGCGGTTCGACACCTGGCTGGCGCGGATCGACGCCGCCGACCTCACCGCGCTCGATACCGAAACNACCAGCCTCGACCCGTTCGCCGCCCGCATCGTCGGCGTCTCGCTGTCGGTCAAGGCCGGCGAAGCGTGCTATATCCCGCTCGCCCACACCGCCCCCGGCGTCGCCGGGCAATTGCCGCGCGACGCGGTGCTGGCGAAGCTCAAACCCTGGCTGGAAGCGGTCGACCGTAAAAAGGTGCTGCAGAACGCCAAGTACGACCAGCACGTCCTGGCCAANCACGGCATCGCCCTGGCCGGCGTCGCCCATGACACCATGCTCCAGTCCTACGTGCTCGAATCGGACAAGGGCCATGACCTCGGCCAGCTATGCACGCGCCACCTCGGCCTCGCCACCATCGCCTACGAGGACCTGTGCGGCAGGGGCGCCAAGCAGATCGGCTTCGACCAGGTCGACCTCGAGCGCGCCGCCACCTATGCCGCCGAGGATGCCGATGTCACGCTGCGCGTCCATCAGGCGCTCCACCCGCGGTTCGCCAGCGAGCCCGGCCTGTCGCGCATCTACCACGACATCGAGATGCCGGCGCGCCAGGTCATCTGGCGGATGGAACGGACCGGCATCCTGATCGACGGCGAACAGCTCGCCCGCCAGAGCCACGAACTCGGCCACAAGATCATGGCGCTCGAAGCGCGGGCCTGCGAACTCGCCGGCCAGCCCTTCAACCTGGCCTCTCCGAAGCAACTCGCCGAGATCCTCTTCGAGAAACTGGGCCTGCCGGTCAAGAAGAAGACGCCGTCGGGCGCTCCCTCGACCGACGAGGAAGTCCTCTCCGAACTGGCCCTCGACTACCCGCTGCCCAAGCTGCTGCTCGAACACCGCGGCCTCGCCAAGCTCAAGGGCACCTATACCGACAAGCTGCGCGCATGATCAACGCGGAGACCGGCCGAGTGCACACTCACTTCTCGCAGGCTTCCGTGGCGACGGGACGCCTCGCTTCGAGCGACCCCAACCTGCAGAACATCCCGGTGCGCACCGAGGAGGGACGACGCATCCGCACCGCCTTCCTCGCCCCGGAAGGCTGCAGCATCGTTTCCGCCGATTATTCGCAGGTGGAGTTGCGGATCATGGCCCACCTCTCGGGCGACGAGCGTCTGCTCGAAGCGTTCGCGCACGGCGAGGACGTGCACCGCGCCACCGCCGCCGAGATCTTCGGCGTCACCCCGCCGGAAGTCGGGCCCGACCAGCGCCGCGTCGCCAAGAGCATCAACTTCGGCCTGATCTACGGCATGAGCGCCTTCGGCCTCGCGCGCCAGATCGGCCTCGAGCGCGGCGCGGCGCAGACCTATATCGACCGCTACTTCGCGCGCTACCCCGGCGTCGCCCGCTACATGGAGGAAGCGCGGCAATCGGCGCGCGACAATGGCTACGTCGAGACCGCCTTCGGCCGCCGCCTTTGGTTCCCGGAAACCCGCTCGAGCAACGGCAGCCGCCGCCAGGGGGCGGAGCGCGCCGCGATCAACGCGCCGATGCAGGGAACCGCCGCCGACCTGATCAAGATGGCGATGATCGCGGTCCACAACTGGCTGGAAGAGCCGCCGCGGAGATCCCGCCTCGTCCTGCAGGTGCATGACGAGCTGGTGCTGGAAGTCCCCGACGGCGAACTGGTGGAAGTCCGCACCCACCTGCCGCGGCTGATGGGAAACGTGGCGGCGCTGAAGGCGCCGCTGGTCGTCGAGGTCGGCGTCGGGCCCAACTGGGAAGCGGCGCATTAGCCCCGGCGCCGGCCGGGGGTTTCATTCCATTTCCGGATCAATTGTGACGCGAAGACGAGCCGCAGACAGTGCAAGTAGCACGGCAAGGCGAAGTCGACAAAGTCACGGTTGGTCCGGAAATGGAATCAGCCGCCCGCCGATTTCTCCGCCTGTACCTGCAGGCTGTGCAGGCGGGCGTAGGCGCCGTTCAGCGCCAGCAGCTCGGCATGCCTGCCGGATTCGCCCAGCCGGCCTTCGTGCAGGACGACGATGCGGTCCGCATTCTCGATGGTGGACAGGCGGTGGGCGATGACCAGCGTCGTGCGCCCGCGCATCAGTTCGTCGAGCGCCGCCTGCACGTGCCGTTCCGATTCGGTGTCGAGGGCCGACGTCGCCTCGTCGAGGATCAGGATCGGCGCGTCCTTGAGGATCGCCCGGGCGATGGCCAGGCGCTGCCGCTGCCCGCCGGAAAGCTTGACGCCATTTTCGCCGATCATCGTGTCGATGCCGTCCGGCAGCACGTCGATGAATTCGAGTGCATGGGCGGCGCCGGCGGCGGCGCGGATGTCCGTGCGCGAAGCTCCGCGTTTCGTTCCATAGGCGATGTTGGCGGCGATGGTGTCGTTGAACAGGACCACGTCCTGACTCACCAGCGCGATGTTCGCGCGCAGGCTTTCCAGGCGGATCGCCGACAGGCGATGCCCGTCGATCCGGACCTCCCCGACTTCGATGTCGTAGAAGCGCGGCAGCAGGTTGGCGACCGTCGTCTTGCCGCTGCCCGAGGCGCCGACCAGAGCGACGCACTCGCCCGGGCGCACCCTCAGCGACAGGTCGTTCAGCGCGGGACGCTCGGCGCCGGGATAGGTGAAGGTGACATGGTCGAAGTCGATCCGACCCTGGGCGCGCCCGAGCTCGACCCTTCCCGTGTCCTCCTCCACGGCTTCGTCGATCAGCGCGAAGACGCTTTCGGCGGCGGCAAGACCCTTCTGGATCGGCGCATTGACATCGGTCAGCCGGCGCAGCGCCGGCAGGAGCATCAGCATCGCGGTGATGAAGGAGACGAAATTGCCGACGGTCGTCTGGTCGTCCGCCGCCTGCTTGAGCGCGACGCCGATGATGATGGCGAGCGCGACCGCGGCGAAGAAATGCACGATCGGACTCTGGCCCGCCGAAGCGAGCGTCGCCCGCATCGCCAGGCCGCGCTGTTCGCGGACCACCTGGCGAAAGCGTTCCCTTTCGTAGGACTGGCCGCCGAAGATCCGCACGACCTTGTAGCCCTCGATCGTTTCCTGCAGGACCTGGGTGATCTTGCCCATCGCCTGCTGCAAGCCGCGCGAGACCTTGCGCAGCCGGCGGCTGAAGAAGCGCACGGCGACCGCGACCGGCGGCGCCATGACCAGCGTGATCAGCGTCAGCTGCCAGTTGAGATAGAACAGCCAGCCCATCAGGGCGATGATCGACAGCGAATCCCTGATCAGCGAGGTGATCGCCGTCGTCGCCGCGCCGGTCACGTTGGTGACGTCGTACATGACGCGCGACATCAGATGGCCGGAAAGATTGTCGCTGTAATAGCGCATCGGCAGATGGACGATGCGGGCGAACATCGCCTGGCGCAATTCGGTGATGACATTGTTGGCGACCCAGCTCATCGCGTATTCGCCGAGAAAGCCGAAAATCGCGCGCACCAGAAAGATCGCCAGGATGATGAGAGGATAGATCAGCCAGGCCCAGCCGCCCTGCGACCTGGCGAAACCGTCATCGAGCATGTACTTCATCATCGCCGGAAAGACCGGCTCGGCCAGCGACGACAGGCCCATGCACAGCATCGCCGCGAGGAAGATCCGCCAGTACGGCCGGACATAGCTCAAGAGCCGGGAATACAGCGCACGACTGCTGGTCATGTCTCGGGCCATGCAGATCCCTGAAGGGCAAGGTGAAGGGCCGGATTATACCCGCCCGGCGCCGGGCGCCGCCGCCGGGCGGCCGCCGTTGGCTGCCCCGGATCAGCGGGCGATGGCGACGCTCGTCAGCGACCCGTGGGCGACCGCGAGCCGCGGCCATTCGCCGGGCGGCAATCCGCGCCAGTGCGCGAGCAGGACGCGGATGACCCCGGCATGGGTGACGATCACCGCCTTCGGGGCGTCCAGCCCGGCGACGAAGTCGAGCGCGCGGCGCTGCAGCGCCCGCGGCGACTCGCCGCCCGGCGGCGCATAACCGGCGACATCCGCCGCCCAGGCATCGAGTTCGGCGCGCGGAATGGCCTCCCACGGTCGACCTTCCCACAGGCCGAAATTCATTTCACTCAGGCGCTCGTCGATGGCCGCGTCCGGCCGCAGCAATTCCGCCAGTTCCCGGCAGCGTTGCAGCGGGCTGGTCCACACCGGCAGCCCGCCCGGGAGTTCAGCCCGCAGGCGCGCCGCGACGGCGCCGGCATTTTTGGCCGGAATGTCGAGTCGACCGTAGCAGATCTCCGGCCCGACGACGGGTTCGGGATGGCGAACGAGATGCAGGATCATGCCGGCCCCGCCTCCGGTCCGTGGCGCAAAACAGAGCCCGTCGGCCGATTCCGGCGCTGGCCGTGAACCAACCGCCGGGCGCCGCCGCCAGCCGCGGCAGTCCCTTCACCGCCCGGTCCGCCCCTAACGGGTCGGCACGATGCTGAGCACCTCTTCCAGCTCGACCGGGGTCGCCAGCCCCTGCAATTCACCGATGCTGCGCCCGCCAAGGTAGAGCGCCAGCCGCGGCGCCAGGCCGCCTTCCGGCGACAGCAGGTGCGAACGGATCGCCGGGTATTCGTGCACGATGGCTTCGAGCAGATCGCCGACCGTATCGCCGCTGACCGTGATTTCTTCATGGCCATCGACATGGGCACGAAGCGAGCCGGGCATATGAACCGAAACAACGGGAGAGTCGATCATGGGGAACCTCCATCCGCCTGTGGCCGTTGGACAACGCTGCGCCGCCCTGGTTCTTGAGGACGGGGCCGCCGGTGTTCAAGCGGCGCTCCTCCGCCAGACCAGGCAG
>Ga0056914_10001689_pt1 | contig 15138 bp, 15 predicted proteins | sample TNRBio252014_DNA_FD_55168 | JGI IMG/M metagenome (GOLD analysis project Ga0056914, IMG submission 55168) | Wastewater treatment Type I Accumulibacter community from EBPR Bioreactor in Madison, WI, USA - TNR Reactor_6/25/2014_ DNA | ecosystem: Engineered > Bioreactor > EBPR > Anaerobic-Aerobic >...
GGAAACCCGGCAACGGTGGGCCGAGGTACAAAACGCCCACCTCCAGCAACACGGCCACGCAGCACGGGTGGATCACCGGAGCTTGGCCGACCAGGGCATCGAGCGGGCACCGGAACAGCACTTGGGCGGGCGACGCGTCCGGCAACTGGCACCGGACCAGCGCGAGGCGCTACTGGAGCGGCGGGCGGCCGAAGACGAACTCCAGCACAGCCAGCGGGCGCTGGCGCCGTTCAACCTCTCGCAGCACCTCCACGCACTGACCGTCGCCGCCCAACAGCGGGAACAGGCTGAACAGGCCGCGCGGATGGCGGAAGCAAGGGCTTATTGCCAGCAAACCTTAAACGAATTCCGAGCTGAACTGGCCCAGAAAGCCGAACCAGAGCGGGCCTTGGAAGCCGAGCGGGCGCACCGACAGCAGCTAGAGACGGAACAGGCGCGCTCGCAACGGCCAGCAGCGGAACAGGCACCGCTTTTGGAGCCACTCCCCACCATCGGGATCGGTTCCCCAGCGTTCGTGGAACGCTTGCAAGCCGCCCTCGCCCAGACGATGGAGCAGCTCCAAGCGCAACGCGAGCAGTCCCCAGCCCAAGAGCCGCCACCGCAACAGTCGCGAGGGTTCGATATGGAGCCTTAGCGGCGGATAGCCGATAGCCCGCTGGTGCCTCGTTTGACGGCCTACCCTCAGGCCAAAGGAGAGACTCATGGACCCCCAGCAACTCCTCGCCACCCTGATCCAACTGTCCGACGAGCAGCAAAAACGGATTGCCGAGCTGTTGAACCGGCTCGAACAGCAGACACGGACGCTGACCACCGCCAGCCAGCGAGCCGCCCAAGCGGCGAACGCCCTCGACCACAATGGGCAGAAGACCGCCCTTCACCTGCAAGCGACGGTTCAACAGAATGTCGAAACCACACTGCGCGACACGCTCACCACCCTCTCCCAACGCGCGGAAGGAGCGTTCCAGGAGGCCGGACGGCCCTTGCTCCACACCTTGGCCAGAGTCACGAAATCTGCGGAGGAGATCGAAAGTCGCCTGCAACGGGCCGTGAAAAGCTTCCGATGGCAATGGGGGTTGATCGCCGGCGGCGCGGCGCTGGCCGCCGTGATGGTCGTCATCCTTGGGGTGTGGCTGGCCGTTTCGACGCTGGTGTCGTGGCAGAGTACGGAACTGGAACGCCTCAACACAGCCATCGCACAGAGCGAGGCGCGATTAGCAGAACTGAATCGACGCGGCGGGAAGATCGAATTAATCGATTGCGGCGGGCGGTTGTGTGCCTATGCGTCCACGAATCAGGGGAAAGGCTACACGGATTGGAAAGCACCGTGGACCGGAAAAAATGGGTTGCCGGTGGTGATTCTTAGAGGCTATTGATTGCAGGAGAATTATCGCTTAACTTCGGGTTTCAATTCAAAATTCACAATTTTTGAGCATATTTGAATGTGTTAACCAATGGTGCTAGTTTTATTAAGTAAGTCATTGATTTTTATTAATTACGACCGATTGACACCATTAGCATGAGTCCCGTAAGCTCTTGAAAGGGCAGTTTATTTGGCGGAAGAACGCATCCGAATCGTTAGATTTTGATCAGTGCCATATGATTTTTATTATGTCAAATAGGAGTTTATGCCTTTCCTCTAATTCAGTTGGACCAAATTCATTTATTGGTCGAAAAGACAACTTATATTTATCAATCATACTAGTGAAATCTAGTTTCGATTTATATGTATCTTCTCTTAGTGTTTCGTTCCAATACAAGGTATTTGCATATGATTTTAGTTTATATTTATAACTCTCGTTATTGCTGGATATATTATCTTTCCCTTTTAACAAAAGAAGACCTCCAAGGCGATTTCTTTCGCGCTCAAATAGATCTTCATCATCATTAAAAAGTTTTTTATTTTTTTCGTTTTGAGCCAAGATATGTTCTATATGAAAACCATTAACTGACCCTGTGTTAGAAACTAAATCATATAATGAGTGTTTCATATTTAATTTTGTATTTTTTGCGATAAATTCTTCAATTCTAGCGAAGAAATATCGCTTGAATCTTTTGCTAAGTTCAATGCCTGTGTCCTTAAACATTCCATAAGAATAAACCTCTGTCGTCTGCACTCCACGTGCATCAGAAAGCAACGTTAATAGGTGTTTATCAAACACCTCCTTTATCTTATCAACTGATTTACCTCTTATTTCAGAATTAATCTTATAAATTGCGACATTAAAATCGTTGCTGTCATAACTGCGTTGTAACTGAAGCAATGAAAATAACCTATCAACATTATATGAGATTAACTTAATCTTTTCCATTTCATGATGGTCATCAAAATTACATGCTGATAGTATTAAAAGAAACTGACTGTCCATTTCATTGAGACGATTGTAATAAATATGAACAAACTCATCACTTTCATTTTTTGAATATTCGTGGATTTTGTGATATAGGTTTGAAAAGTATTTAAATTGATTTTGTAAAAAACTTTTTACTTCTTTCGGATTATGTAGTAATTTTAATTCTTTATTAATTTCAGGCGTAAATATCACTCTGTGATAATCACGGTCATAATTACGGGCTTCGCCAATAGTATTGGCAAACTGGGAGCGTAAATAATAAATAAAGAAATTGTCAATTTCATCCTCTTTGTGTTTATTAACCTTAGCAACTTGCTCTTCCCAAAGCTCGTTTAATTTTAGTGAGTTAAGTTCTTCCTTGTTAATCTCGCCAAGTAATTTCCCTTTGAGTATTTCATAGGGCTTTAACCGTATACCGCGGTCGTTGATAACTTCGAAAACCATAGGCACATCAGTTTGTTCTACATTTAGGTTTATAAGCACCAACCTTTTTAAAAGGTAGAACACAAAACTTTCATAAATATGTTTGTCATAAAGTTTTTGATCAAGATATAATGAAATTGCTTTATAATTTCTAACCATATTAACCGCTGTTATACCAGTTGATATATCAATATTTTCCAAATTAGCTTCACTTTTGAAAAGAGAATCCATAGCAGATTTATGTAGCTCATGATTCATCCAGAACTCTTTCTTGTATCCAGATTGCCCGACAATTTTTGTCGAAATCCAGTCTTTTAGCTCTGAGTTGAATGAAGATGCGAGGTGCCGTAATTTAATTAAAATCAATGTTAGAGTGGTTAATCGCTGTTGTCCATCAACTATAAATCGTTTTCCTTCAATAATATTAGTCACATAAGTGTTTAAATAATACCAAGAGTATTTTTCAATGAGATTTGCAAGCTCTATATCATTCTTTTCGTACTTGGAATATTCAATATTAAATTTGTAGAAAATGTCATCAAGAAGACGTTTAACCGGTATATCATCCCACTTATACTGTCTTTGATAGAAATCAATATAATAAGTAGTATTTGCAAACACTTGATCAAGGTTTTGCTTATCTGGTGACACATCCATTTTATTATCCTTTTAAATACATAATTAGAGATAGTGAGCAATATTATAGGCTTCGCGCCATGAGTGTTTAAAACAGCTAGATCAATTTTCGAGCAGATACAAGTTCCGGTGCAAGCCTAGTTAGGCAGGTTTCGCCTCGCTAACCTGCCATATACACTTACTTAAGTGGTTCAATCTGGTTGAATGTTCCGCAATATGGGCATTTGTTCCCTGGTGTCTTTGGATAATTCCCTTTACCATCCATTGCGCATCGCTGGCAAAATACTTGCCCACATTTCTTGCACCGCTTCATAACAAAACTACTGTTGCATATCGGACATTGTGCCATATCATTCTCCTTATTTCGCCACCAGATTATTTTTTAGATTTACATGTGATGGCTCCATGTACATCTAACTATCCACATGACCGAGCCGTATAGCTTTATATGGTGTTCCCAATTCAGAACCGGACATGCCATAGTGGTAACCTATTGTTTTATAAAGACCAGACGTGTACAGTTCACTATTGGGAAGACTATAGTAGTGGAGTTATACAGCAAAACGCGACCCAACGAGCGGTTGTGGCGGACCGATTTCGCGGGGGATCGGCGCTGGCCCGCCCGCTGGACCCTCTGCGCCCTTCGGTCCCGTGTCCCGGTTACAAAACCCGCAACCTTTTGATATTCTTCGCCCCTATCCAAATCGACAATAGACGGTTCGATGCTCGAACGCAACCGTCTGGTGACGGCGGAGGTGGAGCGGTTTTTGGCAGCGACGAAAGGCAGCCGCAACGCGGCCCGCCATATTCGACCCCATCCCGCACCACCGCACCGCACGCCGCAGCGGTCTATGCTGGGTTTGTCGCAGCAAACCGCAGGAAAACCGCACCTTGATAGTGAGCATCAGCGAAGCCGCACGCGCCGCAGGCATCAACCGCAGAACGTTGCAGCGAGCCATCCAAACCGGTCGGTTATCGGCCACGATTGACGCCGCAGGGGGGCGCGGTGTCGACCTTGCCGAGCTGATCCGCGCGTTTGGCCCACTGAAAGAAGCACCGCAGGAAACACCGCGCGGTCCAGATGCGGCGATGTCGCACGAAACCGCACCCCATCATGCACCAGAAACCGCACTGGTTGCGATTTTGCGCGAGCAGCTACAGCAGGCCCAGCAAGAGAAAAACCGCCTGATGAGCCTGCTGGAAACCGCCCAGCAGGTTCTACAGGCCGAGCAGCAGGCCCGCCACGAACTGGAACAGAAACTACTCCCGGCACCGCCAAGGCCCTCATCGTTCGGAAATGGCCGGTTAGGGGTTTTGCTGGTTTTGTTCGCGCTGGCGCTCGCGATAGCGGCGGCCGTTTTCCTTCCCCCCGATTGGCTGCGTTAATTGATTGCCGATACCTCGACCACGTCATTCAAAAAATTCTGCTACGGCCGCCCCCGCTTTTGAAACCGCTTGCGGCAAAACGCTAGGAAGGCGGCATCGGGACGTTTGGCCGGTTCCTTTTTCGCGATCCACTCGCGCCATTCCTGTTCGAGCGCGTACACATCCCAGCCCGGTGCCGCCGCTCGCGCCTTGGCGAAGGTTTCCGGTTTCAGGAACGGCCAGGCATGTTGATTTTCGTTGACGGGCGGTTGCCAGTTACGGTTGGTGAAGGTGACCATATCGTCGGACATGGAAACCGCGTAGTCGGGAAGGTGGTCGGTCTCTAAAAGCCTGTTGAACAATCGCCGAAACTCTCTCGGTGTGCTGCTCGATCCAACCTTTTTTTGCAAATTGTCCAGACCGATTTTGAAAGATTGATTCTCGCCGCAATGCTTGCGAGCCAATTCGTAGATGCGCCGCTCAATCGGTTTTCTTAGGCGAAAATAATCACAGTTAATCGTTAGAAGCTCATTGCTAAGAATGGCATTATAAAACCAGTCAGAAACTTTGATTTCAGCAGCGATTACTCGTCCACTTTTATCTTCTTTTACAGCTTTCCAAGAATCTATTAAGCCAAATCCTTCTTCAATTTGTATTCCGCCAGTTTTGATATTGGTATTGATCGTAGTTCCACGTAAGCGATTAAGCGCTTTTTTAAATCTTTCATAAGATTCTCCATCCGTTGGTCTGTTAGTTGATACTAAAAAATCACGAGAGATAAATCTTATGGTTCGGTTTGTTTTATATCCTTCTGTAACCGCTGCTCGCAGATAACTGGCGCAGTAAAGAAGAATATCTTTGTCGTGGATTGTCGCTAAACCATTTCCGCTTGGGATAATTGTTACTGTATTTCCATTGTGATCATAGTGCAGGACGCGCATGTCTGGTTTAGTGGATAGGGAGAAAACGGGATGTTCCATGCTGGCGAGATCATCCTTGAAGTAAGGCAGTGCGCCGAAAATATCGCAGACGAAGAAATCACGGTTTGCGTGGCGGACGGGTAGAACCGTTTTCATGTGACCTCACTATCGTTCTTTCACACACGGTGTCGTGCTTTCGAGGATGGTTAAAATGTAGCCTTTGGTACGTGGGTTTGCACACGCCCATACGTGGGTTTGCACACGCCCATACGTGGGTTTGCACACGCCACTCTGATTTTTTATCATTTAAATCAAATATTTGCAGACGATTTTTTTTCCTTAACACTCTTTTAACACTTGCTTTAACAAAACACAGGGCGGTCTGTGGATAACTTTCGCGTCCGGCGACTCCCCCCCAGACCCCCCTGAAAATGAGTTCGCTTCGCTCACCTCGTGTTCGATTGGGAGGGGTGCAGTAGCCCCCTCCCAAACCCACCCCATCCGACCCGACGCGACGGCGGCTCAAGGGAACGGGCGGCGACAACCGAACGAAAACCCAAAAGACGGTCTCCAGGGGGAGGCACGATGCGGGCGGCAGTCCTTGGAGAGCCGTAGAGGCTCCCGGAAAGGCCAAGAGGCGAAGCAACAAGCGTTCGGCTACCCTAGCCCTACCCCGAGGCCATCCAGACACCAAAGCAGCCGCAGAGACCAAACCGCCATGGCAACCCGAACCATCAAAACCCCGAACGGCACGGAACTGACCCTGTCGTCGGAGGAGCTAGAACCCGGCGATCTGGCACTGGCCGAGGTGCTGCTGGAACTCGCGGCGGAGCAGGGCAGCGCCGAAGTGACCGTCAGCGAGGACGAGCTGGCCCGCAGGATGGTCGCGAAGGGCTACGATCCCCACACCGGCCGGCGCTTGCACTAGGCGAGAGGCGGGAACTCCCTCCCCGTCGCCGATGCCCCTAAAACCGCCGCTGCGGCCTTCTGGCGCCCCGCAGAGGGTCAGGATCCCTACCCTCTCGCCCCACCCCCGAAAATCGCCGTAGCGGCCTTCTGACGCCGTTTTAGGGCGTGGTTAATGGGGGTGCCGGAGGTTGCCACCCCAAAAGCCTCAAATCGCCCCAAAGGCCACTGGAGGATTTCTGACGGGCATCGAGTCGCCAGAAATCCACCGCCCGACAGCGACACGAACGAGTTGATTTCATATCTGATCGCTTTTGATCTATTATCGGATCATGAAAGCCCACTTCAAGCGCCCGTTCGGCCTCTACGTCAAGAAAGCGCGGAAACCGCTGCAACTGGCCGTCCAAGACGCGGTGGACACCGTTTGCGCGAACCCCGACATCGGGGAGGCCAAAGCGGGCGATCTCGCGGGGATTTGGGTCTACAAGTTCAAGTTCCAGCGCCAGGAGTATCTAGTGGCTTACCGCCCACCGACGGTCGAACAGCGCCGCCAGAGCGCGGACATCGAGCTTTTGATGATCGACTTCTACCAAGTCGGCCCGCACGAGAATTTTTACGACGAGCTGAAGCGCTACTTGCGCGCCGAGGGACGACCATGAGCCACGCCACGACCGCCCGAGAGCTGTTCGAGGACCTGCAAGCCCTGCCGGCGACCGAACGCGGGAAGTTTTTTCTGCTGCTCGAAAGCCGGGCGTTTCAGGAGGAGGACTTCACTTACGAGGACGTATTCGGCCACTTGGCCGGGGAGACCTTCACGGTGGCGGAAGCGGCGGAGTATCTGGAAATGTCGGTGCCCAACTTCCGGCGCTACGTGCGGCGCGGCCAGATCGCCCCGGCGCAGACGGTCGGGCGCAACCAGTTGTTCGGAACCCGCGATTTAAGGGCGCTCAAGCACGCCTTAAACGCCCGACGCGCGCCTTGACCCCAGACGAACCGCCGACCCGCGATCCAACCGAAGGGGGTCGGATCGCCGAGCGCCGAAAGCGAAGCCCGGCAGTCGGGTCTAATCGGCCGCGTCGCCCTTTTCGGCGAGGAGGGCCTCGCCGGCCTCTTTCCAGTGCGCCCAGCGGTTGGGGTCTTCGGTCTTGGCGGCGGCCAGGAGAAGGCCGAGCAGCTCTCCCCGGCCACGGTGGGCCAAGCCCGCCAGATCGAACAGCACCCCCTGCTGGACCAGCCGATGGGCGCGGGCTTTCCGTTCGGCCCGCTGGGACTGGCGCTTGCTGGATTGGATCAGCTTGGCCGCCGCCAAGCGTGCTTGGGCGGCGCGGTCGTTGGCTTGCTCCAGCCGGATCAACGCCGCCAAAAGCTGGTTGTCCGCCGCCGAGCGGTCCGGCTTCTCGGCCAGCAACACCAAAAGCTGCTGCGGTTCCGTGCGCGCCTTCAAGCGCTTCAGATACGCCACCCGATCTATCAACCACTCGTCGCGCTTCACGTCGGTTCCCCTTTTTATCCCATTCATCGGTTTGCGGCCAAACGCCACCGGCACCCAACCCGGCGACCCCCCCAAAGACTAGCGCCCCCTTCACGCGGCGGCAACGGCGGCGTAATCTAGCCGCAGCGGAAGCCGGATGCCGCGCATGGCTGGTGGAACAGAGCGCAGCGGGAACGCCAGCGTCGGCCCGGCGACCCCGACCGGCAGCAGTGGCAACCGAAAGCAAAGGCGCACTTAGTTGTTTCGACTCCGCTGCGCTCCGTCGAAACCCCGCGTGCGCCCCTGCGGGGAGCAAAAGACAAAACCCCATCGCACCAGACACTTAACCGGCAGCGTCGCAGCCAACGGCGACGACACCGACGAGCACCACGACGAATCAGGCAATCCGACATGGCCTCCTACCATTGCAGCGTGAAGGTTGGCGGGAAAGGTCAGGCTAGCGGGCACGCCGCCTACATCGCCCGCGAAGGGCGTTACGCCGAGCGAACGGGCCACGAAGATTTGGAAGCGACCGGACACGGCAATATGCCTTCGTGGGCGGAATACGAACCCGCCCGGTTCTGGGCCGCCGCCGACCGGCACGAACGGGCGAACGGCGCGACCTACCGGGAGATCGAAATCGCCCTGCCGCGCGAGCTGGACCCCGCGCAGCGGCAAGCGTTGGTTTTGGATTTCATCCGGCAGGAGATCGGCGAGCGGCACGCCCACCAATGGGCGATCCACAACCCCGGCGCGGCGCTGGCGGGGGGAGAACAACCGCACGCCCACCTCATGTACTCGGAACGGACGGCGGACGGCATCGAGCGCGACCCGGCGCAGTACTTCAAGCGGTACAACGGGAAACATCCCGAGCTGGGGGGCTGCCGGAAAGACAGCGCCGGAACGGAAGAACGGTTGCTGGAAACCCGGCAGCGGTGGGCCGAGGTGCAAAACGCCCACTTGCAGCAACACGGCCACGCGGCGCGAGTGGACCACCGCAGCCTGGCCGACCAGGGCATCGACCGGGCACCGGAGCAGCACTTGGGCGGGCGACGGGTCCGGCAACTGGCACCGGAGCAGCGCGAGGCCCTGCTGGAGCGGCGGGAGGCCGAAGACGAATTGCGGCAAAGCCAGCGGGAGCTGGCGCCGCTCGACCTTTCACAGCACCTCCACGCACTCACCGCCGCCGCCCAGCACCGGGAACAGGACGAACAGGCCGCGCGGATGGCGGAAGCGCGGGCCTATTGCCGGCAAGCCTTGGACGAGTTCAGGGCCGAGCTGGCGCGGCAAGCCGAACGAGAGCGGGCTTTGGAAGCGGAACGGGAGCGCCTACAGCGACTAGAGGCCGAACGGGAGCGCCCGCAGCGGCCAGAACCGGAACACGCGCCGCTCCTGGAGCCACTCCCCGCCATCGGGATCGGTTCCCCAGCATTCGCGGAACGCCTGCAAGCCGCCCTCGCCGAGACGATGGAGCAGCTCCGAGCGGAGCGCGAGCGGTCCCAGGCCCAGGAGCCCCCGCCGCAGCGGTCGCGGGGGTTCGACCTGGAGCCTTAGCGGCGGACAGAGCGCCCATTTGCCCATTCGACGGCCTTCCGTCAGGCACGAGGAGACGAACATGGACCCACAGCAGCTACTCGCCACCCTGATCCAACTGTCCGACGAGCAGCAAAGCCGCATCGCCGAGCTGCTGGACCGGCTCGAAGGGCAGGCGCGGACGCTGACCACCGCCAGCCAGCGGGCCGCCCAGGCGGCGAACGCCCTCGACCGCGGCGGGCAGAAAACCGCCCTCCACCTCCAAGCGGCGGTTCGAGAGGGCATGGAAACCGCCTTGCACGCCACCTTGACGACGGTCTCCCAGCGGGCGGAACGGGCGTTCGAGGACGCCGGACGGCCCTTGCTGCACACCTTGGCCGGGGTCACGCAGGCCGCCGAGGAGACCGAAGAGCGCCTGCGACGCGCGGTGAAGACCTTCCGATGGAAATGGGGCGCCAGCGCCGGCGGCGCGGCGCTGGCCGCCGTGGTGGCGGTCACGCTCGGGGTATGGCTGACCGCTTCGCTCCTGGTGTCGTGGCGGAGCGCGGAACTGGAGCAGCTCGACGCGGAGATCGCCCAACGCAAGGCGCGGCTCGAAGAGCTGGACCGACGCGGCGGCAAGATCGAGTTCGAGGATTGCGACGGGCGTTTATGCGTCCATGCGTCCACGGATCAAGGAAAGGATTACAAAAACTGGATAGGACCGTGGTACTCGAAGAAAGACGGTTCACCGCTGGTGATTCCCAGAGGCTATTGATTGTAGAGAACTATCGCTTAAATTCTGGTTTCAATTCGAAATTCACGATTTGGGCGCATATGAATATTAGAAATTAAATATAACTGATCAAAACAATTCTCTTTCGCGCGCTCGGCAAAATATCCCTAGCCTGATAATCTAAAAAGACTATGAAAATATAAAAAGAATCCGTTAAGAGCGGTTTATTTGGCAGAAGAACACACCCGAATCGTTAGATTTTGATCAGTGCCATATGATCTTTATCATGTCAAATAGGAGTTTATGTCTTTCTTCTAATTCAGTTGGACCAAATTCATTCATTGGTCGAAAAGATAACTTATATTTATCAATCATACTAGTGAAATCCAGTTTCGATTTATATGTATCTTCTCTTAGTGTTTCGTTCCAATACAAGGTATTTGCATATGATTTTAGTTTATATTTATAACTCTCGTTATTGCTGGATATATTATCTTTACCTTTTAACAAAAGAAGACCACCAAGGCGATTTCTTTCGCGCTCAAATAGATCTTCATCATCGTTAAAAAGTTTTTTATTTTTTTCATTTTGGGCTAGGATATGTTCTATATGAAAACCATTAACTGACCCTGTGTTAGAGACTAAATCATATAATGAGTATTTCATATTTAGTTTTGTATTTTTTGCGATGAATTCTTCAATTCTAGCGAAGAAATATCGCTTGAATCTTTTGCTAAGTTCAATGCCTGTGTCCTTAAATATTCCATAAGAATAAACCTCTGTCGTCTGCACTCCACGCGCATCAGAAAGCAACGTTAATAGATGTTTATCAAACACTTCCTTTATCTTATCAACTGATTTACCCCTTATTTCAGAATTAATCTTATAAATTGCTACATTAAAATCGTTGCTGTCATAACTACGCTGTAACTGAAGCAATGAAAATAACCTATCAACATTATATGAGATTAACTTAATCTTTTCCATTTCATGAGGATCATCAAAATTACATGCTGATAGTATTAAAAGAAACTGACTGTCCATTTCATTGAGACGATTATAATAAATGTAAACAAACTCATCACTTTTATTTTTTGAATATTCGTAGATTTTGTTATATAGGTTTGAAAAGTATTTAAATTGATTTTGTAAAAAACTTTTTACTTCTTTCTGATTGTGTAGTAATTTCAATTTTTTATTAATTTCAGGCGTAAATATTACTCTGTGATAATCACGGTCATAATTACGGGCTTCGCCAATAGTATTGGCAAACTGGGAGCGTAAATAATAAATAAAGGGCTTTAACCGTATGCCGCGGTCGTTTATAACTTCGAAAACCATAGGCACATCAGTCTGTTCTACATTTAGGTTTATGAGCACCAACCTTTTTAAAAAGTAGAACACAAAACTTTCATAAATATGTTTCTCATATAGCTTTTGATCAAGATATAATGAAATTGCTTTGTAGTTTCCAACCATATTAACCGCTGTTATACCAGTTGATATATCAATATTTTCCAAATTAGCATCACTCTTGAAAAGAGAATCCATGGCAGGTTTATGTGGCTCATGATTCATCCAAAACTCTTTCTTGTATCCAGATTGCCCGACAATTTTTGTCGAAATCCAGTCTTTCAACTCTGAGTTAAATAAAGATGCAAGGTGCCGTAATTTAATTAAAATTAATGTTAAAGTGGTTAATCGCTGTTGTCCATCAACTATAAATCGTTTTCCTTCAATAATATTAGTCACATAAGTGTTTAAATAATACCAAGAATATTTTTCAATGAGCTTTTCAAGCTCTATATCATTCTTTTCGTATTTGGAATATTCAATATTAAATTTGTAGAAAATGTCATCAAGAAGACGTTTAACCGGGATATCATCCCACTTATATTGTCTTTGATAGAAATCAATATAATAAGTAGTGTTTGCAAACACCTGATCAAGGTTTTGTTTATCTGGTGAGACATCCATTTTATTATCCTTTTAAATACATAACGATTGGTGTTAGTTTATTATTGATAAGTAAAATCAATAGGTTACAGCTTTTTAGGTGCTGGTACCAAAAGATGCGCATCCAGTAGAATCAAATACTTACTTAATTTAAACTAGCGCCATTGGTTACATAATTAGATAGTGAGCAATATTTATTGGTTTCGCGCCATGAGCTGTTTAAAACAGCTAGATCAATTTTCGAGCAGATACCAAGCTCCGGTGCAAGCCTAGTTAGGCAGGTTTCGCCTCGCTAACCTGTCCTATACACTTACTTAAGTGGTTCAATCTGGTTAAATGTTCCGCAATATGGGCATTTGTTCCCTGGTGTCTTTGGATAATTACCTTTACCATCCATTGCACATCGTTGGCAAAACACTTGCCCACATTTCTTGCACCGCTTCATAACAAAACTACTGTTGCATATCGGACATTGTGCCATATCATTCTCCTTATATTTCGACACCAGATTATTTTTAGATTTGCATGTGATGGCTTCATGTGCATCTAACTATCCACATGACCGAGCTGTATAGCTCTATAGTAGTGGAGCTATGCAGCAGAACGCGACACGCCGAGCGGTCGTGGCGGACTGCTTTTGCGGGGATCAGTGCCCGTTTGTTCAATGGACTTTTTGTCACGAAACGTCCCATGTTTTTCCGATGGCCCCGCGCAAGTCCTTGACGCACGGGCGTTCCGAAAAGTGTAACAATAGACATAATAGGGGGTGACCGCAAGCATCGACTGCCGTGGGAGGTAGACGATAGGCGGACTAGGTTGACAAGTCTCTATGAATAATATACTTACCATCATACCGGAATGATGGAATAAAATTTAAACCATGAAAACCGTCGCCCTGATCAGCCAAAAGGGTGGTACCGGAAAAAGCACCCTCGCCACGCACCTCGCCGTTTGCGCCGAGCGCCATCGCCAAAGCGTCGCCCTCTTCGATATCGACCCACAAGCATCCGCCCACAAATGGAGCCAGCGCCGCCGCGCCGGAACGCCCCCGGTGGTCAAAGCCGCGCCCGCGCAACTCCCGACCCTGATCCAGCAGGCCCGAGCGCAACACGCCGATTTGATCCTCATCGACACCGCCGGCCGTTCGGACGTGGCGGCCCGCCACGCCCTGCACATCGCCGATTTCGTTCTAGTCCCCTGCCGTCCCTCCGCCGCCGACCTGGACGCCATCGAAGATACCCTCCGCCTGATTCAACTCAGCGAAGGCAAACGCGCCGCCGTCGTCCTCAATGCCGCCCCAGTGCGCGGCGGCATGGCCGAAGACGCCCGCACCGCCATCGCGGAACACTTGGAAGTCGCGCCCGTCGTGCTGTGCCAGCGTTCGGCTTACGCCAACGCCTGGATCGACGGGCGCAGCGTCGAGGAATACGACCCGGACGGGAAAGCCGCCGCCGAAATCCGCGCTCTTTATCGCTGGCTGATCCAGCAGCTAATATTTTAATTCCAACATTCCGGTATAAAAATATTAATATAAATATTAAAGTATGAAGGTATTGAAATATGAAAGAGGTTACGCCATGCCCGCCAAACCGAAACTGAGCTTCAACGCCCCCAACCCCGCTAAGGCGGGAGGATCGACCGAACGGCGGCCCGACCGCATCGGCAAGCGCCTGCTGCAAGCCCACTTGCCGGCCACCACCGTCATCGAACTCAAGATACTGGCCGCCAAGAAAGGGGTCACCGTCGTATCGCTCGTCGAAGAAGCCATTGCCCTGCTGCTGGCCCAGTACAAAGACGACTTCACCTGAGTGGAGCGGCCTCGACGAAAAAGCCGTTCTCGCTCGCGCACGCCAACCCAGCAACGGAGCCACCACCATGACCAAGACTTGGGAAGACCATCAAAAGCTGCTAGCGGAACTCGACCGGCAACGCCTTGAACGCGAAGCTCGCGAGGAGCGGGAACGGCAGGAAGCGGAAGAAGAGCCGTTGCGAGAGCAAGCCCTCCAACTCGCCAAAGCCCCGGTCGACCTTAGCCGCTATCGCAACGAGCGCAACTTGATGCTGTTTCCGTTTTGTTCGACCGCGAAGGCGAAACGAGTAAAAGGCATCCGCTATGTCTCGGCGGATGGCAAACGCTGGCTGGAGGTTACGGCCAATTACGATTACGGGATGGCGAAGATTTGGGATTTCGATATCTTGCGGTTCGCGTTGAGCAAAGCTGGCGAAGTGGCATTGCAGGTCGGATATTTTCCAAATTCTATTGAGTTTTCAGGATACGAGTGCTTAAAGGCATTAGGACGAAACCCAGAGAGTGGGAGTAACCTTAAATGGATCAAGGAAGGATTGCGACGCTTATGCCTTACTGGATATAGCGGGAATATCTTTCGTGAAAACGAAAAGATTACAGAAATCTTTACGCTGATAAGAGCAAATTATACAGACCAGTCTGGAAAATTAGAGCGTATTGCTATCACATTTGATGACCGGCTTGTTGAGTCTGTTCGTTATTCAAAAGGACTACTTGTTATTGATAAAGTGCTTCTTCGTGAAGAAGCTGGCATCAAAAAACGGTTGCTTGAGTTAGTCACGGTTAGTATCGGGAAAGAAATAAGCTGGACAGTTGGAATAGAGCGGTTACAGGCGCTATGTGCCCATGAGGGAACACTAAAGCGCTTTAAGTACGAATTAAAACAATATGCTTTACCTTGGGAGGTGACTTTCAGTAGAACGACTCATAACGGCGGGAACGTAACTTTCACGGCTAAAGGGAACGCTCCAACGGGTGAGCAATAGCTCACCGGATACCGCACCGTGGGGAACCGGATACCGCACCGTGGGGAACCGGATACCGCACCGTGGGGA
>Ga0056914_10001691_pt1 | contig 15128 bp, 15 predicted proteins | sample TNRBio252014_DNA_FD_55168 | JGI IMG/M metagenome (GOLD analysis project Ga0056914, IMG submission 55168) | Wastewater treatment Type I Accumulibacter community from EBPR Bioreactor in Madison, WI, USA - TNR Reactor_6/25/2014_ DNA | ecosystem: Engineered > Bioreactor > EBPR > Anaerobic-Aerobic >...
TGGACGGATTATAGAGATAGCAGGTGGACAAAACGATGACGGAAACATCAGCCGCGGCTTATATGGCCTCAAATTGCAGCTTCGCTCCCACTGGGCCCAGTTTGAAGTCGTCACATTTGAACCACTTTCGAGGCGGCGCGGACAGCTATTGGCGTTGAGCGCCAACTTGGTCCGTAATGAACGCTTACCTGACGCAGGCCTTTGGAGTAACGTTTGGCGAGGTCGGTTACCGGTTACAACCACCAACCGGCGACTGCCTCTACATCAATGTGCACGCTTGATTGAACTCGAGTCGTGGACTGCGTGGAAACAGCTTTGACGGATCGCCGTAGCCAAGATTGCAGAGAAAATTCGACTTGACGTGGCCGGCAGGAAAAAACTCCTGCTCACAGCCGTCGCTCTCCTTGCCCGCGCCGAAAAACTCTTCGTCCAGCTTTGCATTGTCGAAGCCTGACATCGGTCCGCAGTCGAGCCCTAGCGCGCGTGCCGCAAGCATCATATAGGCGCCCTGGAGTGACGAGTTACGGCGCGCGGTCACCTCGACGAGCGCTGCGTTTGCAGCAAAAAGATCGCGCATTCCGGGGCTGTGCGGAAACAGGCTCGGCAACTGCTCATAGAATTGCAAATCATAGGCGACGATGACGCATACCGGTGCCGTCATTGTCTTTTCCACGTTGCCGGGTGCCAGCGATGGCCGGAGTCTCTCCTTCGCCGCTGCTGAGCGGATGAATACGAAGCGAGCGGGGGAACCGTTGGCGCTCGTTGGACCCCACTTGGTTGCGTCGTACAGTTCGCGGAGCGCTTCATCCAAAATGGGTTTGTCGATCCAAGCACTGTGAGTGCGTGCGTTTCGAAATAGTTTGTCAATACACTGGTTCGAATCAGTCATGGTAGTTGTCTCCTTCACGTTGGTAGCGCGGTGCAGTTTGCTAAAGTGCACGCCAAGCAACCTGCGGCGCGTAATAATCTCAATAGCAGGCGCAGAGCCGATGCGGACCAACCGACGCGCCCTGTCCGATGGAACGACGCAGTAAGTTTGCTCCTGTTTGACGATCTCCGAATACGACAATCGCCATCGTAGGAAGATCCACGAGTCCAGCGTTTCGATGATGCGTCAATGGATTTGGCTTCCTATGCCTGCAGGTTGTGCGGTTTCGGATGGTCGATGATGCCCCTCGCTCGATGCGTCCCGGTCTTGATCCACCAAAGTCTGCTTTGCGGGGCAAATTGGGCGGCGTCATTCAATGGCTGCAACTGGCCCAGACCGTGAAAGGACGCAGCGTAAGAAATTGGCGGTTACGGTTCTCTTCTCCGCCGTTGGTCTGAAACGGGAAAACACGATGGCAGAATTCGTCTAGCTGACGCAACTGGTCGTGAAGCGGCAATGAACTGTAGCAAGAGCATGACGAGGAGGAAGCGGCGAAATCACTCGCCGACATTCAAGTGGCGAGTGGCGATCGCAGCACTCAAGGGCGACAAGCTACTGGTGGAATTAGCCGAGCAATTCGATATTCACCCGAACCAGATTGCAGACTGGAAGAGCCAGCTGATGGCTCGGTCGGCGCACCTGTTTGGCGACAGCACGGCGAAGTCGGCAGTAGATGTCTTTGGACAGTCGGGATCTGTCTGGCAAATCAGGCGCCTCGCCTTCCTTGAGAGTGGGCAGCTCCAATGGCAATCTTGTCAGCTTCCTCGGACTTGGCGCGAAGCAAGCTTATCTGCGTGTGCAGAAAATCTACAAAGCGCGCCGACAGCGAATTTCGCGATACGTTGGCGGGCCAGACTGCGTAGACGCCGACGGACGGAAGGCTCCAATCGGGCAGTAGCTCGACCAGGCGCCCGGCTGCCAGATCTTCGGCCACGAGAAGATCAATCGACGCCAAAGCACCGGCGCCGGCGAGCGCGAAGCGCTTGGCTGTTTCCGCGTGATTGGTAGACAGGCGCCCGGTCGTTGGGACACGGTAAGTGGCGTCTTTGGGCCCCGTGAAATCCACGAAACGCGCCAGCATGGTTTCCTGGACCCAAGGCCAGTTCATCAGGTCGGCCGGATGTTGTGGCTCGCCCATGCGCTCGACCAGCCGAGGCGCGGCGCACAGGCGCCGCCGAACGCTCAAGAGTTGGCGTGCGCGAAGCGCAGAGTCTTCAAGCCAGCCGATGCGGATCGAAACATCGAACCCCGCTTCGATCTGGTTTTTGCGGTCGTCGTCCAGAAACAGTTCCAGTTCCACCGCCGGAAAGGCATCGGCGAAGGCCAGAATATCGCTCACGAATGGCCCTGAGGCCAGCATGGCGGGCGCACCAATCCGCAAGCGCCCGGCAAGCTCGCTTTGGCGATTGGCCACGCTATTGAGGCCTTCCTCGGCAGCATCCAGGGCGCGGGCGCAGGCTGCGTGGAACACACGACCATCGTCGGTCAGCGACAGGCGCCGGGTAGACCGGTACAACAACGCGCAGTCCAGCCGTTTTTCCAGCCGCGAAACATGGTGGCTGATCACCGATGGCGACAAGCCCAGCCGAGCAGCGGCCCCCCGAAACGACCTCTCCGCGACCACTGTGGCAAAGACGGCCATGCTGCGCAGATCATCAATCATTGTGCGATTTTATGAGTTAAAGAAATTCAACTGTGCCATCTTATCAAACATGGAGTGATTTGAAACAATCGCATTTCTGACGACCAGCCATCATTTCAAGCCAAGGTACTCACCATGAACATAACTTCCACGAGGGAAGCGTCGCCCCCGGCGGTGCTCGCCACCACAGGCACAAGCGGCACACCGGTGCGACGCAAGCCGATCCTGCGCCCGGTCAACGTGCGCAACATTGAAGACCTTGGTCCCCGGATGCGGCGCGTGACTTTTTTCGGCGACAGCCTCGAAGGCTTCGGACCGCCCAAGCCGGGCAGCCACATCAAGCTGTTCTTCGGTGACCTGGCGCCCGGCTGGCAGCCGGAACCCGGTCAGCCGCGTCCCACGGCGCGGACCTACACGCCCCGCCGTTTCGACCCGGTGCGCCGGGAACTGGTGGTGGACTTTGTCCGGCACGGTCAAGGCGTAGCGTCCGAATGGGTGGAGCAGGCACGGATTGGCAGTGCGCTGGTGATCGCGGGTCCGGGGGGCGGGCAGGAATTTCCTCAGGATCTTCGCCATCTGGTGCTGCTGGCCGATGAATCGGCCTTGCCCGCGGCTGGCACCATCCTCGACAACTTGCCAGCGCATTGCCTGGTGACACTGTTTGCCGAGGTGGCCGACGCGGCCGACCAGCGCGACCCCAGCGAGCAGTCTTCGACGGACGTGCGCTGGTTGCCGCGATTGGCCTCGCGCGCCGCACCGGGCAGCTTGCTGCTCCAGGCTGCACGCAGCTTAAGCCTGCCGGAAGGAGCGATGTACTGGGTTGCCTGCGAGGCGAACGCCATGCGCGAGATCAGAAACGTGTTGCTGAACGAGCGCGGCATCGAACGTGCACAACTGGTGACTCGTGGCTACTGGAAAGCCGGCGCGAGCGACCATCCTGATCACGATATGGGCGAATGAGTCCAGCAAGAATTCCATTGCATCCCTGAGTGTGTCACTGCGCCATACCCAAATCGGAGTTTCAAGATGCCCGTACTGAACACCAACGATCCCGAGGTTCTCAAGCTGGAGGGACTTCATCTGTACCACGCCGACATGTCGAACTGTTCGATGCGCGTGCGATGGCTGCTAGACGAAAAAGGGGTGAAGTGGACTTCTCATCATCTTGATCTGGGCCGTCAGGAAAACCTGGAGGACTGGTATTTCAGAATCAATCCGAAGGGTCTGGTGCCTGCGCTGGTCGACAACGGTGTGCCGGTTACGGAATCGAACGACATCTTGTTCTATCTTGAGAAGAAATTTCCGCAGCCCTCGTTCACGCCCGAGGGCCAGACTGAGCAAGAGGCCATGAACGACTGGGTGGATCTGGCTTCACGAATACACATGAAGGCGATCAAGACCTATGTTTATGGATCCACCGGCGGCGCCTCGAAAAAGCGCTCGGACATGGCGCGATACGCGGAGGTCGAGCCGGACAAGGATCTGGTGAAGTTCCACCAGAAAAGCCTCGACGGCTTTCCCAAGGAAGAAGTCGATGCAGCGGTTGAACTGCTCAAGTCCGTGTTTGCGCGCATGGAGGCCCGTTTGCACGACCATGAATATCTGGTCGGGAATCGAATGAGCCTGGCCGACATTACCTGGGTTCCCCAGCATGTGCTGCTGTCCCGGGTGGGGTTCGATTTCTCGCCGTATCCCAGCATCGCGGCCTGGGCAAATCGTTTCAGTCGCCGCCCTGCCTACAAGACAGCCATCATAAATTGGCTACCCAGAATTCCGCCGTGGTTATTTGGTCCGTTGATGAGGCTTGTTTTCTGGTGGCGCAGGCGCTTTTCGGGCTAAGCAATGGCCCGCTGAAAGCGGGCGACACTACAAGCTTCCAACCAAAAAGGCAGAACCCTCATGTTTCGAAAACTCGTTGCCGTCACCATGTTCGTTTCGTTCGTCGCCATGTCCACCTCGGGGTTGTTGATGTTCGTGGTCAGTCGCAGCTCGTTCACGCTGCAAATGCACCCGGTACACAAGCTCTTTGGCCTGGTGTTGGTGGTGACTGCGCTGGCACACATTACGCTGAACTTCCGCAGCCTGAAGGCCCACGCCAAGGCTCGCGCTGCTGCGATTACCGGAGCGGTCCTGGTTGCCGCACTGGTTGGCCTATACGCAGTGGCGATGACCAATACCGTGCCAGCCGACACGGCCGCCGCGTTGGACGCGCTATCACACAAGGCTGAACTGGAAATGGAAGGCCAGTAGGCTTGCTGTTTCATCGTATTCATTGACTGCTCTTGCTCACCACACCGCCAAGGAATCTCCATGAAAATTGCCATCACCGCCGCCAGCGGCCATCTGGGCGCCGCCATCGTCAAGGCCACCTCTCAGCTCATCGGTGTCGACTGCGTGGTCGCTGTCGCACGCACGCCTGAAAAAGCGAAGAATCTGGGCGTCGAGGTGCGCGCAGGCAGTTACGACGACCGTGACGCCTTGGAACAGGCTTTCGCTGGCGTTGGCACGGTGCTGCTGGTCTCGGGCATGGACGCGCCCGACCAGCGCATCGTTCAGCACCGCAACGTGATCGAGGCCGCCAAGGCGGCGGGCGTGAAAAAGATCGTCTACACCAGCGTGCAGGGCCCCGAGAACGGCACCGCCTTCTCGCCCATCGTGCAGAGCAACTGGCAGACCGAAGCCGACGTCAAGGCCAGTGGTCTGGCTTGGGTGATCGGCCGCAACGGCATCTACATCGAGCCCGATGTCGACTACATCGACAAGTACAAGGCCAGCGGCGAGATCGCCAACTGTGCGGGTGAAGGCAAATGCGGCTACACGACGCGGGCGGAACTCGGCTTCGCCTACGCACAGCTGCTCACCCGAGCCGATCACGACGGCCAAACCGTCAACCTCAACGGCACGCCGATCACCCAGGCGCAGCTAGCTGAATACCTCAACAGCGCGTTCGGGACGCAGCTTACCTATCGCGAAGTGACCTCGGCCGAATTTGCCGAGGACAGGGCCGCCGAACTCGGCCCGTTCATCGGCGCAATCATTGCCGGGATCTATGATGGGATCCGCCTTGGCGCCTACGACGCGCCCGGCGATTACGAAGCCGTGACCGGCCGGCTGCACCAGGGCTGGGGAGACTACTTCCGGACGCTGAAGTCCTGAACCACGCGTCGCAGCGACGGAATCGCGGCCGGGTGTCATGCAAGGGCTATCCGCGAAATGCCCCACTGCAACATCCTTCACGTCGGAGCACTTCGAAAGGTCAAATGCCATGAAGAACATCAAGATCGCCATCTGGGCCATTCCAGCCCTGCTAACCGTGCTCTGGTTGGCCGCGACCCTTCCTTTTCCCGAAACGCTGAACTTCATCGCCATCCGCAACCTGCTGGCGCAATATTCCGGCGTGCTGAGCATGGGCGCAATGAGCGTTGCCATGATCGTCGCCACGCGCGCGCGCTGGCTGGAGCCATGGTTGAATGGGCTCGACAAATCCTATCGGCTGCACAAATGGCTTGGCATCTCCGCACTGGTGACCTCGGTCGTGCACTGGATTGCCTCGCAGGGGCCGAAATGGATGGTCGGCCTGGGCCTGATGGAAGCCCCGCGGCGCGGCCCCCCTCCGGGCGGCGCACAGGATCTGGGCGCGATTCAGGCGTTCTTCTCGAGCCAACGGGGCCTGGCGGAAGGGGTGGGCGAATGGGCTTTCTACGCGGCGGTCCTGCTGATCGCCCTCGCGCTGATCAAACGGTTTCCGTACAAATTTTTCGCCTCTACCCACACGCTGATCGCCATTGCCTATCTGGCGCTTGTCGCCCATGGCGTGGTGTTGCTCAACTTCGATGCCTGGACACAACCGCTGGGCATCGTGCTTGCACTGCTCATGGCGGGTGGCGTGATCGCGGCGCTGCTCGCGCTTTCCGGGCAGATCGGTCGCGGAAATCGGGCCTCCGGCAAGATCGAAAACATCCGGACCTTTACGGAAGTGAACGCCACCGCGGTGGATATCGTCCTGGAGGAGGGCTGGACAGGCCACGCTGCGGGGCAGTTCGCCTTTGTCACCTTTGACCCCAAGGAGGGCACGCACCCGTTCACCATTGCATCGGCTTGGGACCCTTCCACGCGCAGGGTGCTGTTCATCTCCAAAGCGCTTGGCGACTACACCAATGTCCTGCCGAAGGCGCTGGCGGTGGGCGGTGACGCGATGGTTGAAGGGCCCTACGGCTGCTTCACGTTCGACGATGGTCAGGACCACCAGATCTGGATCGGTGGCGGCGTCGGCATCACTCCCTTCATCGCTCGCATGAAGCACTTGGCGAAGATGCCAGGCACGAAGTCGGTCGATCTCATCCACAGCACGAAAGAAGTGTCCCCCGCAGCGCTGGACCTGTTGAAGGCAGATGCAGTCGCCGCGGGCGTCAAACTGCATGTGCTGGTGGATGACAGGGATGGGTTTCTCACCGGCGAACGGCTTCGCGAACTGGTTCCTGACTGGAAAGCGGCCTCCGTCTGGTTCTGCGGCCCCGCAGGTTTCGGGCAGGCGCTGCGCGGCGATCTGCTGGCGAACGGTTTGGCTCCCGACCATTTCCACCAGGAGCTGTTCAACATGCGCTGAGTGCCGCTCTCAGAGGCGCATCACCGGGTTCATGGCTGGCGCGGCCCGCGCTGGCTCTTGAATAGGCGGCGGGTACGCCGGCCACCGGTACATTTATCTTACTGACCAAGAAGGACGAAAATGCTCACCAAACTGCTTGCGGCCGCAATGGCCATCCTTAGTTTGTTGCCGGCACTTGCGTCGGCGCAACAGCCGTTTGACTACGAAAAGACGAAGGCCCAATACAGCGTGCGGGACTACGCCTTCTCGAAACTGCCGGCACGTGGCTACGACTACTACAAGATCGCGGAGAACGCCTGGTTCGTGCACGACGACTTCGAGAACATGGTGTTCTTTGTCACCGATGACGGAGTTGTCGTCGTCGACCCGAAGCCGGACGTTTCACCCTTTGTGCTCGAAGTGATCCCGCAGGTGACCGACAAGCCGATTACCCACGTGATCTACTCTCACCATCACCGTGACCACAGCCAGGGCGCCTATCTGTTTCCCAAAGAGGCGGTTCTGATTGCAAGCAAAGCCACGGCGGACCTGCTCGCGGTCGCCAATGATCCGAAGCGCCCGCAGCCGACTGTTGTGTTCGACCATGAATACGTGCTGGAAACGGGTGGCCTGCGTCTGGAGTTGAAAACCCTCGGCCGGAACTGGCATTCGCAGGATGACGTCATCATCTGGGCGCCCAAGCAGAGAACCCTGTTCGCGATCGACATGTTCCATCCCGATGCCGCCCCGTGGATTCACTGGGGAGAAAGCTCGGATCCCTGGTTTGCATTCGGCCTACCGGACATGCTATTGAAACAATACGACTTCAATTTCGTCATCGTCGGGCATGAACGGATCGTCGGGACGCCCGAGCACATGAAGACCTACCAGGCTTTCATCGATGACATGAAGAAGACGCTCGGGGGTATCCTGAATAGCGATTGGTATCAGTCTGCCATGAAGGAAGCGACAGGACGCTATTCAGAGTCGGCCTCGCATTACCTCTATAAGAGTGGAATCATGACCGCCTCGAATGCCTGTGCCCAGCAGATGATCGAGAAATGGCAAGGGAAGGTCCGCAACGCGGAGCTGAACATGATCGAGAACTGCCAGACCATGTTCATGCATCTTGTGGTCCTTGATCCATAAGCGGATTTTGAGACCGCCAAGCAGCCAGCAGATGGAAGGATCGATGATCCGACGATCAGAACCGCGCCGCACACAACGATCGGCACGGAACGCATCATGCGAATTGCCATCGCTGCCGCGAGCTGACAACTGGGCCACGCGGTCGTCGCGGCCACTACGGCAAGACCTGCAACTTGCACGGCGAGCCGATCACGCAGGCCACGCTGGTGGGTCTGCCTGGCGACGCCTTCGGTACGCCGCTGCGCTACCGCGCCATGGACGTGGACGAGTACTCCGGGAGCGCATTGCGGAATCGCCAGCGGCTTCGAGGCGGCAGCGGGTCGAGCGCATCAGTCGTGGCCTGACTGCTTCGACAAGTGCCCGGACTCCTCGCTCAGCGGCGACGAACCAGGATGTAACTGCCCACAACCAAAGACAAAATCCCCACCAACAAGCCAGACACATCGCTCGCCATTTGGCTCAACGCCTCCCAGCTGTCGGCAAACAAGAGCCCCAACCCACCAAACAACATCACCCATATCACCTCGCCGACCAGCACGGCGGCCAGGAAGCGCGGCCAGGGGAACAGGGTGGAACCGGCCATCAAGTTCACTGGCAAGGCGATCGGTGTGAACAAAAATCGGCTCAGGAAGACGCTCCAGATGCCCCAGCGCTCAAACTGGTGGTTGGCCGAATGCCAAGCCTTCGAGCCTTTCCATCGGGATGTGAGCCGCTCACCCACCAGCCGGCCCAACAGGTAACTGCAACCATCGCCCGCTACGGCCGCCACCACGGCGACGCCTGCGGCCGCTTGCAGGCTCAACACGCCTTGGCTACTGAAAGCCCCGGTGGCCACCACCAACACGGTGGCCGGCAGGGGTACGCCCAGCGCCGCAAAAAACAGAGTACCCCCCAAAACCAACGCGCCGTAGTTCAGCAAGCCGGTGAGCAGAAAATCGGTGATCGCCGTCACCGCGCCGCTCCCGAGCGCGGAGAATGTTTCAGAATCAGCTTTTCAATGGTGTGTCGCGATGCCACGGGATCGAGGTGGGCCGCTTCGCTCCAATCGTGAACGCTGCGGTCATCAAATCCGGTAGCGGGCAGACCCAAAGCCTGTCTGAGTTCGACCTCCGGGACACTGTATACCCGCTCAATGTAGGCCAGCGTCATCCAGCCCCGCAGGGTTTCCACCTGCACCTCGCCGCGCGCAACTCGCGCGTGGTATTCAACGTGGTGCCACGCGCGCAAGCCAAAAAACCCCACCAACACGGCACCCAAAAACATCGCCGCCACCGCTGACCAGCGGCGGGTTCGCCCCGGAAGGGCATCTTTTGGAGGCATCGTTTTCATGGGCTTTCAACCTGATTCAAAATTCGACTGCTCGGAAACCAACGTCTATGGCAATTGATCGACACGCGAAGTCCGGCGCGACCAACGCCCTTTCAAAGGAGGGACCCCATTTGGCCTGTACCAAGGCGAAAGCTTTGCGGTGTTTCTCCACCCAGTCTAGGCCCAGTGGGAGCGAAGCTGCAATTTGAGGCCATATAAGCCGCGGCTGATGTTTCCGTCATCGTTTTGTCCACCTGCTATCTCTATAATCCGTCCAAATCGACCTCGACGGAGCTTTCCTTGGCGCAATCGTGGACTGATATCGACCTGCAAGAACAATGGGCGCTGAGCGCTGACGAGCTCGCCCTGCTACCCGGCATGACCGACACGGGACGCCTTGCCTTCGCGGTCCAACTAAAGTTCATGGAAATCCATGGCCGCTTTCCGGAACGTCATGATGAGATTGATCCGGCGGTGCTTGATTGGCTCGCGACTCAAGTCGGTAGCGGTAGTGCCACCGATGGTTTCGTAGCCTTCGAACTCGATGGCCGCCAAGGACGCCGGCAGCGCCGTACCATTCGTGGGATATTGGGAATCCGTCCCACGACGAGCGGCGACCGTCAGCGCCTGAGCGATTGGCTGGCCAACGACGTGCTGCCGTTCGATCCGCAGGCCCGCCACGGCCGCGATCTCGCGCTGGAATGGTGCAAAGCGCAGCACCTTGAACCTCCGGCGCTCGAGCACCTCGATCGCGTCATCCGCTCGGCAGTCCATGGTTTCGAGACGCGGCAGCAGGAAGCTATCCATAGGCGCCTGTCCGCTGCCAGCAAGGCTGCAATCGACCGGCTCCTGGCAAGCGAAGAGCCCGACGCCAGCAACGATAGCGAAGAGGTATNGGTCACCCCCGTCTCCGCATCGACGTTCTCACAACTGAAGGCCGATCTCGGCAAGGCCAGCCGCGACAACCTCCTNGCCGGCATCGCCCGGCGCCAATCGATCGACGCTATCGGCCTGGTCGCCGACGTGTTCAAGGGCGTGCCCGCCAAATTCATCGACCAATTCCGTCAGCGCTGCGCCACCGAATCGATCCGCGAACTGCGCCGCCATCCGGCGTCGATCCGCTACAGCATGGTCGCTATGTTTTGCTGGCGCCGCCGGCAGCAATTAACCGACGCATTGATCGACATGCTATTGCAGCTCATTCAAAACATTAGCACGCGCGCCGAGAAGAAGATCGACAAGAAGCAGTTCGCCGCCTTCAAGAAGGTGCGCGGTAAGGCGCGACTACTGTTCAAACTGGCCGAGGCGACGGTGGAACAGCCGGAAGGCGTGATCAAGGACGTGGTCTACCCGGTGGTCAGCCAGAATACGCTAAAGGAGCTGGTGTCCGAGTTCGAAGCCATGGGCTTGGACTTCGAGCGCGAGGTGCAGGAGACGATGCGCTCGTCCTACGGCCGCCACTATCGCAGCATGCTCGCACCCGTGTTGGATGCGCTCACCTTTCGCTCCAACAATACGGTGCACCGGCCTGTGATCGACGCGCTCACCGTCCTGCAGGCGAATCGCGACAGCAAGCGTCAATACTACGAGGCGGACGAAGTGCCGCTCGAAGGCGTGGTGCCGAAGAAGTGGCGTCACATCGTCATTGATACCGCCAAGGACGGCGCCGAGCGCGTCAACCGCATCGACTACGAAGTCTGCGTGCTGCGGGCATTACGCAAGCGCCTGCGTACCAAGGAGATCTGGGTAGAAGGCGCCGACCGCTACCGCGACCCAGAACAGGATCTGCCCGCCGACTTCGACGAGAAGCGCGACACCTACTACGACATGCTCAAGGCGCCGAAGGACGCCCAGGTGTTCATCGAGCAGGTGAAGGCCGCCATGCGCCAGTGGCTCAAGACCTTCAACGACGGCCTGCCGAACAATCCCAAGGTCAAGCTGCGCAAGCAGGGCAAGAACATCATCCACTTGTCGCCCTATACCGCGCAAACCGAGCCGCCCAACACCGCCGCGCTCAAGCGCGAAATCGGCCGGCGCTGGTCCGACGTCGAGCTGATCGACATCGTCAAGGAGGTCGACCTGCGCCTCAACTTCACGTCGGCGTTCCGCACCACCGCTAGCCGCGAAGCGCTAGACCCGCCCGTGCTGCAACGGCGCCTCCTGCTCTGCCTGTTCGGCATCGGCACCAATGTCGGCCTCAAGCGCGTGGCCAGCCAGCAACCGGGCGTCACCTTCGACGAGCTGCGCTATGTCAAGCGCCGATTCGTCAACAAGGAGGCGCTGCGCGCGGCCGTCGCCGATATCGTCAACGGCACCTTCCGTATGCGCCAAGCCGCGATCTGGGGCGAGGCCACCACCTCGTGCGCCTCCGACTCCAAGCAGTTCGGTGCCTACGACCAGAACCTGATGACGGAATGGCACGCGCGCTACGGCGGGCGCGGCATCATGATCTACTGGCACGTCGACAAGAACTCGACCTGCATCTATTCGCAGATCAAGCGCTGCTCATCGTCTGAAGTGGCGGCGATGATGGAGGGCGTGCTGCGCCACTGCACGACCATGGAGATCGAACAGCAGTACGTCGATACCCACGGCCAGAGCGAAGTCGCGTTCGCCTTCAGCTACATCCTGGGCTTCGACCTGCTGCCGCGCTTCAAGCTGATCGCCCGCCAGAAGCTGTCCATGGTCGATGCGGATGACGCCAAGCAGTTCGCGAACCTGGAACCGATCCTGGTGCGCGCCATCAAGTGGGATCTGATCGCGCAGCAGTACGACGAGATTATCAAGTACACCACCGCCTTGCGGTTGGGCACTGCGGATTCGGAGGCCATCCTGCGCCGCTTCAGCCGTGCCGACCCGGTGCACCCGACCTATCAGGCGCTGGCCGAGTTGGGCAAGGCGATCAAGACCCTCTTCCTCTGCCGCTACCTGCACGAGGAATCGCTGCGCCGCGAAATCCACGAAGGCTTGAACGTGGTCGAGAACTGGAACAGCGCGAACAGCTTCATCTTCTACGGAGAGAAGGGCGAGATCGCCACCAACCGCGTCGANGACCAGGAACTGGCNATGCTGTCACTGCACCTGCTGCAAGCCTGCCTGGTGTACGTGAACACGCTGTTCATCCAGGAGGTACTGGCCGAGCCGGTGTGGCGCGAGCGCATGACGGCCGACGACTGGCGAGCGCTGTCGCCGCTGATCTATCACCACGTCAATCCGTACGGGCGGATCGAACTGGATATGAACCGGCGGCTACCCCTGGCCGCATAACCTCCCGGAAACCCTCGTTTGTGGGAGGTCCGCTGGTGATTTTCCAGATCGATCCAGTCGAGGCCCTATCGTCTCCCAAAACTATCCCTTGATTGGTTCTCCCGAAACGTCCACTATGTAGTCGAGTAACAGGAGAAAAAAAACATGGCCATCGTGATCGAAGACATTCAAATGGAGCGCCTGGCGGAGCAAATCGCCGTCGCCGAAGGCGTCTCCGTCACCGAGGTATTGCGGGAAAGCCTGATATCGCTGGCTGGCCTACGCGGCTTGACCACGCGGAAGGCCCCGTTGCGTGAGCGGTTGGCGGCGCTGGCGAAAGAGGTCGACGCGGTTCCCGCGCCCGTTCCGACCGACCTGCGCAGCGATGATGAAGTACTGGGCTACAACGAGCACGGCGTATGGTGATCGACACCTCAGCCATCCTCGCCTGGCTCAAGCACGAACCGGAGCGCGAGCGCATCGTAGCGGCGCTGGAAGCGAACCCGGTTTGTCGCCTCTCGGCGGTGAGCCTGCTCGAAGCGCATATTGTCGTGCGCGCCCGCGAACATCCGACCATGGTCGGCAAGCTGCAGCGCTTCCTGGAGGAAATCGGCGCCGTCGTCATGCCGTTCGATGAACGCCAGGCGCGGCTCGCTGATGCAGCTTTCATACGTTATGGCAAAGGTCAGGGACACCCGGCTCAGCTCAACTTCGGCGACTGCGCCGTCTACGCCTTAGCCGCCTCGCTCGGCGAGCCGCTGCTGTTTGTCGGCAACGACTTCGCGCGGACGGACATCCAGNGATGCTGATCGGCTACGCACGCGTCTCCACGCGCGATCAGAAACCGCACCTGCAACTTGATGCGCTGCAGGAAGCCGGTTGCGAGCGCGTCTTCGAGGAGACCGCCAGCGGCGCCAAACGCGATCGCCCGGAATTGAAGGCGGTACTCGACTTCATGCGTGCCGGCGACAACCTGGTGGTGTGGAAGCTCGATCGTCTGGCGCGGTCGACGCGTCAGTTGCTTGAGACGGTTGAGGCGCTTGAGCTGCGCGGCATTGGACTCAAGATTCTGACGCAGAATATCGACACGACCAACGCCGGCGGGCGGCTGATTTTTACGGTGTTCTCGGCGATCGCCGAATTCGAGCGCGAGATCATCCGCGAACGCACGCGCGCTGGGCTCGATGCGGCTCGTTCGCGCGGGCGTACGGGTGGCCGTCCACGAGCGCTGTCGGACAAGGATTTGAAAGAGGCACGCGTGTTGCTGACCGACCCGGAAATCACCGTCGAGGACGTGGCGCGGCGACTCGGCGTCGGGCCGTCAACGCTGTACCGCTATCTCCCAGCCGCAAGGCATTCCATCCGTGACGCTGGCTTGTAAGGCGCCGCATACAAACCTTCGACCCTCATGCGTCGCGGCTCGAAATCAGTGCCAACGCGCGTTCCGGCATCATCCCCCAAGAGCCTTCCTGAACGGGCATCGGGACTGGCGGGATTTCGAATGGAAGCTGTTTCGGTCACGAGGGAAGGTTGGCTGTGAGCAACGTCTACCCGCTGCTGCCTAAACTGGCGCTTAACAGGCGCTTTGTCCGCGATTTTCTCGACGCCGCCGAGCCCTGTTGCGCGCTGGGTGTGATCGAGGAGCGCAAGCAAGCCTCCCCACTGCTGGCCCTACGGCCAGGCGTCGTGCTGCCGAATCATTGCACCGAACACGGCTTCGAGCTCGGCCATTCGGTGCTCGGCGACAGCAAGTACGAGATCGTGCACTTCGCGTTCGAGTTTGGCGGCTTCGCGACCTACAACGTCCTGCTCAACCCGAGCGACCCGCTGGTGCGTGCCGTGCTGTGGCGCATGGTGGACCAGGGGTGCTACTTCGTTCTGGCGATCGGCCCCGACCAGCAGGTAACCGCCTTCCGCGCCAACATCGGCGAGGCGGTTCTGGCCGGTCTGCACGAGCACTTCCCGCGCATCGAGCGCTCGACCACCAGCAGCATGCAATACGACAAGACGCTCGCGCAATTCCGTCGGCGGCCGGAACCGCCAGGCCAGATGCTGGGGTGGGTCTGCCGCGGCGACCCGTCCTACCTCGACCTGGCAAACGACCGGATGGAACTGGTGCCGCACTGATCGTGGAAAAGCAATACCCGCGTGCCGGCTGGACCGACAGTGTTTTGAGAGCAGGAGGAAGGGCGCCGTTTGTCAGAATCGGCCTATTAAGGAACAGCAAATGCTTATATGGCCTCAAATTGGAGCTTCGCTCCCACTGGGCC
>Ga0056914_10001702_pt1 | contig 15076 bp, 17 predicted proteins | sample TNRBio252014_DNA_FD_55168 | JGI IMG/M metagenome (GOLD analysis project Ga0056914, IMG submission 55168) | Wastewater treatment Type I Accumulibacter community from EBPR Bioreactor in Madison, WI, USA - TNR Reactor_6/25/2014_ DNA | ecosystem: Engineered > Bioreactor > EBPR > Anaerobic-Aerobic >...
GCGCCTTGACCGAACGCAATCAGGGATGTGGGAAAGAGGCGGGGAAAGCGATTTGGTGCCCCTAGCCGGGATCGAACCAGCACTCCTTGCGGAACTCGATTTTGAGTCGAGCGCGTCTACCAATTCCGCCATAGGGGCCTTCCCGCCAGGGTTCCGGCGCGAAGCAGCGCGGACTATAGCGGCCGCGCGCCGAGCGTCAATTGCCGGCGCGCAACGGCTCCTTAGGCTTTTCGCGCTTTACCCTGTCGCGAACCCCCTGTAGGCCACGCTCCCATGCTCAAGCGCCTGTACAACTGGACCATCTCGCTCTCCGAATCGCCGCGTGCACCCTATGCGCTGGGCGCGGTCTCCTTTGCCGAAAGCTCGTTCTTTCCGGTGCCGCCGGATGTGATGCTGCTGCCCATGGCCATGGCCCGGCCCGAACGCGCCTGGTATTATGCCGCGATCTGCACCATCACCTCGGTGCTCGGCGGCATCCTGGGCTATGCCATCGGGTATCTGCTGTTCGACAGCGTCGGCCAGTGGCTGATTCGCGTCTACGGCCTTGGCGACAAGCTCGAAGCCTTCCGCCTCATGTACCAGCAGCATGGCCACTGGATCATCCTGATCAAGGGCATGACGCCGATCCCCTACAAGCTGGTGACGATCGCCAGCGGGCTGGCGGCCTACGATTTTGTCTGGTTCGTCGTCCTCTCGATCCTGACGCGCGGGGCGCGGTTCTTCCTGCTGGCCGGGCTGCTCAACCGGTTCGGCGTGCCGATGCGCCGGTTCATCGAGGAAAATCTGGCGCTGATGGCCATTCTCCTTGTTGTCACCATCATTGGTGGCTTTTACATCGCCAAATACCTGATCTGAGGCATGTGATGGCGAACGAGACGGCGAGTGAGGGGCGGGAGGCGCGGCTTTTCCTGGCGGCTGCGGTGGCCCTAGCCGTGGTCTCGATCGCCGGCGCCTGGTTTTCCGAACTGGTGCTGGGCATCCTGCCCTGCAAGCTCTGCTACATCCAGCGCATNCCCTATTATGTCGGCATTCCCGTCGGCCTCGCCGCGCTGTTCAGCGGCGGCTGGTCGACGCGCACCGGCAGGGCGCTCACGCTTTTGTTCGTGCTGATCTTCATCGTCAGCATCGGCCTTGGCGCCTGGCATTCGGGCATCGAGTGGAAATGGTGGACCGGACCCACCGATTGCACCGGCCCGCTCAGCAGCGCGCCGATGTCGATGGACGATTTCCGCAAGAGCCTGAAGACGACACGGGTCATCCGCTGCGATGAAGCCTCGGTGCGGGTGCTGGGCCTGTCCTTTGCCGGCTGGAACGCGCTGGTCTCGCTCGCCATCGCCGGNCTGCCGCTGCTGCGCCGGCGCTGATCAGGGCTCCANNTCGCTGTCCCAATAGAGATAGTCGACCCAGCTTTCGTGCAGGTAGTTGGGCGGAAACTGCCGCCCGCTGGCGTGCAGGTGTCGCAGGCTGGGCTGAAACGGGCGCTGACGCGGCCACATCTCGGCGACATCGGGCAGGCGGTCGCCCTTCTTCAGGTTGCACGGCGAACAGGCCGCGACCACGTTGTCCCACACCGTCAGCCCGCCTTTCGAACGCGGAATGACGTGATCGAAGGTCAGGTCCTCGCGGCTGCCGCAATANTGGCAGGAGAAGCGGTCGCGCAGGAAGACGTTGAAGCGGGTGAAGGCCGGGTCNCGCGCCGGCGAAACATAGGTCTTCAGNGAGACGACGGANGGCAGACGCATCTCGAANGACGGGCTGTGGACGATCCGGTCATACTGCGAGACGATGTTGACCCGCTCCATGAACACGGCCTTGAGCGCATCCTGCCAGGACCACAGCGACAGCGGGTAATAGCTCAGCGGGCGGAAATCCGCGTTGAGCACCAGCGCCGGACAGGCTTCCGGCGACACCGGGGGCTGGACATGCGCCGTCAAACGCCGCTCCTGAAGTCCATTCGCCTACCTCTGCCGGTCTGCACCGCGACAGCGATTCTCTCCGGCAGTTAGGACAATAAGAGCAGCATGCGACAGGCTTGTGAAGCGCCTTCCGTCTCGGGGCCGGGGCGGCCGGGCGGGGATCAGCCCACGGCGACGCGGCCGCCGCCACGCATCGACAGCAGGATCGCATCCAGCATCATCGCGATGTCGAGCGATTCGTCCTGCGTTGCGCCGGTCCACTGCCCGGGGCCGCCGCGCACCGCGGCCTCGAACGACTCGGCCTCCAGCAGGAAGCCGTTGCCGGGCGCCACCGGAACCGTTTCGACCGGATCGCTGACCAGAATGCCGCGCCGCAGCGTCAGCACCGGAGCGCCGCCGACCGGCGGGTGGTTGAGATAGGTCGTCTCGAGTATCCCCGCCGAACCGGCGATCAGCGCCTGCCTGTGGTAGCTGGTGGCGAAGCTCGACGAGATCTGCGCCAGAACGCCTCCCGGAAATTCGAGGCTGGCGAGGACGCTGCGGTCGACGCCCGTCTCGGTCCAGGTTGCCACGGCGCTGACATGCGTGGCGCGGGTCCCGGTGATCAGGCGGACAAGACTGAGCGGATAGCTGCCGATATCGTAGATCGAGCCGCCGCCCAGCTCGGGTTTCAGGCGGATGTTGGCGGGATTGGCGAAGGTGACGCCGAAGCTGGCGCGGATGATCTCCACCTGCCCGATCGCGCCAGCCTCGATCAGCTCCTGCATCCTGCGCGTCTGCGCCTGAGCCCGATAGGGATAGGCCTCAACCAGCAGCCGGCCGGTGCGATGGGCGGCGGCGACCATGGCGCGCACCTCGTCGGCGCTCATCGCCAGCGGCTTTTCGCACAGCACATGCTTGCCCGCCTCCAGCGCCTTGATCGACCATTCGGCATGCAGGGAATTGGGCAGGGGATTGTAGATCGCATCGATCGCAGGATCCGCCAGCAGGCTTTCATAGCTGCCGAGCGCGCGCGCAATGCCGCATTCCGCAGCAAAGGCCTGCGCCTTGGCAAGGTCGCGGCTGGCGACGGCGGTCACCTCGACCCGGCTGGAGGGGCGGACGCCCGAGGTGAACGAGCGGGCGATGTTTGCGGCGCCGAGAACGCCGATGCGCAGGGGCTTGGACATGCCCCAGTTATAGGGCCACGCCGTGCGCTGTCGAGCCTCAGCCGATGCCTGCGGCNGCTTCCGGGGCGGCGAAGGCGATGCCGGCCATCTCGAAGCTGCGCCAGACGGTGTGNGCCTCGTAGCGCAGGCCCCTGTGCGGTATCACCATGGTGAAGTGGTCGGGAATCACGGTGCTGTTGTGAAACTGAACCCGCGCGCCGCTCGGTCCGATGTCGCGCACCAGACAGTCGAGTGTCTGGGTCCGGCTGTCGAACTGGATGTGCGCCCCGATGTAGCTGCGATGCCTTTGGTGCTTGCGCCGGTCCTGCATGTCACGCCTCAGTGTTGGGCGTGAGTGTGCGCCGCAGGGGCCGTCGCGTCCAGATTTACCCGGGGTTAACCCTAAAATGCGGACGGCACACAAAAACGGCGCCCGCAGGCGCCGCCTTCCTGTCCTTGTGTCGTCGCCTCAGCGGGTCGGCACCGGCTTTTCGCCGCGATAATCGTAGAAGCCGCGCTTGACCTTGCGGCCGAGCCAGCCGGCCTCGACATATTTCACCAGGAGCGGGCAGGGGCGGTATTTCGAATCCGCCAGCCCTTCGTAGAGCACCTGCATCACCGCAAGGCAGGTGTCGAGGCCGATGAAATCGGCCAGTTGCAGCGGGCCCATCGGGTGGTTGGCGCCCAGCCGCATCGCGGTGTCGATCGCCTCGACCGTGCCGACGCCTTCATAGAGCGTGTAGATCGCCTCGTTGATCATCGGCAGCAGGATGCGGTTGACGATGAACGCCGGGAAGTCCTCCGAGACGGTGATCGTCTTGCCCAGCTTGAGAATGTAGTCGCGCGCCGCCCGGAAGGTCGCATCCTCTGTGGCGATGCCGCGGATCAGCTCGACGAGCTGCATGATCGGCACCGGATTCATGAAATGGATGCCGATGAACTTTTCCGGCCGGTCGGTGGCCGAGGCCAGCCGGGTGATCGAGATCGACGAGGTGTTGGAGGCCAGCAGCCCCTCCGGCTTGAGCAGCCGCGACACCTCCTGGAAGATCTTGCGCTTGATCGCCTCGTTCTCGCTGGCCGCCTCGATCACGAGGTCGCAGTCGCCGAGATCGGCCAGGGTCGGCGCACCGTTGATCCGGTCGAGGGCGATCTTGCGCGCCTCCTCGCTCACCGCGCCCTTCTGCACCTGGCGGGTGATGTTGCCGTTGATCGTCGCCAGGCCGGAGTTGATCCGGTCCTCACTGATGTCGTGCATCAGCACGTCGAAGCCGGCGAGCGCCGAGACATGGGCGATGCCGCTGCCCATCTGACCTGCGCCGACAATGCCGATTTTCCTGATTTCCAGTGTCATCCCGAAGCCCTTCCGGGGGCGTGCGAGCGCCCCTCATGTGTGAAAACGGGGCCCGTTTCCGGGCCCCGCGTCAGGTTCAGCCTTTGATCTTGTCGAGTTCGGCGCCCAGTTCCGGCAGGGCCTGGAACAGGTCGGCGACAAGGCCGTAGTCGGCGACCTGGAAGATCGGCGCCTCCGCGTCCTTGTTGATCGCGACGATGATCTTGGAGTCCTTCATGCCGGCCAGATGCTGGATCGCGCCGGAGATGCCGCAGGCGACATAGAGGTCGGGGGCGACCACCTTGCCGGTCTGGCCCACCTGCCAGTCGTTGGGGGCATAGCCCGCATCGACCGCCGCGCGCGAGGCGCCGACGGCAGCGCCCAGCTTGTCGGCCACCGGCTCGATCACCTTGCCGAAGTTCTCCGCCGAGGCCAGCGCGCGGCCGCCCGAGACGATGATCTTGGCCGAGCCCAGTTCCGGCCGGTCCGACTTCGACAGTTCCTCGCCGACGAAACTGGACGAGGCATCCGCGCCCGCCGCCGCAACCGCCTCGATGGCGGCCGAGCCGCCGCCCGCAGCCGCCGGGAAGGCGGCGGTCTGCACCGTCACCACCTTCTTGGCGTCGTTCGACTTCACCGTCTGGATGGCATTGCCGGCATAGATCGGCCGCTCGAACGTGTCGGCCGAGATCACCCTGGTGATCGCCGAGATCAGCATGACATCGAGCAGCGCGGCGACACGCGGGGCGATGTTGCGGCCGTTGGCCGTCGCCGGGGCGACGATGCCATCATAGCCGCCGGCCAGCCCGACCACCAGCCTGGTGGTCGCTTCGGCCAGCTGGTTGGCATAGGCCGCATCATCCGCCACCAGCACCTTGGCAACGCCCGCAAGCCCGGCGGCAGCCTTGGCGGCGCCCTCGCAGCCCTTGCCGGCCACCAGCACATGCACCGGCCCGCCCATGGCGGCCGCGGCGCTCAGCGCCTTGCCGGTCGCNTCCTTGAGCGAGGCATTGTCGTGTTCCGCAATCAGAAGGATCGCCATGGTCAGAGTACTCCCGCTTCCTTGAGCTTGCCCACCAGTTCCTGCACCGAGCCAACCTTGACGCCGGCCTTGCGGCTTGGCGGTTCGCTGGTCTTCTGCACGCTCAGGCGGGGGGCGAGATCGACGCCGAGGCTTTCGGCGGCCACCTCGTCCAGCGGCTTCTTCTTGGCCTTCATGATGTTGGGCAGCGAGGCATAGCGCGGTTCGTTGAGGCGCAGGTCGGTGGTCATCACCGCCGGCAGCGTCAGCGATACGGTCTGCAAGCCGCCGTCAACCTCGCGGGTGACGTCGATCTTGCCCTCGCCGACCACCGCCTTGGAGGCGAAGGTGCCCTGCGGCCAGCCCAGCAGCGCCGCCAGCATCTGGCCGGTGGCATTGGTGTCGTCGTCGATCGCCTGCTTGCCGGCGATCACCAGCCCCGGCTGTTCCTTCTCGGCCACGGCCTTGAGCAGCTTGGCCACCGCCAGCGGCTCCACCGCCGCGTCGGTCTTGACCAGAATGCCGCGGTCGGCACCCATCGCCAGCGCGGTGCGGATCGTCTCCTGCGCCTGCGCCGGGCCGATCGAGACCACCACCACCTCGGTGGCCTTGCCGGCTTCCTTGAGCCGCAGGGCCTCTTCNACGGCGATCTCATCGAACGGGTTCATGCTCATCTTGACGTTGGCGAGCTCGACGCCCGANCCGTCAGGCTTCACCCTGATCTTGACGTTGTAATCGACCACCCGTTTGACGGGCACCAGGATTTTCATCGTACGTCTTCTCCGAGAGAATGTTCGAGTGTCTCATGAAACCGGGGCGGGAGCCTAACGGCACGTCTCGGCAGCGTCAACGCGACATCGCTGCAATGCAATAATCCGTTTGGCNGGAAACTGATTGAACGTTCAGTAAAAGTAAAGAGCGAAAATCGCCCGGATCGANNCCGAGCGGCGATTCGGGCGGTCAATGGTTCCAGATGGCGGAAANNGAAGGCGGGCGCAGCCGCAGCGCCAGAACGCCAATCGCCCCGGCGATCAGCCCGGCGATATGGGCGATCCAGGCGACGCCCTGATTGGGATCGTAGAGCGCATGGCCGATCTGAAGCACGAACCAGCCCGAGATGAACCACAGCGCCGGGACGCGCACCGGCACCACATGGAAGATCAGGCCGAAGATCTTCACATGCGGATGCAGCACCAGATAGGCGCCGAGCACCGCCGACACCGCGCCCGAGGCGCCGATCAGCGGGCTGTCGGAGCCCGGTGCGGAATAGGCATAGGCGACGCCCGCCGCCGCGCTGGCGCCGAAAAGAAACACCAGATAGCGCAGGCGTCCCATCTCGGCCTCGACATTGTCGCCGAAGATGAACAGGAACAGCATGTTGCCGATCAGGTGCATCCAGCCCCCGTGCAGGAAGCCATAGCTGAGCGGCGTCAGCAGCGCCGGCAGGTGGAAGACACCCTTTTCAAAACCGTTGAGCCCGTTGAAGACGCTGGGGATCAGGCCGAAGGCGATTGGCATGTTTTCAGCGCCCGAGAACAGTGCCGGGTTCTGAAATACCGCGAAGATCAGCGTGCACAGCGCGATGATGGTCCAGGTCACCCAGGGAACGAAATGTCGCCGCGTCGGCGCCTCGTCGTTGAGCGGCAGGAACATCGCTCAGGCCTCCCGCGTCTGGCCAGGGGTCCAGAGCACGTCGCGAGCGCCGTCATCATTGGCGATTCGCGCCGCCACGAACAGGAAGTCCGAGAGGCGGTTGATGTAGCGCAGCGCCGGCGCGCCGACGCTTTCGCCCGGCTCCCCGGCCAGTGCCACCATCAGCCGCTCCGCCCGCCGCGTGATGGTGCGCGCCAGATGCAGCCCCGCCGCGGCGGGTGAGCCGCCCGGCAGCACGAACGAGCGCAGCGGCGCCAGCCGCGCGTTCAGCAGGTCGATCTCCGCTTCCAGCCGCTCCACCTGCCGCTCGATGATGCGCAGCGGCGTGTAGCCGAGGTCCTTGCCGGTGTCGGGGGTGCAGAGGTCCGCGCCGAGATCGAACAGGTCGTTCTGGATGCGGGCCAGCATCGGATCGAGCGCGCTGCCTGCCGTCGACAGCCGGGCGATGCCGACCGCCGCGTTCGCCTCGTCCACCGTGCCATAGGCCTCGACGCGCAACGCGAACTTGGCGACGCGCGTGCCATCGCCGAGGCCGGTGCTGCCGTCGTCGCCGGTGCGGGTGTAGATGCGGTTCAGCTTCACCATGGGTCAGCGCGCCTTGAAGAACACCAGCACCAGCATGATCAGCACGGCCAGCCCCTGAAGGATGACACGCCAGCGCATCAGGCTCTGCGAGCGATTGGGATTGTCGCCGCGCAGCATGTTGGCAAGGCCGAGGGCCAGCACCACAACGACGGCGCCCAGCGCCAGCGGAACGAGGAGGGAGGAAAATGTCACCATGCCTGATTCTCTAGCCGATTGGCCGGGGAACGCCAGAGGGCAGCGTGTCGATCCCCATACAGGCGAACCCTAGCGCTGGGCCCAGAACACCCGGCCGCCCTTGATGATGATGTCTGAGAGGCTGCCCGTCCGCCCCGAGCCGCTGAGGTCCTGCCAGCGTCCATTGCTGCACCGGGTGGACCCTGCACCCTTTTCCGCCGTGAACACCCAGCGCGTCTTGCCCTTGGTGCCGGCCGGTGTCTCATAGGCCATCGTCGCGATGCATTGGCCGCCGCTGACCCTGGCCGAGAACCCGGTCATTTTGGTGCCGCTGTCGCTCGATACCCAGGATGAGCCAATCGGCCGGCCGAGCGCCGGCTCCTGAGCCCGGGCCGGAGCGCCACCGGCGCCGAGGGCAAGAATGAGCATCATCCATCGCATGATCACCTCCCGAGGGGCCGGCAAGACCCATCCCGGGATGGTGCGCGCGCCACCGGTGCCGCGCAAGAGGCTTCAGCGCTGGCGCAGCAGCCGTTCGAGATAATCGAGTTCCTCGCGCGGACGGATCGGTTCGCCGAGCCTGCGGCGCAACTCCTCAAGCACGCGCTGCGCCCGTTCGCTGATGCTGCCGCGCACATCGCCGCCGGTGGGGATCTTGACGCGGCTGTTGTCCGGCGTGTGCCGGTCCTGCGGCAGGGGGCGGCCGAGCGGGTCGGTATTCTGTTCGGCGCGGCCGCGCTGGTTCGGGTCCGGCTCGCCCGGCCCCTCGCCTTCGCCCATGCCCTGTCCCTCGCGCATCTCGCGCTGCATCTGCTGGCTCAGTCCGCGCCCGGCCTTGCCCAGTTCGTCGATGGCGCGCTGCTGGTCCTGTCCGGCCCGGCCGCCCTGCTGGCGCTTCAGGTTCTCGGTGGCATCGCCCATGCTTTCGTCGGCGCCCTCGAACCCCTCCTGATCCGGCACGCCGCCGCGCCGCAGCTTGTCGCGCAGCTGCTTCAGGCGGTTGCGCAGGGCCTGCTGGCGCTCGGTCAGGCCCTGTCCGTTCTGGCCCTGCTGTCCCTGCATGCCGTTCTGGCCCTGCTGGCTGTTGCCATCCTGGTCGCTGTCCTGATCGCCATCCTCGTCGGCATCGTCGTCGTCGCTCTGGTCGCCCTGCTGCTGCTGTTGTCCGCGCTGGCCCTGCTGCTGGTCGCGGCGCGGCTGGTTCTTGCCCATGCGGCGCTTCTGCTCGTTGCGGAAGTTTTCGTCGCGCAGCTGCTCCTGTTCACGCTGGAGCTTGTCGAGTTCGTCCATCGCCTCGCCCATCTCGCGATTGCGCTGGTCGGAGGGCCGGCGGCGGGCCGACTGCATCGACTTCATCATCTCCTGCAACTGGCGCAGCAGTTCCTGCGCCCGGGCGGTGTCGCCCTGCCGGTAGAGTTCCTCGATCCGCTTGAGCATGTCGTTGAGATCGCGCTGGGTCAGCGTCATGCGGTTGCGGTCGTTCTGGTCGGCGCCGCGCTCGCCATTGCGCTCGGCCTGCTCCATCCGCTCGCGCAGCACCTCGTTCAGGGCCTGCCGCATCTCCTCCATCAGCTTGCGCACCTCGTCGGGCGGGGCGCCGCGCTCCAGCGCCTCGCGCAGGCGCTCCTCGGCGGCACGCAAGGCCCGTTCGGCGTCGCTCAGGTCGCTGTCNCCGTCGAGCGCCACCGCCGTGTCCCACAGGAACTGCGCCAGCGCCACCAGATCGGCATCGCTGCGCGCCACCCTGAGCTTGCGCGCCGCCATCGACAGCATGATGAAATCGCCCGACTTGCGGGTGAAGCGCTCGGGCGCCACCAGCAGGCTGTCGAGGCCGATCTGCGGCGTGCGCCGGTCNTCCGGCGTCATGATCAGCATGCGGCGCTGCTCCACCAGCGCCTTCGACACCGGATTTTCGAACCGNCGCATCGGCAGGATCGCCTCGCGCGGCTGGCTCTCCGCCATCTGGCCGACATCNTCGCTGACGCGCAGGCGAATCGTGATGCGCGCTCCGGCCCAGGCATGATCCGGCGCGCTCAGCAGGGCCTCGCCCTCNCCGCTGCGCCCGCCAAGGCTGAGGTCCGGCGGCGGCAGCAGCGTGCGCGCGCCGGGACGNTCGGCCCGCCCGATCAGCGCCTCCGACTTGGCAATGCCGTAGTCGTCGTCCATCCGGTAGCGCAGTTTCAGCGCCTGCGTCTTGTCGTCCGGCTCGATCCCCTCGAAATCCACCGTCGGCGGCAGATCGGGAATGGTTTTCAGGTCATAGCGGCCNAGCACGCGGGCGCCCTGCTTCACCTCGATCAGACCGGGGCCGGAGAGGACGAAGCGCCGCTCGAAGGTCGCCCCCGGCTTCAGGGGGGCGGCGGTCTGCGTGCCGCGCTGCAACACCAGCCCGCCCGGCTGCACCACCTTTTCCTCGGTCTTGGCCGGGGTCACAACCTCGCGAATCTCCGGCGAACTCGACGTCGCGCTGATCTCGTCGCCCGGCGAGACGCGAATCATCGCCGATGATCCGGCGGGAATCTCCAGNGCCTGATCCACCGGGGCATTCGGCCCGGACAGGAAGATCGGNGCCCGGCCGGTATAGGTCGGCGGATCGATCCAGGCATCCAGCCGGGGCGGGGCGGGCGGCGGCGCCCGCTCGCCGAAGGAGACGGCGTCGCTCAGCCGGCCGAGCCGCTCGTCGCCGGCGACGAAGGCCGAGGCCGTGAGCAGCAGCAGGGACAGAGCCGCAAGGCCGAAGCGGTCGATGGCGGGCAGGCGGCTGACTGGTCCGGCGACCTTCAGCCGCTCGGCCCGCGCCTCAGCCCGCGCCCTGTGCTGCGCCCACAGCGCGGCGGCGACGGGATCAGTGCTGGCCGGCCGGTCCACCAGGGTCGCCAGGGGCCGGTGAAGCGCGGGGTCGTCGAGATCCAGCCGTCGCGCCGCCGCGCCGAGATCGGGTTTCTGCCAGCGGATGAGCCGCCAGAGCGCGGCCAGCAAGGGCAGGGCGAACAGCACGACGAGCGCGATGCGCAGCCAGCCCGGCGCCAGCGTGAACAGGCCGAACCAGCTTGACGCGACGAAGGCTGCGCCGATCGCGGCGGGAATCACCACCAGCGGCCACAGGCTTTCGATGCCCAGCGCCAGCCGCGCCATCTCGATCTTCCGCCGAAGGGTCGGCGTCAGGTCCGGTCCGGTGCGCGTCTGGCGGTCGGTCATGCCTCGGGGCCTCGCTGGAGCGAACGTCAGGCTATCACGCCCGTCACCGGACGCCACCCCGTATCAGCATCACAATTTCCGGCGAATGCATGGCAGGATCGCTCAGGGCGCCGCCAGCCAGTCGGGCAAACGGTCCTGCGCGAGCAGTTCCTCATAGCTCATGCGCGGGCGGGTGACGGCGAAGCGGTCGCCGTTCACCAGCACCTCGGCCACCAGCCGGCGCTGGTTGTAGGTCGAGGACATGGTGGCGCCGTAGGCNCCGGCCGATTTGAGCGCGATCAGGTCGCCGGGCTTGACCTCGGGCAGCATCCGCCCGGTGGTGAAGGTGTCGCCCGTCTCGCAGATCGGCCCGACGACATCGTAGGAGACGCGCGGCGTGCCGGCTTCCGGCTCGGTCACCGGCCAGATCTCGTGATAGGCCTCGTACATCGCCGGGCGGACGAGATCGTTCATCGCCGCGTCGACGACGAGGAACTGCCGGTCGGGCCGGTGGTTGATGTAGAGCGCGCGGGTCACCAGGATGCCGGCGTTGGCGACGATGACGCGCCCGGGCTCGAACCCCAGTTCGACGTCGAGCCCGTCCATCACCCGGTGCACCATCGCCGCATACTGCTCGATCACGTCCGGGCCATAGACGAACGGCTGGGGAATTTCGTAAGGCACGCCGACGCCGCCGCCGAGATCGAGCCGCTCGACAGCGTGCCCCTCGCCGCGCAGGCTCTCGACCAGGCCGCGCATCTTGCGGAAGGCGCCCTCCATCTCGGAAAATTCGAGGATCTGGCTGCCGATATGCACCGCCAGNCCGACGATGCGCACGCCGGGCAGGTTCGANCCCTTGGCATAAAGCCGCGCCGCCTCGTCGAAGGAGATGCCGAACTTGTTGGCCGAGGANCCGGTGGTGATCTTGGCGTGGCCGCCGGCGCCGATGTCGGGGTTGACGCGGAACACGGCNTTCTGCGTGCGGCCCAGCCGCGCCGCGACGCGCGAGAGCGCCTCAAGCTCGCCCTCCGATTCGATGTTGATCTGGTAGACGCCGACGCNGACGGCGTGCGCCAGNTCCTCCTCGGTCTTGCCGACGCCGGAAAACACGATGCGTGCCGCCGGAATGCCCGCCGCCATCGCCTTGCGGATTTCCCCTTCCGACACCACGTCCGCCCCGGCGCCGAGNCGCGCCAGCGTCGAGAGCACGCCAAGGTTGGCATTGGCCTTCATCGCATAGAAGACATGGGCGCGCGGCCCCAGCGCNTCACGGAACACCGTGTAGTGCCGGCTGATCGTGGCGCTCGAATAGATGTAGACCGGCGTGCCCACGGCGGCGACGATCTCGGCGATGTCGACATCCTCGGCGTGGAGCCGGCCGTCGCGATAATCGAAATGGTGCATGGCGTGCGATCAGAGCAGCGGATCGAGGATGAAGTCGCGCTTGGGGCGCTCCAGCGGCGGCGGGCGACGGCCGCCCCGGCTCATGCCGGTGGCTGCGGCCGGGTTCTCCCCTTTCGCCTCCGCCTGTTCGGCGGCGCGTCTGGCCTGGGCCGAGCCGGGCGGCGGCTCCAGCGGGCCGCGCCGGCCACAGGCGGCAAGCCCGGCTGCCAGTGCAGCCGCGCCGCCGAGAAGAACGAGCCTTCGGGAAATGTCGGTGGTCGCCATGGTCGTCAGGAATCCAGTTTTCATCTCAGCCGATAGCACGGTTCGGCCCTCGTGCGCGATGGAAAAGCAGGCTCAGCCGGCCAGCCGCTTCAGCCAGCGCCGGGCCTGCGCCCGCACGTTGCCCGGCGCAGTCCCGCCATAGCTGGTGCGGCTCTTCACCGAGTTGGCGACCCCGAGCACCGCATAGACCGCTTCGGTGATGCGCCCATCGACGGACTGCATCTCGGCCAGGCTCAGCCTGTCGAGATCGACGCCGCTGGCGCTGGCCAGCCCGACGATNCGCCCGGTGACATGATGCGCCTCGCGGAACGGCAGGTTGAGCGTGCGCACCAGCCAGTCGGCAAGATCGGTGGCGGTGGCATAGCCGGCGCCGGCGGCCTTCTTCATGGCCTTGGCGTTGGGCACCATGTCGCGCACCATGCCGGCGGTGGCGGCCACGCACAGGGCAAAGGCGTCGAAGGCGTCGAAGGCCTTTTCCTTGTCCTCCTGCATGTCCTTGGCATAGCTCAGCGGCAGGCCCTTCATCACGATCATCAGCCCGGTCAGCGCGCCGATGATCCGTCCGGTCTTGGCGCGCACCAGCTCGGCCGCGTCGGGGTTGCGCTTCTGCGGCATGATCGACGAGCCGGTGGTGAACTTGTCCGACAGCGCCACGAAGGCGAACTGCGGCGTCATCCAGATGATGATCTCCTCGGCCAGCCGCGACAGGTGCATCGCCGCGATCGACAGCGCCGACAGGGCTTCGAGCGCATAGTCGCGGTCCGAGACCGAATCGAGCGAGTTGGCCGTCGGCCGGTCGAAGCCCAGCGCCGCAGCGGTGGCGTGCCGGTCGATCGGGAAGGAGGTGCCGCACAGCGCGGCCGCGCCCAGCGGGCATTCGTTCATCCGCCTGCGCGCATCCGCAAAGCGGCCGCGGTCGCGCCCCAGCATCTCGACATAGGCCAGCAGGTGATGGCCGAAGGTGGTGGGCTGGGCCGATTGCAGATGGGTGAAGCCGGGCATGATCGTGCCGGCGTGCTCCAGCGCCTTCTCTGCCAGCGCCTGTTGCAGGTCCTTCAGCCCGGCCTCGACGGCGTCGACCTGATCGCGCACCCAGAGGCGGAAATCGACCGCCACCTGATCATTGCGCGAGCGCGCCGTGTGCAGCCGTCCCGCCGCCGGNCCGATCAGCGCCGCCAGCCGCGATTCGATGTTGAGGTGGATGTCCTCCAGCGCCCGCGAGAACGTGAACGATCCCGCTTCGATTTCCGCCTCGATCTTTGCTAGACCGGCGCTGATCGCTTCGGCGTCGGCGGCGGAAACGATGCCCTGTGTGGCCAGCATGGCGACATGGGCGCGCGAGCCGCGGATGTCCTGGGCGTAAAGCCTCTTGTCGAAATCGATGGAGGCGTTGATGTCTTCCATGATCGCGGCGGGACCTTCCTGGTACCGTCCGCCCCACATTGCGTTCGCCAAGGCCGGAACTCCGAATGACTGTCGATCCAAAATCCGCCACCCCGGGCTCGAAATCCGGCCTGCTGATCGCAGGCGGGGTGTTTCTGGCCGTCGTCGCGGGACTGACCGGGCTATACGGGATGCGGGGCAAGGCCCGCAATGGCGAAGTGGCGGCGCAGGGCTGCGATTCGGCGGCGCGCATCGCAGAAAAGCTCAGGCCGATCGCCCGTGGTGAGGTGGCGGCGCTCAAGATTGCCGAGCGACCGCAGCCCGCCACCGACGTGTCGTTCTTCACGCACGACGGCAAGCCGCTGAAACTGAAGGATTTTGCCGGCAAGACCATCCTTCTCAACCTGTGGGCCACCTGGTGTGCGCCCTGCCGGGCCGAGATGCCGGCGCTCGACCGGCTGCAACAGGATCTCGGCGGCAAGGATTTCGAGGTCGTCACCGTCAACATCGACACCTCCCGGCTCGACCGGCCCAAGGCGTTCCTCGCNGACGTGGGCGTGAAGAAGCTGAGCTATTATTCGGACCAGAGCGGCCAGATCTTCACCGACCTGAAGAAGGCCGGAAAGGCCTTTGGCATGCCCACCACCCTGCTGATCGACGCCAGGGGCTGCGAACTGGGCGTCATGGCCGGCCCGGCGGAGTGGTCGAGCCAGGATGCGCAGTATCTGATCCGCACCGCGCTGGGCCGTTAGAGCAGTTTCCGACCAGATTGAACCGTTGCGATGACCATTTTCGGGCCAATTCCGGCGAAAAATGCTCGATTCGTATCAAGGAACCCTCAGGTTAACCACGCGTTTACTGTATATCACAGTCATTGCGGGTTCATCGGATTGGCAGTAGTTTTCATCCGTTCAGGGGGCGCGGGCGCTGATCCCGGTCTTTTCGTCTGAACGTGTCGGGCGTCGTTCTCAGGAGACAGAAGCCATGAAGACCACCAAGTTTGCTTTCGCTGCCGGCGCAC
>Ga0056914_10001723_pt1 | contig 14898 bp, 14 predicted proteins | sample TNRBio252014_DNA_FD_55168 | JGI IMG/M metagenome (GOLD analysis project Ga0056914, IMG submission 55168) | Wastewater treatment Type I Accumulibacter community from EBPR Bioreactor in Madison, WI, USA - TNR Reactor_6/25/2014_ DNA | ecosystem: Engineered > Bioreactor > EBPR > Anaerobic-Aerobic >...
GGNTTANNGGTTGATGAAAAATGAGTGGGCGGCCCCCATAATAGCGGACGACCCGACCCCGCGCACTTAGGGAGGCGTTTTGCGCCCTGAGGCGCCGGGCTGGATGCCTGTGCGCGGGGGCACGCCCAACCTCGATCTCAAATTGCAAATGAAATATGGAGCGACTGCCTTATCTTTGCGTCGTGGCAAGAATACTCGCTATTGATTATGGCTTAAAACGGACGGGGCTGGCGGTGACTGACCCGTTGCAGATTATTGCAAATGCGTTGGATACCGTGCCTACGGCCGGCGTGATGGCATACCTTGAGCGGTACATAAGCGAGGAAGAGGTAGAGCGGTTTGTGGTGGGAGAGCCCCTGTACCCGGATGGCAATCCGGCGCAAATTGCCGGTGAGGTGAAGCGTTTTGTGCATCGGTTGAATGAGCGGTTTCCGAACATTCCGGTGAGCATGCAGGATGAGCGCTTTACGTCGGAGGATGCCAAAGCGGCCATACGGCAGAGTGGGGCGCGCAAAAAAGACCGTCGCGATAAGGCTTTGGTAGACAGGGTGGCAGCCACGATTATTTTGCAACAGTATTTGGAAGAACACAAGTATAGGTTTTTATGATTTTACCTATTTATGCCTACGGTTATCCGGTGTTGAAGCAGCAAGCGAAGGACATTGGGCCGGAGTATCCCGAGTTGGGGAAGCTGATTGAGAATATGTGGGAGACCATGTATGAGGCGCATGGCGTAGGGCTGGCGGCGCCGCAGGTAGGGCTTTCCATCCGGTTGTTTGTGGTGGATACCGTACAGATGATGGATGAAGATAAAAAGGCAGAAGGCATTAAGATGGCCTTTTTGAATGCCCGTATCTTAGAAGAGGAGGGAGAGCCCTGGACGTATGAGGAGGGGTGCCTGAGCATTCCGGATATCAGGGGGGACGTAGATCGGAAACCTGTGGTGACGCTGCGTTGGCAGGATGAGCAGTTTGTTGAGCGCCAAATGACCTTTTCGGGGATTAATGCGCGGGTGATACAGCACGAGTATGACCACATTGACGGCAAGTTGTTTGTAGAGCAGCTTTCGCCGCTAAAAAGACGGCTCATTCAGCGGAGGTTGGATAACATCAAACGGGGGAAAGTGCAGGCCGATTACAAGATGAAGTTTTATACAGGGCGTTAGGGCGCATTTAAGGGCTACTTTCGGCCAAAATCGGCGGGGATTTCACCCCAATATTCGGTTTCCCATTTCAGTACGGGATTGGCGTAGGTATTGGCTTTGAGCCATTGCTCGGCGCGTTCGATGAACTGGAACAGTTCTTCGGTGCGGGCATTCCGGGGCAATTGGGTTTTGACCTTTTTGTTTTTGACCCAGGTGAGGGCGGTTGCTGAATCGGTGTAGATGGGGTAGTGGGTTAAGCCTTGTTTTTTGAGGAGAGCAAGGCCGTGTACGATGGCTAAGAACTCGCCAATATTATTGGTGCCGAGGGCGAACTGCTGATGAAATATGCGTTCGTGGGTAGCGGTGTGGACGCCCTGGTATTCCATGGGGCCGGGGTTGCCGCTACAGGCGGCGTCGACAGAAAGGCTTTCTCTGATGATACTTCCTTTAGCGGGTTTGGGTTTAGCGCTTTTAGCGGTTGTGCGCGGATTGGGCGCCGGGGGCGGCGTGGAGAAGGCCTTTTCGGCCAGATCGCGGCTGGGGAAAGACTGGTAACGGGCGCCATTGAAGCCGGTGATCTGGGCCTGGGCTTCGGGCCAGGTGTTGTATATGCCCGGTTGGCGTCCTTTCCAGACAACATAAAATTTTGCCATAGTTGAGTGGTTCGCTGGTTGCAAACATAAAAAATATAAAACACAATACGCCAAAAGGCAACCCCAAAGAATCTGTATCTTTGCAGCAACCAAGCAGAGATTACCAAGCGATGAGATTGATAGATACCCATGCGCATTTGTATGCCGGCGCTTTCAGCGGGGATACGGAGGCCATGATACAGCGGGCAAGGGCCTTAGGCGTTGAATATGCGTTGTTGCCCAATGTTGATGAAGCTTCTATTGAGGCGATGCTGGCGTTGGAAGCGGCCTATCCCGATTTTTGCTTTGCCATGATGGGGTTGCACCCATGCTCGGTAGATGCGGATTACAAGAAGCAGTTGGATGTGGTGCGGTTGTGGTTAGACAAGCGTCCTTTTTTAGCTGTGGGAGAGATTGGCATTGACCTTTACTGGGACAAGACCTATATAGAAGAGCAGAAAGATGCCTTCAGAACGCAGGCACGTTGGGCTATGGAGCTGGGGGCGCCGGTGTCGATACACGCGCGTGAATCGCTGGATGTACTCATTGAGCTGACGTCGGAAATACAAGATGGGCGGTTTAATGGCGTTTTTCATTGCTTTACGGGCAACCTTTCGCAAGCGAAGCAGGTCATTGATCTGGGCTTTTTGTTGGGGATAGGCGGGGTGTTGACGTATAAGAACAGCGATTTGGCGGCGGTGCTAAAAGAAGTGCCGTTGGATTATATCGTTCTGGAAACGGATGCGCCCTATTTGCCGCCCGTGCCCCACAGGGGGAAGCGGAACGAAAGCGCCTATGTGGAGCTGGTAGCGGCCCGTTTGGCAGAGGTATACGGGATAACGGCTGAAGAGGTTGGGCGCATCACCAGCAATAATGCCGCGAAGCTGTTCCGGTTGCCTGTTCCGGAAGAGTTTAATGGATAGGTTTATGAAATTGATTTACAGCTTGTTGCAGAGTATGTAAAAAGATAAAGCTCAATGTGCCAAAAAAAATTTTGAAGTATTGTTTCTTTTTACAAATTTTGTGGCGCTCTGCGTTGGGCATGGTTGTAGGCAATGAGGGCTTATTTTGCCATGCTAAACGATAAATGCCGGGGTTGCAAAAGAGCATCACCGGATAGGAGAGATCAAGAAGAGAGGTGTCCGAGTGGTTGAAGGAGCACGCCTGGAAAGCGTGTATACCCCTAAAGGGTATCGAGGGTTCGAATCCCTTCCTCTCTGCCAAAACAAAAACGATCGTAACTTTAAACAATTTTGAAAATTTTGTTGGCTATGCGACAACTATTTGCATTGCTGCTGGTGCTTGGCCTGGCAGTATCTTCGACCATCAGCGTTTACGCTCAGGATCAGGCTGCACCGGCAACGGAACAAGCAGCAGACAGCTCAACTGCACAAGAAGAGCCCGCAGCTGAAGAAGCTCCGGCTACTACCATTGCACCGGCTGCTGCCGAGGAAGACGTATCGGGCTATCAATTGCTCAAGAAGTACTTCATCGATGGCGACTGGCGCTTCATGAGCCTGGTATTGGTTACGCTTATTTTGGGTTTGGCTTTCTGCATTGAGCGTGTAATTACGCTGAACATTGCTACGACAAATACCGACAAGCTGTTGTCGAACATCAACAACAAGCTGGCCGACAAGGATCTGAGCGGCGCTATGGAAGTTTGCAAATCGACCCCTGGCCCCACGGCCAGCGTACTGTACGAAGGTCTGAAGAGCGCAGACGGCGGCCCCGAGTCGGTAGAGAAGTCGATTGTTGCTTATGGCAGCGTACAAATGGGCTTGTTGGAGCGCGGTCTGGTTTGGATTGCCCTGTTTATCGCCCTGGCTCCGATGTTGGGCTTCTTGGGTACGGTAATTGGTATGGTACAGGCCTTCGACCGGATCGAAGCAGTAGGCGACCTTTCTCCTTCGGTAGTTGCCGGCGGTATCAAGGTGGCCCTGTTGACCACGGTATTTGGTCTGGTAGTAGCCATTATCCTCCAGATTTTCTACAACTACATTGTGAGCAAGATCGACGGTATCGTCAACAAGATGGAAGACGCTTCTATCGCGCTGGTGGATATCATGGAAGACAACAACGTTTTTAAGAAATAAGTAAAACACGCTGACCATGTATCAATTTCTGACAAAAAACGGTCAGGTGGTGGCTTTTGGCTTAGGCGTTGCACTCACGTTAATATTTCTGGTGGTCGCTTTGTCGGGGGCCGGGAACTATGACTTTGGGAATATGACGCCAAGTGAGAAGGCAGCGGTGACCATCTTTGACTTTGGTTTAATGGCATCGATCGCTTTGGCGATATTAGCTACTTTTGCCATGGTTTTCTTTGGTGTGTATCAGGTGGCTACGGACCTGAAAAACTCTATGAAGGGTTTGCTGGGCTTAGCTGCGATGGTGGGTGTCTTTGTTATAACTTACAGTATGGCCAGCGGCGAACCGGATTCACCTCAGATTGCAGGTGCGATGCAAAAGTTCGCCGAGTCGGGCAACGGTGTGATTTCTCCTTCCAACCTGAAGTTTATAGGCGGGAGTATCATGACGACATTCATCCTGCTTGCAGCAGCAGTAGGCGCCTTGGTAATCACCGGTGTTCGTAATTTATTTAAATAAACTGAGCTATGGCTAGATCTAAAAAAGATCGGGTAAGTACGGAAATCAATGCCGGTTCTATGGCCGACATTGCCTTCCTGCTGCTGATCTTCTTTCTGGTAACGACTACCATTGCTGAAGACCGAGGCATTCTCGTGAAGCTTCCGCCGTGGTCGGATATACCGCCGGAAACGCAGAAACTAAAGGAGCGTAACGTCTACTCAGTACTGGTAAATGCTCAAAATCAGTTGCTGGTGCGGGGTCAAGTTATGCGCCTAAGTGATCTTCGCCAGAACGCCAAGGAATTTATCGCTAACCCTAACGGGCGCGAGGACTACGCCGAAAAACCTTCGCGGGCCATCATCTCGTTGAAAAACGACCGGGGTACAAACTATAGGACGTACCTGGAAGTATACAACGAATTGAAGGCGGCTTATTCGGAGCTGTGGGACGAACTTTCCATGCGGAAGTTTAATGTACACTACAGCGAAGATATGCCGCTGGCACAGCGCAAGGCAATTAAGGACGAAATTCCTTTCGTAATTTCTGAGGCTGAGCCTACCAACTTTGGCGAAGAGAAGTAAAGCTCTTGCCAAAGAAAGTGGACTCAATCCGGTACGGTTGGCAAAACCGGGTAATTGTTTTCATTTCTACCTTTCCGAAAGGATAGGGTAGGTAAAAAGCAATATAATGGCGAAGTTTAATAAGAAAAGAGGTAAATCTGCGCCGGGTATATCTACGGCATCTCTGCCGGATATCGTCTTCATGTTGTTGTTCTTCTTCATGGTGGTAACCGTGTTGCGGGACTCCGAACTGAAGGTGAAGGTATCTACGCCCTCGGCAACGGAACTGACCAAGCTGGAAGAGAAATCGCTGGTGAACTACATTTACGTGGGGCGCCCGGTCGAAAAATTCCAGGCTACGTATGGTACTAAGCCGCGCATTCAGTTGGGAGATCGCTTTGCCGATATTCCAGACATTACGTTGTTTCTGGAGCAGCATAAGGTGAGAGTTCCCGAGAACAAGCGGGGCCGCATTACCTCTTCGCTGCGCGTAGATGGCGATGTGACGATGGGTGTCGTACAGGATGTGAAGACGCAGCTCCGCAAGTCGGGGCAGTTGAAGCTCAACTATTCTGCCAAAAAACGCGCCGAGACGAATCTCTAGGTGTCGTATAGCTTTGATAGAAAATGAAAAAGGTTCCGGGGTATTCCGCGGAACCTTTTCATTTTAGGGTATGTGTTGAATCCAGGAAGGGCCTGTTAGCGCAAGCGATCCATTGATTTTACTAATTTTTCATCGTTTCGGATGGCCCGGATGGCTGCCAGTGTGAAAGCGAGAGAGAGGAGCGGCAGGGCCCAGCCGTAGGCCCACTGAGCGCCGGCATTGGCCAACATGAAGTAAATGCCTAAGCCTGCGCCCGCCCCTACGGCCACGATGCCGAGGCGGGAGAGGTTAATTTGCAGGCCCCGGTTTTTGAATAAAAAGATGGCGGCGAGGGCCAGCACGGCGGCTAATCCAAAAGCGGCTTGCAGCCCCCAATGGTCGGCGAGATTGAAGACGCCGTCGGCAAATGCAGGCGAGGCTGCCTGCGCCGCCTGAGCTGTGCCTAAGGGTAGTGCGAACAACCCGAGGTTGGCTACGGCTGCCAGGAGGAAAAAAATACTTTGTACGCGTTGAATCATGGTTCTCTGGTTTTATGTTGGTGCAAAGATAAGATCATATATGCCTCAGCCAAGCTAAACTGTATCTTTGCCGCGCATGGGTACCTCATGCGATAATACACAGGCACTATGGCAAAGTTGCAATACGAACTCAGTCATTGGGAATACGCCGGCTTTTTCAGCGGGATAGATACCGTCGTTATCGGTGCGGGCATCGTAGGTCTTTCGGCTGCCATAAGGCTTAAAGAAAAAGAGCCTGCGCGCCGCATAGTGGTCGTAGAAAGAGGCCCGCTGCCCATAGGCGCCAGTACCCGCAATGCCGGCTTTGCGTGTTTTGGCAGTATGACCGAGCTGTTAGACGATCTTCGGGATCACAGCGAGGAGGAGGTTTGGGCGCTGGTGGAGTGGCGCTATCGGGGCTTGCAACGCCTTCGGGCGCGTTATGGGGATGAAGCCATTGGCTATCGGCCAACTGGCGGGTATGAGCTCTTTGCTTCCACCGATGAGGATGGCTACGCCGCCTGTATGGATGTCATGAACGTATTTAATGGGCGCCTTAGGCACATCACCGGGCTGCCGGCTACTTTTGCTTCGAAAGACGAGGCCATTGCCTCTTTAGGGCTTGGGCAAACCCGCCACCTGATTTTCAACCANGCGGAGGGGCAGGTAAACACGGCGGCATTGGTGCGCACTTTGCTGGATAAAGCGCGGTCGCTGGGCATTGATGTATGGGGCGGACTNCCCATTGACGAATACGAAGAACATGCCGGCGGGGTAGCGTTGCGCACGGGGCTGGGTTGGTCGTTTGAGGCAGGTAGTCTGTTGTTGGCAACCAACGCTTTTGCGCCACAGCTCAATGGCTATCTGGAGGTAATACCTGCCCGCAACCAAGTGCTGATTACTGCTCCAATACCGGGGCTCAGGCTCGAAGGATGCTTTCACTACAACTGCGGTTATGTGTACTTCCGCAATGTAGGCGACCGCATTCTGCTGGGCGGCGCCCGGAATTTNGATATAGCCGGCGAGACGACGGCGGAATTTGGTACGCATCGGGAAATATTGGATTATTTAAACCGCTATCTCCGAAACGTTGTAGCGCCTTACGCAGGCGAGACGCTGACCATTGAGCGCCAGTGGAGCGGTATCATCGGGCGCGGCGCCTCCAAAGCGCCGATTGTGGAAGCTTGCGGCGCCCGAACAGTGGCTGCCGTGCGCTTGGGCGGTATGGGGGTAGCCATTGGCATAGACGTAGGCGAGCGGGCTGCCGAATTGTTGGCGGGCTGACGGGGGCGGGTTTGGGGCATGAATTTATGGGCTCATCCCCTAATATCTTTGCATAAAACCTGCTGCTGCGCAGTATTGTCCTGCTTTTGTCGTTTAGTTTAGTAGAGAAGCGCCCGCGCTGCAACAGGCAATGTGCGGGATAAAAAAAATGCATGAGTACGACGGTTCTTATAAAAAAGGTATTNCAGGCAGGAAGTAGCTGCGGGCTGCGCCGCGTTGCGCTGCTGGCGGTTGGTTTGTGGTTTATGCCGCTTTGGCTATGGGCACAGCCGGGAACCAACCCGCCCGTGAAGGGAGAGCAACGTGTGAACGTAGACCAGGCTTTGGAACTGCAATTTCAACAGCGCAATGGCAAAACAGTACAGCGTTTGGTAGGCGACGTAGAGATGAGCCAGGACAGCGTGTTTATGTACTGCGATAGCGCCATATTGGAAAACAATACCCGCGTGTTTGCCATAGGTAACGTCATCCTACAACAGGGGGACTCCATCAGCGGATTTGCGGACTCGCTCTTCTACGACGGCACGCTTAAAGAGGCCGATCTTATAGGTAACGTCATTCTGGTAAACGTGCGGCAAAAGCTGTATACCCAACGGCTGCACTACGACCTGAATACTAAGCTGGCTACCTATACTTCGGGCGCTACCTTAGTGAATGACTCTACCCAACTGACCAGCAAGCGGGGGTTTTATTTTGCAGATACAGAAACGGCCTTTTTCAAAGACAGCGTAGTGGTCATTAATCCGAGGTTTCAGTTGAGGGCCGATTCGCTGGCCTTCAATGCCAAAGAAAACCGGGTGCGGTTCATCGGGCCTACCGTGATGAAGAGCGATAGNACTGAAGTGTATTGTGAATCAGGATTTTATGATATTACCAACAACCGGGCGGAATTTACCCAGCGCGCCCAATACCGAAAAGGGCAGCAGCGGGCAACGGCAGACGTTATTCGCTTCGATGGCCAGAATGCCATTTATACCCTTGATGGGAAAGCCCGGTTTGAAGACGGCGACAAGCGCACTGCGGTAGCTGACGTCATTCGCTACAATCAGAGGTTAGACCAGACGGAGCTCAAGGGCAATGCCACCGTAATAGATGGCAACCGAACCATTGTGGCGCCGGAAATAGCCTTTGACGGCAAGAAGNAATCTTATGTTACCAAGGGCCGATCGCTGATCAGCGACCCGCCACAATTGCTGGAAGCCGACTCGGTGAACTATGAAGAAGCCAGCGGGTTGGGCATTGCCAGCGGGCAGGTGGTATGGCGAGATACTTCCCAGCAACTAACCATCGAGTGCGACCGGGCTGCCTATCAGCAGGAAAGCGGCTTCCTGAAAGCCAGCGGTGGCAAGCGGGGCCGTCCTCTGCTGATGATAGACATAGAAGGCGACACCTTGTTTATGACGGCCGATACTTTGTTGTCGATGCGGACCGATACGAGCGACGCAGGCGATAGCTCGCGCTTGCTGCTGGCTTACCACGATGTGCGCGTGCTGAAGAGCGACTTACAAGCCTTAGCCGATTCGGTGGCTTTTAGTCAATTGGACGAGGTATTTCGCTTTTACAGAGAACCCGTTATCTGGTCGGATACTTCCCAGTTTTCTGCCGATACCATTCATCTCGCGCTGAAAGACAAAAAATTGGACCGGATATTTTTATACCGAAATGCCTTTATCATCAATAGCCCCGATGAGCTGTTTTTTAACCAGATCAAGGGCAAGCAAATTGAAGCCCGCTTTGACAGCAATGAATTGAGGCGCATGTGGGTGACGGGCAATGCGGAAGCAATATATTATGCCCAGGACGATAAACGGGCCTATGTGGGGGTCAACAAAACNNTATGNAGNGAGATGAGCCTTTTGTTTGGCAACAACAAGGTAAATGATATTGTTTTTTACAACAAACCCAGCGGCCGNCTAGACCCGATGGGCGCTGTAAACCATGAGACCTTCCGTTTAGAGGGTTTCTTATGGCAGCAAGAGATTCGTCCGCGCCTGTTTGACGATCTCTTTGGGCCGCCTATGCGCACCCTCAAACCCATCAACAGCCGCGGCGCTTCGGGCGAGCCAACTGGGCCGGGAAGGCCTGCGCCGCCTGTAAATGCTAAACAACCACGAGAATGATGGCGAACAGATGGATACTGCCGGCGCTGCTATGGCTGATGTATGCGCCCTTGGTAAAATCACAGGAAAAGGCCAACTGGAACGCCGTAGTGGAAACGGCGGAGGCCAAGATAGCCGAAGGATATGCAAGCGCTGATTTGCACCACCAGTTGAGTGAGGCTTATTTTCGCCTCGGCCAGCCTGGCAGAGCATTGTTGCACGCCCGCAAAGGGCTGGTGCTGGAGCCAGGCAACGCTCAACTACGGCATAATGTGGCATGGCTCAGGAGCAGGCAGCCCGATGCATTGCCGCCGGCGCCGGAGTTTTTTCTCGCCCAGTGGCTAAATCGGGTAGCCGCTTGGCTGATGCCGGGCGCATGGGGCGTATTGAGCATAGTTATGCTATGGGTGGGCGCCCTGTGGGTAGGCGCAAGCTGGCTGGGGAAGCTCCCCGGGCGGTTGTCGGCCTTTCCAAAGGCCGGCTGGATTCCTATCACTTTGGCGCTGGCGCCCTTAGCCCTGGCGCAGGTGAGGCATACTCGCCTTGCCAATCACAACGAAGCGGTGGTTGTGGCTTCTCGCGCCAGTATGAAGGTGGCGCCCGATGCCGCCAGCGCCACAGAACTGGAAGTATCCGAAGGCTTGGAAGCAAAGGTCATAGACCAATCGGGCGGATGGTATAAAATAGNATTGGTAAACGGGCGCCGGGGATGGCTGCCCGCCCATGAACTGGAACGCATATAAGGCGTTATATAAAACCAAAACAAAACAAAACCCCATGCTGCTGGCAGTAGGATCGAAGGTAAGGTTAGTGCGCACTGGCGACGAGGGCGTGGTGAAAGCCCTGCTGAGTGATGGCATGTTGTTGGTACACTTGCCTGAAGACGACATGGACATCCCCGTAGCGCCCGAAGACGTGGCGCGCATTGACGAGGAAAGCGCCGACTGGAGCGTCAAAGCGCGCATCGTACCCGGCAAGCAGCCCCGCCAGCCCAAAGCGCCTGACCGCCCCGAGCCCAGCGCTCAGTATGCCATCCTTAATCCGCAGGGTATACAATTGGCTTTTGAGCCCATTTTGCGCAACGACGCCACGCCCGAGAAGTACCGCATCTTCCTGTTGAACGATACCTCTGCCACCTTCCTATACATTTTTCAACTACACCTCGGCGACCTCAAAGCCTGGGAGACCCAGGGCAAACTGGGGGCCTCCAGCTTCATCGATACGGGCTATCTGCCCTTCGAGCAGCTCAACGACTCGCCGGAGATAGACCTCCAATGCTGGCGCATATTAGATACGGGCACGGCGCCCCGCTTGCACCGGCGCATGAAGCTCAAGCCGGCCAACTTTTTCAAGCGCTTGGTGACGGCTCCTCTTATTGGGCGTGTGGCTCACCTCCTCAAGGTGTACGATTCGCTGGATCCCAAGCCCGCTCAGCCCGTCAATGATCTGCGCGCTTATACCCGGCAGAAACGCTCCATAGAGCTGCCCAAAGGCTGGTCGAATCTGGAAGAACTCCCTCATGAAGTATGGGAAAGAGCCGCTTTTGACCACGAGATCGACTTGCACATCGACCGCTTAGTGGAGGCGCCCGATAAAATCAAACCTGCCGAAATATTGGGTGTACAGATGCAGCACTTCGAAGAATTTCTCAACCGGGCCATCCGGGTGGGCGCCGAGCGGATATTTGTCATTCACGGGGTAGGGGAGGGCAAGTTGCGCGCTGCCATAGCGCGTCGGCTGGAGGCCTGCCCCGAGGTAGAGGAGTTTAAAAACGAATACCACCCCCGCTATGGCTGGGGCGCTACAGAAGTGATTTTTTGAGTCTCGGGAGCCGCATTTTCAAGAACCAATAAGGGGGTTCCCGCGTTTGTAATCGCGCAACAATTGTATACCTTTGTTGCCGAAAATTCCTAACCATTCAGTCGATAATTATCCATGACCAAACCGGCTTTTTTCGATCAGTTTGTCAACCGCCATATCGGAGCAAACGAGTCGTCTACCGCAGAAATGCTGCGCGCCATTGGCGTAGCTTCGCTCGAACAGTTGATTGATGAAACCGTTCCGGCATCCATTCGACTGGGCCGTGCGCTAAACCTGCCCGATGCGCTCACCGAACACGAGTACCTGCGCGAGTTGAGCCAAACGGCTAAGCTCAATCAGGTTTTCAGGAGCTACATCGGGCTGGGCTACTATGGCGTCATCACGCCTTCGGTCATCGCGCGCAATATCTTCCAAAATCCAGGCTGGTATACCCAATATACGCCCTATCAGGCCGAGATTGCCCAAGGGCGGCTGGAAGCGCTGCTGAACTACCAGACGATGGTAAGCGACCTCACCGGTCTGCCCGTAGCCAATGCCTCCCTACTCGACGAAGGCACCGCCGCCGCCGAGGCCATGNCCATGTTCTATGGCGTAAAAAACAAGCGGGTAAAAGGCGAAGCAGCCAACGAATTTCTCGTTTCCGACCGCGTATTCCCTCAAACCGTGGAGCTGCTGCGCACCCGGGCTACGCCCCTCGATATTGAGGTAAAAGTAGTGTCGGCCGATGAGATGCACTTCACCGCTCGCACCTTTGGCATCCTGCTGCAATATCCCGACGCTACCGGCGCCGTAAGCGACTACCGGGCCTTAACCGAGCGCGCCCGGGCAGAAGGCGTATATGTGACCGTGGCCGCCGATCTGCTGGCCCTCACCCTGCTGACCCCTCCGGGCGAGTGGGGCGCCGACGCCGTAGTAGGCAACTCCCAGCGCTTTGGCGTACCCATGGGCTATGGCGGCCCGCACGCCGCCTTCTTTGCCTGCCAGGACGAGTACAAGCGACTCATTCCGGGCCGCATCATCGGCGTCTCCGTCGATCGGCACGGCAAGCGCGCCCTGCGCATGGCCCTGCAAACCCGCGAGCAGCACATACGCCGCGAGAAGGCTACCTCCAACATCTGTACGGCCCAGGCGCTGCTGGCCATTATGGCCGGTATGTACGCCGCCTGGCATGGCCCGCGCGGCCTTAAGGCCATAGCAGAGCGGGTGCATGCCAATGCCCGCGCCTTAGCGGCTTATGCCAGCCGCCTCGGATACCCGATCGTCAACGATTACTTTTTCGATACCGTGCGCATCCATGCCGATGCCTCCACCTTGGAGCACCTGCGCCGCGCGGCGCTGACCCACGGCATCAATCTGCACTACGATGTCAAAGGCGTGCAGATCAGCTTAGACGAAACGGTGACGGCCGAAGACATGGCGGATCTCATGCGCGTACTGGCCGCCGGCAAGAGCAAGTCGGAAACCGGCGCCCTGCCCGAAGCCGGCGAAGCCCACGCCCTGCCCGCCCAATTGCTGCGCGGTAGCGACTACCTGACCCACCCGGTCTTCAACAGCTACCATACCGAAACGGAGATGATGCGCTACATCAAGCGGCTCGAAAACCGCGACCTGTCGCTCACCCACTCCATGATCGCGCTGGGCTCCTGCACCATGAAGCTCAATGCCGCTACCGAGCTGATGCCCGTAAGCTGGCCGGAGTTTGCCAATCTCCATCCCTTTGCCCCCATCGACCAGACGCAGGGCTACCAGAAAATATTCTCGGAATTATCAGCCTGGCTGTCGGATATCACCGGTTTTGCAGCCTGTTCGCTTCAACCCAATTCCGGCGCCCAGGGCGAGTACGCCGGGCTACTCACCATCCGGGCATACCACCAGCACCACGGCCAGCGCCACCGCAACGTAGCCCTCATTCCCGAGAGCGCGCACGGCACCAATCCGGCCAGCGCGGTTATGGCAGGTATGGAAGTAGTGGTGACGGCCTGCGATGATCAGGGCAATATCGACGTCGACGACCTGCGCGCCAAAGCGGCGCAATACAGCGACCGCCTCGCGGCCCTCATGGTCACCTACCCCTCTACCCACGGGGTATTCGAGACCCGCATCCACGAAATCTGCGACATCATCCATCAGCATGGCGGCTTAGTATACATGGACGGCGCCAACATGAACGCTCAGGTAGGCCTCACCAGCCCCGGCCTCATCGACGCCGACGTATGCCACCTCAACCTCCACAAGACCTTCGCCATTCCGCATGGCGGCGGCGGCCCCGGCATGGGCCCCATCTGCGTCAATGAGAAGCTGCGCCCCTTCCTGCCGGGCCACCCCCTGGTGGAAACCGGCGGCGAACACGCCACTACTGCCGTATCGGCAGCGCCCTTCGGCAGCGCCAGCATCCTGCTCATCAGCTACGGCTACATCAAGATGCTGGGCAAAGAAGGCGTGCGCCGCGCTACCGAGTACGCCATCCTCNACGCCAACTACATCAAGTCGAGGCTCGAAGGCCCCTACAGCGTACTCTACAAGGGCGAAAAAGGCCACTCGGCCCACGAGCTCATCGTAGACCTCCGCCCCTTCAAGGCCGTCGTGAGCGCCGAAGACGTAGCCAAGCGCCTCATGGACTACGGCTTCCACGCGCCCACNCTCAGCTTCCCCGTGGCGGGCACCATCATGATNGAGCCCACCGAAAGCGAGAGCAAAGAAGAACTCGACCGATTCTGCGACGCCCTACTGGAAATCCGCCGCGAAATCGACGAGATNGCCTCAGGCGCATACGAGCCCGAGAACAACGTGCTGCACAACGCCCCCCATACCCTCGACCTCCTTACGGCCGACGACTGGGAGCTGCCCTACAGCCGCAGCAAAGCCGCCTGGCCGCTGCCCTACCTGCGCGAGGGCCGCAAGTTCTGGCCCAGCGTAGCNCGCATCGACAACGCCTACGGCGACCGCAACCTCGTATGCACNTGCCCGCCCGTAGCCAGCTACGCTGAGTAAAACCGGCCACGCCAACCATACCGCAAACAGCCGGCCTCGCCGCGCCCCATCTCCCTCCCCACGAGGGCGAACGGGCGCAGTGGGGCCGGCTTTCCTTTTGAAATTTTCCATTCCCGCCCACGATCCCCGCAGCAAGCGTCTGATCGAGTTTTTTTTCTTTTGGGCCCCGCCGCATAGCATCGGCTTCTTTTGTCACCTTGCGCGGCGCCGGGTGTTCCGCTATTATGCCCTCCCTTGGGGTCGGGCATACCGCTGCACCCCCTGGTCCGACAGGAGTGCGTTTTACTGGGGCTGCGCCCGGGAGGGTGTTGGGGGTNTTNNGGGTATTAGGGGTATTAAGGGTGTTGGGGGTATTAAGGGTATTAGGGGTATTAAGGGTGTTGGGGGTATTAAGGGTATTAGGGGTATTAAGGGTNTTNNGGGTGTTGGGGGTATTAAGGGTGTTGGGGGGTGCTGCCGCAGGGGCGTATTTTAGGCAGCATATGCCGTGGCCCTCTGATCGTCTTCGTGTGCCTTTAGGCCACCCGCCCGCCCAAGGTCAGGTCGGGTAAACTAGACTGTAGTATTTACCGGGTAGAGACGCGATGCATCGCGTCCCTACTCCGGCTGGTGGGTGTTAAAAAGGTCTTTTTGGCATTAACAGGCAGACTAAGTCTGCGGAATATGGGATCGAA
>Ga0056914_10001724_pt1 | contig 14889 bp, 14 predicted proteins | sample TNRBio252014_DNA_FD_55168 | JGI IMG/M metagenome (GOLD analysis project Ga0056914, IMG submission 55168) | Wastewater treatment Type I Accumulibacter community from EBPR Bioreactor in Madison, WI, USA - TNR Reactor_6/25/2014_ DNA | ecosystem: Engineered > Bioreactor > EBPR > Anaerobic-Aerobic >...
GACGCAACGGGGGCGCTACTGCGCATTTGGGGCAAACACGCCTTTGACCTTGATCAACTGGATGCTCAAACGATCAAGGACTTATGTGAAAAATGGGCTCGACATGTCTTGGTCGCCGCACCGCATCCCGGCGTTGATCCGCACAACACAGATCCTGGTCGGCGCGCCGTGCGCAACTGGCCGGGGTTACGCGATTTCGCCATCCAGTTACGCAAGCGGGAAAATGCCTACGTTACCAACAGTCTCAAGGACATTCGCCAGGTACTCAGTGATTTGGTCAATAGCTTGGGCAAAGTGCTGGTTGAGGACCAAGAAGAACAAGTAGAAATTTTTAATCAAATTAATCATTTAAAAGATGTCATTGAGAGTAATGCGCCTTTGGAGGCTATCAAGCGCGAAGCGATGCAGGTGGCTGACGCTATTGGCCGCATTGCTGAAACCCGGCAACACACCCACGACACCATGCTGGGTGCGCTGACAGACAAGCTCCACACTTTGCGGGCTGAACTGAGCGAGGCGCGCCGAGAGATGGAACTGGACCCGCTCACCCGACTGTACAATCGCAAGGCTTTCGACCAGCATTTTCTGCGCACCTTCGAACTGAGCAGGTTATCCAGCCAGCCGGTTTGCCTACTGATGGTCGACCTTGACCACTTTAAGCTCATCAACGACCAATTCGGCCATCCAGCGGGCGATCTGGTGCTTAAAAGTTTTGCCGACTGCTGTATCAGCACCTTCCCGCGTCGTGGCGATTTCGTGGCCCGCTACGGAGGCGAGGAGTTCGCTATCGTTTTACAGGAAACGGCGATGGACGCCGCCCGCATGTTGGGCGAACGGTTGTTGAAAGCGACGCGGAATCTGCGCCCGCGTTACGAAAATCAGGAATTATGCATTACTGCGTCTATCGGCCTCGCCGAGCTGAGCATGGCGGATGATGCCGAGAGCTGGTTGCGGCGGGCAGACAGCGCCCTGTACCGCGCCAAGGAGAGCGGGCGAAACCGGTTGGTTCAGGAACTCAATACCTGAAAGGCCGGGCGATCACTATCCCCCGCCCGGCTCATCCCGCACGGTAGTCAGTCGGGAGCCGTCAACAGTCGGGGCGTTCAGACGCTCAAATCGATTTGTTGCACCGCGCCGACCCGGCCATCCTCATGCANAAATACCCCTGATGAGCGGACTTGGCCTAATAAAACATTTTGCTCATCCTTGATCGAGAAAGGCGTCGTAATATGACCCAGATAAATAGCGCCCACGCCGCGCTCGCCGAGTCCCACCAGTTGATCCCGTCCTTCAGCATCCTTGGACCAGATGCGCAGTTTGCTGTAGATAGCGTCATTCTCATCAATCCATTGATTGCCGTCCTGGTCATGAGCGGCCAGCTCAACGAAGCCCTGCCCGGTCATCGCTCCAAACANTTCCTGGCCATCGTTGATCTGGCCATCGCCATTGCGGTCCAGCGCCAGAAANCCGCTGTTGGGACCCACGAAGGCAATCTGATCCTGCCGGCCATCGGCATCAATGTCAAAGCTGAAACGGGTTTGGGTGAGCGCTGCCGCGTTACCGCCAAAATTCAGCGCCAGCGGATCCTTGAGCTTGGCGTCGCCCGCCCGCAGGCTGACATTTTGCTCCATCAGGAATTCCCGGCTCATGCTCAGCTCTACGGAAAAGGCGATCTGTTGNCCGTCCTGGGTCTGGACGACGCCTTGTGCTGAAAAGGTGGTTTTCTCAGCTTCATAATGGCGTTCGTAATAATCATATTCGATACCAAATCCCGCTGGCTCCGGCGCCTGTTCAGCTTTTTGCTGGGCGTTTTGAAGAGCCGTGCCGGTTTCCTGCGCCTGTTCGTAGATCTTACCCATCTCTTCGCTGAGTTCACTGGGGGAAATCAGTTTAATCTTCTTGCCGGTCATGGCTTCAATCATGCGGATCAGGATACCCAGTTTCAGCTCATCTTCCGAGGTCAACTCGGCGTCGGCAGGCGCAACAGCTTTGCTGGGCTGTGCCTCGTAAGCGGCTTGGGAAAGGTGTACNGCGTCCGACCGCGCTTGACCGGGTGAACTGGGTTGCCCCCGGTTTCGGCCTTCAAAATCCGGGCGCTGATCGCCCACCCACATCCGCAAAGACTCCTTGACTTCGCGTTGCGTAACGGCGGCGTGTTGGCTGGTCAACTGAACGCTTGAACCGGCNATCTTCATGGTGGGATACCTCCTGACGGGTTCCCGCCAGCAGCGCGNAAGCGGGATGAACGTCAATAGACGCTATTGAGTTAAATTATCGGCATCAATTGAAAACGCTTTATAGCAGTGACGTTAAAATACCCATCATTCTGTGCAGGGGAACCCGAAATAAACTTCACTCTCTTAATAACAGCAGCATTGCCCANGGACATAAACTGATGAATCACCCGAATCTCTTTAAACGTTCCCAACTCGTATGGGTGTCAGGACTGCTGGCGTTGTTGGCGCTGCCAGGCGCCCTGGCCGGCGATGAAGCTTACACTTGGAAGGACGCCACCGGCCGGGTGCATTATGGCAACCGCCCGCCTGAGGGTCAGGCGGCGACACCCATCCCCGTGCAGCCGACTGACCGCATTTACACCTGGACTGATACGGAAGGCAAGGTTCATTATGGCGCCTATCCGCCACCAGATGTCCCCGCCAAAGAACTGAAGGAAGAAGATGGCTCGCTGTCCACCATCCATGCCGGTAAACTGCGCTCCGGTGAACAGCAACTTTTGCAGGAATGGCGGCGGCGCTAATTGACCGTGATCATAAACGCCAGCGCCGACCATCCCAAACCCGACTTTCCAGTCCTCTCATCATGAATCCAAACGATTATTGCTACGATTTGGCAACCGGGCGCGGCTCCGATTTCCGCTACAGCCTGCTGGGCCTGCCGGTCGCGCAACGTCAGACTTTGGCGGCCATACAGGCGTTTTGTTTGGAAACGACCCGGATTCCCCAGGAATGCCATGATCCAGGTGTTGCTCAGACCAAGCTGGAGTGGTGGCGCGCTGAACTGGGGCGCTTGTTCGAGGGCAATCCCCAGCATCCCATCACCCGCGCTCTGCAACCGCAGTTGGCGATCTTTAACTTGCCCGAGGAATATTTCCGGGAAATTCTCGACGGGGTCGCGATGGATCTGGATTACGACGTCTACCCCAGCTTCACCGAACTAACTCTGTATCTGCATCGGCATGGCAGTGTCCCGGCGCTGCTGGCGGCAGAAATCACTGGCTACCAGGACCGGCGCGCCACACCACGCTTCGCCCATGAGGCCGGGGTGCTATTGCAGTTGTTCAACAGACTGTGTCAAGCACGCGATCACGCCCAACAGGGACATTACTATTTACCTGAGGATGAAATGCAGCGCTTCGGCGTCGGCCCGGGTGACCTGCTGGCGGCGCAGACCACTGACCGAGTTCGGCAACTCTTCGCTTTCCAGGCTGAACGGATTCGCGAGTATTACCGCCGGGCGCTGGATTTTCTCCCAGAGACGGATCGCCTGGCCCAATCCCATTTGCTGATTCGCCTCGAACTGGCGATGACCCTGTTGGCGGAAATCGCGGCGGAGGATTATCGGTTGCTCGAACAGCAAACTCATCTAACCCCACTGCGCAAGTTGTGGCTAGCCTGGCAATGGCGTCGCCGTGAACGCCGCCGCTATCGGCAACGAGCTGCAACCCATTAAACTCTATCGGTATTCAAAAATCCCTCTTCTCTTACGAGAGAGGGGCCAGGGTTGAGGAAAGATCACTATGCAGGACTCTGCCGCTGATGTACTGAAAGACCGGATCATTCTGGTGACTGGCGCGGGTGACGGCATTGGCCGCGCTGCTGCCCGCCGCCTCGGTGTGCATGGAGCAACCGTGATTCTGCTGGGACGCACTATCCGCAAGCTGGAACAGGTTTATGACGAATTGGAAAAGGCTGGCGCTCCCAAACCGGCGATCTATCCGATGAATCTGGAAGGGGCAACACCCAAGGACTATGATGAACTAGCCCAAGTGATTGAGGGCGAGTTTGGCCGACTGGACGGCTTGCTGCACAACGCTGCGCTGTTACAGGGATTGACGCCTATCGCCAATTACGACATCCAACTCTGGTATCGCATCCTGCAGGTGAATCTCAATGCGCCGTTCTTGCTGACCCAGTCCTTGCTGGGTTTGTTGAATCGCTCCGCCGACGCCTCAGTGGTCTTTACCGCTGACCGGGTCAGCGAGGAGGGACAGGCGTATTGGGGCGCTTATGCCGTCGCCAAGGGCGGCGCGCAAACTTTGATGAAAATACTGGCCAGTGAATTGGAAACCAACACGCCGATCCGAGTCAACAGCATTGATCCGGGCCGGGTGCGTACTCCGATGACCTTGAAGATTTATCCAGGTCGCGAGCCAGAGCAATGGCCCACTCCAGAGACTATCCTGGAGGTCTACCTGTATCTGCTGGGACCGGATAGTAAGGGCATTACGGGCCAGATATTCCGCGCCCAGGATTGGAACCCGTCTGATCCGACGACCGTTCAGGCCGCCTATTCAACATGTTGTAACCCGTAATAATCTACAGACATCGAACACAGGGTTTACTGCTGAGTTCGTCGGCGCTTCGCACCGACGAACGAGGCGTCCGGGTATTTGCGCAGGGGCGATTCGATCAGGCGGATCTGCTGCTGACTATCGCAGATAGTTGAACAGCGATAAGCCTTGAATCTTCACAAACGACTGTTGCGACGCCTGCAAGGCCAGCAGTTCCTGGCTCATCCGGGACGCCGCCTCGGCGATGTTTGTTGAGCCAATATCGGATTGCAGCATCTGCAATTGCAAATCAAAGTTCTGATTGACCTCTTCCTGAGCATCCAGGGCATTCATCCGGCTGCCGATCCGTCCCCGCACCTGGTTCAGATTCAGCAACCCCTGGTCGAGATCAGTCAGCGCGCTGTCCAGCCCTTGAGTGAGCACTGCAACATCAGCAGCCGTTCTATCCGGACTTCCCAGGGCACTGATCAGGTTATCCAGCGTTTTAAAAATACTTTGATTCTCGGCAGGTTTAACGATAAACCGGTCCCCGCTATCGGGTTTACCCTCAATCGCCACCTCAATACCGAGAAACTTGATAGCTTCGCCCTCCGTATAAGCTTGGGATGGAACCACTGTGGCGCCGGTCGAATCTTTGATGACAAACTCTCTAAGAGGAGAAGGTGGATCGGTCAGATCACCGGGCGTCGGGTCGCTGGGATCGGGGGTAACGGTAAATTCGATGCTATAGGGATATTGCCCACCCATAAAATTATTTTTGAAATCGGTGGGATTCGTAACACTACCGACAGTAATCGTGCCATTGCCGGTATTACCCGAGGCCAGGTCAGTGCGGAACTGACCATTACCATTACGGATGAGCATGAATACGCTATCGCCAGCATCGCCGACCGGCACTTGCCGTGAAGGGCCAACTTGCAATGCGCGTTGTCCCTGATCGCCGTTATAGACCACATCGCCACCGGCGGTGTTAGTGAACGGCTGGCTTTGCTCTTTAAAGCCGGCGAATAGATAGGCCCCTTCGGAATCTCTGGCGTTGGCCGCGTCCACTAGTTGTTGACGCAGTTGCCGAACTTCCAGGGCAATCGTTTGCCGATTTTCGGAGGTTAGCGCGGCGTTATTAGCCTGGATCGTGAGTTCCCGCGCCCGTTGCAGGATATTGCTGCTTTCCTGCACGGCGACTTCCTCGACCCCCTGCCGACCATAGGCGATAGTAATATTCCGCCCATATTGCTCGTTGAGCTGTAATTGNTTGTGCAACTCCATCAATCGGGCGCTATTGGTGGGATCATCCGAAGGCTTGAGAATCTTGCGTCCACTGCTGATTTGTTCCTGGGCCTTGGCCAAGCCTGACTGGTGGTCGTTCATCCACTTGACGCCCCGCCGGTAAATCATAGTGCTGGAAATACGCATGATTAACTCCCGACTGCATCCAATAGGGACTTAAAGAGAGCATTGGCGGTCTGGATCATTTGCGCAGACGCCTCGTAGGCTTGCTGGAAACGCACCAGATTGGCGGCTTCCTCATCCAGATTCACCCCAGAAATCGATTCTCGCGTCAACGTGGATTGTTCAAGCAGGGCTTCCTGAGATTTTAAGGTATTCTCAATACGCCGACCTTGAGCACCGACCTCCGCGATCATTTGCGCATAAACGCCTCGATAGTCACTGCCGCCTAGCAATTGCTGCTTGGTTTCCAGTTTGACTAACTCCAGAGCATTGCGGTTGTCACCGACCCCGCCNTGATTGTTTTTAACCTGAAAGGCNTCACCATCNTTTTTAATCTGGAAGACATCACCNATTTTTGGCGCACTCGCACCGTCAGTAATCTGCGCCGTCCAGCCATTGTAGGTGATGTTGCCGCCACTGATATAGTTCACACCACTGGCCAGGTTCACACCCTTGGTAACATCGAACACATCGTACTGAGTCGCGCTGGTGAAGCGGATTTCGACCTTGTTGAGCAAATCGGCATGGTAAAGATTGCCCACAGTTGGCGCTGCAATAGTAGCAGCGCCCAAATTGGCTGGGCTGGCCCTGGCAGTAATTGGCGACCCGCTGATACTGCCTTGCGGTGACCCAGTAATATTGACGCTCCAGCCGTTATAAGTTATGGCGCTGCCGCTGGTGTAGGTCAACCCGGTCGCCAGGGGCGGCGCTCCTGCGGTGAGGTCGAGTACGTCGAATGTATTGGCGCTGGTAAATTGAATCCTGACGGTATTTTGTAGCGCAGGATTGGCAGCGTCGGTCACGGCGCCCGCCGAAACACCGGCCAAACCTACATTATCAGCCAAAGCCCTGGTCGTGATGGGCGCGGCCACGGCAACCTTGCGCGCATCTGTGATGCTTAAAGAAAAATTCGGCGCGCCATAGCGAGTGGGTTGGAGCAGAAAACGATCGCCCGCCGTCAGCGCGCCACTGGTCAGCGTAAGATTCACGCCATCCTTGTTCAGTTCGGCATTTAGCGCGGTCAGATCACCGCTGGCAAGCAGGGTTTTTTGGTCGGACAATCGGATTGCGGTGTAATTGACGCCGTCAGAGCTGATTTCATAATCGGAACGAAGTAATTTCGTTGCGTCAGTGACGGCGGCGCTGAACGTCGCAGCATTGGTTGTGTTGTTATTGGTATGCGCCCAGACCTTGGGAGCGCCGACATTAAATAACGCAGCGCCCAGTTCNCCATTCAAATCCATACCTTTTTCATGCTGGGCGTTAAAAGTTTCAGCTAAACCGATCGCCAACAACCCGAGCCCATCTTGCGCCGGGCTAAGAATAGTGCGGCGGAACTCAAAATAGCCGCCCAGTTCNCCACTGGTGATATGGCGCTCCAGATCGCTGCCTTTCGCTTGACCTTCCAGGCGCACGGTGACGTCCTGAGGATCAAACCCGGACTGAACCGCCTCCAGCGAGTAGGCATTGACGCCCACAACCAGCGGCTGACCACTGCCCATAAAGATGTTNAGACCACCATCATCCTGCTGAACGACCTGAACGCCAACCATTTTGGACAAATCCGCCAGCATCCGGTCACGATTGTCGAGCAAATCGTTGGGCGGGTTCTTGGCCGAGTNCGCTGCCTGAGTAATGTCCCGGTTGATTTTGGCAATGCCGGTGGTCAAGTCATTGATAGTAGTGACAGCGTTGCGAATGCCGGTATCGACGGAATCGCGCAAGCCGCCGAGCGCGCTTTCGATGTCCTGAATNCGGTTAGTCAGGGTCTGTGCCTCGTCGAGAAACACCTGGCGCGCCGGGATCGAAGCTGGAGAATCCGCCAGGTCCTGCATTGCGCCGAAGAAAGCTTCCAGNTCGGGGGTCAAACCCACGTCGGTGTCGCCCAGCAGNGCGCTCATTTGCCCGGTCAGGTCGTTGAGCTTGTCGTGCTGACTGACGCCACTATTGTGGCCGCGCAGTTGTTTCATCACAAACTCGTCAATGGAACGGGTGACNCTATCAACATCTACCCCTCGACCCATGTAGCCATAGGGATATTTTTCCGGTGTTGGCGTCCCCAACTCCACCCGTTGCCGGCTGTAATACGGCGTATTGACGTTAGCAACGTTGTGGCCGGTCGTGGCCATAGCAGTGCGAAAGGCCATCAGCCCGGTGACCGCAGTACGGAGAATATCGACCATAAATTGTGTTCCCTTGCGGGCCTCCCGGTGTAGCTCAGCTCTTCCCGTTGGTTATCGGCCCGATGCCCGCCGACTTTAATCGCTCCAGCGCTTCGTCAAACGAAGGGCCGTTCATGAGACCTTGAATTTTTCTCGCGTAATTCGGGTCCGTGGCGTAGCCCGCTTGTTGCAGGGCGCGTAAGTAGGCCATGCCGTCCTTGACTTGGGTCAGCGCGTTCTGATAGCGCGGGTTAACTTTTATGAAATTCACATAGTCGTTAAAGCTTTCGCTATACGACCGATAGGCGCGGAAGCCGTCCCGTTGCCGGACCGGAACGCCGTTGACGAATTCCAGTGTAGAGTTAACGACCTGATCACCCTGCCAACTCCGATTGGCCTTGATGCCAAACAGATTATGACTAGTGCGGCCATCGGCGAAGCGCGGCACTGAGCGACCCCAAGCCGTTTCATGGGCGGCTTGAGCGATCAGCACTTCAGGAGCAACGCCGAGTTGTTGGGCAGCGTCTTGGGCGTGTGGCCACATCCGGCGAACAAATGCGACTGGCGATGACGGCTCATAGGGCGCATCGCTGACCGGATAATGGCGTTGCGCAGCAGTCGCAGTGAAGGGCGTCGGTGGGGCGACGGGCGCTGATGACGGCATTCTGACGCTGGAACGGATGCGCTCGACTTGACGCAACGCCGCCAGTGGGTCACCGATGGACGTTGGAGAAGTGGGGGGNGACGGCGTCTGATCGCTGCCCANGCGTCGAGCGATCGCTTCACCCAGACCGAGTTGACCTTGACGGGCCAGGGTCAAGGCAATTTGCTGATCAAACATATCGCGGTAGAACCGACCTTGGTCACTGTCCATGAGATCGCCATCCCCAGGACTGGCATCGCGCATGCTCTTCAACATCATCTGAATGAACACCGCTTCGAACTGCTTGGCGGCTTCGCGGACCGCATCTGGGGAGTTTTGCTGAGCCTTGCGCCGCAGGCTGGACAGCCCCTGCACGTCGGTGTAGACAAAAGCCGAGTCCGCTGTGGTGAGCATGAACCACCTCCTAGCGCATCTTCGCCTGAATCTCGCTGAAGCGGCGAATCCAGGGTTTGAGGGCGGGCGATTGGGCGGCAATTTGCGTGGCCACGGTCTGCGCGGCAGTGAAATCCGGGTAGTCGCCGATCACCAGCGAATACCAGGGGCCGGAACGGCTGGTGGTCACAAAATAGGCCGGCGGCGCGGCGCCGGCCACCGATCCCGCGATTTCCCGGAGTTTGGCCATATCCTTGCCGCTATAAAGCTGCACGGTATAGCGCTTTGAGTCGCGGCCTTTGAGCCAGTCCGGCTCCAGCAATGCGCCAGCGGATGCAGTAGGTTCAACCAGCGGAGTGGCCGTAGCCAGGTTCGCTTCAGCAGAGGCGAGAGTGGGATTTTTGGGTTCCACAGATGGAGGTTCAGGGTCCAGTTCAATGGGGGGAGGGATATTGGACACCATCGGATTATGGGGAGGCGCTGAAATAATCTGCGCCTCCGGGCTGCGCTGGACCTCGGGGCTAAGGGCTTTAGAGCTATGGGCTTCGGGACTATGGGCTTCCGGGCTATGGACTTTGGGGCTGTGGGCTTCCGGGCCATGTGGCGTTTCAGGGCTGGCTTCGGGGCTGCTATGCGCTGATCCGGGCGTTTCACCCGGTTTAGCGAGATGCGGAGGATCAGCAGTGAGGTTGGCTGGCTTCGTGGGTGGCGCTTCAGCGTGGGTCGATGGCGCGGGCGTCGGACGCAACTCCGGGGTCGCCGGATCAGGCATGTTCCGACTGATCATGATCTTGATAGCGCCCGCTTGCAGGCTCAGGGCGACCAGCAGGATCACGCCGGGCAGTAATAGGGGTTTCCAGGACGCGGCCATGGTGGAGACTCATTAACGTTGCTTATTAAATGACGATTAGCTCGGCCTTAAGGGCGCCGGCGGCTTTCAATGCTTCCAGAATAGCGACCAGATCGCTCGGGGAAGCGCCAACCTGGTTGACGGCTTGTACGATGTCATTCAGCGCAGCGCCGGGGTTGAACAGGAACATGGGCTTCTTTTCCTGGTTGACCGCGATATTGGCATTCGGTACGACCGCCGTCCGTCCGCCGGAGAACGGTTCTGGCTGGCTGACGATGGGATCGGAAGTGATGGTAACTGTGATATTGCCGTGGGAAACTGCCGCTGGCCCGACCTGCACATTTTGGCCGATGACCACGGTGCCCGTCCGGGAGTTGACGATAATCTTGGCCGCGCCCTGGGCGGGAACCACTTCGAGGTTTTCTAACACGGCGATCAGGCTGACCCGCTGAGTGGGGTCGGCGGGGCCACGCACCTGGACGGAAGCGGCGTCGATAGCCTCGGCGACCGAGCCGCCGAGCGCTTTGTTAATCGCCTCAACGATCCGTTCAACCGTGGTGAAATCGGCTTGGCGCAGATTCAGCACAATGGATTCATCGCTGCCGCCGAATTTGCCAGGGACTGGCCGCTCAACCGTGGCGCCGTTGGGAATACGTCCGGCGCTGGGAACGCCGACGGTGACGCTGGAACCCGCTGCCGAAGCACTGATGCCGCCAACCGTCAAGCTGCCCTGAGCCATCGCGTAGGTCTCGCCATCCGCGCCTTTTAGGGGAGTGAGCAGCAGACTGCCGCCGCGCAGGCTTTTCGCATTGCCGATGGAGGAAACCGTCACATCAATCGTCTGGCCAGGTTTGATGAAAGGCGGTAAATCGGCGTGAACGGAAACGGCAGCGACATTTTTCAGTTGCAGGTTGACGTTCGGCGGAATCGTGACGCCCATGTTGGACAACATGCTTTTCAAGCTTTTGACCGTGAAAGGGGTCTGGGTCGTCTGGTCGCCGGTGCCGTTTAAGCCGACCACCAGGCCGTAGCCGATGAGCTGGTTGGTGCGGACGCCGGAAATGACCGCCAGATCCTTGATGCGATCAGCCAGGGCGCTGGGGGTGGCCAGGGCGAGCAGGAGAAGGAGCGAAAGTAGACGAAACATGGTGAGCGCCTCTCTTAGAACGGCCATAACGGACTGAGGAAAAACCGGCCCAACCAACTGACCGTGTTGGCGTCCGCTAATGCGCCGTTACCGGCGTAGGTGATCTTGGCGTCGGCGACCTGACTGGACAGGATGGTATTGTCTGCGCCTACATCTTCGGGGCGAATAACGCCGGAGATTTGCACGACTTCTTCACCCTGATTGAGGGTCAGCATTTTTTCGCCGCGAATCGCCAGATTGCCATTGGGGTAGACGCCGACTACGACAGCGGAGACATTGCCGGTCAGGCTATTGCTCTGGTCGCTGGCGCCTTCGCCGCCCAGTTCACGTTCGCCGGAAATAGTCGTTGCGTAATTGTTTTTACTTTCGGCGAGCAGCGGGTTGCCGAAGGACGCGCCAAACAGAATCGGGTTTTCAAGGTTGATGTTGCTAGATTTATTGACATTGGTCGTCGCCGATTTGCTGGCGGCGGTGCTTTCAATGAGTCGGATGACGACGGTATCGCCGACCCGCCGCGCTGTGCGGTCTTCGAACAGCCGCATGTCGCGATGGGCCTGATAAATCGAGCCGGAGGTCGTTGGACGAGGCCGGGCGGGGTCAGTCGCGTCCATCACCTGCGGGGTCACGGGTTTAAAATCATACTGCGGGGCCAGGCCGCTGCACCCCGACAGCAGGAAGATCAACGTAAGGGCGGCGGGCTTTTTCATGGCGATTATCTACAGATTTTGATTGACGTATTGCAACATCTGATCAGTGGTGGAGATCACCTTGGAGTTCATTTCATAGGCGCGCTGGGTTTCGATCATATCCACCATTTCCTCCACGACGTTAACATTAGAAGTTTCCAGCGCCCCTTGCATGATGAGGCCAAGACCATTAGCGCCAGGATCGCCTTCCTGTGGGTCGCCGCTGGAGGCGGACTGTAGGAACAGGTTTTCACCGATGGGTTGCAATCCGGCAGGGTTGATGAAGTCGGCCAGTTGTAGAGTACCGGCTTGCGTAGGTTCAGCTTCGCCCGCAACCTGGACGTTGATCACGCCATCCCGACTGACCGTAACGCTCATCGCGCCGGGCGGGAGAGTAATTTCGGGCTGCAGGACATAGCCGCTGGAGGTGACGACCTGACCATCTTTGTTGATCTGGAAGGAGCCATCACGGGTGTAGGCGGCCGTGCCGTCGGGCAGGTTGATCTTGAAGAAGCCCCGGCCGTTAATGGCCAGATCCAGGTTGTTGCCTGTTTGGATGATGTTGCCTTGCGTGAAGAGCTTGGAGGTAGAAACGACGCGGGTCCCGGCGCCGAGCATCAGCCCGGAAGGCAATTCGGCGTTTTGCGCGGTTTGGCCGCCAACCTGCCGGACGTTCTGATAGAGCAAATCTTCGAACTGGGCACGACCTCGCTTGAAGCCGGTGGTGCTAACATTCGCCAAATTATTGGCGATGACGGACATGCGGGTTTGTTGGGCGTCGAGGCCGGTCTTGCCAACCCATAGTGCAGTCATGATTTTGCTCCTTAAATCTCATTCCAGCTTCAGCAGTTGATCAGTAGCGCTGGCGTTGTCTTTCGCCGTAGTCATCATCTTTACTTGCAACTCAAAGCGTCGAGACGCATCAATCATACTCACCAGCACTTCGGCGGGGTTGACGTTGCTGCCTTCCAGTGCGCCGGACACGATCCGCACCGTAGCATCGGGCGGGGCCGCAGCGCCGTCTTTCATGCGCATGAAGCCGGTTTCGTCTTTGTAGAGCGGGTTTTCGGCATCAGGTTTGACCAGTCGGATGCGGTCGACGACCACCAGATTTTCCGGGTTCTCGCCCAGTGGACGGATGGAGATCGTGCCGTCTTCGCCGATCTGGATTTTTTCGGCGGGCGGAATGGCGATCGGGCCGCCATTACCCAGGACGGGATGGCCGTTGGCAGTGGTCAACTGACCGTTGGCGTCCAATTGCAGTTCGCCATTGCGGGTGTAGGCTTCACTGCTGTCGGGGAGCTGGATGGCGATCCAGCCGGCGTCCTTGATCGCGATGTCCAGATCCCGGCCGGTGGTCATCAATTTGCCTTGGGTCAGGTCGATGCCCGGCCGTTCAGTCATGGAATACACCCGGCTGGGCAAAGCAGGATCGTCGCTGAAAGCCGGCATGCTACGAAAATCGGCCAAATCCTTGCGGAACCCTACCGTGTTAATGTTAGCCAGGTTATGGCTGGTGAGCGCTTGGCTCCGCAACGTTTGCTGGGCGCCGGTCATCGCGACATAAAGCATGCGATCCATAGTTCAGACGCCTTGATCCTAACGGATCATGTTGGTGACGGTCTCAGTGAGCGTTTGATTGGTGGTGATGGTTTTGGAGTTGGCCTGGAAATTGCGCTGGGCAATGATCATGTTGACCAGTTGATCGGTGAGATCGACATTGGAAGCCTCCAAAGCGCCGCTCATGAGGTTGCCAAGATTACCGCTTCCTGGCAGTCCAAAACTAAAATCACCCGCCTCAGGAGTCTGTAGCCATTGAGTGTCACTGATTTTTTTGAGGCCCTGCATGCTTTCAAAATTAGTCAGATTCAGCGGGCCAATGGTGACATCAGCGCCATCCGCATCTTTGGCGCTGAATTCACCCGTGGTTTTGTTGAAGGTGATGCTATCTACGGGTAGTGTGCCAGTGAATTGCAAAGGGGTTCCGCCAGCGTCAGTGCTGCCATCTTGCAGTCGTTGGCCGAGGTTATTAACAATATATCCTTCGTTATCGACGTGGAAGCTGCCTGCGCGGGTATAGGATACTTGCCCGGCGTCTCCTTCCTGAACTTGAAAAAATCCATTACCAACAATGGCCAAATCGAGAGCATTACCGTGGTGATCACCGCGCCTTGCTGGAACATCTGGTTAACCGCTTGGGTTTGTACGCCGATGCCAGCATTCTTGGATGCGTTACTGTCAACCAAATCACCGAACTCCGCCCGGGAGTTTTTGAAACCTGTGGTGCTGGCGTTAGCAATGTTTTGAGAGGTGGTGTTCAGATCAACCGTGGCTGCCTTGAGGCCACTGACACCGATATACATAGACATCGTTTTGCTCCTATTGCCGGAATGGCGGATTTCGTTACAAAGGTCTTGCCCCCTCATCCATACTTAAGGAGAGGGAGAAAGCGCCAAGTGAACTTGATTTCTGATCAACCCTATCGGATATTCAGAACTGCCTGATACAACGTGCCGGTGGTGTTAATGACCTGCGCATTGGCCTGGAAGTTACGCTGAGCGGTGATCATATCCACCAATTCCTTGGTCAGTTCCACGTTGGAGCCTTCCAGAGCGCCCACTACGATTTTGCCCAGTGAACCGTCACCCGGTTTACCGATGATCGCTAAGCCGGACTCCCTCGTAGCGATCCAGTTGTTGTCGCCTTGTCGCTTGAGACCTTGCGTATTGGCGAAACGCGCCAGCACTACCTGACCCATGACCTGGGTTTCACCATTACTGTAACTGGCGATAACATTACCGGACTCATCGGCCTCAACTCCAGAAAATTGACCCATCGTATAGCCATCTTGCGCTAATTTGTTAGTGATGGATTCACTATCAAACTGGGTTGTGTCGCCGAAATTTAAATCGATGTTTTGTCGTCCAGCGCCATTGCCGAAACTAATTGAAGGCATCCTTAAAACCAGGGGATCATCAGGATCAGTGTAGCCAAACTCGTCAATCACTTTGACTGGCATACCACGACT
>Ga0056914_10001736_pt1 | contig 14811 bp, 13 predicted proteins | sample TNRBio252014_DNA_FD_55168 | JGI IMG/M metagenome (GOLD analysis project Ga0056914, IMG submission 55168) | Wastewater treatment Type I Accumulibacter community from EBPR Bioreactor in Madison, WI, USA - TNR Reactor_6/25/2014_ DNA | ecosystem: Engineered > Bioreactor > EBPR > Anaerobic-Aerobic >...
GCGGGCAGCCGGGTGAAGACACGGGTCTGGATATCCGTGGGCGGGGGAAAATAGCTCATGGCATCATGTCCGGGACGTCGAGGCGATACACGCGCATCGCGGTGGCTGAGAACAGTGCCGCGCGTTCGGATGGAGACATTCCGGCGCTGAGGCGCTTGCAGGCATTCCAGAAGGTTCGGTAGCTGTACATCCCCTTGTCGACCGGGAAATTGCTCTCGAACATGCAGCGGGCAGGGCCAAAAGCCTCAATCACTGTTTCGAAATAGGGCCGCCAGGCGGCGGCAAGTTCTGCGGAGTCCGGGGGAATCGCACGCTCGTGAAAGCCGAAACCGGACACCCGCATCCCTAGCCCGCCGATTTTCATCATGACATTCGGCAGATGCGACAGCTGCCGGATCGTCCGGGACCACTCGATGAACACGCCCTCGCGGCGACCGGCATATGGCCCGATACCGATGGGGCCGCCGCAATGATCGACGACAAGGATCACATCAGGAGCCCCCTTGGCCAACGCGATGATTTCATCGTGCTGGGTATGATAGGCCCAGATATCGAGGGAAAGCGAATAAGGCGCCAACCTGCGCACACCGTCCCGGAAGCGGCCCGATGTCATCAGCCCTTCCGGTGGCTTGGCAGGACTTGAGATCACATCGGGGTGGGCATGCCAGGCAACAGGGATGCGAAGGCCCTTGAGCCTCCCGCCCGAAGCAGAAAGCGCAGCCTCAAGGACCGGAACAGCGGCATCGCCCTGAGTCATATCAACCATTCCGACAATACCGGCACAGGCCAGGCACGGCCCATAAAGGCCGCTCGCGGCTTGTGCCGCAATGCCGTTGGCAAACTCGATCTCGCCGAGGGGGCGCAGGATCTCCGGCCCGTGGGCGCGATACATCGAGCGGCACTGGACAAAGACCGTGGAAATGATCCGGTGGCCGTCATCCGTATCGGCCCGCAGGTGAGGAAAAAGATAGCTGCTTTCCGGCCTGTCCCAGAGGTGATGATGCGGATCGATGATGGGCAGTTCCGCTTCGATGACAGGCTCCTGGCCGCTCCTCAACCAGCCTTCACGGATCGGGATATGAATGTCAGATTTCGACATGGTGATTTCGGGTTCCGTCCATCAGGCATTGCCATCATTCATGTATATCCTGATAAAATAAAATGAAACGTCATTTCATTATCCAGATCGATGATCTGCGGGCCCGCAGCCGCACCCATGGGCGCCGACGATCAGACCAGGCCGGCGACCACGCGTTTTGCTGCTGCACGGTCGGCGCAGGCGCTCGCTGGCCCGCGCGGAGACATGCGGTCATCGCCCCATGGGCCAGTTCGATTTGCCGCAGGGGTGCATCGGTACGGCGCTGAGCGGCGAGAAAGGCGATCTGCGGTTCCAGCCCAAGACGGAAATCACAGCACTTCTGACAATCGGCGATTGATCAGCGCTGTGCCTGCCGGCACGCGCTCATGGCCCCCGTTCGTGGCCCCCGTTCACGGGCGGAAGGCGATGCAGGTCGGGCTGCCGAAGGCGACGGCGTGCTCGGCGAGCCAGGTCAGCCGGCCATCCTGCCCGACAGCAAAGCTCTGGATCGTGTCGCTCGCTTCATTGGCCGCATGGAGAAAGCGTCCGTCCGGCGCGAGCGTGAAGAAACGCGGCTGGCGGCCTCGCGTCGGTTCCCAGCCGATGGAGCGAAGGCGGCCGCTGCGCTGGTCGATGGCAAAGATGGCGATGCTTTCATGCCCCCGGTTCGAGGCGTAGAGAAAGCGTCCGCAGGGCGAGATCGCGATGCCCGCGCCGGTGTTGTCGGCGGTGAAATCATCGGGGAGCAGGGAGACGATCTGCATCGGGGTCAGCACCCCGTGCAGGTCATCCCAGGCATAGGCTGTCAGCGTCGAATCCAGTTCGTTGACCAGCCAGGCGAAGGCAAGCTGCGGGTGAAACGCCATGTGGCGCGGGGCAGCGCCGCTGCGGGAGAGCACACATGCGGGCTGGTGCGGGGTCAACTGTCCGGTGGCGGCATCGAAGGTGAACAGGCTGATCTTGTCGCCGCCCTTGTCGGGCACCAGAACACGGCTCTGCCGGGGATCGTAGAGGATCTGATGCGGATGCATCCCCTTCTGCTGGTGGCGGTGCGGGCCGGGTTCTCCCGGTATCGCATGGCACCCCGTCAGCAGGCCCAGCGATCCATCCGGGTTGCGCGGCAGGATGCCGATGGTTCCGGTCGCAAAATTGGCGACCAGCAGGTAGCGGTTGCTCGCATCCGGCATGAGATGCACCGGGTTGCGCCCGCCGCATTCCACGGTGTTCAGATGGCGCACTGCGCCGCTGAGGACATCAATGGCGAAGGCGCTGACTTCGCCCCTGTCGCCATGCGCGCAGTAGAGGTGCGTGCCGGTGCGGTCGAGCGCAAGCCAGGACGGGTTGACCAGCCCTTCGAGGAGATGGAGCGGCGTCCAGCGCCCCGTTTCAGGATCGACGCGGAAGCTGCCGATGCCCTTGCCGCGTGCATTGCGTTCGATGGTCGTCCGGCATCCCACGAAGGCCAGCATCTGGCGGTCAATCGAGCTTGAGGTTGATCTTCTTGATCAGCGCCGACCATTTGGCGTCCTCGCTGACGATGAACCTGCCGAAGTCCTCGGGTGAATTGCCGACGGGCGTATAGAGCTGATCCGAAAGCTTGGCGCTGATCGCCGGGTCCTTCAGCGCGCCGGTGATGGCGGCATGGATCTTCGCGATCACATCCTTCGGTGTTCCCCTGGGCACCACGGCCGCACGCCAGCCTGTCGCCTCATAGCCGGCGACGCCGCTTTCGGCCATGGTCGGCACCTCCGGCAGGCTCGCCACGCGGCTGGCGCTGGTCACGGCGAGCGCGCGCACCTTGCCCGAGCGGACATGGTTCAGGATGCTCAGGGGATCGGCCATGATGGCGTCGATCTCGCCGCCCATGGCCGCGATCACGGCCGGCCCGCCGCCCTTGTAGGGCACATGCGTCAGATCGATGCCGGCCATGGATTTCAGCAGTTCGCCCATCAGGTGGTTTTCGCTGCCATTGCCGGCGGTGCCATAGGTCATGCCGGGCCTGGATTTGGCGAGGGCGATGAACTCGGCCATGGTCTTGACCGGCAGATCGTTTTTCACGCAGAAAAGCTGCGTCACCGAGGCCATGTTGGTGATCGGCTCCAGATCAGCCACCTTGTAGCCGGTGCTGGCATAGACATACGGGTTCACGGCCATCGTCGAGAGATTGACGAAGATAACGGTGTAGCCGTCAGGCGCGGATCGTGCGCCCTCCGCCGTGCCGATGCTGCCCGCAGCGCCGGGCTTGTTATCGACGATCACCGGCTGGCCCAGAAGCTCCTGCATCCTGCTCTGGATCGAGCGCACCAGCAGGTCCGCGCCGCCGCCCGGCGGCTGGGGCACGAGAAAGCGGATCGGCTTGGCGGGATAGACGGTTTGGCCATGGGCGATGGCCGGCGCCAGCAGTGCGGCGGCGGNGCCCTTCAGNAGCAGGCGGCGGGAAACAGGCATCAACGGACCTCCCAGCAACAGATTCAGGATTGTGTGCGGCTGCGCAGCGTCTGCACGAGCGGCAGCAGCAGAAGCGCCGCCGCAGCGANCATCAGNCCGGCGGAAACGGGGGAAGANACCANNGCGNNGGGGTCACCCTGACTGATCGCCATGGCACGGCGCAGCTGGAGTTCCGCCATCGGGCCGAGGATGAGACCGATCAGCGCGGGGGCGACCGGCACGGAATAGGCACGAAACAGATAGCCTGTGGCGCCCAGCGCCGTGAGCAGCGCCAGATCGACCCAGGACTGCGAGACGCCCCAGACCCCGACCAGAGAGAANATGAGAATACCGCCATACAGATGCGGCGTCGGCACCATCAGGAGCTTCACCCAGACCTTCGCCATCGGCAGNTTGAGNATGAGCAGCATCAGGTTGCCGATGTAGAGCGAGGCGATGACGCCCCAGACCAGCTCCGCGTTCTGGGTGAACAGCGTCGGGCCGGGATTGAGGCCGTAGTTCTGGAAGGCCGCCAGCATNACCGCGGCGGTCGACGAGGTGGGCAGGCCAAGGGTCAGNAGCGGCACCATCACCCCCGCGACGGCGGCGTTGTTGGCGGCCTCAGGCCCGGCCACGCCTTCGATGGCGCCGTTNCCGAATTCCTCGGGGTGTGNCGAAAGGCGCTTTTCCACGGCATAGGACAGCATGGTCGGAATTTCGGAGCCGCCCGCCGGCATCACGCCGATCGGGAAACCGATCGCCGCGCCGCGCAGCCACGGCTTCCACGACCGTGCCCAGTCCTGACGCGACATGGCGATCGGGCCCTTGATGGCGATGACCTGCTGCGGCTCCTTCGTGCGGCGGCTGGCGACATAGAGGATTTCGCCCACGGCAAACATGGCGACGAGCACGATGGTGATGCCAACACCGTCCAGAAGCTGNGGCACATCATAGGCCAGGCGCGGCTGTCCGGTCTGGTAGTCGACCCCGACCAGCGCCAGNCCGAGACCGATGAACAGCGAGAAAAGCCCCCGGACAATCGAGGCGCCGAGCACCACGGACACCGAGGTGAAGGCAAGGATCGCCAGCGCGAAATATTCCGCCGGGCCGAAGACGAAGGCGATTTCGGAAATGGCCGGGGCGGCGATGGTGAGCAGGATCGTGCCGATGGTGCCGGCCACGAACGACCCGATGGCGGCCGTGGCAAGGGCAGCGGCCCCGCGGCCGCGCTTGGCCATCCTGTTGCCTTCGAGCGCGGTGATCATCGAGCCGGATTCACCCGGCGTGTTGATCAGGATCGAGGTGGTCGAGCCGCCATACATCGCGCCATAGAAAATGCCGGCGAAGATGATGAAGGCGGCGGTCGGCGACAGTGAAACCGTGACCGGCATCAGCAGGGTGATGGTGAGTGCTGGCCCGATGCCCGGCAGAACGCCGATGGCCGTGCCCAAAGCGCAGCCGACCAGCGCCCAGATGAGATTGACCGGTTGCAGGGCGACGAAAAACCCCTGCATCAGCGCATCGAGCACGGCCATCATCGTGCTCCGAAGGGCAGGAAGGCTCCGAGCTGGACACCGAGTTTCGTGAAGGCGAACCAGGTGACGCCGGACAGGACGAGGCCGATGGCAAGATCGCGGACGGCCGTCGTCGATCCATAGGCTCGCGTCACGCAGGCGTAGGCGAGCGCCGCGCCCAGCGGGAAGCCGAGCCAGGGAATCGTGAGGACAGGCAGGGCAACCCCGGCGGCCGCCATGAGCAGACCCGGCTTCGACACCGGCGCCGAAGCATCGACGCCTTCGCCCGCCTCCGGCTCGAAGGTGACGCCGGCGCGGACCTGCCAGGCCAGCGCGAGGGCGATCAGCAGAAGCCCGGCGCCGACAAACGCCACCATGAAGCCGGAGCCAAGGCCGGTGTAGCGTTCGAACAGCGGCAGGCTGGTGCTCTCGGCGATCATCGCAGCGCCACCGAGGCCGGCGAACAGCGGCAGGCCCCAGTCGCGAAGGCTGCGGGCGCCGCTGTCAGCGCCGCCCCCTTCGCGCGGCAGGCCGCTCATCACTTCACCAGCCCCATGTCGGTCAGGATCGGCTTGATGCGGGCGTTTTCGCTGGCGAGAAAGGCGCCAAACGCCGCGCCGCCGAGGAAAGCGTTCTGAAGACCCTGATTCTTCAGAGCATCCGCCCATTCCTGCGTCTTCGACATCTTCTCGAAGCGCTCGACCCAGATCTTCGCGGCTTCCGCCGGCATGTCCTTGGCGCCGACGATGCCGCGCCAGTTGCCCATGACGACATCAACGCCGGATTCCTTCAGGGTCGGGATATCGATGCCGGGGATGCGCGCATCCGAGGTCACGGCGATGAGGCGGATGCGCCCGGCGTCGTGCATCTGTTTCATTTCCGAAGCGCCCTGGATCATGACGGTAAGCTTGCCGCCAACGAGCTGGGTCATTCCTTCGGCGCCCGAGGCGAAGGGGATGTAGTTGAGGCGGGCTGCGTCCAGTCCTGAGCCCTTCGCGATCAGCCCGGCGACGATATGGTCGACACCCCCTGCCGAGCCGCCGCCGAACGGCACCGCGCCGATGTTGGCCTTCATCGCGTCCTGAAGGTCCTTCACGGTCTTGATCGTGGAATTGGCCGGCACGCCGATGCCGCTGAACTCGAAGGTCAGGCGGGCAATCGGGGCTACCTCCGTGAAGGGGAGCGAGCCCTTGGTGACGATCTGCGAGCCGACCAGAATGACGCCCATCGTCATCAGGGCATTGGCATCCCCCCTGGTATTGCGGATGAACTCGCCCATGCCGAGCGTGCCGCCGGCGCCGGGCTTGTTGGTGAACACCGCACCGTCCTTGAACAGGCCGGCACTGTCCAGAACCTTCATGGCGAGGCGGCCGGTCGTGTCGTAGCCGCCGCCGGCTCCGGCGGGGATCATCATCTTGGCGGGTTCTGCTGCCGCACCCACAGTCATAGACAGGGCCGCAACAAGCGTGAGGGTGGCCTTCCTGAGCATGCGTCTCTCCATAAATTGTATTTTCAATCTTTGTAGCACTTGTTTTTTGGAATAACAAGACATAATTATGATCTCGGAATTTCAGCCGTGAAGGGAGTGCGCAGTGAGGAAACTGGACATCGGCGGGCAGTCCGTGGCGATCGTCGACATCGCCGGACTGGGCGCGATCGAGCGCCTGCCCTATTGCCTGCGCGTGGTTCTGGAAAATCTTGCCCGCCAGCAGGTGACGCGCGGCGTCGACGCCTCGCAGCAGATTGCCGATGTCCTCGACCGCAAGGTGGGGGCCGGACTGAACGTCTACCCCTCGCGCATCTACGGGCAGGATATCCTGGGCAAGGTGATGATGGTGGACATGGCGGCCCTGCGCGGCTCGCTCGCCGCCAACGGGCGCGACCCGTCCCTGGTCAACCCCGCCGTTCCGGTCGATATCGTCATCGACCATTCGCTTCAGGTCGATGTCTTTGGCACGCGCGAGGCGCCGCGCATCAATCTGGAAATGGAATACCGGCGCAACAGCGAGCGTTTCGCCTTCCTGCGCTGGTGTGCGGAAAGCTTCGGCGGCGTGCGCGTGGTGCCGCCGGGCAAGGGCATCATGCACCAGATCCATATCGAGAAGATCGCGGAGGTGGTGCGCTCCGAACCGGTGAACGGCGTCGATCTTCTTTCACCCGACACCTGCATCGGCACCGACAGCCACACCCCGATGGTCAATGGCCTCGGCGTGCTCGGCTGGGGCGTCGGCGGCATCGAGGCCGAGGCCGTGATGCTCGGCAAATCGGTGGCGATGGCGCTGCCGCGCGTCATCGGCGTCGAGGTTTCGGGGCGGATGGCGGAAGGCGTGATGCCGACCGACCTTGTGCTCACCATCACCGAGACGCTGCGCAGGGTCGGCGTCGTCGGCGAATTCGTCGAATTCTTCGGCCCGAGCCTGTCCGCCCTCAGCGTCGCGGATCGCTGCACCATCGCCAACATGGCGCCGGAATATGGCGCGACCGCCGTCTATTTCCCCATCGACGCACGGACGATGGAGTATCTGGAGATGACGGCGCGCTCGCTTGAGAAGCGTCGCATCATCGAGGCCTATGCCAGGGCGCAGAAGCTCTGGCGCGAGGACGGCGACCCAGTTCCGCACTACGACGCGGTGGTGACGGTCGATCTCTCCGCCATCCGCCCCTCCATCGCCGGGCCGAAGAACCCGGAGGACCGGCTCGACCTCACCGAGGCCGCCACCGCGTTTTCCGGGCACAGCACGGAGATCGCCGGGCGGGCACCCTCCGACGACGCGTCGCCGGTGGCCGGGAAATCCTTTGCTCTCAAGGATGGCGATCTGGTGATCGCGGCGATCACGAGTTGCACCAACACCTCCAATCCCGTGGGCATGGTCGCCGCCGGCCTCGTCGCCCGCAGGGCCGCCGCGCTGGGGCTGAAGGCAAAGCCGTGGGTCAAGACCTCGCTGGCGCCGGGCAGCCATGTGGTCGCGGCGATCCTTGAACGCAGCGGCTTGCAGGCCGATCTCGATGCCCTCGGCTTTCAGGTCGTCGGCTATGGCTGCACCACCTGCAACGGCGGTTCCGGCCCGCTGGCGCCCGAGATCGCCGAGGCCATCGAGGCGAAAAAGCTGGTGGCGACCGCCGTCCTCTCCGGCAACCGCAACTTTCAGGGGCGCATTCACCCCAACGTCCGCGCGGCCTATCTCGCCTCGCCCGCGCTGGTCGTCGCCTATGCCATCGCCGGCTCGATGCGGGTCGATCTGACCCGTGATGTCATCGCCAGGACGCCGGATGGCCGCGCGGTGCGCCTCGCCGATCTCTGGCCGACGATGGAGGAGATCACCGCGCTGGTCGCCACCGCCTACACGCCCGAGATCTTCGCCGAGAAATACGCCGATCTCTTTGATGGCGGGCCGATGTGGGACAGGCTCGCCGGCCAGCCTTCGGCGCTGTTCGACTGGCAGGACGGCAGCACCTATGTGAAGGAGCCGCCGTATTTCGAGGGCCTTGCGATCACGCCGGAGACGCGGTTCGACATCACCGGTGCGCGAGCGCTGGCGATCCTCGGTCATTCGATCACCACGGACGACATTTCGCCCTCCGGCGCGATCAGTCTTGGCACGCCGTCTGCCGATCTGCTGCTGTCGCTTGGCGTGAAACAGGCGGACTTCAACAACTACACCACCCGCCGCGCCAATCATGATGTCGCGTTGCGCGCGACCTTTGCCAACATCCGGCTGCGCAACAGGATCGTGCCGGGGGTCGAGGGCGGGTTCACCGCCGTGCAGCCCGAGGGCACCCGGATGCGCATCTTCGAGGCGACGCAGGACTATGCCCGGCGCGGCACGCCGCTCGTCGTCATCGCCGGCAAGAACTACGGGTGCGGCTCCTCGCGTGACTGGGCGGCCAAGGGCGTGGCGCTGCTCGGCGTCAAGGCGATCATCGCCGAAGGGTTCGAGCGCATCCACCGCACCAATCTGGTCGGCATGGGCGTGCTGCCGCTCCAGTTCCGCGACGGCGTGACGGCGGAAACCCTCGGCCTCGATGGCACCGAAACCTACGCCGTCACCGGCCTCGACCGGGATTTCGCCGTGCGGGACACGGCTGATCTCGTCATCACCCGCAAGGATGGTTCGCGCCAGAGCGTGCCGCTGACCATCCGCCTCGATACCCCTGAAGACATCGCCTACTGGCGCAACGGCGGCATCCTGCCCTTCGTCTGGCGCGAGTACATGAAGGACGCCGCAGCATGAGCCAGCACTTCGTCCCCTGCATTTTCTATCGCGGCGGCACCTCCAAGGGGATGTTCTTCCACCCCCATCATCTGCCGAAGGAGCGGGCGGCAATCGACAAGATCCTGCTCGCCGCCATCGGCAGCCCGGACCCGTATGAGCGCCAGCTCAACGGCATGGGCGGCGGGCTGTCCTCGCTGTCCAAGGCCGTCATCATCGGGCCTTCGACCCACCCGGACGCCGATGTCGACTACACCTTCATCCAGCTTGCGGTGAATGAACCCGTCGCCGACTGGACCAACAATTGCGGCAACCTGTCCTCCGCCGTCGGGCATTTCGCGGTGGATGAAGGGCTGGTGCCGGCCCGCGATGGCGAGGTTCTGGTGCGCATCCACCAGACCAACACGAAGAAGCTGATCCATTCCCGGTTTCAGGTGAGAAACGGCAAGGCGGTGACCACCGGCGATTTCGTGATCGCCGGCGTCGCCGGCGGCGGATCGCGCATCCGGCTCGATTTCCTGCATCCCGACGGGGCGGTCACCGGCACGCTGCTGCCGACCGGCCATGTCATCGACACGCTCGACATCGGCGGAGAAACCATCGAGGCCACGCTGATCGATGCGACCTCCCCGATCGTCTATGTCGACGCGGCGGCCTTCGGCCTGACCGGCGCGGAATCGCCCGAGGCGATCGAGGCGAGGCCCGGCATCATGGACAGGCTGGAGCGCATCCGCCGCGCGGGCGGCGTGCGCATGGGCATCGCGCCGTCGCCGGAAAAGGTGGGCCTGCAGACGCCGCGCATCGCGATGGTCGCCAGACCGCATGATTTCAGAAGTCTCGACGGAGAAACCGTCAGCGCAGACGATTTCGACATCGCCACACGGATGATCTCGATGGGGCGGGTGCATCGCGCCATTCCCGGCACGGGCGGGCTCAACCTCGGCGTGGCGACACAGGTGCCGGGCAGCCTGCCCAACCGGCTGTCGCGCCCGGCCAGTGCCGCCGGCGAGGTGCGCGTCGCCAACCCGTCGGGCCTGGTCTCGGTCGGCGCCGTCGTGCGCAGCGACAAGGACCGCTGGACCGCGGACAGCGCCGTGCTGTTCCGGACGGCACGGCGGCTGATGCAGGGCGAGGTTGCCGTCCCTGCCGATCTATGAAGGCGCAGCACATGCAACAGCCGACCACGCTCCAGTCGAAACTTGCCAGCCAGATCGTCTCCCATGCGCGGCTGTCGGGCTGGGAGCGTGGGCACCACCTGACCGAGGATTCCCTGCTGCCGGTGCTCGGCACCTCGCGGACGCCGGTGCGCGCCGCCATGGCCTGGCTGGAAGCCAACGGCGTGCTGGAGAAGCGTCCGAACCGGGGATTTTTCCTCAAATCCCTGCCGGAATCCGCCCTTGCGCCCGAGACGGTGGAGACCGAGGCCGATCAGGATCGCGTCTATGTCTCCATCGCCATGGACCGTCTGGCCCGCGCCCTGCCGGAGGCGGTGAGCGAGAACGAACTGATGCGGCGCTATGATCTGTCGCGCGCGCAGCTCCGCCTCATCCTCGCGCGCATCGCCTCTGAAGGCTGGATCGAGCGCAAGCCCGGCCGGGGCTGGCTGTTCCTGCCGCTGATCGACACCCTGGAAGCCTATCACGAAAACTATCGCTTCCGTCAGATGCTGGAGCCGGCCTCGATGCGCGCGCCGGAGTTCCGCATCGATGCGGCGATCCTTGCGCGGCTGAAGGCGCAACAGCAGGCGGTCAGGGATATCGGGTACAAGACCATGAGCCAGGTCGAGCTGTTCGAGGTGAATGCCCGCTTCCACGAAGGGTTGGCGGAGATGGGCAACAACCGGTTCTTCCTGCAATCCCTCGCCCGCGTGAACCAGCTGCGCCGCCTGATCGAATACGGGCGCCCGCTGGACCGCAGCCGCGTGCGCCGGGTCTGCGACGAACATCTGGCCATTCTCGATCCTCTGGCGAAGGGCGACATCGCCACGGCGGCGGATCGGCTGGAACAACACCTCACCAGCGCGGCGGTCGAGAAGGCCATCGCGGCATTGGCAAAGGAACGCTGAGATGCCGCAGGACGTGACGGAAATCCTGCGCGCGCTGGCGCCGACCGGCACGCTGCGCGCCGCCATCAATCTGGGCAATGCCGTCCTGGCGCAGCCTCAGGGCGATGGCAGCCCGGCGGGCGTGACGGTCGATCTTTCCCATGAGATCGGCCGCCGGCTCGGTGTGCCCGTGGCGCTGACGGCCTTCGATGCCGCCGCCAGGGTGGTCGAGGCGCTGGGAAGCGGCGCTTTCGACATCGGCTTTCTCGCCATCGATCCGCACCGCGCCGACACCATCGATTTCAGCCAGCCCTATGTGCTGATCGAAGGCGCCTATATCGTGCGCAGCGATGCGCCCTATCGCACCCCCGCCGACATCGATGCGGCGGGCATCCGCATCGGCGTCGGCACGGGAGCGGCCTACGACCTCTTTCTGTCGCGCCAGCTCAGACACGCATCGCTGGTGCGGTATCCGACCTCTGCCGAGGTCTTCGCCGGGTTTCTGCGCGACGGGCTGGAGGCGGGCGCCAACATCCGCCAGCCCGCCGACGCCCATGCCGCAGAGCACGGCGGCCTGCGCGTTCTGGCAGAGCCCTTCATGCAGATCAGGCAGGCCGTCGCCATTCCGCGCGGACGGGGCCGGCACGCGCATGGGTCGATGCCGCGCTGGTCGACCTGAAGGCGAGCGGGTTCATCGCCCGCGCCTTGTCGCGCGCCGGGCAGGAGGAGACCCTCGTCGCGCCGTGAGCGGCCCGGATGACCGGCCTCAGTGGCCGGTCGAGCAGCCTCTTGCCGCATGACCCGTTGCGCGGTACATTAACCCATGATCGAGAGTTTCCGGGACGATTGGCTGCACGCCTTCTTTGTCGAGGACAAGCACGCCAAGCGCATTCCGGAGGATCTCGAGCAGCGCCTGTTTCGCAAACTCCAGCTGATCGATGACGCCGCGACGGATTCCGACCTGCGCGTCCCGCCCAGCAATCACTTCGAGAAGCTGTCCGGCTCTCTCGCGGGCTGGCATTCCATCCGGGTCAACCAGCAATGGCGGCTCATCTTCGAATGGGATGGAGAGAGCGGCAAAGCCCGCACTCTCCATCTCGACAATCATTCCTACCGGTGAGGGGGCAACATGCTGATGACCGAACGCAAGCCCGTCAGTGTCGGCGAAATGCTCCGTGAGGAGTTCATGGAGCCGCTGGGTCTCACGCAAGGGCAACTGGCCGAGGCGATGGGTGTCCCCCGCAAGCACGTCAATGAGCTCTGCACAGATCGCCGCATGATTACCGCCGATACGGCCCTGATGCTCGCGCGGGTCTTCGGCAACAGCGCTGATTTCTGGCTCAATCTCCAGCGCCGCAACGATCTGTGGGAGGCGATGCATTCGCCGGAGCGCCGCCAGCGGATCGAGCGGGCGAAACCGCTGGAACGGGCGGCGTAACAGGCAGTTCCGTCGCGCCGTGAGCGGCCCGGATGACCGGCGCGTCGGGCCTATGCCCTGAGGCCCGGCGCCTCGTGCCCGGTGCGGGCGACATATTCGGTATAGCCGCCGGCATAGGAGTGCACGCCCTCGGGCGTCAGTTCCAGCACGCGGTTGGAGAGCGCGGCCAGAAAGTGCCGGTCGTGGCTGACGAACAGCATCGTCCCCTCGTACTGCGACAGCGCGGCGATCAGCATTTCCTTGGTGGCGATGTCGAGGTGGTTGGTCGGCTCGTCGAGCACCAGCAGGTTGGGCGGATCATAGAGCATGTGCGCCATGGCGAGGCGCGCCTTCTCGCCGCCCGACAGCACGCGGCAGCGCTTTTCGACATCATCCCCCGAAAAGCCGAAACAGCCCGCGAGGGTGCGCAGCGACCCCTGCCCCGCCTGGGGGAAGGCCCGCTCCAGCGAGTCGAACACCGTATCCTCGCCGTCCAGCATCTCCATGGCGTGCTGGGCAAAATAGCCCATTCTGACGCTGGCGCCGATGGTCACCGTGCCGGCATCCGGCTCGCTGGCGCCGGCCGCCAATTTCAGCAGGGTCGACTTGCCGGCGCCGTTGACGCCCATGACGCACCAGCGCTCCTTGCGGCGGACATGAAAATCCAGCCCCTCATAGATGACGCGGCTGCCATAGCGCTTGTGCACGCCCTTGATGCTGATCACATCGTCGCCCGAGCGCGGCGCCGGCAGGAAGTCGAAAGCCACGGTCTGCCGCCGGCGCGGCGGCTCCACCCGCTCAATCTTGTCGAGCTTCTTGACGCGGCTCTGCACCTGCGCGGCATGGGAGGCGCGGGCCTTGAAGCGCTCGATGAAAGCGATCTCTTTCGCCAGCATCGCCTGCTGGCGCTCGAACTGGGCCTGCTGCTGCTTCTCGCTCAGGGCGCGCTGCTGTTCGTAGAAGGCATAATCGCCGGTGTAGGCGGTCAGCGATCCGCCGTCGATCTCGACGATCTTGTTGACGATCCGGTTCATGAATTCCCGGTCGTGCGAGGTCATCATCAGGGCGCCTTCGTAGCCCTTGAGGAAGGTCTCCAGCCAGATCAGGCTTTCCAGATCAAGATGGTTGCTCGGCTCGTCCAGCAGCATCGCATCGGGCCGCATCAGCAGGATGCGCGCAAGCTCGACGCGCATCTTCCAGCCGCCCGAGAGCGTACCGACATCGCCGTCCATCATTTCCGGGCTGAAGCCGAGCCCGGCCAGCACCTCGCGCGCCCGGCCATCCAGCGCATAGCCGTCCAGTTCCTCGAACCGTGCCTGCACCTCGCCGTAGCGGGCGATGATCGCGTCCATGCGCTCCGCCTCAGCCGGATCGGCCATGGCGTGTTCGAGCTGTTTGAGTTCGCTGATCACCGCACTCACCGGCCCGGCGCCGTTCATCACGGCGGTCACCGCGCTCTGGCCCGACATCTCGCCGATGTCCTGGCTGAAATAGCCGATGGTGATGCCCCGGTCGGCGGANACCGTGCCTTCGTCGGGCGCCTCTTCCCCGGTGATCATGCGGAACAGCGTGGTCTTGCCGGCGCCGTTCGGCCCCACGAGGCCGATCTTCTCGCCCCTGTAGAGCGCGGCCGAGGCCTCGACGAACAGCATGCGGCTGCTGTTCTGTTTGCTGATGGTCTCGATGCGGATCATGGGGCGGCGCGTCTCGGCGGTCGGGAGGGAGGGCGGCGCTGCGTGTCAGTCGCCGTCGCGGACCAGTATCGGGGCCGGCGCGGCGGCGCAACTCCTGGCGCGGTCGTCCTGATGTTGGCGCGGGAGGGAGCTCACCGTCGTCCCGGCCCCTGAGCCTCCTTCCGCTGCACCGCCGGCGGGAACCAGGCACCGCCCTGACCTGCTGCCGACATATGGTTTTCATTGCCCGACAATCGCTCCGAACTGCGCGACAAAGGCCCGGTCGACGCCGGGGATCGCCTGTTTGTCGGCCATTTCGGCGGGTGCGAAGGGGTGTGAACCGCCCTCACCCCTCTCTGCAACGATCCCTGCCAGCGTGCAGATCGACGGCACGGCGCCACAAGGATCGGTAGGCATCCAAATCACGGGCGACCGGGACGGCGGCAT
>Ga0056914_10001738_pt1 | contig 14805 bp, 14 predicted proteins | sample TNRBio252014_DNA_FD_55168 | JGI IMG/M metagenome (GOLD analysis project Ga0056914, IMG submission 55168) | Wastewater treatment Type I Accumulibacter community from EBPR Bioreactor in Madison, WI, USA - TNR Reactor_6/25/2014_ DNA | ecosystem: Engineered > Bioreactor > EBPR > Anaerobic-Aerobic >...
GATTGCCGAGGGGCTGGCGCGCAAGATCATCGACNGCGATGTGCCCGAGGTGCTGGAAGGCGCGACGATCTTTGCGCTCGACATGGGCATGCTGCTGGCCGGCACGCGCTATCGCGGCGATTTCGAGGAGCGGCTGAAGGCGGTGATCAAGGAGGTGGAGACCCACCCCAACGCCATCCTGTTCATCGACGAGATCCATACGGTGATCGGGGCGGGGGCGACCTCGGGCGGGTCGATGGATGCGTCCAACCTGCTCAAGCCAGCGCTGGCGCAGGGCTCTCTGCGCTGCATCGGCTCGACCACCTACAAGGAATATCGCCAGCACTTCGAGAAGGACCGGGCGTTGGTGCGCCGGTTCCAGAAGATCGACGTCAACGAACCCTCGGTGAGCGATGCGATTGAAATCCTGAAGGGGCTGAAGCCCTATTTCGAGGAGTTCCACAAGCTCAAGTACACCGGCGAGGCGATCAAGGCGGCGGTGGAGCTGTCGCACCGTTACATTCACGACCGCAAGCTGCCGGACAAGGCGATCGACGTGATCGACGAATCGGGGGCGGCGCAGATGCTGCTGCCCGAGGCCAAGCGCAAGAAGACCCTCGGCCTCAAGGAGATCGAGGCNACGGTTGCNACCATGGCGCGGATTCCGCCCAAAACCGTGTCGAAGGACGATGCCGAGGTGCTGGAACACCTCACCGCCTCGCTCAGCCGCGTGGTCTATGGTCAGGACGAGGCGATCAGGCAACTCTCGGCCGCGATCAAGCTGGCGCGTGCCGGCCTGCGCGATACCGAAAAGCCGATCGGCGCCTATCTGTTCTCCGGGCCGACCGGCGTCGGCAAGACCGAGGTGGCGCGCCAACTCGCCTCGACGCTGGGCGTGGAACTGCTGCGCTTCGACATGTCGGAATACATGGAGCGCCATACCGTCAGCCGGCTGATCGGCGCGCCTCCGGGCTATGTCGGCTTCGATCAGGGCGGTCTTCTCACCGATGGCGTCGACCAGAACCCGCATTGCGTGCTGCTGCTCGACGAGATCGAAAAGGCTCACGCCGACCTCTACAACATCCTGTTGCAGGTGATGGACCACGGCAAGCTGACCGATCACAACGGCAAGCAGGTCTCGTTCCGCAATGTCATCATCATCATGACGACCAATGCGGGCGCTTCCGACATGGCGCGGGCGGCGTTCGGCTTCACTCGCGCCAGGCGCGAGGGCGACGACACCGAGGCGATCAACCGGCTGTTCACGCCCGAATTCCGCAACCGGCTCGATGCGATCATCTCCTTCAGCCAGCTGCCGCGCGAGGTGATCGCCCAGGTGGTGGACAAGTTCGTGCTTCAGCTTGAGGCGCAGCTGTCGGACCGGAATGTCACCATCGAACTGAGCGACGAGGCGCGGGCCTGGCTGGTCGAGAACGGCTATGACGAACTGATGGGCGCCCGGCCGATGGCGCGGCTGATCCAGAGCGCGATCAAGACGCCGCTGGCCGACGAGGTGCTGTTCGGCAAGCTCAAGAAGGGCGGCATCGTGCGTGTGACGGTGAAGGACGAGGACGGGCGCAAGCTGCTCGGCTTCGATTACCCCGAGGGCCGGGCCATGCCAAAGCCCGAACTTCCGGTGAAGGCGAACGCCAGAAAACCGAGCCGCAAGACGGCAGAAAAGGCCTGATCCGATGACCCTGCTCGTTCTCGGCCTGATCATCTTTCTTGGCACGCATGCGCTGACCATGGCGCGCGGGACGCGGGCCGGGCTGATCGAGCGTTTCGGCGCCAATGGCTACAAGGCGATCTATTCGGTGCTCTCGCTGGCCGGGTTCGTGCTGTTGGTCTGGGGCTTCCAGCGCTACCGCGCCGGGGGGTATATCGAACTCTGGACGCCGCCGCGCTGGATGCCGCATCTGACGCTGCTCCTGATGTTCCCGGCGATGATCGCGCTCAGCGCCTATATCCTGCCGGTCGGCCGGCTGAAGGTGATGCTGCGCCATCCGATGCTGGTGGCGATCAAGATCTGGGCGCTGGCGCACCTTCTGACCAACGGCGACCTCGGCTCGATGCTGCTGTTCGGCGCCTTCCTCGCCTATGCGGTGGTCGACCGCATCTCGATGAAGCGGCGTGGAGAGGCGAAGCCCGACCTGCCGGCGTGGGGCGAGCACGACACCTTTTCGATCGGGCTCGGCATGGTGCTCTATGTCGCCTTCATCTATGTGCTGCACCCGCTGCTGATCGGCGTGCCGGTGCTGCCCGTGGGCTGAGCCGTGAGCGGGGGCAGACGGCCGTTCTGGGCGCTGGCCCTGCTGCTCGCCTCCGCTTCGGTGGCTGAAGCCACGGTTTATCTCACCGAGCGGGCCGGGCGCGTCTATCTCTCCGGTGAGTTCGAACTGGGCGACGATGCACGCTTTGCAGCGTTGCTGGCCCAGCCGAGGGCGCGCAAGATCAGCGTTGTCTATCTCGACAGTTTCGGCGGCTCCATCGTTGCGGGAATCAAGATCGGGCGGCTGATCCGCAAGGCCGGGATCGCCACAGCCGTCGATGCCTCGGCGGCGCGCTGCGACAGCGCCTGCACGCTGATCTTCGCCGGTGGGGTGAAGCGCTACTATATCGGCGGAGCTGAGGTGTTCGAGGGGACGAGCGGGCGCGGCGGCCTCGGCTATCATCCGGCGCATTCGCGTGACCCGGCCTGGACGCGGGCCAACTACAGCGACAAGGGCACCGGCATGATGGCCGCCTTCTATCGCGAGATGGGCCAGCCCGGCGCGGCTGAACTGATGGCCCGCGCCGGATTCTCGACCATCTACCGTCCCTCGGGGGCGACCGCGCTGTCGCTGCGCATCGCCACCAGCCTGAGCGAGCCGCCGCAGTGAAGCCTGCGCTTTGCCTCTTGCCGGGGGCTTCGCGGTCGCGCACAGTGGCGATGCTTAGCTTTCTATGTTTCTGGTCCTGACGTGCACGATATCCTGCCATCCCGACGCGACTGGGTTCTTCGGGGCGCCCGCGATGCGCTCGACCTGCCGGCGATCCTGATCATCGCCACGATGCTCGGCGTCGGCGGGATGGTGCGCGACATCGGCCTGCCGGTCTGGGCGGGGACGCTTTCGACCCTGACGATCTGGGCCGGGCCGGCACAGGTCATCCTGTTCGGGGCGATCGGCAGCGGCGCGGCGGTGCCGGCCACGGCGTTCGCGGTGGGGCTGTCCTCGGCGCGCTTCCTGCCGATGACGGTTTCGGTGATGCCGCTGGTGCGCAAGGGCGGGGCGGGCATGGCATCGACGCTGCTGGCGGCGCATCTCGTCTCGATGACGACCTGGATCGAAGGGCTGCGCCGGCTGCCGTCGATGGCGGATGCGGGGCGCATGCCGTATTTCCTCGGCTATTCGCTGACGATCATCGGCTTTGGCACGCTGGGCACGCACGCCGGATATTATCTCTACACGCTGGTGCCGGNGGTGATCGCGGCGGGGCTGCTGTTCACCACGCCGCTGTTCTTTACGGCGGCGATGATCGCGGGCGCGCGCTCCAGCGCCGACGGGCTGGCGCTCTGCCTCGGCTTCTTCCTGACCCCGCTGGTTGCCTCCTATCTGCCGGTCGGGTTCGATTTCCTGATCATCGGTGTGGTGGGCGGCACGCTCGCCTATCTGGTCGGCCGGCGGCAGCGGCGGAGGGCGGCATGACCCTCGCCGACTTCCGCGCCCTGTTCGGCGATCTCTGGCCCTATGCCGCCGTGCTGCTGATCGGCTTTCTGCCGACGGAAATCTGGCGGTTGCTCGGCGTTGTTCTCGCGCAGGGGCTGGATGAGGATTCGGAGGCGCTGCTCTGGGTCAAGGCGGTGGCGAGCACGCTGCTGGCCGCCGTGGTGGCCAAGATCGTGCTGGCGCCGACAGGCGCGCTGGCCAGCGTGCCGCAAGCCGCGCGCATCGCGGCACTGAGCGCCGGCGTGGCCGGGATGTTCCTGTCGCGCCGCTCGGTGGTGGTCTCCGTCGTGGCGGGAGAGCTTACGTTGCTCGCCGCCGGTTTCCTGATGCGCTGAATGTCGATTCAGCCTAGCGGCGCAGGCGCGGCGCGGCGATCAGGCCGAGCGCCGTCAGGTTCATGACNACGGCATAGACGAGGCCGACCAGCGCCAGTTCGCCGTGTCCCATCAGCGTGGTGGCGACGAAGATCGTCAGCGCGACGTTCTGCAATCCCGTTTCGATGGCGATGGCGCGGCCCTGCGGCCGGGGCAGGCGCAGCAGGGCGCCGGCGGCCAGTGCCGCACCGATGCCGCCGAGGTTGAGCAGCACGACGGCCGGGCCGGCGGCGGCGGCATAGCCGGTCATCGCCTGCCAGTTCTGCGCGAAGGTGGCGAGCACGATGGCCGCGAACACCAGCTGCGAGGCGACATCCAGCGGCCGCTCAAACCGGGCGACCCAGCCGGGCCGCGCCCGCTTCAGCCAGAGGCCGAGCAGCAGCGGCAGGGCGGTGACGGCGAACATGGCGATGCTGATCCTGGCCAGCGCCGCGACCGGAGCGCCGATGGCCAGCGGCACGCCGGCAAGGGCGAGCACAAGCGGCATGCTCAGACAGGCGACAAGATTGGTGACCAGCGTCATCGCGGTCGACAGGGCCACGTCGGCGCGGGCGAGCAGCGCGACATAGTTGGAGGTGATGCCGCCCGGCGCGGCGGCAACCAGCATCAGCCCGGTGCTGAGATGCTCGGGCAGGGCGAACGCCCGGGCCAGCCCGAAGGCGAGGACCGGCAAAACCAGGATTTGCACGGCAAGCCCGGCGAGCAGCGCGCGCGGCGGGCGCACCACCGCCGCCAGCCCGCCGAAGGTGAGCTTGAGGCCGACGACGACCATCAGGAAGGCCAGGCCGAGAGGCAGGAGGGCGGACATGCGAGCGCCGGTCTCGCCGCTATTCGTAGCGTTCGGGCAGGCTGCCTTCCACCGCGAGGTTGGAGAAGCGCGTGATGTTGGCGTCGAAGTGCAGCGGGATGGTGCCGGTCGGCCCGTGACGCTGCTTGCCGATGATCACCTCGGCCCGGCCATGGATCTTTTCCATGTCGGTCTGCCATTTCATGTGCTCTTCCGAGCCCGGCTTGGGCTCGCGATTCCTCAGGTAATATTCCTCGCGGAAGACGAACATCACCACGTCCGCGTCCTGCTCGATCGAGCCCGATTCGCGCAGGTCCGACAGTTGCGGGCGCTTGTCGTCGCGGCTTTCCACCTGTCGCGAGAGCTGCGAGAGCGCGATGATCGGCACTTCGAGTTCCTTGGCCAGCGCCTTGAGCCCGGTGGTGATCTCGGTCACCTCCTGCACGCGGTTGTCGCCCTTCTTGGCGGCGCCGGAGAGAAGCTGGATGTAGTCGACCACCAGCAGGTCGAGCCCCTGCTGGCGCTTGAGGCGGCGGGCGCGGGCGGTGAGCTGGGCGATCGAGATGCCGCCGGTCTGGTCGATGTAGAGCGGAATTTCCTGCATGACACGCACGGCGTCGGTCAGCGCCTCGAAATCGCGCTCGTCGATGTCGCCACGCCGGATCTTGTAGGAGGGAATGCCGGACTGCTCGGCGATGATGCGGGTGGCGAGCTGTTCGGACGACATTTCGAGGCTGAAGAAGCCGACGATGCCGCCGTTCTGGGTGAGCACCGTGCCGTCGGGCAGCTTTTCGCCGCGCCAGGTCCTGGCGATGTTGTAGGCGATGTTGGTGGCCAGCGCCGTCTTGCCCATGCCCGGGCGGCCGGCCAGCACGATCAGGTCCGAGCGCTGCAAGCCGCCCATCTGGCGGTCAAGATCGGTGAGGCCGGTGGAGACGCCGGAGAGGTGGCCGTCGCGCTCATAGGCCTTGGCCGCCACGTCCATGGCGGTGGTCAGGGCGCTGGCAAAACTCTGGAAGCCGCCTTCATAGCGCCCGCTCTCGGCCAGCGCGAACAGCTTGCGCTCCGCCTCCTCGATCTGCTGGCGGGGCGAGGCCTCGACCGGCGCGTCGAAGGCGGCGTTGACGATGTCCTCGCCGATGGTGATGAGGTTGCGGCGGATGGCAAGGTCATAGATCACGCGGCCATATTCGATGGCGTTGATGATCGTGGTGGCGCCCTGNGTCAGGCGCACCAGATATTGCGCCACCGTCAGCCCGCCCAGATCCTGATCGGGNAGGAAGACCTTCAGCGTGATCGGCGTGGCGATCTTGCCGGCGTGGATCAGCTTGCCGGCGCTTTCGAAGATGCGGGCGTGGATTTCCTCATAGAAATGATCGGGACGCAGGAAATCCGATATCCGGTCATAGGCCTCGTTGTGCACCATGATCGCGCCAAGCAGGGCCTGTTCCGCCTCGATGTTGTGCGGGGCGAGACGGAGCGCCTCTTCAGACGGCGGCGGCGCAAGCGACAGGGCGGGGGGCATCATGGCGGACCGACGGGCAGGGACGGGAGGGGGAATCGCGGCGGGCGATCATCAGCGGAGCGGCATCCTAGCCGGGCGCGCGGCGCAAGGCGAGCCGCTGAGCGTCATCAACACCGATTCACAGGCCCACCACTGGGTTTGAAACGCAACATTTGCCTATGGCAGGCCGGTCACACCCGCTTGCGCCATCAGCGTAAATCCGTTATGAGGCCGCTTCTTCCTTTCCATCGCATGGTTGGGTTCGCGGACTGGGGTTCGCGCCGGCCGCACGCGGAGACAAGTCCATGAAGGCCGACATTCATCCGAAGTACCACTTCATCACCGTCGTCATGACCGATGGCACCGAGTACAAGACCCGCTCGACCTATGGCAAGGAAGGCGACAAGCTGAATCTCGATATCGACCCCAAGACGCATCCGGCGTGGACGGGCGGTTCGCAGCAGCTGATGGATCGCGGTGGCCGCCTGTCGCGCTTCAATTCGCGCTTTGCCGGCCTGAGCTTCGGCAAGAAGTAAGTTTCGCGCATACGCATGAAAAACCCCGCCAGTGGCGGGGTTTTTTGTTGTCGGTGGGACGTCAAGGCCTCATCGGCGCATGTCGGACCGGCGCCGGCCGAAGGTGGCGGGCGCGGCGTGAGTCGAGGCGGGCATGCGGAAGTCGTGGTCCTCGCCCACCGGCTTCTTGCGGATGCTGACGCGGTGGTGGCGGCCGGCTTCCCAGCCTTCACGCAGGGTGGTGCAGAGCTGGTGCAGGCTCATGCCGTAATTGTACTGGAGGGCATAGCGCTCGGGATCCCCCTGCGGCGTGCCCGGCAGGCTTGAGCGCTTGGCGCGGATGACGACGCGCTCGACCTGAACCGGCTTGCCGCCCTTCATCTTCGGCGAATCCACCTTCTGGATGTCGATGCCCTCGATCTCGCTCCAGAACACGGTGTGGCGGCCGAAATCGTGGAAGCTGACGCGGTCTTCCTCCAGCACGAGCGCCTTCTGCTCGGTGCTGCTCTCGAACAGGAAGAACCAGATGGCGAGCCCGGTGACGAGGGCCAGCATGGTGACATAGAACAGCATGTCGCGCTGGAAGAATTCGATCTTGCCGATCGAGCCCATGATGACGGGGATGGTGAGGGCGACGGGGATCAGCAGGATGCGCCCGTGAGCTTCGATGTCGTTGGTCGTGTAGGTCTTCTGGAGCATGGCCAAATCTGCTGAAGGCTCGCGAACGAGGCGTAAGTTCGCCAATCCTGCCACAGACCTGTTGCTTGACGGTTGCCAAACACGGTTACTCAATGGCAATCACGATGTCTGACAATCGGGCAAGGGGAAGTCGCATGATCAAGTCGCGGGCCGCCGTCGCATGGGAAGCCAACAAGCCGCTGACCATCGAGACCATCACCATTCAGGGGCCGAAGGCCGGCGAGGTTCTGGTCGAGGTGATGGCCACGGGTGTCTGCCACACCGATGCCTACACGCTGTCGGGCCTCGATTCGGAGGGCAAGTTCCCGGCGATTCTCGGCCATGAGGGGGCGGGCATCGTGCGCGAGGTCGGCGCCGGCGTCACCTCGCTGAAGCCGGGCGATCACGTCATCCCGCTCTACACGCCCGAATGCCGCCAGTGCAAAACCTGCCTGTCGCAGCGCTCCAACCTGTGCACCGCCATCCGCGGCACGCAGGGGCAGGGCGTGATGCCGGACGGCACCTCGCGCTTTTCCTGCGATGACTCCACCGTGTTCCACTACATGGGCTGCTCGACCTTCTCCAACTTCACCGTGCTGCCCGAGATCGCGCTGGCCAAGGTGCGCGAGGACGCGCCCTTCGACAAGATCTGCTACATCGGCTGCGGCGTCACCACCGGCATCGGCGCGGTGATCAACACCGCCAAGGTCTGGCCGGGGGCCAATGTCGCGGTGTTCGGCCTCGGCGGCATCGGCCTCAACGTCATCCAGGGCGCGCGGCTGGTGGGNGCCGACAAGATCATCGGCGTCGATCTCAACCCTGCCAAGCANGAGATGGCCCGCCAGTTCGGCATGACGCACTTCGTCAACCCCAACGAAGTGGGCAACGACAAGGTGGTGCAGGCCATCGTCGACCTGACCGGCGGTGGTGCGGATTTCTCCTTCGATGCCACCGGCAACACCCATGTCATGCGTCAGGCGCTGGAATGCTGCCATCGCGGCTGGGGCGAGAGCATCATCATCGGCGTGGCGGAAGCGGGCAAGGAAATCGCCACCCGGCCGTTCCAGCTGGTCACCGGCCGCGTCTGGAAGGGCACGGCCTTTGGCGGCGCGCGCGGGCGCACCGATGTGCCGAAGATCGTCGACTGGTACATGGAGGGCAAGATCAACATCGATGATCTGATCACCCACACCATGCCGCTCGACCAGATCAACGCGGCGTTCGACCTGATGCACGCGGGCAAGNCGATCCGCTCGGTGGTCAAGTTCTGATGGCGCTCGACATCGTTTCGCAGCACGCCAGTTTCGGCGGCCGTCAGGTCATCTATCGCCACGCCTCGTCAGCGACGGGCACGGCGATGCGCCTGTCCGTCTACCTGCCGCCGCAGGCCGCGCACCGCGCCTGTCCGGTGGTGTGGTGGCTGTCGGGGCTGACCTGCACCGAGGAGAATTTCACGGTGAAGGCCGGGGCGCAGCGCGTCGCCTCGGAGCTTGGCCTGATCGTGGTGGCGCCCGACACCTCGCCGCGCGGCGAGGGGGTGCCGGATGATCCGGCCTATGATTTCGGCATCGGCGCCGGATTTTACCTCGACGCCAGCGAGGCGCCCTGGGCGCAGCATTTCCGCATGCGCGCCTATATCGAGGAGGAGCTGCCCGCGCTGATCGGCGCAGAGCTTCCGGCGGACATGTCGCGTCAGGCGATCACCGGCCATTCGATGGGCGGGCATGGCGCGCTGACCATCGCCCTGCGCAATCCCGGACGCTTTGCCTCGGTTTCGGCCTTTGCGCCGATTGTCGCTCCGATGCAGTGCCCGTGGGGGGAGAAGGCGCTGACCGGCTATCTCGGCGCCAATCGCGCCCGCTGGCGGCCCCATGATGCCTGCGCCCTGATCGAGGATGGCGCGCGCCTGCCCGAACTTCTGGTCGATCAGGGGCTGGCCGATCCGTTTCTGCAAACCCAGCTGAAACCGGAATTGCTTGAAGCGGCCTGTGCGAGCGCCGGCATGGCGCTGACGCTGCGCCGGCACGAGGGCTATGACCACTCGTATTTCTTCATTGCCACCTTCATCGGCGATCATCTGGCCTGGCATGCCGAGCGCCTCGGCGCGACAGGCTGAGAGGGGCTATTTCACCGCGATGCGGACCTTGAGGCGCACCAGCGTGCGGTCCGAGGTGTGCTTGCCGTTCTCGATCCGCATGCGGCTGAGATAGAGGTCGGGGGTGTCGCCGATATCCTCGAAGTTGCGGGTGGTGGCGGTGCGGTCCAGCAGCACTGGATAGGAGCGCAGCTCGTCGGCGCCGGCCGCGTCGTCGTACAGCGTCCGGGTTGCCAGCAGGCGGGCCGGCGCGCCCCAGATCTTCAGGTTCTTCGAGGTGGCGACATAGATGCCGGAGGTGGGAAAGCGCGCGCCGTCGGCCTTTGCCTGAAACACCGCGACCCAGAGCCCGGAGGAGCGGTGACGGGTGATGGAACCGACCGGCGCCGGGAAGGGGCCGACCGGCGCACAGGTCTTCTTCGGATCAGGCTTGCCGCGATAGGGGTCCTCGAAGCGGATGGTGAAATCCGTGCCGTCATACGCGCGCCAGCGGGCGGGGTCGGCGATGTTGTCGGTGCGGAACAGGCAAGCCCCGCCGGGCTGGCCCGACCAGCCGGTGGTCGAGGCGATCATGTAATGCCAGACCCCGTCCGACACGATGTTGGAGGGGTTGAAAAAGCCGCGGTGGCGGCCCTGTCCGATGTTCTGGGGGAAGGGCGAGGACGCCACCACCGGCGCGGCGGGCTTGACGAAGGTTTCGCCGCCGTCATGCGATCGTATGGCCAGAATGGTGTTGTACCAGCAGGGCATGTACTGCCGGTAGACGCAGCGCCCTTCATGGGCGTTGGCCTGAAATTCGTGGTGCGCCAGCCCGTGGATGGTGCGCCCGTCGCGCGTCCAGGTGGCGGTGATCCAGCTCTTGTCGTCGTAGGCGGCGGGGTCCGAGGTCTGATTGCCGCGAAACACCACCTTGCAGTCGAGCTTCAGGCTGTCCAGATCGGGGCCGACCAGCGCCCGGTTCTCATAATGCAGCGTGAACAGCCGGATATTGCCGGCGGCGTCGCGATAGGCGCGGGGCGGCACATCCGGCACATCGTGGCCGTCGCAGGCATGCAGGCGGGGGTTGAACACCACNTCTTCGGCCACCATGGGCGTGAAGACGAGGGTGGGCAGGGGCGCCGGCGGCTCCNACGGCGCCGGCCGGGGCTGAGGCGAGGCAGGCGAGAATGCCAAGAAGGGACAGTCGCTGTGTCATTTTCGGCCCGAACCTCCGNTGCTGCGCGCCGTTTTGGGCTCGATGCGGCCAAAAAGCGCGGTCTGAGGCGGAATGCTGCAAGGCCGGGTCCAAATTGGCTCGCCATACGGGTGGCGCTGTGCTAGCGCAAACCCCTGATTTCAACCGCAGCGGTCGTTCATCGCCGCTGCGCCGTGCCGGATGTGCCGATGACCGATCTGTTTCGTGAAGTCGACGAGGAAGTCAAACGCGACAAGGTTGCGCTGTTCCTCAAGAAGCATAACACCCTGCTGATCAGCCTGTTGCTGGCGATCGTGGCGGGCACCGGCGGCTATCGCGCCTATACCTACTTCGAGCAGAAGAAGGCGGCGGAGGCCGGCGCGAAATACGAATCCGTGCTGGCGGCGGCCAACGAGGCCAAGGCGAACGAGGTGAAGGCGGGGCTCGATTCCCTGCTGAAGGACGGCCCCTCCGGCTATCAGGTGCTGGCCCGGTTCCGCCTTGCCGCCGAGACGGCCAAGACCGATGCCAGGGCGGCGGCACAGGCGTTCGATGTGCTGTCGAACGACAGCGCGATCGATGCCGATCTCAAGGCGCTGGCCAAGGTGCGGGCCGCGACGCTGCTGATCGACACCCTCGGCTATGACGAGATCCGCGCGCGGCTTGAGGGCGAGAGCGCCAGCGGGCGCCCGTGGCGGCTGATGGCACGCGAATCCCTGGGCATCGCCGCCTACAAGGCGGGCAAGATCGACGAGGCCGAAAAGCATTTCGAGGCTGTCCTGTCCGATCCCGAGGCGACGCAGACCGCCCGCCAGCGCGCCGAAATGATGATGGCGCTGGGCCGCAGCGGCACGGCCGGCAAATAAGATGCGCCCCACCGTCGTCATTGTCGGCCGGCCCAACGTCGGCAAGTCGACGCTGTTCAACCGGCTTGTCGGCAAGAAGCTGGCGCTGGTCGACGACCAGCCGGGCGTGACGCGCGACCGCCGCGCCGGCGATGCCTCGCTGCTCGATCTTGACTTCACCATCGTCGATACCGCCGGATTCGAGGATGAGCCGGCGGCGACGCTGGCGGGCCGCATGCGCAAGCAGACCGACGCGGCGATCGAGGAGGGGGATGTCATCCTGTTCGTCATCGATGCGCGCGTTGGCGTGCATCCCGACGACCGGCATTTCGCCAACATCGTGCGCAAATCGGGCAAGCCGGTGATCCTGCTGGCTAACAAGGCCGAGGGCAAGGGCGGGCTTGCCGGCGCCTATGATGCGTTTTCGCTCGGCCTGGGCGATCCGTTGCCGTTTTCCGCCGAGCATGGCGAGGGCATCGGCGAGTTGCACGAGGCGCTCAAGCATTACATCGGCGTCGAGGACGAAGACCGCGACCCGTGGGCCGACGAGCCCGAGGCTGAGGCCGAGGTTTCGGGCAAGCCGCTNCGCATCGCNATTGTCGGGCGGCCCAATGCCGGAAAATCGACNCTGATCAACACGCTGATCGGCGAGGACCGGCTGTTGACCGGGCCCGAGGCCGGGATCACCCGCGATTCCATCGGCATCGACTGGGAGTGGCGCGGCCGCAAGGTGAAGGTGTTCGATACCGCCGGNCTGCGACGCAAGGCGCGGATCGAGGAAAAGCTGGAAAAGCTGGCGGCGAGCGATGCGCTGCGCGCGGTTAAATTCGCCGAGGTCGTGGTGGTGCTGCTCGATGCCACCATCCCGTTCGAGAANCAGGACCTCTCCATCGTCGATCTGGTCGAGAAGGAAGGCCGCGCCCTGGTGATCGGCCTCAACAAGTGGGACCTGATCGAGGACCGGCAAGCCAGGCTGGCGGAGCTGCGCGAAAAGTGCGACCGGCTGCTGCCGCAGGTGAAGGGGTGCCCGCTGGTCACCGTTTCAGGCCTTGCCGGCGAGGGCGTCGACCGGCTGATGCAGGCGGCGTTCAATGCCGCCGAGGTGTGGAACCGCCGCGCGTCCACCTCCTCGCTCAACCGCTGGCTCGAAGGGGCGCTGTCCGCCCATCCGCCGCCGGCGGTTTCGGGTCGGCGCATCAAGATCCGCTACATGACCCAGCCGAAATCGCGGCCGCCGTATTTCGCGGTGTTCGGCAACCAGCTCTCCTCCTTGCCGGAGGCCTACAAGCGCTATCTGATCAACGGTTTGCGCGAGACGTTCGAACTGCCGGGCGTGCCGATCCGCTTGAGCTTCCGCACCTCTGAAAACCCCTACGAGGGGAAGAAAAAGAAGCGGGACTAGGCGTTTTCGGGCGGGTAGGCGTGGGTTCCTCCGTGCCGGTCGGTCAGCGTGGCCGAGGCGCCGTCCTGAACGGCGGTCGCTACCGGCACCTTGCCATATCCCCCCGGGATATCAACAACATAGGTTGGCTGCATCAGGCCTGACAGGCGGCCGCGCAGCGCCGCCATCAGCGCCAGCCCCTCGGCAAAGGTGGTGCGGAAATGGGCTGTGCCGGGCGCAAGGTCGCCGTGGTGCAGGTAATAGGGTTTCACCCGGTTTTCGGCAAAGGCCCGCATCAGATCGGACATGGCCTCAAGCGAATCGTTGATGCCCCTGAGCAGCACCGACTGGCTGAGCAGCACGATGCCGGCATCGGCGAGGCGGGCGAGGGCGGCACGCGCGGCGGGCGTGAATTCGCGGGCGTGGTTGGCGTGAACGGCGATATACACCGCCGTTGTTCCGGCGGTCAGCGCGGCCACGAGGGCAGGGGTGATCGCCTCGGGCTGCACCACGGGCACGCGCGTGTGCCAGCGGATGATGCGGACATGGCCAATGGCGGCGATGCGCCGCGTCACATCGCGCAGGCGGCGTGGGGTGAGCACCAGAGGGTCGCCGCCGGTGACGATCACCTCGAAAATGGCCGGAGTCGCGGCGATATAGGCCAGAGCGGCGTCGAGCGCGGGGCCGGCCAGCGCGCCATGGCCCTGCGGGCCGACCATTTCGCGGCGGAAACAGAAGCGGCAATAGACCGGGCAGGTGTGCGTCAGCTTCAGCAGCACACGATCGGGGTAACGGTGGACGATGCCGGGCACGGGGGAATGGGCGGCGTCGCCGATCGGGTCGGCGTGCTCCTCCGGGCGGGTCAGCCGTTCGGCCGGCGTCGGAATGAACTGCCGGGCGATCGGCCCATCGCCGCCTTCCGCCGCAATCAGCGCCTGCATGGCCGGCGAGATCGCCACCGAATAGCGGTCCGTCACCGGTTCGAGCGCCGCTCGCGCCGAGTTCGGCACAAGTCCACTGGCGATCAGGTCATCGAGGCTGCGCAGGGTGGCGGTCATCACACCCCTATACCCGGTCGGTTCGGGGTCATCCAGCCGGTGTCCAGAGCACCTGATCGATGTGGGTGGCGCCGCCCGCCAGCATCGCCAGCCGCTCGAAGCCCAGCGCCGCGCCGCTGGCCTGTGGCATCAGCGCGAGGGCGGCGAGGAAGTCCTCGTCGATCGGGTACCGCTCGCCGTAGATGCGCTGCTTGTCGTCCATGTCGGCGCGGAATCGGGCGCGTTGCTCGGCAGGATCGGTGAGTTCGCCGAAGCAGTTGGCGAGTTCGACGCCGGCGACGTAGAGTTCGAAGCGCTCGGCGACGCGCGGATCGGACGGCTTCCTGCGGGCCAGCGCGGCTTCGCTGGCCGGGTACTCATAGAGGATGGTGGGCCGGCCCATGCCCAGATGCGGCTCGATTTTCTCCGACAACAGGCGCGAAAACAGGTCCGACCAGGAATCGTCGGCGGCGACATGCAGGCCGAGAAGCCTTGCTCGGGCGGCGAGTTCGGCGGTGTCGGAGGCGTGGAGGTCAAGGGCGCAATGGCGGGCAAAAGCCTCGGCCAGGGTCAGCCGTTCGGGCGCGGCGAGGATGTCGCAGGTCCGGTCTCGCCAGGTGACCTCACGCGCGCCGGTGACGCCGGCCGCAAGACGGATAAGGGCGATGCAGTCGTCCATGATCGTCTCGTAGGCGGCGCCGGCGCGATACCATTCGAGCATCGTGAACT
>Ga0056914_10001741_pt1 | contig 14775 bp, 10 predicted proteins | sample TNRBio252014_DNA_FD_55168 | JGI IMG/M metagenome (GOLD analysis project Ga0056914, IMG submission 55168) | Wastewater treatment Type I Accumulibacter community from EBPR Bioreactor in Madison, WI, USA - TNR Reactor_6/25/2014_ DNA | ecosystem: Engineered > Bioreactor > EBPR > Anaerobic-Aerobic >...
GTCCTCCGCGCTTCGGGCGCTACGCGCCCTCATCGCTGCGGCCGGCAAAACACCGCAAAACCAGCAGGCCACGAATTTACAGAAGCAATGTTGCACTATTTGATCGATGACAGCTTCGCTCTCGTGCTCGGGACGTTTTATGTTGAACACGCCGGAGAAGGGACTTTCGACCCTGGAGACCTGTTCGACCCCGGCTATTTTCGCGAGGGAAGGTTCCGCCCGCCATGGTATCATCAATCGACCAACTCGGTGACCTATACCATCACGCTGAACGGCAATGAGACGGAGGTATCGGGGGTGTGGGGAACATTGGAAGAGTGGTTCCTCCCGCCGTTCACCCAGGAGTCTGTCGACCCGGATTATGTTTGGGTAAGCAACTACTATGTTTACCACGTGGCTGGTCCTGCCGTCGTCAGCGGACACGTCGAAGTGGCGCGCATAGACAACATATGGACTTACTATAACCATTCCGCGCCCTATCTCAACGTGTCGGTGTACATTACGGGGCAGTTCGTTTTCCGCCGACTGGCGAACAGGATTTATGCCTTGTCGCTGATTGATGCCGCTCCGCAGTATCCTGTTCTGCGCAACCTTGCGGTCGCCGGCCCGAACGGCAGCGCCATTTCCGATGGATGGGAAGGCGACAGCGCTATCCATTATGCGACCGCCCACCCGGTCGCCGGAGACATGGTGACCGGCGCCAATCCGCTGTGTTTTTTGTAACGCAGAAAGTGCAGAAATTCGCGCAAACGTAACGCGAAAACATGACGCGCGGTAGTGCCAAATATCGCACGTGTTGCATGTGGCGCAATTTTGTTGCACACCTGCAAAACTACGACTGTGCCAAATATCTCGCAAATCTGTGCCAATTATCTCGCGCGCTTACAATGCGCCCCAGCAAACGCGGTCCCGCCGGTTACTGTGAACACGCGCTAAAGCGCCAGCACCGACAGGCCGCCATTGCCAAAACTTTCGGGATTGGCGCCGGCGACAAACAGCCTGAAGTCATTGTGGGCGAAATTGCCGATGATTTTGGCCTGGTTGGCNAGCAGGAAGCCGACATCGCCTTGCGGTTCCAGCGTGTTGCCGTTGAAGGCGCAGTTGAATCCCGGATAGTGATCGTCCTCGCTGTCGATACGATTGTCGGTGACTTGCAGGGTGTTCCAGATGGACAGGCTGCCTTGGGCCGTGTCGATCACGTTGGCCAGCGCCTTGCCGCTCATGCGCACCCCCTGAAGCTCGTTTCGTTCAAGGATCAGGCTGCCGCTGTCATCGAAGGCAACGGCCCCCGCCTTGACCGCGGCGCTCAGGCGTTTCAGTTGATCGGCGGTGACNGCGGGGAATTCGTCGGACTCGCCGAAAAGCGTGATGCGGCCCTGCAGGCGGTTATTGATCAGGCAGGCATCGTCGGTGTCGTCCAGCGCCAGCGCAAAGGCCGGAATGCCGGCGCGCAGGGCANCGGCGAGTTGGCCGAGCGCCCTGCTCAACGCGGCGGGCGATGCATTGCGGCCGAGCACGAGGCGAAGGTTGTTGAGGCTGGCCTGTTCGCGGCTGCTCAGGCTGGCCAGGTCGTTGCTGCGCAGGAGCGCCGTGATCTCGGTCGCCATTTTCCTGCGATCGGCCGGGCCGAGCGCGGCGATGGCTTCCGCCGCCTCGTTCAGGCTGCCATCCAGCGTGGCGGTGGCGCCGAGGGCATTCCTGCTCGCCACGAGGCTGGGTATGCGCTCGAGTACGAAATCCCGTCGTTCGTTGTTATCGGTGGCGACGGCGAATACGCTGCAGTCCTCGATCAGCAGACGCGTGCTGCCGGCGATCTGCAACAGGCTGCTGCCTACGCCCGAGCGGCCGAAAAAATCGACATGGCTGAAATCGACGTTCTGGCACTTCAGGAAGCCGAAACTGCCGGGTTCGCCGCTATTGGCCAAGGTGAAGTCGCGGAGGGTCAGCGAAGCGAAAGTGTCGAATTTGAACGCCTCCTGCCTGAGCACCACGCGACTGGCCGGGCCGGCGCCGTGGATGCTGATGCGGTGGCGCATCGATCCGGTCAGGCTCAGGCTGTCGGCCAGGTTGTGGTTGCCCGGCAGCAGGCAGATGCAGATGTCGCGGCGACCTTCGGCGAGCAGCGTGCGCAGGGCGACATCGAGCGTATCGAATTCGCCGGCCAGGCCGACCGTGACGCAGCAACCGCCCCCCTGGGTCCGCTTGCACAGCGTGTCAATGGCCTGCTGCACCGTGTAAGCCTCGGCGGCCAGCAGCTCGGCACAGTCGCTCGGGTCGTAGGCGACGCCGTTGGCCAGCGCCAGCTGGGTGCTGAAACGCACCGGCAGGTAACGGCCGGCCACCACCTGGCCGGCGACCAGCAACTCGGCAGTGGCATGCTGGACAGGCTTGGCCGGATCGGAATCCACCGACCAGACGATAGAGGCAAGGCCGTCCACGCCCGTGTCGACGATTTGCGTCACCGTGCCGTTCGGCAGCAGGCCGGCGTCGACCGTGAAGCGCACCTGCGCCCCGACCACCGGAAACTGGCCGTTGGCGACGCCGACCTGCAAGGGGCTGGGCAGGGCGACCCGGGCCGGGGAGTTGGCCGGATTGGTCTTGATGTTCTGTCCGTCGCCGCCGACGTAATGGAGCTGGGTCAGTTCGGTCAGGCTGGGGAATCGCGGGCGGCAGTCGGTGATTTTCGACGTCCACGCGCCCCCCTGGAATTCGAGCAACGCCAGCCGGGCGAAGGCGCGCAGCACCCCGGCCGGGGCCAGGAAGGCAGGCTTGCCGCCTTCCTGCGGCCATTCGATGGCTGCCGTCGCCGTGCGGGCCGGAATGAGCCAGTAGTCGCCGATCCGGTAGCTGCCCGGGGCGAATTTCACTTCGATGCCATCCTGGGCCATTTCTTCCCAGCCGGCGTTGGCGTTGGCGATCGCTGCCGGTTTCAGGTCGGTGACGCCATCCCAGCGGCGAACGCGCGGATTGCCGTGGAACAGCGCCACGTCGAGCTCGTGGCCGACGCGCGTGGCAAGATCGACGGTGACGACATTGCCTTCGGTGCGCAGCACCTGTACCAGCGGGCCGGGCTGGCCGAGCAGTTCGTGCGTGTCGTCGATGAACTCGACCCAACAGCCGGCGCTGATCGCCAGCACGTCGTCGCGCCCGATGCTGGCAACCTCGAATTCAGTGGCGATCGGGTCGTCCAGCCAGCGGACGACGCGACTGAGGATGCTGCCGTTGTCGCGCGACCATTTGTAGCGGGCTTTGCCGGTGACCGTGCCGTCGTCGTGGATTTCTACGCGGTAGAGGTGGTTTTCGAGGAGCCGGTAGCCGGCTTCCGGCGGCAACTGGCAAGGTGTCTTGGGCGGAACGCTGGCCTCGGCGCGGGCGGCGAGACGGCCGTCGGCGGTTGCGGTCAACGTCTTCCAGGCCGCGATTTCCGAAAGGCAGGTCAGCAGTGTCCGGGTCGCCGGCACGCAGCAGTTTCACCTGCCAGACTGTCTTTTCCCGGGTACAGGTGTCCGGCCCGCCGAGTGCCGCTTCGCGCATGCTGGTGTCGTTGACCGGCAGGTCGAGCGGCGTGAGATGGCGCTGCCAGGCTTCGAGATAGGCGAGGTAGATGCCATCGGCCGGTGCCACGGCGTTGCCGGCGTTGTTGAAGACGACGACACCGGCGATGTCGCTTGCCTTGACCCCCTTGGGTGGCAGCGGCAGCAGGCTGGCGTTGGCCGGCAGCACCGGCGAGGCGGTATCGGGCAGGTCGGGCTGGTTGGCGACCGTCGTCGCGGCCGGGTTCTCGCAGAGCAGGCCATCGACGTAGAGGCGCCCGGCCGAGATGGCGAGGTCGGCGCCGGCCGGCGTCAGGGCGAAACCGGGGTTGTCGATGGGCACGGCGACCGGCCCCAGGCTGTCGCGCGTCTCGATCTCGATGCGATGGTTGAGGATGTCCTGCTGCTCGTTGAAATCGGCGTCGAGTTGCACGCGGCCCTGTTGCATCCGGACGCTGCGGTAGCGTCTGGCCTTGTCGAATGTGGCGCGGCTGAGGTCGGCTTTCATGGTTCTCTCCCGGTTATATCTAGGGATGTGAAATGGGGTCAGGTCAATTGACGAAGATGGCGGCCGCTTCGAGGCCGAAACGCAGGTATTCATCCAGCGCCAGGCTGAGGTTGGCTTCGCGCTGGGGTTGCTGGAGCAGATTCCAGACGCCCATCTCGGCCCCGTTGTCGGCGCCGGTGCGGATTTCCGGGGCGGTGCTTCGCGTCAGCTGGCCGTAGGCCGGCGTGGCGAAGCGGGTGCTCGTGAAAGCGGGCGTCACCCGCGTCGCCTCGCGGGCGGCGTCGGCGGCGGGCAAATCGGTCATGACCAGATCGGGTTGGCAGCGATGGCGGCGCGGCGTCGCCGATTTCGGCGGCAGGTAGCTGTAGCGGACGCAGCCTTCCTGCCGGCGGGCGATGTCGACCAAGCCGTCGAACAGGCTGTTGCCGGCCTCCAGCCGGCCGGCCGCCGTCGTGCCGAGCAGGGTGCTGGCGCTGACGGTGAGCGGGCTGTCGTCGATGTCGATGGCGAGGCCGCCTTCGCCGTCGATCAGGCAGTCGCGCAGCACGACGGCGGCGAGTGGCCGGTTGCTGCGCAGTGGGCCGCTCAGGCAGCGGTAAAGGCTCAGCTCGAGATCGGTGCCGCTACCCGTGTGGGCGATGCCGCCCTTGCCGGGAACCAGGCTGCAGTGGCGCAGCGTGACGGCGTTCAGCCGCCCTTGCAGGCGCAGGGCGCCGTCGAGGAGCAGGCCGCCGAGGCTGAGCCGCGTGCTGGCGTTGCCTTTGAGCGCAAAGTCGCCGACCAGAACCGGGCGGCGGCCCGGCGCTGCCTGGATGGCGAGGTGGCTGTCGGGCAGGTCGAGCGCGGGCGCCACGGCCTCCGTCGCGTCGGTGTCGAGGACGAGCAGCGTTCTTTTTCCGGCGATGACGCGGTTGACCGCATCGGCCGGGTTGGCCGGGGCGTTGAAGGCCGAGGACAGCGTCGGCGTCGCGGCGCTGGGTATCCGGATGACGACCTCGAAATCGGCTGCGGCTGGCAGTGCGGCGAGCGGATTGCTGTCGCCGGGGCCGGGGCGCCGGTCGTAGGGGCCGGCCCCGATGTCGCCGGGAAAACCGTAGGCGTAGCCGACTTCGACGCGGCTTGCCGTGATGCCGGCCGGCAGCGCCAGGCGGCCGCGCCGGGGATCGATGCCGGCCAGCATGCCGCCGGCGGCAGGGAAAGTCATGTGCGGGCGACCGGCCTTGCGGGCGGCAACGGTCAGCGTTGCCGGCGGATGGCGCCAGTCTTCGGGCGCCACCGTCGGTATCGGACCGAGGTCGCAGATGACCAGGTGTTCGGCCGGCACCGCCTTGTCGTCGATCCAGACGCGCAGCACCGGGCCGCCGCCAGCTTCGGCGAAATACCGGTCGTCGGGGTCTTCGCCATCGGTCAGGGCCTGCCGGCGGCTTTCCAGTTCGGCATGCAGGTCGTGCCAGTGCAGCGCTTCCGGCACATTGACCGGCTCGGCCAGATGGCTGATGTCGGTTTCGGTGCGCGGCCGGTTGAACAGCGGCTGGTCGAGGCCGAGCGGATCGAACGTGTAGAAGCCGGGGCGGGTCGTCGCCGGCCGGGCCGTGGCGCGCTGCACCGGGTAGGCCTGCAGCCGCCAGAGGCAGAGCCCGACGTTCGGCAGGTTGTAGCGGCCGGCCGGCAGGGTGCGGACATCGGCGGTGCGGGCTTCCGTGCCGAAGGGGCCGTCGATGCGGGCGAGCGGCCGGGGCTGGCGCAGGTCGGGCATGCGCAGGGAATGCGGCCGCAGATGGTTCAGGTATTGGGTGGTCGATACCCGCTCGAAGAATTCAACGGCGCGGGCGCGCCAGCCGGTCGTGTCGAAGGCCAGTTCTTCGAGGACGAGCGCCGTGCCCTTGCGCCGGCGCAGGCGCAGCGTGTTGGCGACGAGCGCGCGCGGGCCGAAGGCGGCNGTGCCGCCGACCGGGTAGAGGGCGCGCACGCCGAGCAGGTCGCCGATGTAGGGCACGACCCAGTCGTCGCAGGTTTCGATGAAGGCGTTGTCGTAGAGCCGCTCGATATCGGCCTCGACGAGCGCGCCCTGGCGGGCGATGACGCCGAGCAGGGCGCGCAGCGGATCGCCCAGTTCGGCATCGCGCTCGCGGTAGAAGGCGGGCAGCAGGGCAAGCAGGGTATCGGCGTCCAGTTTCATGACGTGCGCTCCGTGAGGGTGACGGCCGCCGGATCGAGCAATAGCAGGTCGGCCGGCTGCAGGCTGTTGCCCTGCCAGCGCGCGCTGAGCGCCGGGATGCTGCCGTCGGGGCCGTTGGCGGTGCGGACTGTGAGGCCAGACTCGACCTGGATCAGCCGGTCGAGATCGGCCCCGACGACGCCGGCTACGCCTTGCAGCGCGGCCAGCACCTCGCTGCCGGTGACCGGCTGGCCGAAGGCGCGGGCGGCGAAGCCGAAGGCGGCGGCGAGGGCCTTGCCGGCAGCGGCGAGGACTCTTTCCGGCGCATATTCCGGCGCGATCCACAGCCCCGCCGTCAGACCGAAGCGCAGGTCGCGGCCGGGGCTGACGCGCAGTGGCTGGTAGGGCGGCCGGGCGCTGTCGATGGCGGCGAGCAGGTTGCGGTAGAGCGCGGCATTCGGGTCGAGCGGGGCGCCGCCGGTGCCGGCCACCGTGAGATGGACCATGCGCCGCTCGCCATCCCATAGCCAGACGGCCTGGGCCTTGCCGATGCCGGTGAAGGCGGCGGCGAAATCCTCGAAATCGCGCAGCGAGACGATGCGGTCCAGCGTGCGGACGCGCAGCGGCGCATTGCGCCGGGCCTCGTCGCCGGCTTCGGCATCGGTGCCGCCGCTCGCCGCGACCGGATTGGTGACGGCCTTGAGGCCGGGCGGGCGGCTGAGCAGCATGCTGATCTGCTCGGCGCCGACGTTGCCGGCCGTGCCCAGCCCGACGCGGTAGCGCGCCTCGACGTTGCCGCCGGTGGGCAGGCGGGTGCCGTGCGTGCCGTCGCCGAATTGCACGGTGGCGCTGCCGTTTTCATCGAGCTTGACGGTGTAGGCGCGCTCGCCCGGGCCGGGCGCGGTGAAGCGCGGCGCTTCCGGCCAGAGCAGGCCGTCGACGCGGATTTCCAGCGTGCTCGCCGTGCCGCTCGGCGTCGCGGCGGTGATGTAGGTCAGCGGCCCTTGCCGCAAATTGAAGCGTTGCAGGCTGCGGCTGCCATCGCCGCCGCCCAGCGGTTCGGGCTGGATGCGCATCTGCTTGCTGTCGCCGGCGCTGGCCGGCGCGAGATTGGCGTTGATGCGCACGGAGGCCGGCAGGTAGGCGTGCGTCAGATCGCTCGCCAGCAGCAGTTGGGTGCGGCCGTTGCCGCTGTCGTTGTGCTGGATGCGGACGATGTCGGCGGCCGGGGCCAATGCCACGGTCAACCGGGAAAAATCCTCGAATTCCAGATCCGCCGTCTGGCGGTCGCGGCCGATGCGGATGGACGCCAGCGCGTCGCCTTTGGCCAGCCGGCTGCGCGCCCGGGTGTTGGCCGGCAGGTCGGCCAGCACCAGTCCGGAGACGGCGAGCCAGCGGCCGGCCGGCAGATCCGGCTCGTAGCCGGCGAGGTCGATCAGGTGGCCCTGCACGAAGCCGGAGAGCGGCCGGGTGGCCCAGTCGAGCGGCTCGGACTGGCCGAAGGCCGTCGTGCTGCGGACGCGGTTGTTGAAGGTGTCGCGCAGGTTTTCGCCGCTCAGCGTCAGGCGGGTGGCGGTGGCCGATACCGCGAAATCGGCGCGGGCGTCGTCCTCGGTGGCGACGATGCGATAGACCTCTTCGTAATTCGGGATGGACAGGACCGCCCAGCCGCCGGCCAGCCATTTCGGGTAGCTGGCGTCGAGGTGCACGGTATGGACGTCGCGCGGGTAGAGGCGCGCCGCCGGAACGACCGCCTTGCTGACGCCGGGGCCGGACCAGGCCAGCCGGCAGGTGGCGCTGCCGCCATTCTCGTAATACTCCAGCCGGATGTCGTGCTTGTGATCGGCGCGCAGGCTGGCCGTGCCGCTGCGTTCGGTGGCGCCCTGGTCGATCCAGAAGTCGATGATGAGCCGGTTGTCTATCCAGAGCCGTAGCCCGTCGTCGGCCGTGACGAAGAAAGTGAACTGGCCGGTGACCGGGGGCTGGATCCAGCCCGACCAGCGCACCGAGAACTGGTCGGCCGGGACGGACGGATCGGGGCTGCCGGCCCCCCAGTCGAAATTGACCATGGCGTCGGTGCGGCTCAGGCGCAGTTCGCGGAAGCCCTTGCCCCGGTAGTACTGGCCGAGCAGCCCGCTGCCGCTGCCGGCCGGCGGGTCGGAAATGTCGGCCAGCGTGAAGCCTGGCCATTCCGGGTGCTGGCCGATCGGCGGCCGTGCTTCGTCGGCCAGGCCGAGGTAGGTGGCGCGCAGGCTGGCCGGCATCGCCCGCCAGTCCGGCGCGTTGTGGCCGAACAGGTGGGCGCGGGCGCGCAGCGCATGGCAGCGCGGGTTGGCGCGGGCCGGATGGACGCCGTGCCAGGGCTTGCCCAGGCCGCGGTCGAGCGTGACGATCGTGTAGCCGGCGTCCTTCGGGTCGCTCGGGTCGGCCGGCAACACTTCGCGCAGGCGGGCGACGCGGCGGAAATCCCAGTTTTCGTTGCCGGGGTCCTTGGTCCGTTCGTCGCCGATGACGAGCAGGGCGTCGCCGGCTTGCAGGCGGGTCGCCGTGCCGGCCAGGTAGATCGTGCGCAGGCCCATGCGCGGTGGTACGGCTTCGGCGGCCAGCACGGGCAGTGCGTTCCAGCGCGCCTTGGCGTCGATGGCTTCGAGCGTCTCGAAAGTCTGCGCCGTTTCGTCCTGGCCGGGCACGCTCTGGGCGCGGGCGCCGATGTCGATGCGGGTTTCCAGAGGGGCGCCGGGCGCGGTTTCCAGCGTGAAGGCGAGCCAGGTCGAGGCGGCGACGCCGGGGTGCAGTTCGTAGCCGATGGCGCGGGCCAGTTCGAGCACCGAGCGGCGTTCGGTGGCGGTGCGCAGGTAATTCTCGTTGCCGATGCGTTCCTGGTAGAAGCCCAGCACGTCGAGCACGGCGGCCCAGCTGTCGAGCAGGGCGATGGCCGGGTCGTCGCTGGCGCGGGTGGTCAGGTTGGCGAGAGCGGATTCGTCGGCGAGGCCGGCCAGCATGCTCTGCCGGAAGCGGCCGTGGGTGCCGGCGCGCAGCGCCAGCGCCGGCTGGCCGGGGGGCTGGGTTGCATCGACCGGGGTCAGCGGCGTGACGCCGGCGCAGCAGCCGCAGTTGTCGGATGTGCTCATGATCCGCCCTCCACGATAAAGCCGATCTGGCCGTTTTCAGGGAAATTGCGGTCGCCGTCGGCACGCAGGACTTCGAGCTGCGAAGCGGTGATGACACCGGCCGCCAGTTCGCCCTTGGCGCTGCGCCCCCAGCGCTGGAAGCGGCGGATGTCGACCGAGGCGACACCGGCCACGGCCATGGCCCTGGCGACGACGGCGGACAGATAGAGCGGCGTGCCGAAGGTGAAGCCGTCGGGGTGGAAGAAGCCGGGCCGGCCATGGCGGTCGACACTGGCGGTGAAGGCTTCGAGCAACGCGGCCTTGACGTCGGCGGCGAAATAGCCCGCGGCGACGCAGATTTGCAGCTGGATATCGAGCGGGACGCGCACCGGGTCGGCGAACTCGAAGTCGTAGCCGGCCAGCCGGAAGCGTTCGAGGAAGGCGCGCATGGTCGCCTTGAAATCGGCATCGACCGGCTTGCCTTCACGGCGGTCGAGCATCAGGAAAACGGTGTACCAGGAGCCGGTCCACCGCAGGCGGGCGGCGGCGCGCTGCACGTCGGGGTGGCGCTCGGCGGCGCGGGCGTAGTCGTCGGTGGTGACGGCGCGCTCCTGCGTACGGAAGGCTTCCGGGGCGTTGAGGCGGATGGCGTCGAGCGTTTCCGGATCGGCGCCGCCCTGGGCCGGTAGCGGGTTGCGCAGGCTTCTGATGCCGAGCATCAGGCTGGCATCGTCGCTGATCAGCGCGCTGATGGTTTCGGCGCCGACGTTGCCTCCCGGTCCGCCGCCCAGCCTGAAGCGGGCAAGCAGGCGTTGGCCGGTGATCGGCGCGGCGCCGAACTGGTTGTCGCCGAAACGCAGCCAGGCGCTGCCGTCGTTTTCGGTTTCGACGACAAATTCGCGGGCGAAGCGTTCGCTGCCGAGCAGGTCGCGTTGCGGCGTCCACGGCGTTTCATCGGGGTCGGGCTGCTCGCCGAACAGGCTGGAGTCGTCGGCCAGCAGCATCATGCCGGCCGGGCGGGCCCGGCGCGGCTCCTGCATCAGCACGCGGCTGGCCGAGAGCGGCTGCCGGCCGTCGGTCGCCACGTCGTGATCGTAGGGCTCGGCGAAAGCCAGGCCGGATTCCCGCAGGCGCGGCCGGTAGGGCAGGCGCAGGGCAGCGCTGCCGCCATCGCCCGCCTCGGGCGGTTCCATCGTCTGCCAGGGCCGGGTCAGGCCGTGGTCGGCCAGCACGACATTGCCGCGGGCGACGGCGATGGCCTGCTTGACGAGGGCGCCGCCGACCTCGAATTCGTGGCTGACGCAGAGCGGGAAAGGCAGCGCATCCTCGGCGTGCCAGTTGATGAGCAGCAGGTCGGTGTTGGTCAGGTCGTCGTGGCCGGGGCTGACGGCGGTCAGGCGAACCGGGTGGCGGTGGCTGGCGTCGAGATCGGCGGCCTTGCCGGTCGCCGGGCTCAGGATTTCCTCGAAGATCAGCACCTCGCCGACGGCCAGCGCCAACGCCGGCGTATTGACCAGCGCCGCCGCCGTCGTGCCGCGCGGCAGGCAACAGGCCGGGTCGGCGAAGTCATGGATGGCGATGCGGCTGTGGGCGGCGTGCAGCACCTGGTCGTGCAGGGTCTCGAAAACGCCGATGCCGGGCAGCGGCAACTGTTCGAGCAGGTCGCTGCGGCGGACCGGGGCGCCGGCGCCGGCCGCCGCCAGCAGCGCGGTGCCGGCCGGGATGGTTTTTGCCTCGGCAGCGGCGTCGACCGCAGCAGTCACGAAAACCCGGGCGTTGCAGCCGTCGTGCAGCGGGTAGTCGAGCAGCCGGGCGTGGCGGCGCAACGAGGTGCGGCGGCGGGCGGTGCCGAGATAGGCCTCGGTGGCCGCCGCATCCTGCGCGTAGGAAAGATGGTCGCCGACATAGGCCAGCGTCTCGACGAGCGCCACCGTGAAGTCGGCCGGGCTGCGTTCGGCAAAGCCGGGTATCAGTTGCGACATGCGGTCGAGGATGAGGCGGCGGAAACTGTCGTAATCCTTGGCCAGATAGTCGAGGCGCGGTTCCGGCGGGGTGGCCGGCGGGCAGTCGTGGAGGTCGGCGCAGTCGAATTCGGAAGGGCAGCCGGCCTTGAAATTGATGCGGATGGTGGACAGGCAGATGTCGAAGCCGGGGGCCGGCGCTTGGGGGTCGGCCGGGTCGATGAGGCTCAGCGTGTACCACGAGAAATCACCGGCCTGTTCGACCTTGATCCGGATTTCGCGGCCGTTGATGACCGGCTCGGCAGCCAGCGCGATGCCGGTGATGCGGATGCCGCCGTCGATACGAACGTTGGCGCGGGCGATGCCGCTGACCGGATGGACGCAGACGATGCGCAGGCTGCGCTGGTCGAGCGAGGTGATTTCGACGAAATCGACGCCATTCTTGCCGACCGGATTCTGGTCGCGCAGCAGTTGCAGGCGGCGCGGGTTGTCGCTGCGGAACTGGCGGTTCATGGCGTCCCCCGGGTGAAGCGGGTCAGCCGGCGTTCCTGGCCGCGCCTGACGACATATTGGACATCGACGGCGAGCGTGCCTTCGTCGTGCTCGACATTGACGCCTTCGACCACGATGCGGTCGCCCAGCCATTGCTGCAGGGCGCTGTGCACCGTCATCTGGATGGCCGCAGCCAGCGTGTCGCTGTTCGGCGCGAAGACCAGCTGCAGCAGGCCGCAGCCGAAATCGGGCCGATTGACGCGTTCGCCGGGGATGGTGAACAGCACCTGTTCGATCATGTCGCGCAGATGGGCGTCGCTGCCGGCCTCGCCGCTGCGCCCGCGCTGGTCGGGCTGGAAGGGGAAGTGGAGCGCCATGTCACATTCCCATCACGCGCGTCTGCGTCACGGCGGCCGTCATCGGCGTGCCGGTCGGCGCGCAGATCGACGGCGAGGCCTGGAGCAGGGCGGGCTGGCCGCCGATCAGTACCCGCGTTGCGCCCATGAGCCACTGGCCGGTGACGCAGGGGCCGTTGCCGGCGCTGGGCGGCGGCATGGCGCAGCCGGCGATCATGTAGGGCGCGCCGAGCGTCGCCGCCGGCTGGCCGGAGAGCAGCACGCGCGGGTTGGGCGCACTGGGCGTGGCCTGGCCGCCGTGGGCGCAGAGGACGGTGGCGCCGAGGTGAAGCAGGAAACCGGGCATGGTCGTCTCTCCTTGTTGTTCAGATTCGTTCAGATCACCGTCAGGGCGCCGCTGTTGATGTTCACCGTCGGACCGGTGAGCATGATGGTGGCGCCCTGGCCGTTGGAAATGGTGATGCCGATTTCGCTGATCGAAATCATCGCCCCGGTCATCGTCTTGAGCAGGATGCCGCCGGTCGGACCGGGCAGGTCGGAGATCATCAGCGTGTTCTGGTTGCCGGTCTGCAGGACGATGCTCGGCGACACCGGCAGGCCGGCCAGGGCAAGGGCCGGCACNTCGGCGGCCGAGCCCCAGAAGCCGCCGACCCAGATCGGGTAATCGGCGTCGCCCTGCTCGAACTCGACCCAGACGCCGGCGCCGATCGTGGGCTGGACAAAGACGCCGCTCTGGATGCCGGCGAAGGGCACGCAGGGCATGGCCCACGACGACAGCGTCGGGCCGAGCACGTCGGGCACCTGGACCTGGATGCGGCCCATCTGCATGGGGTCGACGTTGTTGAGGACGACGCCGCGGAACTTGCCGTAATGGCGCGTTCTTTCAGTCATGCCGGCACCATGGGTAGGGTTGAGATCAGGCCGTTGCGGGCCAGCGAGAAGCTCTGCTTGAATTCGCCGGCCTTGAGCTTGCTGGTCACTTTCTTGACGTAGTAAAGGCCGTCGAAGGACAGGCCGGCGCCACGCACGCCGACCAGCTGGCGGGATTTCAGGACGTGGCCGTAGCGCAGCACGTCAAGGCTGCCGTCGCCGGTCACTGCGTCGGCCGACGAGCCGGCGGCCGCGGCCAGTCCCTTGCCGAGGGCGGCGATGGGGGACAGCTTGGCCGTTTCCTTCAGCAGCTTGACACTCTTGGGCAGCGGCGGGATGAGGCCGAGTGGCGGGTTGGCCAGGCTGACGTCGGGCACCGGCAGCGGAATCGGGAACTTGGTGATCGGGTTCTGAATGAAGACGATGGGAATTTCGGCCCCGGACTGGTTGACCGCGAAAGACAGCGTTTCCACGTTGCTGTGCACGTCCATGCCCAGATTGAGCGCCGGCTGCACCATGCCGATGCGGATTTCCGGGCCCCAGTAGGCGACATTGGCGCCGGGCGCCGGCCCGGGTTCGATGTAGAAGACATAACCGGCTTCCCTGGCCAATGCGCGGACGTAGGCGAGGTCGGTGCCTTCGTGGGTCGGGATGCGCTCGACCGGGATGGGCAGGTCCTCGAACAGCGACGGGATGATGAGCGGCAGCATGCCGTACAGGCCGTAGCGGGCGACGATCAGCGCGACGCGGGCGGCCGGCGGCATGGCCGGATAGGGCAGGCCGCTCATGTCCTGCTTGTCCATGGCCACCGTCAGGTCTTCGCCGGTGATGGTCAGCCGGCTCTGGCCGGGTTCGTTGGCGCCGGTGATTTCCTGGCGGGTGATCAGGCCGTCCATCAGGACGGTCGGCAGGCTGTTCAGGGTGGCGACGAGGATGACGCGCAGCCACGGCACCTGGCCACCGGCGACGAGCAGCAGGGTATGCAGCGGCGAGCGGTTGTCGACGACGAAGCTGAGCTGGAAGCCGCTCGGGCTGTCGGCCGACGAGGTGACTTCGATGCTTTCCAGTGCGTCCATCAGCGGCTTCGGCGCCGGGATCGGAACGCCCGGGCCGACCAGCAGCGTCAGGTGGATGCCTTTAAGCACCACCGCCTCCGAGGCCGGCCGGCAGGGTCAGGCGCAGCGTGTCGCCGGGGTGTTCAAGCTCGCTCGGCGCCTGGGCGCCATTGCCGTCGGCGATCCGCCAGTACTGGATCGGGTCGCCGAGATGAGTCGCGGCCAGCCGGTCGAGGCGGTCGCCGCCCTGCACCTGCACTTCGCCGACCGGGACCAGCGTCGCCGGGTCGGGGATGAAGCGGCGGCGCAGGTAGACGATCTTCTCGCCATCCGGGCCGGTCAGTTCGGCCGTTGGAATGCCGGCGTAACGGCTGTTGGGGGGGAAGCGTTCGATGCTCATGGCAGTCCACTCAATCCCAGCGAGGCAAGGCTGCCGAGGCCGGCATCGGCCGCCAGGCGTTCCTTGCGCTGCTGATAAACCATATAAAGATGCCCGCCCTTGTCGTTGAAGCCGAGGTCGCCGACGTGGAGGACCTTGAGGCTCAGCGAAACCTTGGCGCGGATGGGGTTGAGCGTGCTGTCGAAGGCCTCTTCGGTGACCGAAAAATCGGTGATGCGCACCGGCACGACGCGCTCCTTGCTCCACACGAACAAGGTCAGCGGCGCCACCGTCGGGGCGATTTCCAGGGTGCCGAGGCCGAGCAGCGTGTTGTTCTGGATCAGGGTATCGCT